>Ga0315553_10000263_pt1 | contig 48435 bp, 41 predicted proteins | sample SalMarSW160140MG_FD_203099 | JGI IMG/M metagenome (GOLD analysis project Ga0315553, IMG submission 203099) | Salt marsh sediment microbial communities from the Plum Island Ecosystem LTER, Massachusetts, United States - Salt Marsh Sediment SW1601-40 ...
GTCGGCATTTCCGGAGTACTGAAAACTCACCGCCGGAGGGCTGGCCAGCAGCATCCCTCTGAACGCTGTCGAGATCTGGATGTGCAGATGGGCGAAGAAGATCCCCAGGATGTTTTTCGAATAGGGGGGAATGATTTCCCAGAACGAATCGGCGTTCTGCAGCTTAATTTTGTCGAGCCAGGGGATGTGACTGTCGATCGGAGGGTGATGCATGAATATGAGTACGGCTTTGTCTTGATTGCTCCACAGGTCCTCGCTCAACCAGAGCAGCTGATCCTCCTCCAGGTTGCCGTAGGTCTTTGCGGATACGGCCGTATTTAGGAAGACCAGATGCAGCTTGCCGTGATCAAAGGATCCGAATCCCCTGTCGCCGGTCCCCGTTTCCGCCAGAGAGCTCTTCTTCAGCGCCTTCAGATCGTCGTGATTGCCGACCACGGCGTGGAGGGGAACCTGAACGTCTTTGAACAGTTCCGCAATGGCCTCGTAGTTGCCCTTCTGCCCGTCCTCCAGCAGGTCTCCGCCTAAAACGATCAGATCCGCTTTGGGAGCCTGCCGTTTCAGTATCGCCACCGCTTCGATCAGGTTTGCATCGGGGAGCGCACCGTTCACACCCTGACCCGGTTTCGTGGGCAGATGAAAATCGGAAATGTGGGCTATACGCATCGTCTTGCCTCCCCCTGGGTTGTGCCTGCTTTGTCTATACCTGCGTTTCCCCGATAGAATAGCCGGGAAGTTACCGCGGGGGCAAGGTCCGGCCTGTAGTGCTGCTGCCGTGTCGGGTTGGGGGCGGTTTACAGCAGCGAGGGAGAGTCTGTATACTCTGGACTCACCATGCAGCCTGAATCGATGGAGCACGCCCGCGCACCAAGGCGATTATACTACGGTTGGGTCGTAGTAGCTCTCTCTTTTTTCTCGATAACGTTGAGCGCCACGGTCCAACAGTCCTTCATCGTGGTTTTCCCCGTCATGCTGAAGGAGTTCGATTGGAGCCGTACTGTGTTCTCGCTGGCCCCGGCGATGTTCGGTCTGGTCCAGTCCTGCAACGCCTTCCTCATCGGCCTGCTCTCGGACAGGGTGGATGTCAAGCGGTTGATCCCCTTCGGGGCCGCCAGCGCCGCAGCAGGGCTGGTCTTGTGCTTCTTCATCCGGGAGCTCTGGCAGATAATCGTGTTTTTCGGCGTCGTATGCGCCATGGGGACAAGTGCGATCAGTCTCCTGCCCAACACGATCATTATCTCGAACTGGTTCGTAAGGTTTCGCGGCACGGCGATCGGGATCATCGCCAGCGGCTCCGGAGCAGGCACCCTTGCCTTTATCCCGCTGCTGCAGCTGGTGATCAACGCCTGGGGTTGGCGAAGGGGATACCTCGCTCTGGCTCTGGCCGTCGGGCCGCTCCTGATCCCCCTGATTGTCCTTTTCCAGAAGTCCCACCCCGCACAGAAGGGATTGAAACCTCTGGAGGAGCAGGCTCCAACTCCGCCGGCCAACGCCCCCCGCATCTCCTCGGCGCTTCCCGTCTCGGCGCCGGGGGGCAAAACACTGCGCTCCCGGGAGGTCGTTTCCGCGCTGCTTCGCAACCGGCGCTTCTGGTTGTGTGTTTTCCAGTACATCCTCGGACCTCTGTCCACCATGCCGATCATCACCCATCAGGCGGCGCTGCTGCAGGCAAAGGGCCTGAGCAGCATGGGATCGGCGGTGATCGTGGGGGTCTACGGCTTTTCTGTTTTCTGCGGAATGATCATCGGCGGAGCGCTTTCCGATCGGATCGGGCGGGAGTGGAGCTACACAGCGGGAACGGTCAGCATCCTGGCGGGAACCCTGCTTCTGCTCTCCCTTCCAGACGGGGCGCGGCTGGGCCTGCCTCTGTTGTACGCCCTGTTCTTCGGCCTGGGGTTCGGCACCCGCCCTTCCATGGACACAGCCACGGTCGCGGACATCTTCAAGGGCCGCTACTTCGGGTTGATCTACGGTATACTTCAGCTGGCTCTGGGGATCGGCCTTTTCGGCGGGCCAATCCTGGGCGGCTTCATCTACGACCGCAGCGGCAGCTATTCAGCTGCAATCGTGTTCTGCATATTCGCCGTCGTGGTGGCCACGATCTGCATCTGGGCCGTCGCGCCCAGGCACGGCCGGGAGGAGGGCTTGGTATAGTCCCGAACTCAAGCCAGGACCCGGACCATCGCCTCCAGAGCCTTCTCCAGGGTGCTGCGGGGGCAGGCCAGGTTGATCCGCTGGAAACCCTCCCCGCCGCTGCCGAACATCGGCCCGTCATCCAGCCAGACCCGCGCCTGCCGGAGGATGCGTTCCTTGAGCTGCTCGTCACTCAGGCCCAGAGCCCTCAGATCCACCCAGGCCAGATAGGTTCCTTCCAGGGGGATGAGGCGAGCTTCAGGCAGACGCTCGGCCAGGAAAGTGGAGAGAAACTCGTAGTTGCCCTGCACATAGGCTATCACCTGCTCGAGCCAGCTCCGGCCGTGACGATAGGCGGTTTCCGTGGCCACGGTACTGAAGGCATTGGCCAAACCCGTCCAGGTGCGCTTCTGGGCTGCCAGGTACCGTTCCCGCAGCTGTTCGTTCGAGGCGATTACCAGGGAGCAGCCCAGGCCGGCCAGGTTGAAGGTTTTGGTTGCGGAGGTGAGGGTCAGCGTGATGGAGGCCGCCTCTTCAGAAAGGGCGGCGGTGGGCGTGTGCCGGTGTCCCTTCAGGATCAGATCGTGGTGGATCTCGTCGGAGAGGATGGTGATCCTGCGGCGCAGGCAGATCTCCACCAGTCTTTCCAGCTCCGGGCGGCTCCACACCCGGGAGACCGGGTTGTGGGGGCTGCAGAGAACCAGCAGCCGGGTGCGACCGTCGATCGCCGCCTCCAGCTGGGATAGATCCATGGTGTAGCGCTGTCCCTCGAGCCGCAGGGGATTCTCCACGACCCGGCGGTCGTTGTTGATGATCGATTCCCTGAATGGATAGTACACCGGCGGCTGGATGACGATCCCGTCTCCCGGCTGCGAAAAGGCCGCGAAGGCCAGGTTCAGGGAGGGTACCACCCCGGGAGCGGAAACCATCCAACCGCGCCGGATCGACCAATTGTGACGCCGCCCCATCCAGTCGATAACAGCCTGGAAGTAGGATTCGGGTTCCAGGGTGTAGCCGAAAACACCGTGCTCGGCTCGGCGCTTGAGCGAGGCGATGACCTCGCTGCAGGCCGGGAAATCCATGTCCGCAACCCAGAGGGGAAGCGCATCCTCCATTCCGGTGTAGCGTTTGCCGTAGTCCCACTTGACCGAAGCGGTGCCCCGTCTGTCTACAGGCGTGTCGAAATCGTAGCCCATGGCTGTGATCTTCCTTGCAATGGTGGTACTCGCCGACAGGTGTCGGGATCCCGGGCTCAGGACAGCTGAACCGGTTTGCCCTTCTTCGCGCTGGCGTAGATCGCCTGGATGATCTCCACTGCTTTCTTGGCTTCCGCTCCGTCCACCAGCGGGGGGCGGCCTTCATCCAAAGCGCTGATGAACTCCTCGAACTGGCGGCGGTGGCCCTGAAAGCTGATGGCCGCCGGATCGGCCGCCCCGCCGCCGGTTTCTGCCCCGCCGCCGTATTTCTTCCGGATCTCCTCATCCCCGGGAGCGCTTTCGGCGAATTCCCAGCTCTTGAGGGTTTCTTCCTCCAATACCACGCTCCCTGTGGTCCCCGAGATCTCGATACGCTTGAGAAACCCCGGGTACACGGAGGTGGAGCCCTCGATCACCCCGAAGGCTCCGTTACGGAAACGGAGGGCCGCCACGGCGTTGTCCTCCACCTCGATGCGTTCATGGCCGACCGTGCCGATAAAGGCCTGGACCGATTCTACGGGACCCATGAACCACTGCAGAAGGTCGATGGCGTGGATCGACTGGTTGATCAGGGCCCCGCCGCCGTCCAGAGCCCGGGTGCCGTGCCAGAGCCCGCCGTCGTAGTACTGCTGAGTGCGGAACCACTTCACGTAGGCGTCACCCAGGACCAGCCTTCCGAAGCGGCCCTGCTCCAGGGTGCTCTTCACCAACCCGGCAACCTCGGAGAAGCGGGACTGAAAGATGCCGGCCAGGCTGACCCTTGCCCTGCTGCAGGCCGCGATGATGCGGTCGCAGCGTTCCGGGGTGATCTCCAGGGGCTTCTCCACGATCAGGTGTTTTCCCGCCTCGGCCGCGGCCAGGGCCGTGTCCAAATGCGCCCCAGAGGGGCTGCAGATGCTCACGATGTCGAGTCCCGGATGGGCGAGGAATTCCTTGAGATTCGCATATCCCCGGCAGTTGTACTTCTCAGCAAATGCTTTGGCCTTCTCCGCGCTGCGGGAGCAGCAGGCCACCAGCGTGCCTTTTGCACCGGAGATGGCCTGGATAGCCTTGGCGTGGAAATCCGCGATCAGTCCGAGTCCGATAATCCCAAATCCGTAGCTCATTCTCACTCCTCCTCCCCGTCATTCTACACAGCCTGCCCGGTCGTGGGCTACCGGTTTTCTTTTTTTTTCTCCGGTTCCCGGCTCGGGCCGGTTTCGAGTTTCAGGAACAGAGGAAGTGCCGCCGAGGCGCTCAGGAGGGCGCCGTAAAAGAGAAAACCGAAGGAGAAGGACAGACGGTCCCCCAAGAAACCGAGGAAGAGAGGAACCAGGCCCGATCCCACGGCGTAGCCTATAGGGGACATGAAGGAGATAGTGAGGTTGTGCATCTGCCGGGGGGCGATCCTTGAGACCACGGTGAAACCCGCAGGGAAGAAGCAGGCGGTGACAATAGGCTGTATGAATACCGCTGCGATCAGAAACGGCCGGTACGCCAAACCCATGGCGGCGGTAGCCAGACCGGCGGTCAGCATCACGACGGTTATGACCCGTCGGGCCCCGAATCGGTCCACCAGATAGCCGGCCACGAAGATAATCCCCAGGCTCGAGAGGCGGGAGAGGCTGACCAGGGTGTTAACCAACTCCTGGTTCATGCCCCGTTCGGTGGCCAGATAGATGGGGGTCATGGAGAAGACTCCCACGGCGGCCCCGGCGCCGAGTGCGAAGAGGGCGGCCATGACCCAGAAGGAGGGTTTGCTCAGGATAATCCGGGCGTTGGCCAGGTGGGGCGGCTTGCCGCGGAATCTGCCGCCCCGGGCGAAGATGGAAAACAGAACCCCCGCCACGGCGCCGATGCAGGCGACTGCGAACGCAACCGCCTGCCAATTCAGGTATCGCAGGGCGAAGAGAGCTCCGATCGGGGTCAGGACAAAACCGAGATTTGGTCCGACCTCGTGGATGGCCAGGGCTTTTCCCTCGTCCCTGTCATCCGCCAAAGCGGTAAGGGTGGGGATTCCAGACGGGAAGTACAATCCTGCTCCCACGCCGACCAGGATTAGAGAGGCTCGCATCCGCCAGAGGGTTGAACTGAGGGACAGGGCGATCAGCCCCAGAACGGCGATCAGGACGGCCAGAACGATCGTGTTGCGATGGCCGATCGCCGCAGCCACGAAACCGCTGAAGATCATCATCCCCGCGTATCCGACGGTGATGAACAGAAAGAAAGAGGCCGCCTGGGCGTGCCCGAGTCCCAGGCTCTCTTCGATGTCGAGCAGCAGGGGGGAGTAGATAATGCGGGCGGTAAAGAGAAAAAAGAGAACGAAAACCAGGAGCATAATGGTTGGGAAATTGGCCCGGATGCCCCGGGCGGTGCCGGATGATTGTTTTGCTGGCATTGCGCTTTGGCTCAATCCGGCCAGGCCGTCCCCGCTTCGCTCCGGCCGCCGCGGGAACGATCCTGCAGGTACTCCCGGTAAATCGCCTCTTTGCGCTTCAGCATCACGTAGGGGACTTCGAAGGCCTCTTCGATGTTGCCCCGGTTGTACAGCTGGCTCGTCGCTCCCAGCTCGATCCTGCCGTTCTTGTGGAACAGCAGCAGGTAGTCGGAGTACTTCTCCGATATGTCCAGCTCGTGAACCGAGTAGTAGAGGCTGAGGTCCCGTGATTTTGCGTACTCGACCAGATACTTCATGATGCGGTGTTTCTGGTAATCCTCCAGGGCGAAGATCGGCTCGTCGAACATGAGGATCTTCGATCCGTAGAGCAGACTGAAGGCGATAATCGTGCGCTGCAGCTCGCCCTTACTCACCTCCTGGGTCTTCCTGCTCAGCACCTTGTTCAGCTCGCAGACCTCTACCAGCTCGGTGACCAAGCCGGGATCCTTGGTTTCATGAAAACCGTTTTCGTGGACATCCTGAAGCAGGTCTCCGATGCTCTCCTCCGTTTCGAACTCGATGTTCTGCTCCACTAAGGATACGTGGCGATACCGCTCCTGATTTTCCCGGAGGGTGCGGGTGTCGATTCCCCGCAGAAGGACCGATCCTTGAACGGGCAGCAGGACCCCTGCTGCCAGCCGCAGCAGGGTCGATTTGCCGGTTCCGTTTTGGCCCACCAGGGTCGTGATCCCTCTGGGAAGGTTGATGCTCAGGTCACTGAACACGAGCCGGGCGGTATCCGGGTAGTAGAAAGAGACATTTTCCAGAGTGATTTCGATGTCGTGGTCGGGGTTGTCAGGCATATCCGGTCTCTGCGTCCTCAGACCGCCGTTCGCAGCGCCCTCCGGAAAACATCGGCGCCCCGGCGGATCTCCTCCATGATCGATAGCTTATAGGGGCATTTCTCCTCGCACTCCCCGCACTCGATGCATTCAGCGACGGATTCAGCCGCTCCGGCGATCCACTTCTCCGAAAGCCGGTCGACGGGAAAGCGTTTCACCAGGGTTTCCATGGTCATCAGCGAAACGATCTGAACTCCCTGCGGGCAGGGCTGACAGTAGCCGCAGCGGCGGCAGAAGCGCGTGCCCAGTTCCCTGCGTATTCGTTCGATGCTCCGCCGGTTCTCCTCTGAAAGGCCGGCTCCTTCTTTCCAGAGGGAGAGAACCTCCTCCACCTCCTCGATGTGTTCGAATCCCGGGTCCGCCGCGATACCCGGTACGGCAAGCAGGTAGCGGATGCAGGCCGAAGCGTCCTGCAGCGCCCCACCGCCGAGAGGTTTCATGGCGATGAAGCCGATATCCTTTGCCCGGCAGGTCTCTACGAGTTGCCTGCCCTCATCCTCTACGATGAAGTTGAAGGGGAACTGGAGAACCTCGATCTCCGGGTGCTCGATAACCACCCGGGCTGCCGCCCGGCTGTGTGCCGAGGCGCCGATGTGGCGGATCCTGCCTTTTTCGCGATATTCGCGAACCAGGTCGAAGGCGCCGTTGTCCAGCATGGTCCGCCAGGTCTCCTGATCGGGAACGATATGGAACTGATAGAGGTCGACGTAGTCGGTCTGCAGTCGCTCAAAGGACAGTTCGATCTGCTCTCGAAGTGCTTTGGGATCCCGTCCCGTTCCCTTGGTGAACACCAGCACCTCGGAGCGGGGGTATTTCTTGATCGCCTTGCCGATCCGCTGCTCCGAGTTTCCGTAGTCGTTGGCCGTGTCGATCCAGTTGAGCCCCCCGTCTATGGCCCGCCTGATGACCTTGACGGCCTGCTGTTCGCTGAGCCGCTGGATGGGGATCCCGCCGAAGCCGATGCGGGTGACCTCCAGTCCGCTCTTTCCCAGTCTGATCGTTTTGCCGCTCTTCATCCGGCCATTCTACCGCAGAGGCGGGGAGTTGGCCAACCGATCAAAGATGAGGATTCGATGGACAAAGAAGGTGATCAGCGCTTGAGGGGGCTGGTCTCCCGGGCCATAGTGCCGGTCTCCAGGATCTCCTGGATCTTGTAGGTGCCGTACTTCCGGGCTTTGAGGAATCCGTCCCAGGCGCTTTCGGCCAGGCGGCCCTCCCGCCACAGATCGAAGAGCCACTCTCTTGTATACTCGGGATCCTCCTGGGGGATTCCAGCCTGGATCTCCAGCAGCCAACGGCGGTTGAACACCTCCTGGGCGCCGATGGACGGAGACATGATGATCGGGATCCCCAATCCGCAGTAGAAGCTGAGCTCGCTCGGTTTGGTCCAAAGGATGTCTGTGGATCGAATCGTCTGACTGAAAAGCTGGAAGTACTCGTCTTTGAGGGGACTGTAGATGATCCGCAGATGAGGGCAGTCGGGCAGTAGCTCTTTTTTGACGTGCTGGAAGTACTGATGGACCTCCTCGCGAACGCCCGCCACCAGGTTGAGGGCGACCTCTCCGGATTCCAGTTTGTCCCGAAGACTCCTGGCGATGGAAAAACCGAATTCCCTCTGAGCACCGGCCCCGCCGACGGCGTACGTGATCGTCAGGCGGCGCAGTTTTTTGAAGCGGCAGTTGCCCTTGCCCAGGAAGTGAACCGCATTTCGACCGTGCAGTGGCCAGAAGCGGTCGTTCGGGTCGAGGTAGAACAGGCGCTGGGCCGTGTCGGAGCGCAGCACATCCAGGTTGGCGTTTCCCAGGATCGACAGGGGAAAGGGGAAGCCGGTCAGGAAGATGCGCTCATCCGGTACCCCGTAGCTCTTCAGACGCATCACGGCCCGGCCGCAGGGCGCCAGATAGTGAATGCGGCTGCTGCGGGGGTCTTCCGCCACCCAGGCCCGGCTGATCTCCGCGTCGCAGATGATGCAGTAGATTCGGCCGTAGCCGGACTTGTCCGCGGCGATGGCCGGCGCCAGATAGGAGGTGATCAGAGGCAGGGGTTTGCTTTTGATCTGCTCGAGCATCCCTTTGCACAGGCCGCGGTCAACGAAGCGGCCGAGAAGCTTGACCTGGTAGGAGGGGGAGGACATATCCCGAACCGGGTAGAAGGAGGGGATGCTCTGCAGGGCATCGAGTATGCCGAAAAGCGGTTTGCCGACAATGGGGGTTTTGCGGACCCGGGAGAGGAACTCGTACATGTTGCGCATTCGGTCCCAGAGCTTCTTCTCCGCCGGATCGGCGGCGACGGAACCGCCGACCGTGATGATCCCGCCCTCGGCCAGATAGCGCAGGGGATAGGTGGCCCGTTGATGGCCAAGCCCCATATCCACCGTGGCCACCCAGGCTTTCTGCATTTCCTGTTCATGTACCATAACGCTGTCTCCTTATTTCTCTGGCTAGCCAATCGCAATCTTCAATCAGCATCTGAAATGAGGATTGCGATATCCTCTTCCAGCCGATTTTCGGCTGTCATCGTAATATCGGCAGCCGCGGGGATTGAGTACATTACAATTGCCAATTGCCGCGGCGGCGCTTCAGGGGATCAGTCCGGCTACGAAGCGGGCCGTTGCCTTAGGCAGATCCGGCAGTTCGGCGCTCTGGTGGATGAAATCCACGATCCGGGTTCCAACGATCACGCCATCGGCCCAGCGGGTGAGGGTTTGGGCGTCCTCTCGTGTCTTTACGCCGATGCCGATGCAGATCGGGGTGTCGGTAAGGGAACGGATCAGCCTGATGCGCTCCTCCAAAGCCCGGTTCGCGGTCAACTCCAGTCCGGTGATCCCCAGCTGGGGCACGTAGTACAGGAAGCCGGAGGCGGTGGCCGCGATCCGCTCGAGGCGATCCTCCGGAGTCAGCTCGGAGGCCAGCAATATCGTGCACAGGTCCTTCATTCGGGCAAGGTCGAAGAAATCCGGGTCCGCCTCCGGGGGCAGATCCGGGATGATGAAGCCGTCCACGCCGGCCGATCGGGCCGCCTCCAGACAGTGCTCCCGGCCGTACTGGAGGAATACGTTCCAGTAACCCATGAGCAGGATCGGCATCCGAGTGCGCTTGCGCAGCGCAGACACCCGCTCGAAGATCTGCTCCAGAGTGACCCCTGCGGCCAGGGCGCGGTTGGCCGCGGCCTGGATGACCGGCCCGTCGGCTATAGGATCGGAGAAGGGCACTCCCAGTTCCACGGCGCTCACGCCGATGCGCTCCAGCTCGCAGATGATACTTTCTGCCCGGTCCCAGGTGGGCTGTCCGGCCATGATGTAGGCGATAAAAGCCTTTGCACCTTGTTTCTTCAATTGATCCATCCGGTGTGTCAGCCGGTTCATGATCTGCCTCCCGCCTCGGGATGAGCTTCGAGGAAGCGGGCCACCTGCTGGCAGTCCTTGTCTCCGCGCCCTGATAGATTGACCACGATGATCCGGTCCCCGCCCATGCCGCCGGCCTCCTTGCGCGCCTGGACCAGCGCGTGGGCGCTCTCGAGGGCGGGCAGGATACCCTCCAGGCGGGCCAGCTCCTGGAAGGCGGCTACCGCCTCGGCGTCCGTGGCGCTGAAGTAGCGGGCCCGCCCCGAATCCTTCAAAGCGCAGTGTTCCGGCCCTACACCGGGGTAGTCGAGACCCGCGGAGATCGAATGGGTGGGGTGCACCTGACCGTCCCGGTCCTGCAGCAGGTACATGTGGCTGCCGTGAAACACACCGCGGGTGCCCAGGGTCAGGGTGGCGGCGTGGCGGGGTGTGTCGGTTCCGTCCCCCGCCGCCTCCACGCCGATCAGAGCGACATCCCGGTCCTCGAGAAACTCGTAGAAAAGACCGATGGCGTTGCTGCCTCCGTTGACGCAGGCTACGCACAGATCCGGAAGGCGTCCCTCCTTCTCGAGGATCTGACGCTTCGTCTCCCGGCCGATCACCCGCTGGAAATCCCTCACGAGCGTGGGATAGGGATGAGGTCCCACGGTGGAGCCGAAGATGTAGTAGGTGCTTTTGAGATTCGTGACCCAATCGCGGAATGCCTCGTTGATGGCATCCTTGAGGGTGCGGCTGCCGCTTGCCACCGGTACCACCTCCGTTCCCAGCAGCCGCATGCGGAATACGTTGAGGGACTGCCGCTCGACATCCTCCTCCCCCATATAGACGACGCACTCCATGCCGAACAGCGCCGCCACGGTGGCGGTAGCTACACCGTGCTGTCCGGCCCCGGTTTCGGCGATGATCCGTGTTTTGCCCATTCGCTGGGCCAGGAGGATCTGGCCGACCGTGTTGTTGATTTTGTGGGCTCCGGTATGATTCAGGTCCTCCCGCTTCAGATAGATCCGGGCTCCTCCCCAGGCCTCGGTCAGGCGGGCGGCAAAGGTCAGGGGCGTGGGACGCCCGTCGTACTCCGCCAGGTATTGTTCGTATCGGTCCTGAAAGTCAGGGTCCCTTACGGCTGCTTCATACTCCGCCTCCAGCTGCCGGAGGGCCGGAATGATCATCTCCGGGACGTACTGGCCTCCGTAATCACCGAAATATCCGATTCGGAGATCCTCTGTTATTCTGTTCATCTGTTCCTCACTGCTTCGATAAATTCTTTCATCTTTTTTCGATCCTTGATGCCGGGACGGCTCTCCAGGGCACTGGAGGCGTCCACGGCATAGGGCTGCACTGCTGCTATTGCCGCACCCACATTAGCCGGTCCCAGCCCCCCGGCCAGAAAGAAGCGCTTGTCCGGGAAGGCCCGGACCAGCTCGGCGGCCAGCTTCCAGTCGGCCTGCACCCCAGTGCCCCCTTGTTTGCCCGGGACGTGCGGTTCCAGGAGGATGTAGGGGGTGGGATAGCCGGCGACCAGCTGGAAAATGCTCCGATCCCGGACGTGCAGGGCCTTGATCACGGGTAGCCCGAATCCGCTGCAGCCTTCCGGGTTCTCATCCCCATGAAGCTGCAACATGGTCAAGCCCGCCGTTAGGGCCGTCCCATCGATGAAGCCTCTGTCGGCGTTGACAAACACCCCCACCCGCGCCACGCCGGCCAGTCCCCCGGGGTGCTCCTCCTCGAGGCTGCGCAGGATCGCTCCGACTGTTTCCGGGGCCACCTGCCTGGGGCTGGGGGCGAAGATGAAGCCCAGGTAATCGGCTCCCAGGCTAACGGCCAGCCGGGCGTCTTCGAAGCGGGTGAGTCCGCAGATCTTGATTCGCAACCGGGACGGTACGTCCGCTTCAGGGGTTCTCGATTCCACTTCTACGAAGCCTCCTTGAGCCGGCTCAGCTCGAGCCCCGGGTCTGCGGCCCGTATCAGATGCTCTCCCACCAGGAAAGCGCGGATTCCGGCGCTGCGCAGGCGGCGGATGTCCTGCGGGCCCGAGATGCCGGACTCGCTCACTGCGGTAACCCGCCCCGGCAGGCTGCGGGCCAGATCCAGGCTGACGGCCAGATCCACCCGGAAGCTGTGAAGATCCCGGTTGTTGATGCCCACCGTGCCGGCGCCGCACGCCAGAGCACGGCTGAGCTCCGCAGCGCTATGAACCTCCACCAGGGCTTCCATTGACAGCTCCCGGCTCAGCGCGATGAGATCGCTCAACTTCCGGTCATCCAGGGCGGCCACGATCAGCAGCAGGGCATCCGCACCTGACGCCCGGCTCTCGTAGATCTGGTAGGGATCGAAGAGAAAGTCTTTCCGCAGCAGGGGAACCTTCGCCATTTTTCGCAGAGCCTTCAGATCCTCCAGGGAGCCGCCGAAGTGATCCTCCTCGGTGAGCACCGAATAGGCGTCTGCCCCTCCTCTGCGGTACGCCCGATGGATCTGCGCCAGATCGAATTGCGGCCGGATCACCCCCCGGCTGGGCGAACGGCGTTTGAACTCGGCGATGATCGCAACGGCGTTGCCCGGGTTGGCGCCGCCCGCAGCGGCTGCTTGGGTATTGTTGGGGACGGCGGGGATGCTGAACCCCGGATCCAGGACCGCCCTGAAGCGCCGGGGCGGCGGAAGATCCCGGCAGACCCGCTTGAGCTCGCTTTCAGGCACCCTGCGCTTGCTCTCCCGCAGCCGGGCCGTCTTGTCGGTGATTATGGTCTCGAGGATCGAGGGCAGCGCTGCAGACTGGGACTCAGGCATTGCTCAGCTTCCTCAGCGCTTCCAGCTTGATCAGGGCTTTTCCGCAAGCCAGGGAATCCCTGGCCAGTTCGAGGGCCTGGGCCAGGTTTGCAGCCCCGCCGCCGACGTAGATTACCGCGGCGGCGTTGAGCAGGGACACGTCCCGTCGGGGACCGCTGTCTTTTCGGTCGAGTATGTCGAGGAGGATGCGGGCGTTCTCCTCGACCGTGCCCCCGACCAGGTCCTCGCTCCGGCAGGGGGTCAGTCCCAGCTCACCTGGATCGAGAGTCCACTCGCTGAGCTTGCCTTCCTTGAGCTCGCTTATGAACGTCGGTCCGGTGAGGGTGATCTCGTCCAAGCCGTCCGATCCGTGAACCACCAAAGCCCTCTCTACGCCGACGTTTTTGAGGGCTCCGGCCATGATCGGAAGCAGTTTCCTGTCGAACACGCCGAGAACCTGGGCCTGGGCGAAGGCGGGGTTGGAGAGGGGCCCGAGAATGTTGAAGATGCTGCGGATGCCGATCTCCCTGCGGGGACCGATCACGTGGCGCATGGCGCTGTGAAGGGTGGGGGCGAAGAGAAATCCGATTCCCGCCTGGCTGACGCAGTGGGCTATCTTTCTGGCCTCGATTCCCGTGTTCACTCCCAGTTCCCGCAGCACATCGGCTGAGCCGCAGCGGCTGGACACCGAGCGGTTTCCGTGCTTGGCGATGAGGACACCGGCTCCGGAGGCGATCAGGGCGGCGGCCGTAGAGATATTGAAGGTATGAGCACCGTCCCCTCCGGTGCCGCAGGTATCAACAACTCTGAGCCCCGGGGGGATCGGCACATGGGTGGCCTTGTCGCGCATCACCTCTGAAGCCGCGCTGATCTCCTCCACGGTCTCCCCCTTGATGCTCATGGCGGCCAGAAACGCTCCGGTCTGAGCCGGCGTTGCCTCCCCGTCCATGAGGATACGCATTACCGTAGTCATCTCTCCCCGGCTCAGGTTCTCGGCGCGGACCAGCCTGGCGATCGCCTGCTTCATGTCGATCGCCGGCCCCTCCTTGACCCGCTCGAGGAAGTTCTGGATGATACGCCTGCCCACGGCCGTGGCTACCGATTCGGGGTGGAACTGCACCCCCTCGACCTCGAACTCCCTGTGGCGGACGGCCATGATCTCCCCCTCGGCGGTCCAGGCGCTCACCTCGAGGATCTCAGGAAGACTCTTGGGTTCGACGATCAGGCTGTGGTAGCGCACCGCCGAAAAAACCGGGGGCAGACTGGAGAACAGGGTGTGTGAGTCGTGGAGGATGTCACTGGGCTTGCCGTGCATCAGCCGGTCGGCTTGGACGATCCGAGCTCCGAAGGCCGCACCCACGGCCTGGTGCCCCAGGCAAACGCCCAGTACCGGTATCTTCCCGGCGAAATGGCGGATCATCTCCACTGAAATACCCGCCTCTTGCGGTGCGCCCGGTCCCGGGGAAACCACCAGGTAGTCCGGTCCCAGACGCTCGGCCTCTTCGGGAGTGAGCGCATCATTGCGGAAAACCCGAACCTCCTGACCCAGCTCTCCGAAAAGCTGTACAAGGTTGTAGGTGAAGGAGTCGTAGTTGTCGATCATGAGGGTCACAGCGTTCCTCCTCTGGCCATTTGTATGGCTCGAAACAGTGCTTTGGCCTTGTTCAGGGTCTCCTCGTATTCGGTTTCCGGGACCGAGTCGGCCACGATCCCGGCCCCGGCTTGAACATAGACTCTGTTTCCACTGACCAGCATCGTGCGGATGGTAATGCAGGAATCGAAGTTGCCGTTGAAGCTGAAGTAGCCCACCAGACCGGCGTAGGGTCCGCGCCGGGTCGGCTCCAACTCCTCGATGATCTCCATAGCCCGTATCTTCGGGGCCCCGCTTACCGTGCCGGCGGGAAAGGTGGCGGCGATCAGGTCGAAGGCATCCCTGTCCTCCTCCAGGGCGCCGCCCACATCGCTGACGATGTGCATCACATGGGAGTATCGCTCCACCACCATGAACTCGGTGACCCGCACGCTGCCGTAGCGGCAGACCCTGCCGATGTCGTTGCGGGCCAGATCGACCAGCATCAGATGCTCGGCCCGTTCTTTTTCATCAGCCAGAAGCTCCTTTTCCAGCCGCACGTCCTCCTCTACGGTGGCTCCCCGGCCACGGGTGCCGGCGATGGGCCGGATGGTGACATCCCCGCCAAAGGAGCGGACGTGAATCTCTGGGGAGGCTCCCACCAGTTTGATATCCCCGAAATGCAGGTAGAACATGTAGGGAGAGGGATTCACGATGCGCAGGGCCCGGTACAGGCTGAACGCATCCCCTTCAAAGGCCGTATCCAGCCGTTGGGACAGCACCGCCTGGATGATGTCCCCCCGCTGAATATAGTCTTTGCAGGCTTTCACGGCTTCCAGATAATCCTGCCGCTCGAAGTTGGAGTTGGGGTTCTCCTCTCCCCGGACTTGCCCGTTTTCTCTTTGAGCTTCAGACAGCGGGCGCCGAAGATCGGCGAGAATCTGCCGGAGCACCCCCGCGGCCTGATCGTAGAGCAGATCGAGGTTGTCACCGGGCCGGGCCTGCAGGTTGTGCATTACCGTGAGTTTATGGCTCACGTTATCGAAGGCCACGATCGTGTCGGTGAACATGAAAAGCATATCCGGGACGTCCAGGTCATCGGGGTTGGTTTCGGGCAGCCTCTCGAGCCGCCGCACCGTGTCATAGGCCATGTAGCCCACCGCTCCCCCGGCAAAGGGGGGAAGAGACGGATCAGACACGGGCACAAACTCTTTGGTCAGCTTTTTGAGCTCAGCCAACGGGTCCGCCGATTCAACGGTGGTGACCCGGGAACCTCTTCGGATCTTTACCTGGGCTCCCCGGGCCTCGAAGATGATGCTCGGATCTCGCCCCAGGAAGCTGTACCGGCCCACCTGGGTTCCCCCTTCTACGGATTCGAGTAGAAAGGTGTTCTCTCCCCGTCTCAATTTGAGGTAGGCGGAAACGGGTGTTTCCAGATCTGCATACACCTCTGTATAGATGGGAATCAGGTTTCCTTCTCCGGCCTTGTCTTTGAACTCCTGCCGGCTCGGTAGTATCCTCATCGTCTCCTCCAAATCCCGCTCGCTCCTGCTTCCTCCCCCAGAAGCGCGCCCCGACTCTGCTTTTCGTTCCGCCACAGCCTGGGGGCTTTGAGCCGCGGTTGCGGTGACCGGAATGCCTCTGCCCCGCGGATGCCCCGGGGGCGCTGCTAGTGAGGCCAAAAAAAAAGCCATGCGTCGCATGGCTTGTGCTTGTTTCCCGCTCGTAGCTTACAAGCAAACAGCCGGGCGACCCGAAATCATCGAACCGTCCCGGCTCGGACCTGAATATGCAAAGCGTCAGGCTAACCGGACGGTCCATGGGGGAAGGGCCACCACAACCAAACGCGCAGCATTTCGTTTCTGTTCATAGTAACGCCAGGATAATAGCAGGATCGAGATATTTTGGCAATAGGTTCCGGCAAAAAAATTTTACCCTTTTCGCATGCCAACCGTGGGAGATCGGCTACAGCAACCCGACCTCGGTCCCGACTTTGGTAAAGGCTTCCAGGGCTCGATCCATATCAGTCCGTTCCAGGGCCGCGGAAGCCTGGACCCTCAACCTGGCCGTTCCCTCCGGCACCACCGGAAAGCCGAAACCGGTGACGAAGACCCCCTCGGCCAGCAGCCTTTCGCTCATGCGTATGGCAAAGGAGGTCTCACCCACAAGGATCGGGATGATCGCAGAAGGCGCGTCCAACGGCTGAAAACCCCGCTCCCCCAGTCCCTTTCGCAGGTAGGCGGCATTATCGTGAAGTTTTTCAACAATAGATGGATTCGCTTCCAGGATCTCCACAGCCTTCAAGGAGCTGGCGGCGATTGTTGCCGGAAGGGCATTGGAAAAGATCTGCGGTCGGGAGGACTGGGTGAGCAGTTCGATGACCTGGGCGCTGGAAGCCGCGAATCCCCCGGCCGCTCCGCCCAGGGCTTTGCCCAGAGTACCGGTGATCACATCGACCTGGCCGAGAAGACCGAAATGCTCGACAACTCCCCGTCCTCTCCGGCCCATGACACCGGTTCCATGGGAATCGTCGACCAGAGTCACGGCTCTGTACTTGTGCGCCAGATCGACGATCTCCGGCAGGGGGGCCAGGTCCCCCTCCATGCTGAACACGCCGTCGGTTACGACCAGGCGGGTTCCTGCATCCTGAGAGTCCTGCAGCCGCTGTTCCAGTTCCTCCATATCGGCGTGCTTGTAGACTAGACGCCGAGCCTTGCTGAGACGGACGCCGTCGATGATGCTGGCGTGGTTCAGTGCATCGGAGATGATTGCATCCCCCTCGCCGGCCAGGACCGGAATGGCCCCTGTATTGGCGTTCCAGCAGGAGACATAGCTCAAAGAAGCCTCGGTACCCATGAAGGCTGCCAGTTTCTGCTCCAGCTCACGGTGAATGGAAAAAGTGCCGCAGATGAAGCGAACCGAAGCGGTGCCGGCTCCGTAGCGTTCCAGCGCTTCTTGTCCGGCCCGAATCACCTCGGGGTTGTTGGCCATGCCAAGGTAGTTGTTTGAGGAGAGAATAATGATATCTCCCTTTCCCTCCATCTGTACCCGGGCATCCATCGGGCTTTGCAGGTAGCGCAGGTGTTTCAGAGTTCCCTGATTTTTCATATCCTCGATCATGAGTCCGATGGATCTGTGGTAATCGTGATTCATGTTTCCATGATAGTACCACTGAGACCGGCGCGTCCAGGCGGTGTTCGCCCTTTGCGCGGGAATAGAACCAGTGCTTTATGAGCAGCAGCTTCAGCGGGAAAGCCCGACGAGGAGAGAAAAGACCGCAGCGCTTGGCGCACAGGCGTGCTTGACGAGACACCCCCGGTACGGATACGCTTTTTTTCAATATGAGTGAGTTCATCATCAGCGGGATTCAGCAGATCGGCGCCGGGATCCCGGACCTGGACGCCGCCTTTCGGTGGTACCGCAAAAAACTAGGATTCGACATTCGGGTATTCGAAGATAAGGGCGAAGCAGCCCTGATGCTTCCGTACACCGGAGGCAAGCCCAGAGCCCGGCACGCCATCCTCGCGCTGAATCTGCAGGGCGGGGGGGGGCTGGAGGTTTGGCAGTCGAAAAGCAGGAAGACCGAGCCTCCGGATTTTCAGGTGCAATTGGGAGATTTGGGAATCTTCTCAACCCGGATCAAGGCGCGGGATGTGAGGGCGGCCTTTGCTCACCTGAAAACCGAAGAGGCGCAGCTGCTGGGTGGTATCTCAGCCGACCCCCAGGGAGCGGCGCACTTCTTCGTAAGGGATCCTTTCGGATTGATCTTTCAGGTCGTGGAAGGCAATGGTTGGTTCACGAAAACCAGATATCCCACCGGGGGCGCAGCGGGCTGTTTGATCGGCACCGCGGAAGTGGAAAAGGCTAAAGCTTTCTACGGCGGGGTGCTGGGCTACGACAGAGTGCTCTACGACGAAACCGCAACGTTCCAGGATCTCGAGCCTCTTCCCGGTGGAAGCGGTAAGTTCCGCCGGGTGCTGCTGACCCACGGCCAGCCCCGTCGGGGGGCTTTTGCGCCTGTTCTGGGACCGACGAAGATCGAACTGATCCAGGCGCTGGAACGGCAACCCAGGAAGATATTCGCCGACCGCCAATGGGGTGATTTGGGTTTCATCCACATCTGCTTCGACGTGAGAGGCATGGACGATCTGAAAGCTCACTGCGATCAGCTCGGCTTCCCCTTCACTGTGGACAGCGGACGCGGGTTCGATATGGGGGACTCCGCGGGACGCTTCACCTATACAGAAGACCCGGACGGGACACTCATCGAGTTCGTGGAAGCCCACAAACTGGAGATCGTAAAAAAGTGGGGCTGGTATCTGGATCTCGGCAAACGGCGCCCGGACAAGGCGCTGCCCCGCTGGGTGTTGAGGAGCCTGGCCTTCAACCGGGTCAAGGATTGACCGGCGGTACCAGCCGATAGATCTGCGCTCTGCCCGCAGTGCTGTCTTCTCTCATTCTCAGAAAGGATGCGGATGGCAGGCGGCGGCCTGCAGTCCGGGGGGGGGCGGCACCTTTTAGCTCCGGGGGGGGCGGAAGAAACTAATATAGTAACTATTTGAAGATCCGAATATTTGAATAATATATTCAAATATTCAGTCACGTTAATAACGTAGTCTTTTCTTTTTTTTGTTTTCGTGTTACCTTTCAGCGATAAGAATCATTGGCAGTCGTTCGGGGAGGAATAACCATGAAGGATCAGGAAGCTACTGTTGTCAAGAAACCGCTATTGAAAAGGCGGAAAGACACATCTGTGCAGCCTCATATAAAAGAGAAGGGCATGCCGGATCTGTTCGGCAAGTGTCGCGGTGATGGCGGCAACTTCGGCTACTTCAGATCCCGCAATGATATGTTCTTTTCCCGGCCGGTACTGGGTGGGATTCCCGGCCCGCGCATGAAGTTTCAGGGGAAAGAAGTGATCATGTGGGCGATCAACAACTATATGGGACTGGCAGGCAATGCGGAAGTAAAAGAGGCAGCCCGAAAGTCCCTGGAGGAGTGGGGGACCTTCACTCCGATGGGCTCCCGGATGCTGACCGGAAATACGGATCGGCACATAGCCCTTGAGAAAAAGCTGGCAACCTTCGTCCAGAAACCAGCCGCGGCTTTGTTCAACTACGGCTATCTCGGGGTCATGGGTACGATCAGTGCTCTGACCGGGCCGGATGATGTGATCGTCATGGATCGCCTGAGTCACGCCAGCATCGTGGACGGTACGATCCTGGCCTCCGCGGGCAGACGATTCAGACCCTTCAAGCACAACGACATGAATCATCTGGAGCATCATCTCAGAGCCGCCAACCGCCTTCGCAAGGGCGGCATCCTGATCGTGATCGAAGGGGTGTACGGCATGCGGGGGGATCTGGCCAATCTGCCGGGGATCTGCGATCTGAAGGAACGTTACGGAGCCCGCCTGTTCGTCGATGACGCCCATGGGTTCGGTGTCATGGGTGAGCACGGCCGCGGCACCGGGGAGCACTTCGGTGTACAGGACAGAATCGATCTGTACTTCGGTACTTTCGCCAAAGCCTTTGCAGCCATCGGGGGTGTTACCGCTGGGGAGGAAGAGGTCGTTCGCTATATCAAGTACAACGCACGGACCAACGTATTTGCCAAGAGTCTGCCCATGATCTACGTCGACGCCCTGGATAAGTCGCTGGAGCTAATCGAGAATCGTCCCGAGTACCGCAGGAGAATGTGGGATGTGGCCAAGAGGCTGCAGAATGGCTTGATATCAGAGGGCTACGATATCGGGGACACAAAATCCCCCATCACTCCGGTGTACGTTCCAGCCGGCAACGAGCAGATCGCCATGGGGATGATCAAGATGCTCAGGGAGGACTACGGGGTGTTCGTATCCGGTGTAACCTATCCGGTGGTGCCCCGGGAAGTGGTTATGTTCCGCATGATCCCCACGGCTTCCCACTCCGACGAAGATGTGGATTTGACGATTGAAGCGTTTAGGAAGATGCGGGACCGGATGAATCTCGATCTTTCCGAAAAACCTTCACTGAGGAACCGCTAGGCTTAAGAAACCCAAAACCCCCGGGGCGGCCCCGGCCAGGTTGGTCAGTTTGCCGCCCGGGTGGCCCCGGTTCAGCCTAGTCGCCCTCTGCCCTGGCGATCGTGCGACGATCCCGCAGGGTACCGCTTCCGGGCAGGCGAACCCTTCGTTTGAGAGCCCGTTCCAGGAGGTGGAGGATATCGTTCATCAGGTTCTCGGCTCCGGCGGAATCGAGGTTCATCAGGATCGCATCGTAGATAGCCAGGACCATACGCTTGGGGTTCTTGTACTGGCGCACCCGGAATACCCCTTTGCGGCTTCCTTCCCGAAGGATCTGCATGATGACCTTTTCCACATGTCTGCGGAGCGTGCCGGCGCCGGCCGTCCGGTTCTGCTGTCCCGGGTAGGTGTACTTCCTGTCACCGGTGAGAATCCCCAGCAGGATCGGATTGTTCTTGATTCCCAGTGTGGTAAAGCGGTATAGGGCTCTCAGCTTGTTCACCGGAGATTTGAAAGCCCCCACCACCCGATCCACCGAGCGGATCCCCTTGCTCTCGAGATTGTTGAGGATCTGTTCGTAGAAGGCTTCCTTGCTGGGAAAGTAGGTATAGAAGCTCCCCGTCCCCACACCCGCTTCCTTGGTGATGTCCTCGATATTCACGTCCTTGTAGCCGTAGCGACTGAACAGACGTTCCCCGATATTCAGAAACAGATCACGCTTGCTCGTGCCCATCTCTCTGCGTTCTCCCGTTCAGCCGAGCTTCCGGAACACCGTCAGGTTCTCCTTGTCCGGATGGCGGGCGCCCCGTTCCATCTGCTCGACCAGATCCACCGCCGTTCGATTATAGGGAACCGGAACTCCCGATGCCTCGGCGCTGCGCACCACCCTTCCATTGATGAAGTCTATCTCGGTTTTCAAGCCCCGCCGGATGGAATCGAGCATCGAGGACTCATCATGGCGGTTTTTGAATCCGATGATGCGGATCAGCAGATGTTTGAGCAACCGGGGGTATCCTGTATCCGATATGAGGCTTCCGATTTTCAGCCCCGCGTTGAGCGGCTCGAAGCTGATGCCTTCCGCCCGCCCGACCTCGAACAGTTCCACCCCGAACCGCAGGATGATGTCCCGTATCTCTCTGTCTGCCGCCAGGTGCCCGAACGACAGGCCGGTGATCGCCCCCAGGGTTGTAAAGGTCGTGGTGATGGCCAGCTTGGACCAGAGAACACCCCGGATGTTGGCTGAAATCGTCAGCGGAAACACATGGGACAGGAGGGTTTGAGCCAGAGACACAGCCGCGGGGCAGGGCGGGTCGGTGAGGCTGCCGATGATGAAGGAACCGGAGTTGGTTATTCTGTACTCTCCGGGCGCCTCCATCGAGGCACCCCAGAGAACGCAGCCGGGAACCAAACGCTCGGCCCCGACCACGTCGAGCAGGTCTAGTGCGACCAATCCGTTCTGAACCGTGATCACGCAGGCTCCGGGGGCCAGATTTCCTTTTAGAGACTTCGCGGCTTCCACCAGGCTGTTGGCCCTGGTCGCCAGGATCAGGGCGTCGAAGGCCTCGCTTCCGACCTTCTCGACCAGCCGCACCCGATGCCTCTGCGCCCTCTTGCCCCGCCGCAGGGTGAGGCCCCTGGTGTTGATTGCCTGCCCTATTTGCGGATCACGGTCGATGACCGTAAGGTCGATATCCGGCTGTGTGGACAAGCCGGCAGCCATCACCCCGCCGAGACTGCCGCAGCCCAGTATTGCCACCTTCATAATGTTTAGACTTCCGTCAAAATAGGTGGGATTCGACGGGTTGTCAAGCTCAGCCAGTAGTCCCCTAGTACCGGTAGTGCTCCGGCTTGAAAGGGCCTTCCCTGGGAACACCCAGGTATTCCGCCTGGCTCGGTTTCAGCTTCGTGAGCTTCACTCCCAGATGCGGCAGATGCAGGCGCGCGACTTCTTCATCCAGATGTTTTGGCAGGATATACACCTTCTTTTCCAGTTTTTTCTGAGCCAGTTCCACCTGGGCAAGTATCTGATTTGTGAAGCTGGCGCTCATGACAAAGCTGGGGTGACCCGTAGCACAGCCCAGGTTCACAAGGCGCCCTTCGGCCAGGACCAGGATCGAGCGCCCGGAGCGCAGGGTCCAGCGATCCAACTGGGGTTTGATGTTGTCACGCTTGCATTCAGGGGTGCTGGTCAGATAGCGGATCTCGATTTCGCAGTCGAAATGTCCGATGTTGCAGACGATCGCCCCCTCCTTCATCTGCTCCATGTGCTGCCCCCGGATCACGTTGCAGCAGCCTGAAGCGGATATAAAGATGTCGCCGATCGGCGCCAATTCTTCCATTGTAGAGACTGGGAAACCCTCCATGGCCGCCTGGAGCGCGCAGATCGGATCGACCTCGGTAATGAAAACCTGAGCCCCGAAACCTCTCATCGATTGGGCGCATCCTTTGCCCACGTCCCCGTAGCCGCAGACCACGGCCTTCTTGCCCGCCACCATGATGTCCGTAGCCCTCTTGATGCCGTCGGCCAGGGATTCCCGGCAGCCGTACAGATTGTCGAACTTCGATTTGGTTACCGAGTCGTTGACATTGATAGCCGGAAAGAGCAGCTGCCCCCGATCCATCATTTGATACAAGCGATGAACGCCGGTGGTTGTCTCCTCCGATACGCCGCGAATCCCATCGGCCACCTCGTGCCAGTGGTTCGCCCTTCGGGACAAACTGCTCTTGAGGCGGGCCATGATGATAGCCATCTCCGGGTCGTAGCCGCCCTTGTCCGGGAGCGCGGGATCCTCCTCGACTTTGACTCCCTGATGCACAAACAGGGTGGCATCCCCGCCGTCATCGACAATGAGGTTGGGTCCGGATCCGTCGGGCCAGGTCAGGGCCTGCTCGGTGCACCACCAGTACTCCTGCAGGCTCTCCCCCTTCCAGGCAAACACCGCGGCGGACCCCGCTACAGCCACGGCCGCCGCCGCGTGATCCTGGGTGGAGAAGATATTGCAGGATGCCCAGCGGACATCGGCTCCCAGAGTTCTGAGCGTTTCGATCAGAACGGCTGTCTGGATGGTCATGTGCAGGCTGCCGGTCACCTTCAAGCCTTTCAGCGGCTTGTCCTTCCCGTATTTTTCCCGTACCGCCATCAGACCGGGCATTTCCTTTTCAGCCAGATCGATCTCCTTGCGTCCCCACTCGGCCAGAGTAAGGTCTGCGACCTTGTGTGTCAGCTGCAGGTCTAGTTCAAGCGTGTTCATCTGTCTATTCCTTTCTATACTGTTTTGCCTCTGCCATATTTCATCTCAGAATGCCGGCGTCTATCTGCCCCCCTGAGCTACCTCGAGCTTTGGATATTACCTCTCTTGTTTGCTGCCGCAATACAAGAATACTTGCAGCCCGTTGCGCACCGCGTATTGATGATGCTCATCGACCCGGATAAACGCATCTGCGAGCCACGATTCGATTTCTTCCGTGGAAAACCCGAGCCAGTGGTCCCCGTAGCGGCTGCGCATCATCTCCTGTTCATGTTTTCTAAAATCCGCAAGGATCACCGTTCCGCCTGCCCGCAGGGTCCGCCGAACTTCCAGCAGGCCCTGCCGGGGATCGCGCAGATGGTGGAGAACCAGATTGACGATCGCAACCTCGGTTTCCCCGTCCCGGAGGGGCAGGTGCTCCAGCTCGCCGATGCGAAGGTCTACCTCTGCAGCCTTCCGGCCGAGGCGTCTGGCCGCCTCGGCAAGCATCTCCCGGGAGCTGTCTACGCCGATCACCTTCCCGACCTTCCCGGCGATCCTCTCGAGAAGAGCTCCGCTGCCGCAGCCCAGATCCGCCGCGCTCTCAGAGGAAGGGATGCGCCGGACGATCTCCCCAACCAGGTCGAGCTCTCCGATTACGCTGCGTTTCATGACCTCCCAGCCGGATGCCACGGAGTCGAAAAACCTCCTCGACTGGAGCTTTCCCGTCCGCAGCAACGCCGCAGCCGTCTCCAGATCCTGTTGATAGATCGGCTCCTCCGCGAAGAGGTAGCGGATCGAATCGATGAATCTTCGGCCCTCATCCTGTTCGGCGGCTCGGTAGAAGGACCACAAACCGTCCCTCCTGGATTCGATCAGCCCTCCGTCCAGGAGCAGTTTGAGGTGTCTGGATATACGGGACTGTCCCATGTCGAGAATACCCGTCAGTTCCTGAACGTTGAACTCCCTGAAACCGAGAATATTCAACAGGCGCAGACGGGTCTCGTCGCTCAGAGCTTTGAAGTATCGAAGCGTCCTGCCGGATCCAAACTCATGCATCATTAAATCCAGATATCTTGATATACTTATACAATTTGTGGTATACTTTGTCAAGCCGGGGCTCATCTGAAATACCAGGTGAATAGCAGGATCCCGGGTAGCCGAAAATGAGGATATACCGGATACTATTGGAAAGCGAGGAGCCGATATGGGTGAGTTGTTGAAAACCCTACAGGAAAAGCGACTCTTGGTGGCCGATGGTGCCTGGGGAACTCTGCTCCAGGCTCAGGGACTCCAGGCGGGCAGCTGTCCGGAAATCTGGAACGTAGAGGAACCCGACAAGGTCCGTTCGGTCGCCGCAGCCTACTGCGAGGCAGGCGCGGACATCGTTTTGACCAATACCTTCGGCGGCTCTTCCTTGGCTCTCAGACGTCACGGCCTGGCGGACAGAACCGAGGAACTCAATGAGGCCGGCGCCCGTCTGTCCCTGGAAGGCGCAGTGGGAAAGCTGGTGGCCGCCTCTGTCGGTCCGACCGGGGAATTCCTGCCGCCGATGGGGGAGGTAACGGAAGCGGAGATGAAAGCCGCCTTTGCCGCCCAGATTCGGGCCGTTTTGAGCGCTGGGGTGCGGATCCTCTGTATCGAAACGATGACTTCTGTTCAGGAGGCGGTGTGCGCGGTGCAGGCGGCTCGGGAGGTATCCGCTGAACTGTCTGTTTCCGTTGACGTGATGGCTACTATGACCTTTACCGAAACGCCGAATGGGTACCGTACCTTTATGGGTGTCGACTGTCGGACTGCCGTGGAAAAGCTGACAGAAGCCGGCGCGGATGTACTCGGCTCCAACTGCGGCAATGGGATCGAGCAGATGGTTCCGATCGCCCTCGAGTTTAGCGCAAACACCGACAAGCCCATACTCATCCAGGCCAACGCCGGGCTGCCAAAGATCGAAAAGGGCGTTACGGTCTTCCGTCAGAGTCCCGAACACATGGCCCGCTGGATCCCCCAACTTGTCGAAGCCGGTGCTTCCATCGTCGGCGGCTGCTGCGGGACGACCCCGGAGCACATCCGCCGTATTCGCAGCCAGGTCGATCGTCTGCTCTAGTCCTCCTATTCGATCCAGATCTCGATCAGGTGTCCGTCCTGGACATCCTCTACGTCCACCAGTTTCCCTGTGACCCCGGAATCCAGGTTGGCGAAGACAGCATCCAGGTCCACTCCCTGGCTCTCGATGCGGGCTCTCTCCGTCGCCGGAATCAGATCTTTCAAAAAACGGGCGAAGCCGAGGGGTACTCCCATGTTAACCTTCACCGCCCCACTGTATTTGTCGCTGACCTTGATCTTCAGCGCTTTTCCCGGTTCGGAAGACGGCCTTGGCTCATCACCCCCCTCCAGAGCTTCGAGCAGCGCGGCGGCTTCCTCTGCCTTGATCGTGCCTTCCTGCAGCATCTGCAGTATTTTCATCTGTTCCGGACTGGTCATTTTTCCTTCTCTCCTTGATTTTTCACAGCCGCGTCGGCAGGCGTATCTTCGGCCTCCGGAGCTCCTTTCAGCAGCTCCACGGCTTTTTCAGCGCTCAACTGCCCCTTGCTCACCTTTTCGATGATCTCCATTCGCTTTTCCGCCTCCGGCTGCTTTCCCAGAGTATAGCCCAGGTTTTTGATCACCCCATCGAGCATCCCCCTGACCGTCGGATACGACACTCCGAGGGCTTTCTCCACCTCTTTGATATTTCCGCGCGAGCGGACAAAGAGCTCGATGAACTCCAACTCTTTCCGGTTGAGGGACAACAGCCGGGAGTGGGGCGGTTCGAAATCACCCTGTATTCGGATACTGCAGCGCGGACAGTACAGCTCCCGCACTTGGAGAGTACCGCTGCACACCGGGCATTCCTGAAGAATGCGCTTGCCGCTTTTCATAGCTGCTCCTTGTTCTAGAATATATAGATATTATAATAATAGAATTTGAGAAAAACAAGAAAAATATTAACTTTATTTATTAATTAATTAATAAAGTTAAGGTGAGTTCTTCTGCTCTTGGACAATGAGGATGGTATCGATCTCCAGATCGCCCCCCTCCGCAGGACTCCGGAGGGTAACCGAGAGCCAGGGGTACCGACCGGTGGGGGGCTGGAAATCGTAGAGAATCGGGGCGCCGGCGCTCTCCAGGGTCACCCGACCCGGGGAGAGAATCAGACGGAGTTTCGTTCCGGTCGGAGAGAACTCCCCGGCTTCCTCGAGCCCTTGTTCTGCTGTGATGGTTCCGGTTGGATCTATGGTCAGGAACGGTGTTTTTGCTTCCTCCCAACGCAGGGCTACGCTGCTTCCCGGAGGGATCGTGCCGAAGAACTCAATGAGAAAAGCCGTTTCCTCTCCTCCGAGCTCGAAAAACGGGAGAGTCAACCCTGCAGCAGTCGGCAGGATAAGCCGTCCGCCACTCAGAGACACCGAGGCGTCCTCCGGTTTCAGCTTCCAGCTTTCCGGATCCGGAAGATGCAGACCTTCGAAACCTTCAGCCAGTACCAGTCGCCTTCCATATTTCTGCTGCATCGTCATCCGATAGATTCCCGGATCGACGGAAAGACCGTTGAGGGGGTCCCGATAATAGACACCCAGCTCGGTAATGATCCCGCTGAAACCATTGTCCCCGGCGATGACGGTTTGTCCCTCCAGAGGCAGATCTCCCGGCAGCGGAAGCTCCGAAACAAAAGCGGTCTGCTGACCGTCGAGAAACCAGAGAGCCTGCAGCTGTTCTTTCAGGGGCACCAGAGACAGGTCGATGCGATGATGCTGATCCTGCCCCAGATCGAATATTCCGGAGGGGAGGTACAGGATCGTATCTTTGAACCCGATCGTTGCTACCAGCTGACTCTCCGAATCGAAGAACATACGGAACTGAAAGTCATCGTTTCGATCGATGATCATCAGGTTCTGATCTGTGTTCGCTTCGGTCGGCAGTAGCTTGAAGGTAATCGTGCACGGAGAAAGTTCTCCTTCCAGAATCGGCAGGATGTTGAGCGGATAGCGCAGCCCCGAGCCCGATCCGGTTTCAAGGCCCATGATCCCGTTCTCATTGCTCCAGCGAACCTGGCCGATCTCCTGTGCCCCCTCTTCCGTAGTTTCGGTTCCCAGCAGGCCGCTGTCGTCCAGACTTCCATTGAGATGAAAGAGACTGTAGTAGGAATCTTCAGGTACCAATTCGTCTTCTGTCAGCAGACTAGCCGTTGAAACGAACAGTTTCGCCGTCAATTCCACGGATGAAGAGGAGGAGAAATCACTGCCAGGCAGAGGCGGTACGGGAAACAGCTCGACCCGAATAGGATATACCCCCTCTTCTTCAGGAGCCATCCAGGTGATCTTCTGGAACCCATCGGCTATCGAGCCCTTGGCTAGAACGATGTCATCCTGGCTCCAGCGGACGTAGGGATTCGCCGCTTCGGGGTACAGCAGATCAGCCTCCAGAACGATTTCGTGTCCGGCCATGGTCGTCGGCGGATAGGAGCTGATTCCTCTGATGGCATACTCTCCATTTACATAGAAGAAGCTGGTTTTCTCCTCTTTCCTTGCCCCCTCCTCATCCAGAACGGTAAACACGATCGTGTACTGCCCGGTTTCCAGATCGGGCAGAAGAAGCTCCAGTTCCTCGTCGGTCATGGGCGAGGAGATACTAGTGGTCCAGACGCGCTGCTCGACACCCTGCTCGGACATGGTGATCAAGCTGATCTCCAAAAGCTCCAGATCCGCGCTCTGATCATCGGTTTGAATAATAAAATCGATGGGATCATTGCCGTCTATAAAATCCCCCTCCGACAGGGAGAGGATATTTACGCCCAGGGGTTCCTGTACAGACGGCGCGAACATGGTCATATCCGAGCAGGAACTCAACAGCAGCCCGGCGAGGAGGATGAAGATTACGAGTCGAAACAACCGTTGCATTTCTTGTACACATAATACCACAAACGCAGAAATTTTCAAAGGGTTCTCTGCGCAGACCGTGCAGTCGGGGTACATATCCTCGGCAGACGAAAACGCAGCGCCGGGGCCTTCAAATACAAATTGGAATTTTGTTATAAAACCGACTTGATCTTTCTACCGATCTGGCTATACTCGAAACCCATAATGCCGGAATCTACGTTGAAGCGAGAGGCGCACAGCGTTCTGTGGCCGATCTTGTTGGGCTGCGTAATGTTCATCCTGGCCACAGTCTTTCCGGCGACCAAGCACCTCAGCAGGGAAATCTCGCCTGCAACGATAGCCTTCTTCCGCTATTTTTGGGGAACCGTCCCCCTGATCCCGCTGTTTATAATAGAAAATAGAAGAAATAAACGGACACTGACCCACAGGGACGCGCTGGCCATGATCGGGCTGGGGGTGCTGGGTATCGCCCTGTTTTCGATCTGCTTCAATTTCGGACTGAAGCGGTCCACGGCGTACAATGGCTCCCTTTTAATCAACAGTCAGCCGATCTTTACAACCCTCCTGGCTCCCCTTATAATCAAGGAGGATTTCTCCCTGGTGCGAACCGTCGGTGCCCTGGTCGGGGTGGTTGGCGTGTATCTGATCGTTGCCGGGGGATTGAGCCCGGGGGATATCCTGACCCATGAGTATTTCTGGGGCAACCTGATCCTGCTCGGAGGGGCTTTGTCCATAAGTATATACAGCATCCTGTTGAAGCGTTATGTGATCCGCTACGGCGGATTCGTCCCGACATTTCTAACGATGCTGTCCGGCACGATCGTTCTGTTTGCTGCGGCACTGCTCATCACGGGGAAACGAGTTTTCCAGGGAATAACCCCGGGCTCCTGGCTGCTGTTGATCTACATCGGTGTGGTAGGAACAGCCCTCGTCTATCCTCTATTCAATCTGGCGTTGAAGGCCACCGGTGTGGTCCGGGCGGTGGGCTTCAAACTGCTGATCCCGGTGTTCGCCGTCGTCTTGAGCGTGATTCTGCTCGGTGAACGACCGGGATTGTTCACTTATATCGGGGCTGTGATCGTGATTGCCTCTGTATACCTGATCCAGCGCGTCCCGGTGAGATTCAAAAAGTAGATCTAGTGCAGCTTTGCCTATGTTTGTGCTACAAAATATTTTCAACGTTGTTGAACAGATTTCAATTCAGTTGTGAGGAGGCTTAACTGTGAGCTACGCTGAACATTTTCAGGATATGGAGAAGGGCATCGGACTTGCTCATGCGATCGCCGAAGCGGATCGCTGCCTGCTGTGCTACGATGCTCCCTGTTCTAAAGCCTGTCCGGCGGAAACCGATCCGGCTACGTTTATCCGCAAGTTCCGTCTGCGCAATATTACCGGGGCGATTCGCACGATAAAGGATAACAACATCCTCGGAGGGGCCTGCGGCGTTCTCTGTCCGACATCTCAGCTCTGCGAGAAGGAGTGCAGCGCCACCGGAATCAGCCGGCCGATTGAAATCGGCAATATACAGCGGTTTCTGGTGGAATACGGATGGCAGAACGGCTTCAAGGTGTTCGAAAAACCGGCAGTCACCAAACAAAGAGTTGCCATTATAGGCTCCGGTCCGGCGGGTCTATCCTGCGCCGCGGAACTGGCCAAACAGGGATACCAGGTTACGGTATTCGCCGAACGGGGCGAACCCGGCGGGATGATCCGTTTCGGAGTTCCAGCCTACCGTTTCGACAAAAATTTCCTGAAAAACGAGCTCCAGGATCTCTACGATCTCGGCGTCGAGGTTCGCTGCAACCAAAGGATCGAGGGCAGTGAAGGAGCGGAGGAGCTGCTGGCCGACGGATACGCGGCTGTGTTTCTCTCCCCCGGAGTTTGGGGGACCCCACGGGTGATCCCCGGTGCCGAAAACATGCAGGGCGTGGTGACCTACCCCGAGTTCCTGGTAGGCTTGCGGGAGGAGCGCTTCGAAGAGTTCGGCAAACAGGTCACGGGAAAGACGGTGGCCGTGATCGGGGGCGGTTCGGTGGCCATGGACTGCATCGAGTCGGCGAGCAAGCTCGGTGCCAAGGACGTCTATTTGATCTACAGACGATCCTTCGCCCAGATGCCCGCTGAAGAGGATGAACGGCTGGAGGCGCTGAAGCTCGGGATCCACTTCCTGCTTCTCAACCAGCCCGTCGAGTATCTGGCGGATTCCGGCGGGAAGGTGAAAGGAGTGAAGCTGCTCCGTACTCAGCTGGGAGACCCGGATGACTCGGGACGAAGGAGACCCGTCGAGATAGAAGGCTCCGAGTGGGTCCTGAACGTAGACTTCGTGATCGAGGCCATAGGACAGATACCGGATGAGAGTGTGGATTGGTCCTCCGCAGTAAAGCTCGACAGGAAGGGACTAATCGTCGCGGAGGCGGATACCGGCAAAACCTCCAACAGGCGGATTTTCGCCGGCGGGGATATCGTGAGGGGACCGGGTCTGGTGGTGGAAGCCGTTCAGGACGGAAAGGTCGCCGCCAGGGCTATAGATGAAGCACTTTCCAAAGCGTAACAGGAGGGACGAGAAATGACAGCAAAAAATATAGATTTATCCGTTGACTTCGCGGGGGTGAAGTTCAAGAATCCTTTTCTGCTCTCTTCATCTCCCGTTTCCAACAGCGCCGAGATGGTGGCCAAGAGCTTCGAGGCCGGCTGGGGCGGGGTGGTATACAAGACCCTGGCTTCCGGACGCTGGCCGATCATTCATCCGTCTCCACGGATGAACCCCTACCATCAGGGTTCCACCAAGATGGTAGGCCTGCAGAATGTAGAGCAGATTTCGGATCGTCCGCTCAAGGACAATCTACTCGACTTTCTCTACCTGAAGAAGAACTACCCGGACCACCCCATCGTGGCCAGCATCATGGGTTTCTCCACCGAAGACTGGCAGTACCTGGCCAAATCGGCCGAGGACAACGGCGCCGACATGCTGGAGCTGAACTTCTCCTGTCCCCACATGACAATCGAGGGTTCGGGTCACAAGGTAGGTCAGGCTACCGCGCTGCTGGAAAGTTTTACAGAGGCGGTAAAGAAGGTAGTGAAGATCCCGGTCATGGCCAAAATGACCCCGAACATCACCGATATCACCGAGCCGGCGGTATTCGCCAAGAAGGGCGGTGCAGATGCCATCGCGGCGGTGAATACCTTCCGGGGGATATCGGAGATCGGCCGGGATGACTGGATTCCCAAGCCCAACATCTTCGGCATCGGCGCGGAGAGCGGCTACTCCGGTCCGGCGGTCAAGCCGATTGCCCTGCACTTCATAGCCGACATGGCCAAATGCAAGGACCTGGGACTTCCCCTTTCGGGAATCGGCGGAATCGAAACCTGGGTGGATGTGCTGGAATATCTGCTGGTGGGAGCAACGACCATACAAGTCACCACCGGCGTCATCCACTACGGATACAGGATCGTCGAGGATATGGCCGAGGGACTGCGGGATTACATGGCCTCAAAAGGGATAAGCAAGGTATCTGATCTGATCGGCAAAGCCCTGCCCAACCTGCAGGAGACGGATCACTTCGATCTGGAGCGGCAGGGCCGGGCCGAGTACAACTACGAAGCCTGCATCGGCTGCGGGCAATGCTACATCGTATGCAACGACGCAGCCGGCCAGGCCCTGGAGTGGGACCCGGAGAAGAGGCGGCCCAAGCTGATCGAGGACAAGTGTCTCAGCTGCATGATCTGCAGCTTCGTATGTCCCGTACCCGGGCTGATTACCTTCAAGGAGATGCCCAAAGAGTGGAATCGAAAAGAAACGGTGGTAATGGATCCGGGCCTGGAGAAGGAGCTGAAGTATCAGCCCTACGAAGAGGTGGACCTAAAGCGATAAGATGGATTGCACAGGTTACTTCCGGCGGGAACCCTGTTCAAGAAACTGCACGGCCCCACCGTAATCATAATCACAGGAGGAGCTATAGATGAGTATATTGATAAAGAACGGTCTGGTGGTATCTTCTTCGGGGAGCTACCACGCGGATGTCTACGTGGACGGGGAAAAGATCAGGGCGATCGGCAGCGGTCTGGAACAGTCGATCAAAGCCGATGAGGTTGTAGATGCCAAGGGCAAATATGTTCTTCCCGGAGCGATCGATCCCCATACCCACCTGTCCATGCCCTTCATGGGCACGACTTCCAAGGATGACTTCGAAACCGGGACCATTGCCGCAGCCTGCGGCGGGACCACCTCGGTGGTGGACTTCGTCCTTCAGAACGCGGGGGAATCGCTTCATGATGCGATACATCGTAAGCGAGGCATCGCCGACGGAAAGGTAGTGGTGGACTACTCCCTGCATCCGGCGGTGCTGGATCCTCGTCCGGAGGTAATCGATGAGGTCAAGAAGGCCGCACAGGAGTATGGAACCCCGAGCTTCAAGATATTTTTGTTTTACGATTTCCGAGTGGACGACTACACGATGATCCGCCTTCTGGAGGAGACGAAGAAGTGCGGCGGCCTGGTTCAGGTGCACGCGGAGAACTTCGACATCGTGCGCCGACTGAACGAGAACTTCGAAGAGGCCGGCACCTTGTCCCCGATGCATCACGCCAAGGCCCACGCCGTCCTTGCCGAGGAGGAGGCGGTGAACAAAGCGGCCCAAATGGTCGAGTTCACCGGATCGCGGATCTACATCGTGCATCTGTCCTCAAAGGAGGGTCTGTGGAAGATCAGGGGCGCCCGGGATCGGGGTGTGGAGATGTATGCCGAGACCTGTCCGCAGTACCTCACACTGAACGAGGAACGCTACGAGGAGCCGAACTGGCAGGGGGCCAAATACGTGATGTCCCCGCCTCTGCGGCCCAAAGATTCCAGCGACCAGCTGTGGCTCGGTTTGAAATACGGGGATGTCCAAACCATCGGCACGGATCACTGCCCCTTCGATTTTAAAGGGCAGAAGGACATGTTCGGCAAGGACGATTATAAGAAGATCCCCAACGGCGCTCCGGGGATCGAGACCATGCTGATGCTCATGCACAGCGAAGGGGTGGTCAAGGGGCGTATCAGCCTGGAACAGATGGTCTCCGTACTTTCCACGAATACGGCCAAAATGTTCGGGCTCACGGAGAAGGGTGAGGTGGCCGCGGGGAAAGACGCGGACCTGGTGATCTTCGATCCCGAGCAGAAGTTCAAGGTATCCCAGAGCAGGCTGCACATGAACGTGGACTACACCCCCTGGGAGGGATGGGAAGTGACCGGCATGCCCTCCGCCGTGTACTCCCGCGGACAGAAGGTCGCCGAATGGGACGGGAAGCAGATGCAGTTCGTCGGCAAAAAAGCAGCCGGCCGTTTCGTAAAGCGCCAGCCCCGGGACGGAGCTTAGCGCTTCCCCGAGGCGGGTAGAGATCTTCGGCGGAGGCCGCACCTTGCTGCGGCCTCCGTAATATAAAAAATAATTCTCACGAATTGAAAAAGTGGAAGTATAGCTATAACCTTGTAGCAGACAGCGGCGGAAACTACCTCTGTCTGTGGGTGTGGGAGGACAAAAGGTGCGTAAACTATTACTCCTTGTAGCAGCACTCCTGGCGATATCACTTGTCGTCCGCACAACAATTTCGGCTCAAGTCGTTTCCGAGCGCAAAGAAATCGCCGTTTTCAAGCTCAGCTACTACCGCTACGATATTCCCAATGCCGTGCTCGGAGGAATCGACGAGGAGATCCGAAGCGTTTTCATCAATCTGGGCCGTTTCGACGTGGTCGGATTGACGCAGCGTTTGGAAGAGGGGGATCTGAACGAGTTCATAGATAAGATCAAGATGTACAAAGAGGAACAGGTGGAGATCCCCGAAGAGGTTCAGATGGGCCAGGAGTTCTTCACCAAGGCGGATTTCGACCGACTAACCGGTTCGTTTGTCGTCGTAGTACCGACGGTGGCGAACTACGTTGTCGCGCCTCTTGATACCGGCGAGTACCAGGTCAACATCAAGACCTCCTTCACCTGCATCAACGTTGAAGAAGGGCGCACCTTTGCCCAGGCCTTCGTGGATACCGAGGGAAAGGATGAGAACAGGGACCTGGCCATCAAGGCGGCCCTGGACGCCATCCCCATGCAGCTGACCTTCGAGATCCGCAAGATCCCCGAGTTTCAGATCAAGACGGGGGTCGTCGAAGTGCGGAGAAGCGAGGTCATCATCGAGCTGGGCCGGGACCTTGGGTTGAAAGCCGGGGACGAGTACGTCATCGTATCCAGCGAAATCCTGCAGTCCGGAAGAGCCCTGACGCGGGAGCAGGGACTGGTGGTGATCAAAGAGGTCAGCGACGAGGTGTCGGTGGCCAAGATCATCTACGCCCGACCCAGGCCGCAGATCGGGGATCAGCTGCAGGAGGTTCCCCGCTTCGGCATGGACACTACCCCGTATATACACATTGCCAAAGGGCTGGTCTACGATCGGGAATCGACGGTCGTTATCGGCGCCCGCCAGGCAACCTCCCGGGGTTTCTTCAACTTCAGGCCGCTTGCAGGGATAGAAATCCCCCTCGTGGTAAATATCCTGGCAGGTATCCCTTTGAACCTCTATGTCGGAGGCGAGTACGACATATACTTCGGGCGCTTCCAGCTGGTACCGAGGGCCGCGCTCGGCGTCGGCGGAGCCTATCTGTGGTACCGGGATGTTCCCGATGAGGACAAATTCCTCTTGACATATGTAGGCGGGAATGCCGGTATTTCCTTGAATTATCTGTTTCACAAGAACTACAGGTTCAGCATCGAAGCCGGATACCTGCATTGGTTCTCCCTGGTGCCGTTGAAGAGTTATTACATCTTCGATAACAAGTTCCTGTTCCCCGACTACGACGGTTTGTTCGTGGGGGCGGGGGTAACGATAAAGTATTAGAAACGGAGGTGGATCGAGTGAACGTCAAGTCTCCTTTCGGACTGATCGCTCTGCCATTGCTCATTATATTCTTGATCTCCTGTGCAGGGGGTCCTTCGACCACGATCCCGGCACCTGAAGCCGGCGGGGCTGAGAGCCTGCCGGAGGAGAAGGTATACGAGGGAGCCGGGCAGGATGAGTCGATGCTCACGGCCATGAACATGGCCAAGATGGATGCAGTCCGCAAGGCTGTTATCGACATGATCGGAGTGGCCAATGAGCAGGCCAATCAGGAGAAGCTCCAGAAGGTCCTCTACAACACCCGCAATCCCAACGCCCTTGTGAACAACGAGACCTTCGAAACCCTGCGCAAGGACAAGATCGGGGATGACTATATCTTCGAAGCCCGGGTGGCGGTAAAGATGCGGGCCGTGGATAGTATTCTCAAAGCCAATGGGCTTTACGGTGAGACATCGACCGCGGAGGAGAAAACCGGGGAGGCGGCCGCAGCCTCCGCGGCCACCACCGCGGAAGGAGCCGAGACCCTCGAAGAAATTACGGCCCAAACCGGGGCGGTGGAGCTGACAGCGGAAGAGAAGCGGATCATCGCCCGTTACGTGAACAACATGACCTACATGGTCTTCTTCAACGAAGAGGCCACTGAAGACCCCTTCTATATGAAGGCGGCTGTAGGGATCGCCAATGAGTACCTCACCTCCAACGCCATCGAAGCGATCGACTTCGATCAGGTCGAGAAGCTCAAGAAGGATCAGCAGATGGCCTATGAGGAGGAGACGGGGCAGAGCATCTCCATCATCCAGTGGATCGCCCAGAAACTGAACGCCGACGTGTACATCGAGATCGACGGGCGCACCAGCGGGGAGACCTCCGGAGACAAGTACTACGGACAGGCAAATATAACGCTGAAGGGTTTCGAAGCCTCGACGGGACGCCTGCTCGGTTCTCAGCCATGGAACAGCCCCCGGACCTTCTCCACCGCCTCGGAACAGGCGGCCAAAATCAACGCCCTGCAGACCAGCGTGTACAAGGCCATGCCCATCGTAATTGATCAGGCCAAGGCGTACATGGCCAAAGCGCTTACCAACGGGATAAAGTACGATCTGATTGTCCAGAATACCTTTGATGCACGCATGATGAGCGATTTCTACCGGAAGATGCGCAGAAGAGCCAAGGACATCAAGACTGTGAGCCAGACCGCCGAAGAGACGAGATACGAGGTATACCTGATCGGGTCTGTTGAGGATCTGGTCGACCTGGTCTACGATGTGTCCGATACGGTTTCCGGTCTGGAGGGCATCTATCAGGTTGTTTTGCGGGGAAAAAGTGTTACCTTTAATACAGGCATGTAGGGGAGGCGTCGCCTCTGGAAGTTTAAAAACTTTTATATAAAGGAGAACGTTTATGAAGCATCTCTGGAAAGTTGCTATCGTGTTGATCGCGATCGGATTGTTGTTTGTCGGCTGCAAAACCAAGCCGACGCCGGAGCAGGAAGCGGCGCTCAAGGTCGAGCCGCAGGTTTACCCCCCCAAGGTGATCGAGCACAAGTTGACGGCTCTGGGCGGGGATGTCCCGGAGTGGGTCTTCGAGTATGCCAATGGAGAGGATCTGGAGAACAAGAGAGAATATCGGGACCAATATGTCTTCGTGTTCGAGCAGACCGGCAAAGACCTGGAGGGAGTAAAAGCCTGGACCCGCAGTTTTTCCGCTGCGACCGAGGTGGCCCGCATGGTTTCCACCAGGGTGATGAACAAGTTTGCAGGCGCCCAGGTGGGCGATAAGGACATGGTTGAAACCTACATGGAAGAGGTGGCCAAGGTCCTCGCCGTGGCGGAGTATTCCGGAGCGCGCAAGGAGGACGATTTCTGGATCCACCGGCAGTTCTACGATGACAACGGGAAACCTACCGAAAAGATCTACACCTACTACCTGCTCTACACGGTGCCGGAGGAGCAGATCGACGCCGCCATCCAGAGATCCCTGGATGCCCAGAACAACAAGGACAAGGTCAAGACCGAAGAGGAACAGGTGGCTCGAGACAGGGTGAAGGAGCTTTTCTCCGACGGTCTGTAATTCCAAAGAGGCTATCAGCGCTTTAGCGCGGCGGCTTTAGCTGAAGCGTTATACACGCCGCGCCATACACAAGTTATCGTAAGAAATAAAACGCGGGGATTATCAATGTCCCCGCGTCTAATAAAAAAGATCAGAACGTCTTGCGGGCTGATTGATCCAGCCTTGGGTCAGGAGAGGGTCCCGGCGAGAGCCGTTCGAAGAGGAGAAGTGCATGAAAAGGGTCAGTGTAATCGTATTTTTGTTCATCGGGACGCTTCTGTTGTTCTACTCCGGCTGTGCCACCGGACCCGAGGCGGCTGAAGGCGCGGCGACACCTCCGGACTGGGTGTTGAATCCTCCCGAAAGCGACGATCAATACGTGTATTTCACCGGCTCAGGCACATCCAGCAGCGGCAGCCTGGCGGAGGCTGAGCAGGCAGCCCGGGGGGGAGTGCTGGATGAGATCATGCGCTACCTGGGTGTGCGGATCACCTCAGAGACGACAGCCACCGCGCGAGCGTCCGTGGATGATTTCCAAACCGATGTGGTCCAGCAACTGACCTCCACATCTTCCGGAAGGGTGACGGGATTGGAGATTGCCGAGAAGTGGCAGGTCGAGCAAGCCGGAGGCCTGACCCTGTACCTGCTGGCCCGTTACGACAAAACGGATCTGGCCAGGGAAAAACGCCGTCTGGAAGAGGTTTTTCAAGAGAAGATCGAGGCTGTCTCCGGACCGGAGATGGAAGCCCGGGAGCTCCAGTCCCAAGGCCGGCTCTACCAGGCTGCGGTTCGCTATCTGGATGCCGCGTCGGCAGCCTTCAAATCGGATCTGGAAAACGGGGAGATCAAATTCGAGCGGAACATCAATCAGGCCAGCGATGCGGTTCGCAGCATCGGCATCGTCAAGCTGAACGACACCCTGAGCACATTCATGGGACAGGAGTTCGAGGAACCCTTCCGGGCCAAAGTGGTGAACGGCTCCACCGCCGATGATCCCGGGGTGGGAGCTGCCTCCGTGCGGGTGACATACAAGGTGATGCGAAGCAGCGGCAGACCGGCGGTACGCACGGAAACCGTGAAGAGCGACGCCGATGGATTCGTTTCTTTTCAGGCTCCGGCGCCGAACTTCGTAGGCAAGGAGCAGCTCACCATGTCCCTGGACATCAGCGACGCCCTTGAGCCGCTTTTAGACGTTCCGGATGAACTGTACAGCCAGGTGGAGGCATTCGAGCAGCTCGTATTATCGAAGAAGGTTGTGTTCTCTTTCGAATCCGAGTCCATGGCTTCCCGGATCAGCACGGGGGTCGCCGTGTTCGATCTAGATGCTTCTAGCAACCCCATCGCTTTGACCGAAACCTCTGCAGGATTGCTGGAGAAGCTGGGGCAGGCCGGCTTCCAGGTCAACAACCTGCCGGTGGCGGTCACCAACGTCGCGGGGCGTCCTGCCGCCCAGGTGGCCCGCTTCCTCAACAACAACTTCGGCGCTCAGGTGGAGCGGGCCATCTTCGGCACCGCCAAGATCTCCGATCACTCCCAGGACAAGGACACCGTAATCATCCAGGTCACCGGAACCGTGACCGTGGTGGAACTGGCTTCCGGGAAGACGCTGTTGACGGTGAGCAAGTCCAAGCGGGCTCAGGGTACCAACGCTTCGGCAGCCCTTTCCACGGCCTTCAAGAAGCTGGGCGAAGACATCGGTGAGGCGATCATCAACCAGTTGCAGTAAAGCGGAGTACTGCGGCAAAGCGGCCGATCACGGGTCTATTCCCCGTAGGTCTCCAGGTAATCCTGAACGATCCGGGGCGGCTGCTCGCCCTTGGGGACGAAGATCAGGCTGGCCGAGTTGATGCAGTAGCGCAGCCCTGTAGGGTCGGGTCCGTCCGGGAACACGTGGCCCAGGTGAGAGCCGCTGGCGCTGTCCACCACCTCTACCCGGCGTAGGGAGAACTTGTTGTCCTGGATCAGAACAACCGCATCCGGATCGATCGGCTCGTAGAAGCTCGGCCATCCGCTGCCGGAGTTGAACTTGCTCTCCGAGCTGAACAGGGGCTGGCCGGTGGCGGCGGAGTAGTAGGTGCCTTCCTCGTACATCTTGTCCAGCTTGCCCGCGAATGCCCTTTCGGTACCCTTTTCCCGCAGAACGTGGTACTCGAGCTCTCCGAGGCGCTGCTTCCACTCCTGATCGCTCAGGACTGTAGGGTAGTCGATCTTCGCGCCCTCCGGCAGCCGTTCAGCTCACCAGGTCAGGAGGCAGATGTTCTATCCGGTTGTGGTAGACCACCGAGGTATGGGTGGGGTGGAAATCGATGCGGGTGATACCGGTATTGTGCATCGTGAACCACAGACCGTCCGTGCCTGCTCCGCCGGTCAGCGCAAGGATCACCTCGTGATAAAAGCCCCCGTGGGTGACAACCGCCACCCGGTCATCCCCGGTCCCATGGCGCCGGCGCAGCTCGGCCAGGAATTCCCTGGCGCGCTGTTTCCACTGGGCCGCCGTCTCCACCGGCCGATTCCACCAGCCGTGCTCGTTCAGGCTGTCGGGCAGCTGGAGATCGGGGTAATGCTCCTGGAAGTAGGAGCGGCTCTTACCGGGCCGGCCGATCAGTTCCCCGCTCTGCTCATCCGCCAGGAATATGCCCATCTGCTCATGGACCTCCGGCCAGGCAACTACCGGGAGCCCGCAGCTGCGGGAAACGGCCGTGGCTGTAGCCACCGCGCGGACCATCAGGGAGCTATACAGGTGGGTGAAGCGGTTCTGGCCGCCGGCATCGGAGTGCCCGCCCAGGTAGTCAGAAAGGAACCGAGCCTGTTGGGTGCCAAGCGTTGTGAGCTCCGGGTCCTCGACCCTGCCGATACTGGCTCCGGTTCGCTCGTATAGTTCGTTGTTGGCCGACTGGGCGTGTCGAATCAGGTAGAGGGTCATCGTGTTCGCTCACAATATAATGATCCCTTCGGTCATAGTAAAGCTTTGCGGGGCAGCCCGCCTGGACATCATTGCCGTCGGCCCGCTCGGGGTCCGTTGATACAAGTGCGCGTTGATACAAGTGTCAGGACAGAAGAACCGCCTTGATCTTGCTGGGATGATTCGAAATGATTCCGCGAACGCCGAGATGCAGCAAACGGGTGGCCTCTGCTGGATCGTCCACGGTCCAGGCCAAAATCCGGCTGCGCAGAATCCGCCGCAGAGCGAAAGAGCTGACCGGATTGACCTGGGAAGATCGGGGCTTCATATAGGGAGTCGGGACAAACAGGCCTGCCTGGCCCCGGCGCAGGAGCAGGGGAACATCACGATGCCTTGCGTAGATATGAGCCGTCGGGATCTCCGGGGCGACAGCCTGCATCCGGCGGATGCAGTACGGGTTGAAGGAGGAGATCAGACAGCGACCGGTCATCCCGTGGCTGCGGATCCGTTTGACCACTGCCTCCTCCAGGCCGCCGCTTCGCTTCTGTCCCCATTTGAGCTCGATATCGTAGTAGAGGCGGTCGCCGAGAAGCTCGAAAACTTCATCCAGCAGGGGGATTCCCTCATCCCGGAAGGGTTCGCCGAACCAGCTGCCGGCGTCCATGCCTTTCAGCCTGGAAGCCCGGCAGTCCTGAACCAGTGCGTCCACGCCTGTGACCCGTTTCACGTTTTCGTCGTGGATGACCACCACTCTTCCGTCCCGGCTCAGACGCACATCCAGCTCCACCCCCGGAATACCGTGCTGCATAAGAAGGGCAAAGGCGGCCAGGGTGTTTTCCGGAGCCAGAGCGGAATAGCCCCGGTGCCCGAACAACATCACCGCCGAGCCGCAAGATTCGGGATCGGCGCTGAAGGGGGATCGCTGATTATCGGTCATCAACCTTGCCCATCTTTTTTTTCAATTCCCGCAGGGCCTGATCCGCCTCGGTGCTGCGCAACTGTTCCTGCAGCCTGTCCGGCTCTCCCACCAGCATCTGCATCTGGGCCAGCAGGGCGTCGGCGTCGACCTGGATAGAGGAGCGTATCTTGGTGGCTTTGAGCTTTTCTTTCAATACATCCACCTTGCGCTTCAGTTCCAGCTCTTCCTGATGGAGTTGCCGGCAGTGAGCTTCCAACTCGGCAACCCGCTGCTGCGCTCCCCGTTTCAAAACAGGTTCGCCCCGGTTCTCGGCCAGCCGGACCCGTCCGCGCCAGTGTTCCAGCTCCTCTTCGGCAACGACTCGCTGTTTCTGGTTCTTTTTCAAAGTGGTTATGAAGGCAAGTACGTATTCTCGAGCGGACTCGAAGTCCATGAAATCTATATCCGTATCTCTCACTTTTCTCTCCTACCGTTACTACAGAAAATAACTCCAATCCGGCGGGTTGTTAAGGGAAAAAGCGGCTTCATCCGCCCTCAGCACCTCGATGCGACCATATTGAACGGCTGAGGCAAAAACCTTATCTTGTTTCTGATGGATAACAACTCCTTCTATCCCCGGGATTCTATAGCTGCCCTGGCCACGCCGTGGGGTGAGAGCGCCCTGGCGGTGATCCGGGTATCCGGAGCAGACAGCCTCGCAGTCCTGGATTCCCTGTTCCGTCCCGCCTCACCCGCTGTGGGGACATTGACGGCCGCTCAGGGGCATACCGTGCATCACGGCGCGATCGTCGTTCCCGACCGGGAAGGAGAGCCGGAGATCATCGATGATGTGCTGGTGGCGGTATTTCGGGGACCAAAGAGTTTTACCGGTGAGGATGGAGCGGAAATCTCCTGTCACGGGAGCCCGGTGATCGTCCGACGGCTCCTGGCTTTGTTGACCGAAGCGGGGTTTCGCTTCGCCGGACCGGGGGAGTTCACCCTCCGGGCCTTTCTCAACCGAAAGCTGGACCTGACCCAGGCGGAGGCGGTCAATGAGGTGGTTCGGGCCAGATCGGATCGAGCCAGAGCAATCGCCCTCAACCGTTTGTCCGGGGCGATCGAGCAGAAGATCACCGAGATCAAACAGGCGCTTGTGCGGCTGTCCGCCGCAGTCGAGCTGGGATTGGACTACCCGGAGGATGAGATCGAGCCGAGCAAGCCGGCTGCCGATGGGGAGGCCGCCGCTATCTGTCAGGAGGAGCTGGAGCGGCTGTTGGCGACCTATCGGATCGGAAAGCTCTACCAGGAGGGGATTTCCGTTGTACTGGCAGGAAGGACCAACTCGGGCAAGTCCACCCTATTCAACAGGATGCTGCGGGAAGACAGGGCCATCGTCTCGGAGGTTCACGGGACGACCCGGGACTACCTGGAGGCGGTTGTGACCATGGACGGGGTCCCTATCAAGCTCTACGACACCGCCGGGTACCGGGACCGAGCGGACAGTATCGAGGCCGAGGGGATGAGGCGCACCGACAGCATCGTGGCCAACGCCGATCTGGTCCTCTATCTGGTGGATGCGGGGCAGGGTCTGGCCGTCCAGGATGAGGAATTCCTGAACTCCCGCGCCCAGGCCGGGCGGACGATCCCGATCTGGAGCAAGATCGACGCCCTGGCTGCCGGGAGGCCGAACAGTCCCCCGGGATTCGTGGCGCTCAGCGCTGAAGAGGGAGAAGGTCTGGAAGCCTTGAGCCGGAGGATCATCGAAACGGTACTCGACGGGGCAGGGTTGGTGGAGGCGGAGGAGCCGATCATCGATTCTCTGCGACAGAAGCGTTTGCTGGAGCGTGCCCGCCAGGGGATCGAGGATTTTCGCCGGGGTCTTCGGGAAGGTCAACCCCTGGACGTGTTGGCTGTGGATCTCAAGGAAGCACTCGATGCCCTCGGGGAGATCACCGGAGAGGTCACCTCCAGGGATATCCTCAACCAGATCTTCTCACAATTCTGCGTGGGTAAATGACCGTGGATTTCGACGCAATCGTGATCGGAGGCGGTCATGCGGGAATCGAAGCCGCCGCTGCCCTGGCCGCCCTGGAGCAAAAGACCGTTCTGATTACCCAGAATCTCGACTGCATCGGCAAGATGTCCTGCAATCCCGCCATCGGCGGGCTGGCCAAGGGCAATCTGGTGCGGGAGATCGACGCCCTGGGGGGGCTCATGGGCCGGCTCATAGACCGGTCCATGATCCAGTTCCGGATACTCAACCGCAGCAAAGGACCGGCGGTTCAGGCACCCCGCGCCCAGGCGGACAAGGCTCTCTACAGCCTGCTGGCTAAACAGACCCTGGAACAGCAGCCCAACCTCACCCTGTTCCAGGATACGGTCGTCGATTTTTTGACCTCCGAGACGACAGAACGCGGTGAGGGGGAGCGGGGAGGCGGAGCGCAGAACAGCTACCAGGCGACGATCCGCGGGGTGATTACCGAAAGAGGCAGACGCATACAAGCCCGAAGCGTGGTGCTGACCACGGGAACGTTCCTGGAAGCGGTGATTTTCATCGGCGAATACACCGCTGCGGCAGGCAGGCTGGGAGAACCTCCGGCCTGCGGGCTGGGAACCAGGCTGCGGGAGATGGGTTTTTCCGTGGGGCGGCTCAAGACCGGCACCCCCGCCCGGGGCCTGCGTTCCTCCCTGATCCTGGAGCGGATGGAAGAACAGAGGGGAGATGAACGGATGCTGCCCTTCAGCTTCGCCGCTCAGAAAGCAACCCTCGACCGTCCCTCGGTCTCCTGCTACATCACCTACACCACGCCGGAAACGCACAGCATCATTCGGGAGAACATGCACCGCTCTCCCCTGTACGGAGGCAAGATCAAAGGGATCGGGCCGCGCTACTGTCCCTCCATCGAGGACAAGGTTGTCCGTTTCCCCGACCGGGAGCGTCATCAGATCTTCGTCGAGCCGGAGGGTTTGAGCACCGAGGAGGTTTACCTGAACGGAATCTCCTCCTCCCTGCCCGAGGAGGTCCAGGAGCGCTTCCTGCGAACCGTGCCCGGGCTGGAAAAGCTCGAGATCCTCCGGCCGGGGTATGCAGTGGAGTATGATTTCATCAATCCTACCCAGCTGTATCCCTCGCTGGAGAGCAAACGTCTTCAGGGACTGTTCATTGCCGGTCAGACCAACGGGACCTCCGGCTACGAGGAGGCTGCGGCTCAGGGGTTGATGGCCGGAATCAATGCCTGTGCCTATCTGCGGGGAAAAGCTCCCCTGGTCCTGTCCCGGGCAGAGGCGTATATCGGAGTGCTGATCGATGATCTGGTAACGCTCGGGACCGAGGAGCCCTACCGCCTGTTCACCTCCCGGGCTGAATATCGCCTGTCCCTGCGCCATGACACCGCGGATCTGCGGCTGCTGGAGAAGGGTTACCACAGAGGGCTGCAGAATGAGGCGGCCCTGGAAGCCCTCGAGAACAAGCGCAAGGGGGTCGAGGAGATTCGCGAACTGCTGCGCCAACGCACCCTCAAGGACTCCGACTGCCAGAGCCTGCCGCATCTTCGCAAACACCTGGGCCGGTCTTTCGAGCACGTGCTCAAAGATCCGGAGGTCCACATCGAGGAGCTGCTGAGAGCAGCGATCGGTCCGGAAAAAGTAGAGCAGACCGATCCCGCCTGGCTGCAGGTGAGCGAGCTGGATGTGAAGTACGAGGGCTACATCAGGCGCCAGGAGCGGCAGGTAGAGCGGTTCGGCAAGATGGAAGACATGAAGATCCCCCGAGATTTCGACTACGATGAGGCCACCGGCCTGTCAACCGAAAGCCGGCTGAAGTTAAAGGAGATCCGTCCCCTGTCGATCGGACAGGCGGCCAGGATTTCCGGAGTGCGCTCCTCGGATATTGCGGTGCTTATGGTCTACCTCGGCGGCGGTTCACGGGAGTCGGGCTGATGTCCGGCTCAGAGGCCGACCTGCTGCGGCAAGGTCTGGAGCAGCTCGAAATACCCTTCGGGGAGGAGCAGATCATCAAGGTTCAGATATTCCTCGAGGAGCTGGAACGGTGGAATCGGAGGTATGGTCTGGTAGGCCGCGGCCGGGGGAAGGACCGGCGGCACGACGGGGGGCAGTTGATCGTACGGCACGTGCTGGATTCCCTTGCGGGCTGGGCGACGATCGAAGCGCTTGATCGCAGAAGGCGTGTCGCCGACGTGGGGAGCGGCGCCGGTTTCCCCGGAATCCCGCTGGCCGTGTTTCTGCCGGATTCCCTCTTTACCCTTTTGGAGCCATCGGCAACAAAAGCGGCGTTTCTGCGCAACGCGGTGATCCTGGCCAATCTGGAGAACGTCGAGGTCGAGGAGCAGCGTCTGCAGGAGGTCGGGCGGCGCTTCGACCTGGTCGTGTTCAGGGCTTTCTCGCCGCTGCCCAGGGCGCTTGCCGACCTGAAGCGCATCCTGGAACCGCATGGCCTGGTTATTGCCTACAAGGGGAAGCGGTCAAGAATTGCGGAGGAGTTGGAGGCCGCGGGTCTTGATCCGCAAACCCTTGAAATCACGGCCGTTCGGGTGCCCTTTTTAGACGAGGAGAGGCATCTGGTCATCGTTCGGAAAGCTTCTTCAGCAACTTGAAAAGGTCGTCTTTTTCCACCAAATCGATCATTCTGGCTGATACAAATCCTTGCGCCTGTTCGGTGAACGCACCGGAGGTCACACAGACAGCCCTGGGGGCCCGGATATCCTTGGCCTGCACGTACAGATCCCGCAGCAGCAGCTCTCCGATCGCACCCTGGGAGCGGACGAAACGGAACAGCACCTGATCTTCCCACTGCGGGGTGCGGACGTGCGCCAGGATGTCGGCGTACTCTCCCTTTCGGGTGGATATGTTTATCAACTTGGTGTTTGAGTTGGCATAGTAGCGGGTGGCTATCCGTCGGCAGAGGGTTATGAACTCGGAGCTTGCTCCCATGAGGAAGATCTGAAGGAAGCGGTCGGTATTCACTTCCTCGTACCGGCCGATCTTCTGCGCTGTGTCCTTGTAGTTCGGCTGGAGGGTGTTGATCTCCTTCCACATTCTGAGTGCTCCGGACAACTCTCCGGTTTTCAGATAAACCTCGGCCAATCTGTACTTCAACTCCAGAAAAACCGCCTGTTTGACGTTTTCGTGGCGCAGCCCGATATCAAAATCCTCGACAGCGCTGTCGAATTTCTTGGTGTTTGTATTGATGGTTCCGGCGTGGAGCGCCGAAATTGCTCCGATGTCCGGATCGGTCCGCAGGCGGGTGAATATCTTCAGAGCCGAATCGCTGTGCTTCAGGGCGTAGTGCGATTTGGCGAGCAGAAACTGCGCTTTCTTGTCGTCCGGCTTGAAGTCCAGCGCCCGTTGAAGAATCTCGGCCGCGTCGCTGTACATCCGTTGGCTGTATAGGCTGTGGCCCAGATATCGGTTGGTGGCGACATCGTCCGGCCGCTGGCTGCGGGCGATTCGGAAGTACTCGGACGCTTTTTGATGGTTCTTCTGCACGTACTCTATAAGGCCGAGATTGAAGTTGACTTCGAACTCATCGGGACGCAGGCTTCGGGCAACCATCAGGTGTTCATAGGCTTCCCGGGGTTTTTTGACCTTGAGAGCCGACTGTCCGAGGCGCAGGTTGGCTTCGAACTCGTCTATTTCCGGATTCGCTCCGCACAGGGATACGAGGGAGCGGTAGTGCTTGTACGAACTGTCGAAATCCTGTTCTTCGAAGGCTATTTCCCCCAGATCCCGGAGGGCCGAAATATCCCGGGGATCCTGGGCAAGCCGCCGGGCCGCCTCGCGAACGACCAGATCTCTATCGCGACGACGGGAGAGCCTCTGGTTGCCCTTTGCCCGGTCCCGGTTGGAAAACAGGACGACCGCGATGATGAGCAGCCCGACTGCAGCTATGCCGATCAGCACGTAGAAAAGCTCATCCATGAATTTGGGAGTATTGTTATAGAGAATATTAGGGTTGTCAAGTTTAACCGTCTAGACGGCCGACGTTCTAGAGAGGGTGCGGTGCCGCCTGCTGCTGGAGCGGCAGGTAGGGGCGGCTTTGCGCGCCCACCCCCCGGCTTCAGCGCCGTACGTTGACAAAGCGAGTGCTGGCAGCTACGATCAATATTCAGGGAGGGATGAGGAGGAGCGTTGAACGGACAACAGATAGGAATCAAGCTGGCCGACGGCAGTTTTTATCCTGTGCTGTCTGAAGGCGATCAGATCAGGAAGAAACTCGTTCTTACCACTGTGAGAGACAACCAGGAAACCGTACAGATCGATCTGTACAGGGGCGAGGGGGAGTTCATCGACGAGACCGACTACATCGGCACGCTGATGATCGAGAATATCCAGCCCGCTCCATCGAAGGAACCGGAGGTTCAAGTAGTTCTGGGGGTAGATGAACAGGGCAACCTCGAGGCGACCGCCAGCGATGCGTTGACCGGGGAAAGTCAGAGTCTCTCGGTCAGTCTCCACTCCCTTGCCCAGGGCCCTGCGGAGTACCCGCAGTTCGACCTGGAAACCGAGGGTGCGGAGACGGATAATTTCGAGGAAACCCTCCTGACCGGAGAAACCTACCCGATTTCCGGCTCGGACCGCCGAAAGGAGCATCTTGGCAAAAGACGGAGGAATCCTCTGCTTCTCATCGGTTTTATCATCCTCAGCCTGATCCTTATCACTGCCATAGCTTTTGTCGTGTTCAAAGCCATTGGGGGCACACCGATTCCCGCACTGTTTGCGGGAAAACAGGAAGCTCAGCCTGTGGAGCAGGTTGAACCCGTCGAAGAGGCAGCAGTTGAGGAGGTGCCGGCTGAACAGCCGGCAGAGCAGGCCACTGAGCAGGCCGCTGCTGTCAGCGAAGCGGCAGAGGCCGGGCAGACCCCTGCGGCTGGTGCAGGGCAGGCAGGTTCCACGGCCGGGGGTCTGTGGTATGAGATCAAATGGGGAGACACCCTGTGGGATATTGCCGGCACCTACTACCGCAATCCGTGGCTGTACCCGAAGATAGCCAGGGAGAACCGCATCACCAATCCGGATCTTATTTTTGCAGGTACACGACTCTTCATTCCAGAAAATTAGCATCCTCGTATCTACCGTTTTTCTCCTCCTCTCACTGACCCGGTGCAGGGCGGACACCGTCTGGGGCCTGTCCCGTTCTGATTTCCAGCAGCGGCTGATAGCGGGGGAGCGGGAGTTTTTGCGCGAACCGGCAAGCGGGAAACTTGATCTGGAGGAAGCGTTCCGTCTGGGTCCCGCAGCGCCCTTCTACCTTTCCGAGATCCTCTTCTCGCTTGATCCCGGCGCACCTGAGCCGGCAACT
>Ga0315553_10000265_pt1 | contig 48347 bp, 49 predicted proteins | sample SalMarSW160140MG_FD_203099 | JGI IMG/M metagenome (GOLD analysis project Ga0315553, IMG submission 203099) | Salt marsh sediment microbial communities from the Plum Island Ecosystem LTER, Massachusetts, United States - Salt Marsh Sediment SW1601-40 ...
TTTAGAGTTTGGGGAAGAAGAAAGGGATGAGATCGAACAACACCAAGTCGAACCCTTGATCGAAGAAGCACTTGAAACTGAACCAGAACCTATAGTTAACGATAAAGAAATAGAAGAGCTTCAAGAGTTGGAACTTGAAGAACAATTTCAAACCGTTCAGTTTAACGAATATGTAGAAGAACTAGTAGAAAAACAAGAAGAAGAAAAAATCCAAGAATGTGATAAAATAGAACAAGAAAAAGAAAATATCGAACAAAATCAAGAAACACTACAGCAATCGACCTATTCCCAAGAAAAATTTGAAGAACAAGAACTGGAGTCAGAACTGGAGTACGAAGAAAAAGACGAAGTTGAACAACACCAAGTCGAGGCCGCTATCGAAGAAGAACTCGAAACGGAATCTAAACCTATTATAAACGAGGAAGAAGTAGAATATATCAAAAATTTCGAACCTGAAGAACAACTCGATGCCGAGCTTCTTTACGAACTCATAGAAGAACTAGTAAAAAAACAAAATGAAGAGGAAAAAGAACCCGAAGAGCAAGAAAAACACGAAGAGATCTCCGGAGAGGAAAAAGCAGCTCAAATCATACGCAAACTTGAGATCGCCCAAGAAATAAACTCTGGAGAGACAGAAGTAGAACCTAACACTCAAGAAAGAGAATTAAAGGAGGAAATAGAAGAATTCGAAATAGATGAAACGAAAGATCACCAACAAGAATTAGAAGAAATCCTCAAGCAAAATGCTAAAATTGAACAAGAAGCTCTCAACGAAATCGAACAGGAAAAAGAAGATGCAGATAAAACCGCTGAAAAAAACTACGAGAAAGCTAAAAAACTCTATAAACAACAAACCGGGAAAAGACCAATCTATGCGAACACCGAAACAAAAGGATTTAAACAGTGGTTAGAACAGAAAAAAGAATCAGAAGAAAAAGGAAAAACGAAACAGAAGAAAGATTTAAAGGAAGAACTGAAAAAAGAAGAACCGTGGAAATGGACCCTGAAAAATTGGATCGAACAGACCACCGAAATTGAGCCTGAACTCAAAGCTGAGTTAAAGAAGCTCGTTGAGAAGTATAACGAGCTAGAAAAAATAATAAAAAAATACTCACAATTATACAATAAAGCGAAACGCGAAAAACTCTCTTTAAATGAAAAGAACGAATTAAAATCGTTAATTGAGGAGCTCCACAAACTCGATGCCATAAAAATTGAGCTGCTCCTAGGCATACTGGAAATTAAACACTATTTAGATGAACACTATTATTACGATTTCTGGGATAAACAGCGCGTTAATCAAATCCGAACCCACTTTTTTACCCATCTCTCACAAAATTATAATAGCTTGAAGCAAGCACAAAAAAAGAAAAATAATGTTGAGAAGGCACTGAAAAATTGGATAGAAGAAGTATCCGAAGAGAAAATTAGTTCCGAACTTAAAGTTAAGTTAAAAGAAATTGTTGAGAATTATAGCGAGCTAGATGAAGTAGCAATAGCGTTTATGAAATTATACACAAAAGCACAACATAAAAAACTATCTAACGCTAAACAAAAAGAATTAGAATCCCTTGTAAGAACGCTCCAAAAAATCGAACCCTCAAAAATTGAGCTATTCGCAAAGATTAGGGCCATAAAACATTATTTAAATGATATAATTTCTGACGATATCTCGAACAAAAAACGCATCAATCAAATCCTTAGCCATTTCTTTGTAAAATTCTTTCAGAAATATAAAAATCTCAAATCTGGTAAGCATATTTTACATAATAAAACAATTAGTTTTAAGAAAATGTCTCAACAGGAGTTCTTAGAATATTGCATAGCTAATAATGATAATTTCTATTCAGAACGATTTCGAAATCTTGATCTTAATAGATACAAATCATCGGATGTAGCTATAGCCGAAGAATTACGCACTCAATTTGTTAAGCAAGGATATGTCCCCTATAATGTGTATGAATTTTTAGATACAAAAACTGGCTATATCAGAGTGGGATACTCTGGCGGTACTGAGGAACAAAGGAAAAAATGGTACATTGATAGATCCTTTGCGAAAGAACTTATTCCAAAAGGTTGGGGGAATATATATCGTGCGATAAAAGAATGTAAATCAAAGCAAGAAGCCAATACCCGTTTCCAAATGGTTATCAAATATGTAACACCATCAATTGGCGAAGCTAAGATTCTGGAAGAGTATTTAACAATCTATAGAAACCGAGCAGATAATGCTTTAGGTTACGATTTAACTATAAATAATGAATATAATAAAATTGTTGGGGATTTATTCAAAGGTAAAGACATAGATGGCAATTTAAAGACAACCTTAACTGGCGATTTAGCTCATAATTGGAAGAGTGTTCCCCCAATACAACTTGCAAAAGCTGTCTTAGACGGTTTGGGGACACAAGAGATTAGTGATCTGTTTAAAGTTTCTACAAGAACAGTTAGAAGAAGATTTAAAACTTATGGGTATGGAGTTAGAGAAGTATATGATTTAAAAGATGCAAGAGCATTTCTTCTTAAGCCTTATATTATAGAGGGGTTCAAAAAAGGACTAACACAAGAAAAGTTTTTTGATTTTTGTGAAAGAGAAGGAATTAAGATTTTTAAAAAGTTTAAATTCATAAAGAATAAAGCAAATGATAGGGGTGCTTTCTTTAGAAGAATGCTGGAACAAATTTGGGGAAAATCAAAGCATAAAGAAGCTAGATATCAGGTTATCGCCGATTATATTGTTTCAATAATCACAAGACCAGATATCACCCCAGGACAAGCTGAAACAGATCTTAGAGAAATTATCACTTTTAAGTATGATCACGAATTTGCAAGAATTTGTAGGGATGTCTTTGGTAAAGATTTCCGTAAGAAGAGGGATGAAATTTTCAAACCTCGAATTGAACATTTGGCTTTAAAATATAAGGATGAAAAAAACATACGATTAAAAATCGCTATAGAATTAGGATTATGTACTTATAATGATGATGCAAATTTAAGGGAGAGAGCATCAGGATGGATTAAAAATTATGTGAGGAGTAATTATGGCATTTCAGTTGGTCGACTTCCCAACCTTTTAATTAATAAAAAGTTATGAATTTTAATCATAGTTTTATGACTTAAATATAAACAAATTGAGTATTGGATTAGAGAAAATTTACAATTAAATAACTTCAGTCTTTACCTCCTTAAGGAAATGAATCTTGTAAGTAAGTAACAACATTTTTTTTAATTACACAAGGCAAATCAAATTTTATAATATAATTTTTTTTACCATAAATAAAAATAGTTTTAGGAAATAATTAATTACATTGCTTAGTAGTTCTAAATCTTAATTATCATTAATATTAAAGTACGATTCAAATGCTTACAGAGGAACAACTCTTACTCCTTAAAGAATGCAACACTGATAAGAAAATCAAAAAGGTTTTCAAGAAAATCGCATCAGAAGACCCAGATAGCTATTTTCCTACAAACGAACTCAAAGAACTTAGATATTTGAGAAAAAAATGCGAAAGTTGTGGCACCTACTTTTGGACTACTCTTAAAGAGAGAAAGGTATGCGGGGATCCCGCTTGCGTTGGAGGATTTCAAGTAGCTGGAAAGCCACTACAACGAAAATTATCGTATATTGGAGTGTGGAACAAAATAGTAGAAATATTAGAACCCAGAGGATATAAACCAATAAAACGATATCCCTGCGTTGCTAGGTGGAACCCTACATCAGAGTTCACAATAGCATCAATTTCGGCTTTTCAACCTTATGTCATATCTGGTGAAGTAGATCCTCCAGCAAAGAAACTAATTATTCCTCAATTTTGTTTACGATTTAATGATATTGAAAATGTAGGAGTAACTTCAAGCCACAACACTGGCTTCGTAATGATAGGGCAGCATTTTTTTGGTACATCTTTAGAGTGGAATCAAGGAGAATTCTTTTTAGACATTCATGCTTTTATCCACGAAGGTGTAGGTTTACCAAAGGAAGAAATCACGATTCACGAAGACAGCTGGGCAGGAGGTGGCTCCTTTGGATGTAGTCTTGAATTTTTTAGTCGAGGAGTCGAATTGTTCAATCAAGTGTATACTATGTTTGAGCAAACTCCAGATGGCCCTCGAGAATTGAGTTTAAAAGTTTTAGATATGGGGCTAGGTCAAGAACGTGTAGCATGGTTCTCCCAAGGAACTCCAAACATTTACGAAGCAACATTTCCATTTGTGATCTCTAAATTAAAAGACATTACCAAAGTTAAAACACATTTTGAGTTATATAATAAATTTTCGAGATACTCTGCTTATTTAAACATAGATGAAGTAGACGACATGGATGCAGCCTGGGAGAAAGTAGGAATAGAGCTTAATATAGATGTAAATGAGTTGAAAGAAAAGATTTTACCTATGACAGCGATATACTCTATTGCTGACCATGCTAGGACTTTACTATTTGCAATAAACGATGGAAAACTACCCTCAAATGTTGGGGGAGGATACAACCTAAGAGTTATATTAAGACGCGCTTTAAGTTTTATCGATAAATTTGGTTGGGATATCGAAATTTCTGATGTTTGTAATTGGCATGCGAAAGAACTGAAAGAACTATTTCCGGAAGTTTCTGAACGGTTAGATGAAATAAAGAAGATTTTGAGCGTTGAAAAAGAGAAGTTTTATACTACAAAACGAAAAGCGAGTAAAATGCTAGAAAAATTACTTGCTGAAGGAGATATTTCTACCGAAACATTGATAGAAATTTATGATTCAAGAGGCATAAATCCAGAGATGGTTAAAGAAATGGCGACAAAATTTGGCAAAAAAATCAAAATTCCTGACAATTTTTATAGTCTAGTAGTAGAAAGACACGAAAATAGAGAAAAAATCGACGCTATATTAGACGAAATCAAATTAGACTTAAATAATGTTTTAGAAACCAAATCTCTTTACTATTACAATTATACTGAGACATCTAACAATGCTAAAGTATTAAAACTAATTGGAAATAATGTAATCCTTGATCAATCCGTTGCTTATCCAACATCCGGTGGGCAGGAACATGATGTTGGAACTATTAATGGTCAAAAATTCAATAATGTGTTTAAACAGGGTACTCACGTTATTCATGTTTTATCTGAAAAACCTAAATTCAAAGAAGGAGATATGGTTAAAGTTGAAGTTGATAAAAAGTGGCGCACACAACTTTCTCAACATCATACTGCTACTCATATTGTAAATGCTGCAGCTCGTTTTGTATTGGGGGCCCATATTAATCAAGCTGGAGCGAAGAAGACTATGAAACATTCCACCTTGGATATTACTCATTACGAACAGATTTCTCGAGAAGATCTGTTAAAAATAGAAAAAAAAGCAAATGAAATAGTTGACAATGCAATTGATATGAAACTCTTTTTTATACCCCGTTCTGAGGCTGAACAGAAATATGGTATGGCAATTTACCAAGGAGGTGCTGTTCCTGGAAAAAGCATTAGAATCGTTGAGATTCCAGATGTGGATGTAGAAGCTTGTGGTGGTACGCATTTGAATAATACTTCAGAGACAGGGAGAATTAAAATAATTAAATCACAAAAAATACAAGACGGAATTGTCAGATTAACATTTACAGCAGGCTCAGCGACTAAGGAACTTGAAGGAGAGGAATCTCGAATCTTGGATCAATTAAAAACTTTATTGGATGTTCCACAGAATCAAATTGTTGGACGAGTTGAAGAGTTATTAGAAAAGTGGAAAAATTTAAACAAATCACTACAAACTGGAAAAGTAAATGAAAAAGATCTAACGCTTAAATCAGAGCTTATACACGAAACGAAGATTTTAACAGAATTATCGAGAATTTTAAACACAAAAAAAGAAGATATTCCTCTAAAAGTAAATAAAATCTATTCTGAATGGAAAAATGCCAAATCTAAATTAAAAGATATAGAAGATTTGTATAACAAAGAATCCATTAAGCTCCTTGTCGAATCAGCAATTCCTTTGATGGACACAAAAATGATTCTTAAAACCTTCGATAATCTTTCTTTAAAAGATATTAAAAATCTTAGCGTGAATATTCTCCATATGTCTGAGGAATTAAGCACAATTATTATAAACAAAGATGAGAAGGGAATAAAAGTTATTGGAATGGTTGGTAAAGAACTTTTGAAAAAATCTGATTTCAACATGGGTAGTCTTGTTAAAAAAATCGCTTCAAAATACGGTGGCAAGGGCGGCGGTAAGAAAGATTATGGTCAAGTTTTTATCGGAGACATAGGTTTAGAAGTTGAAGAATTATTAAATTTTGTAAGAAAGATTTTATCGAATTATTAGTATCCGAATATATATTTAAAAAATTTCTTTACAAAATCTGCTTTTTTTTAGATTAGGATATCTTTCTGAACTATATAGAATCTATATATTATGTCGAAATTATTTAAATAAGAACGAAATCTCTTATAATATAAGAAAAAACGAAGAAATTAGATGAACTATGTTTGAAGAAATCTTAGATGAAATGAACGAAAAGGTAGAAGATCATCCAGAACTCAAGAGGAATTATACGGAAACACCTTTTGAAAAATCAATTGATATTATTCTGGATCAGATTAATTTAGATATAGTTAAAATCTTAAGATATAACAGAATTGAATAGTGAAATTTAATATGAAGTTAGTATATCAAGAATTTATATGTCCTGAATGTGGCCAAGTTAGATGGCTAAAAGTTGAAAATATGTGCGTAGATTGTAAAGATAAGCTGTTTTTAGATGAAGTGTCTCAATCTAGAAAAGAGCAACATGTTTTTAACGAGCAAATATGTTTTTAAAAAAAAGGTAGAAACTTACCTTAATAACTTAATTTTTTAATTTAAGATTTTTTATTTAGAATTTATTAGATTGGTTTTCTTAGAATTTAATTAAATTCATTAATATTGTTAAAATTTTATATACATTAAAACACCTTATATATATAATAGTTTGTTAAGAGATGGAGATGAGAGATTTTGGTTGAAATTGTTCATATTTCTGACTTACATTATGGTAGCGAGTTTGTTAGTGAGTATCTTGAAAATATTATAAGTTTTATCAGGGACGAAAAGCCAGATGTGGTAGTGTGTACTGGGGATTTAGTTCATAAAGGGAGAGTTACTCAATTTCAAGCGATTCTTCCTTATATTCAGAGAATAAGGAGTATCACCAAATTTTTAGTAGTGCCAGGTAACCACGATGCGAAAAATTCAGGTATAATTTACTTCGAGAAAATAATTGGGCCTCGACGCTCCAGATTAGTAATGGATGAATTGGACACCATAATTGTTGGAGTCTGCTCAGCGAGGGATGACATGAGCGAAGGAATGATTGGGGACGAACAGCTAGACTACCTCGGCAGGAGCTTCAATAAAAACTTAGAAAATAGGATAATGGCACTTCACCATCACTTAATACCTGTACCTCTTTCAGGGCAAAAATTCACAACAGTGAGAGATGCGGGAGAAATTCTCGAGTTTACCCAACTATTCGAACTAGATTTGGTTTTAATGGGACATAGACACGTTCCACATGCTTATGTAATCGGACCAACAACATTCCTCTACTGTGGCACATCTGCTTCTAATAAAGTGAGAGCAGACGATAGTCCTAGCTTCAATCACATTTTTTTAAATGAGGGTGATATCGAAGTCTATATGGTTAATTCAACAAATCTCGAAAAACACCTACTACTGGAACGAAAATTAAGTCGTACTAAATTTGTTAGACCACGAAGAACGCGAATAGAGCATCTATTAAGCTCTGATGTATGGGATGATTAAAAATGGCAAGACCTATAACTCCAATAGTGGCTGTTGATGCGGTTATAAGATTTAAAAAAACTTCGATAGTGCTAATTCGGAGGAAAAATCCCCCCTTTAAAGGAGAGTTCGCTTTACCTGGAGGATTTGTTGATGTTGGAGAGAGCGTCGAGGACGCGTGTATTAGAGAAGCTTATGAAGAAACAAATATTAAGGTAAAAATTAAAAAACTGATTGGTGTTTTTTCAGCACCCAATAGAGATCCTAGAGGACATACCATATCAGTAGCTTATTTATGTGAACCATTAACAAATTCAGAGAAGCCAATGGCCAAAGACGATGCTCAGTCTTTAAAAATTGTAAAATTAACAGATATTTCATCTTTAAAACTAGCGTTTGATCATAAAGATATCATAAATGCGTCAGGTATTATTAAGATTTAGAAAGTATATTATCATTTAATCGAAAATCTTTTTATAACACTCGCAACAAGGAATTCCAAGACTAATTTTATTGGAGTAATCAACTCTTATTTCCTCAATATTATTAACTAATCTGATTAGGCTCTCTTTAAATTTCAATACTTCGGGATCCAAAATATTTTTATATATATTTTTTAATCCAACATTGTTATGAATTCTCTTTTTGCAAATGGGGCATCGATCAAAGAAATTTTTTAACCTTATCAATTGCTCGTCTTCTTTATTAATAGTTAAACGAAAGTGAGATAAAGTGTGTCCTGGATGTAGTGTTATAATTAATTTCTTAAATATTTCCTCTAAATTTTCTTCTAGACTTAATAGCGAGGTGTGTTCGATATATACGAGGTCTTCCTCAGCTATCAAGTTATTAATCGCTTCTTCTGATACTTCCCTATTTGCTAAATTGGCTTTGATCCCAATTAAAATAATTGGAATATCATTCACATTCTCCTTAAAAAGAGTTATCCACCTATTTAAGTCGGAGAAAGTTTCTTTATTAGATATGTTAAAGCATAACAATCCTGTACAGGCACCTCGACAGAATACAGGAAAAAGAAACCTAAATCTTTTGCTATCTTTCAAATCCCAAATAATAAACTTATAGTTATCTTCCTCATTAACTTGACATTCCACAGATTTAAACGAAACACCAATCGGGCTTCCGTTATTTCCATTATTATCAATAACGGTATTTTTACCCGAGTTAAATGATCCTCCTAAAACCAATTTTAACTTATAAGATTTGGGCATTTTAACTATTCTCGTTAATTACTCGAGGACATATTATAAGGCTTCATGTTCTAATAAAAATCCACTCTAAAAAATATTACTCTATTTAATTTCAAATAAATTCCCATAAAAATCTTTTAAAAATAAGTAGAAACTATCACTATTTTTTCTAGGTACTTGAATCACTTCAAAATTTAATTCTTTCGCTCTTTCGATTAATTTATTACGATCCTCAACGATTAAGCAAGTATGGGTAAATTTATCTTGTGCTTGATTTTTATCGTCAGTTATAAACGCTTCCACGCCCAAATCTTCATTTTCATATCTAAGAACCCTCTGTTCCTTCTTAATATTAAAAAATTTTTCCATTAAGTCATCAGATACTACAAAGGATCTAACTTTTTTCATATTTAAGAGATTAATGAAAAATTCATCTGCCTTTTCTTCGCTATTTGAGCTTACTGCAATATGCTCTATTTTCAAAATTAATATCACTTATCTTTTTGAGTTTTTCTGAAATTTATTAATGTATTACTTATCTTAAATGAAACTTTAATAATTTTTAGTGTTTAATATTTATTAATTTTAAATTGAGTAGCTAGAAAGTTAAGGGATTCTTGGATGACTAATGTAACTTCAGAAATGTTTTTGAATAAACTATTTAGTGTTGTATACAAACTATATACTATTGCAAAAACACAATCCGAACGGCTTAAAAAGGAATGGGATGAAGATTTCGCCTTATTAACTGAAAAACCTCATTTAGTTCGCTACATTCGAGCTGAAAAAGAACAATTTCTGACCAATATAGATTATCGTATTAAAATTCTAAACACTATAAAGTTATCGTTTGAGGATGGATTCTATTCTATAAAATCCATATTAAATGCTCTATATCATTCGTATTTTAAGGATTCAGAAATCTTTACACAGAATTTTTTTGGAGAGGATCAAAATAAACTCAAGTACTTAGTGGCTAAAGAAATTTTGGGAAATTTAATTCAGTACAATCAACTTGATCATGAAACTGTACCAGTAAAATATAATATCCTAGCAAGAAATTACTTATTAATTAAATTTAAAGAACAGAGCGCTAAAGATATCAATGAGAACCTAAAAAAAATTAAAATAGCACTTAAACTCCCAGAATTAAAAAAAATCTTGAATGAGATAATTGCTGAAGGATTTTTAAAAAAAAAAAAGGTGGGCAAAATTATGTATTACAGTTTAAAACAGGAATTAGAATTGTCGGAAAAAGGTAAAGCAACTTACAATCAAACTATACGACCATTAGTAGATTGGCCAACTTTGTTTTATCGTAGCTATTATAATATAAGAGAGTTAAATGTTACAGTGGATGACGATTCTAAGCATCCAGAGTTCCTCAATACAGTTTTACAAAAAGCAGCTACACAAGGTTATACTGCTTGCCACTATGTCTTTAAAAATTTAGTAAAATATTACGAGAAATTAAAAGATGAGTAGTATTTTTCCGCTGTGAATATTAATCCTGCTTAAATTGTTGAAAAACTCCTTGTTTTCCTAACGGGAATATCAAACTTTTCAAGTAAAGGAATCAAGTGTTCTTTGTCTTTAGAATTAGTACCCTTCCAATCTACTATGAAGTAATCAATTTCTTCTAATGTGTTGTTGATCATCATTTTAATTAGGTTCTCGTTCAATACTTGGACATAATACTTCGGACAAATAAATGAAAGTGCAATGTTATTATTGGTTATTAACCTATTAAAATTAGGAGCGTAGTGAGTACCACCGAACCCTAAACCAACTTTTTGATTTTTCTCCTTTTTAAAAATCAGATATTTAAAAATAGAATTAACAATAGCATTCGCTACGAGTTGACCTGCTTCTTTAATTACCCATTCTTGCTTACTACTACCTAATTCTATAAAAATTAAAGGTATTTCTAAATTCGTCGGTCCATGATGAGTTACTTCAATATCTAAGGAGAAACCAGTAAAATTTTCTATTACTATTTGTTCTCTTAAAGATTCAAAGTTGGCTTTATGAATTAAAGCACTCGTTTTTGATAACATTTGAGGTATTCCTCCAAAATCATTATTTCTACCCCAGTTCCCGGTTGTGTGAACCAAAAATGCGGGTCGCGCTGTTTTTGATGTATGCCTGCTTGCAAATAATAGGAGATCCGGTTTGATTTTTGATTTATCAAAATTTAAATTTTCCAAGAAAATCAATGGTTTTTCTGTTAAACCTAAATAAATTTGGTTGGTATTAAGAAGATTATTCAGATTACTCTGAGATATTACTTTTTTTAAATAAAATACCGGATTCTCATCCCATCTTGCATTTACCTCTTTAAAGGAATAGGAGTTAGAATTTAACAAATTTTCTCTCATATTCATAGATGCTGTGTCTTCTTTTGAAGTAATAATAAAGAATTGAATTAGGACTCACCTCTGAAAGAATTCGTAGTAATTATAAACATTATCATTATAAAATTCAAGTAAAAATGACTTAAATATTTATGATCTTAATTCTTTTATTCGTTCAGAATGTAATATTAACCCAGATTTAATACTAAAAACCTTTTAAATAAAAATCGTATTAAAACATTTAATGTCAATTGATTTTGTATTTGTAGCTGCCATTTCATTAATTTTTGGTACTTTGTTCTTCATAATTGATTTTTATCAACGTACCCATCCTAAAATCAATATTTCCTTAATTGCAGGTATCTCTATCTCTTATTTCTTCTTAGTACTCCTTCCAGAAATTGCTGAAAATATTCCCGTATTCCCATTTGAACTCACAATTTTTGAGTATTTATTTGTGTTAATTGGTTTTATATTTGTTCACACTTCTGAAAAATTAATTTTACAAAAGGTAGAGTCTAAGTCGCAAAAGAGAATGCGTAAATTAATTGAAAAAGAAAGAATTTTGGAAAGTGTTGAAGAAAATATCGAGAACATATTAACTAAAGAATTAGAAAAAGAGGATTTAGACGATATAGCTCTGAAGGATTTAGCCCAAACATTAGTTGATTTAAAAAAAAAAGGTGGAGAGTTCATAGAGAAAATAAATCGCTATAAGGCTAAGATTCAAACACACATCAACGAAGATTTAAGCAATCTTCGTTTTTTCACTAATTTTTCATATCATCTTCTTGTAGGGATTATTGTTGTAGGGTTATTAACTATTGATTTAGTTGGAGGGATATTATTTTTCCTTTTCGCCTGGTTTAGAGCAGTTATAACAAACAGATCAGAAAGCCATATCGTATTTACTGATCTGGAAATCTATGAAACATACGATATTGAAGATAATTTGGCCAGAAAATATGTTCTAGCTCTTTCAAATTTTTTAGGAGTTTTATTTGGATTATTTTTAGATTTAATAGGTTTTGAATACTCTGAGTTATTCTATGTTTTTTATTCTTTTATATCAGGAGTTATTCTGTATACTATTGTAAGGGAAGTTCTACCCGAAAAAGAAAAAGGAAATCCATTATTTTTTCTCATTGGATTCTTTGGATTTACACTTGTAATCTTTATTATAAATATCTTCACAAGTATAATTTATTAAGAAAAAACCTCATATTAATCCCTCTTATTAAAAATAAATAGTATGGAACCCGTTTTTTATAATTAAAAAATAAATTGGATTTGTTCCTTATTTTTTGTAATTATTACATTATAAAATTTTAAAACTATTAAATATAAATTTATATTATCATTTAGTTATGAACTATTTGGTAATGTGTATATAAAAAAAATAATAAAAAAGATTAAATTTAAGGAGCGAAATGATGATTAAAAAGACCTTTAAGGAAATTTTAGGTATTGATGATGACGATTATAAGATCATTGAGATGATGGAAAAAAATCCATCCGTAACGCACAGTGACATAGCACGTGAAATCGATAAGTCTCAGCCGGCAGTAGGGGCAAGAATTATTAAATTAGAACGAAAACATTTACTTACAAAACAGGTTGGATTTAATATAAAAAAAGTTGATATTAAAGTTGCGATTGTTTTCGTGTCAACCAAAGATGTAGAAGTAATAGTAAAAAAAATAGAAAAGTGTCCTTTCATTAATCATGCATTCAAGATTTCTGGGGAATTTAATCTTTTGTGCTTTGTTGCTGCTTCAGATCTTCAAACAATTGAGAAATTAGTAGATTTATGTTTTAGAAAAGATTCGAATGTAATTAACGTAAAAACTAACATACTTATTGATTCCGTTCATGATTTCATCGTGCCCATTGATTTCCAAATCGAAAAGTTTGATTTTCTTTCAAATGTATGTGGTCCTGATTGTAATTTGAACGTAAATCTACCTAAGTATAAATTTGATACTGCTCAAGAAGAGGAAGAAGAATAGAAAAAGGAAGTATTTACTCTAATTTACTAGTTAATCCTTTCAGTTGAGCAATTTTGTATCTACATTTCTCCCCACAACCTTCTTCTAAAGTAGGATTATGTTCTTCGCTTGTGAAATCTATGGGTAATATAAAGTCCTTAGCAATTTCTGTTATCATATTCATCGAGACTGAAGTTACTTCAGGATCGCTTCTAAAGTGGTAATTTACTATGTTATCCAGTTTGGTAATATTAGAACTTGCGAGTAGAATACATATATTATGGGAACCACTTAATCTAAATGCGTTCAACATGAATGGACAGAACCTAGCCATATCAAGAATCTCATTTGGGTGTTTTGTATTCAGTTCCACAGTTGCTAAGAAGAGATCTACCTTTTTAAAATTAATACCGGGTTGGAATTGTAGTATTCCTTCTTTTTCAAGCTTCTTTATTCTCATCCCAACAGTTGGCTGAGATCTATTAATTTTTTCCGCAATTTGAGTATGAGTTAAGTTTGGATCTTCTTGTACTAATGTAATGATACGGCGATCGATATCATCAAGTTTTAATTTGTCTGAAATCATATCCATTAATCAATTAAAATTTTAGTTCTTTTATCTAGATAATGACTTTTCACATTAAAAAGATACTTATATTTTATAAATTTTGAAAAAATTGTACAAGATTAAAATGCGTATTACATTAATGGGCTAAGATGTGTTTAGACAAAAACTTACCTACTTAATCTCAATCAATGGTTAAAGCCCTCAACTTGCACGCAGTTGTACAAATATGACATTTTACGCAATGATCTTCTCGATCTTCTACAACAATGCTCCTAGGTTCAGATTCTTTATTTATAACTTTATAGATTCCTCTGAAACACGCATCTTCACAAAAAAAGCCTTCACATATCTTGCATTTATTTACATCAATATGGTGAAACTTGTAATTAACGATATTGGTTTGTTCGGGTGCATCGCTCATTATTTTAGTTAAAATGCAACTCCTTTTATCTCTATAGTTTATATAATATAATGGAATTTATTAAAATCAATTTAAATTATTTTTAATTAAATTAATTTTATTGTGAGTAGTTTTGGAATGCGTAACGCTAAGATTCCCCTCTTTGAAATCCCAAATCTCAAAAAAGGTACATTTTTACGGCGCCCTAATCGATTTGTAAGTGAAATTGAATACAAGCATCAAATAAATACTGCTCACATTCATGATCCTGGAAGACTAAAAGAGTTATTAATCCAAGGAAAAGAAGTCCTTTTCACCGAATCTCGTGGGAAACTAGATTATTATATTAAAGCAGTAAAAATTCAAGATGATTGGATCTTAATTGACACTGCACTTCATTCTAAAATTGCTTTAAAAGTTTTTCCATGCATTAGTGAATTTTCAAATGTGAGGGAGATAAGGAAAGAAGTTAAAATTGGAAAGAGTCGAATAGACTTTGTATTAGATGGAGTTCCTTTAGAAGTAAAGGGAGTGACACTTGTCAAAGATAATTTAGCTTTATTTCCCGACGCGCCTACAGAGAGAGGGACTAGGCACGTACAAGAAATTATTGACAATCATGGTATGCTTTTATTTTTAGTATTTCGTAAGGCGTCTAAGTTTAAGCCTAATTTCATTATGGACCCACAATTTTCGAATAAATTATCTGAAGCTAGAAAAAAAGGTGTAAAAATTTTTGTTATACAGCTTAGTTTTGATGGAAAAATAATATATTACAACGGTAGTATTCCTTTAGCAGATTTTTAGGTTGCTATTCTATCCGATTTATAAAATAAAAAAACACACAAATAACAAGCTGTTTTTTAATAGCAAACCTAAAAGAAATCTTGTATTTCATTAAACAGACTTTTAAATTGTCTAAATTAGATTTAAAGAAATAAAGTTAAACCTAAATAAATTCAACAAGGAGAAATAAAATGTCAGAAGTAAAAGAAAAATATGTAACATCTCCGGAAATTTGTGCATGGGCTGATGATGAACACGACAGTTACCACTTTGAAATTACAATGCCTGGTGTTGAAAAAGACACGATCAAACTCAAAATCCACGAGGATTCATTTCTCGTGAAGGGTGAAACAGACGGTACAATCTATGTAGGCTCTTATGCTATTTGTTGTCCTGTTAAGGCTAAAGAATCAAAAGCTACTTATAAAAATGGAATATTAAAAGTCGATGTACCATTTAAAGATCCAATGGAAGATGCCATTGAGGTTAATATCGAATAAATTTCTTTTTTTTCCTACTTTTTTGGATTTAAAATGAGTTAACTGATTAAGGATTTAAAATCTAAGTTATTTTAGATTATTGAAAATAGTTTGAATTTGGTTAATGTCATTTTTTCTTCTTCTTTTTACGTTTTTTATCCCGTTTTTCCGGCTCTGGAGTGATATCAACGTCAACTTCTGCGATAATGAACGCCAGTAGAATAGGTCCCGCGTTAGAATAGCGGGGATCAGAAAAAGCACTAAATTTAATATCTTTTAATTTAAAGTTCTTATCGCTTTGTTTTAAGATCATTAGGTTTTTATTAACCTTTTGAGTAAATTCTGATGGATCTTCGAACGTCCCTCCGACGGCAAAAACTTGATCCATTCTTATAATTTGGTGAATTGGAGTTTCTTCTTCCATATTTTTTTACCGATTATTTACTTCTTTTAATAAAAATTAAAATTCTTTGTTTTATAATTATTAGCCTTTTTTCACAATATTCAAAAAATAACCAATTAAGTGAATCCTAACCAAGCTAATATTCTATATTCATTTCTTTAATAAAATCGAAGGCTGAATATGCCGCTATAACGCCTTCTGATACTCCAGTAATCGCCTGCTTAAATGGTGCGTCTGCGACATCGCCAGCTGCGAATACACCCGGTATATTTGTTTCCGACTTTCTATTGATAATAATTTCATCCTTTTCATTCGTTCTTATGCCTATATGTTTTGCAAGATCTGAGTTAGGTATAGACCCTACTTCGATAAAAACACCATCTATTTCAAATTCTTTGCCATTATCGAAAATTACTGATTTTACCGTATTATCTCCTTTAATTTCTGTGACATTGGTTTTATATATGATTTCAATTTTTTGATTCTCCTCTACTCTTTTCTTATTAATTGGTTCTGCCCGTATTTCTTCCCCCCGATATATTATATAAACCTTTTTTACATTTTGAGATAAAAATAACGCTTCCTTGGCTGCAGAATCACTTCCGCCAATCACACATACCGTTTTATCTTTGTAAAATGGACCGTCACATGTAGCGCAATAAGAAACACCCCTTCCAGCAAATTCCAGTTCTCCTGGGATTCCTAACTTCTTCCTTTCAGATCCTGTGGCGATAACCACACTCTTCGCTTTAAATTTTTGAAAAAACGAATACAGAATGAAGTGATCACTTGCTTGCTCTATATTTCTAATTTCGTCTGTTATGTAAGGAATACATAAAGAATTCATGTGTTCTTTAAACATTTCCATTAAACCTTGACCACTCGTAGAGGTGACTCCAGGATAATTTTCTACAAGATGAGTTGTGGCAATCAAACCTCCGAAAATTTTCCCTATGACTAAAACATCCAATGCAAATCGAGCAGCATAGATTGCGCAACCTATCGCAGTTGGTCCACCACCTAAAACAATAAGATCGTACCTCTTTTCTAGATCAATGTCTTCCATATCAATATTATACATTCTTAAATCCTTCTTTTATGTAATATCTAATAACTAATTGTAAGGTATTGATTTTTAAATGTAATTTAATTTAGTATTGTACTTTAATGTTTCCTCCGATAAGTGCTCCTAGTATTTCATTCGCCCCAACCATACCAACTAAAGTTTTCTTATCGTTTATAATCGTATAAGGCACTCCCGAAGCATCATAGAATTGTCCAATATCTGGATTCGCCAGAATATCAACGATCACGGTTCTAATCTTTCCTTCAGATGCAAGTGCAAATTGAGAGGCTGTAGATACAACACTAGGACAATATGGGCACATCTCTGTTATCATTACTTTGATAGTTGATGGTTGAATACGATCAAGATTTTGTTTTATTGTTGCTTCGTAATAATTCGGCGCTCCCGCAAATGTAAATAATGATTGAACAAACGGTTGGATTTCGCCACCTCTTGGTGCTGCTAAATAGCGTATTATTTCTCTTCCGTCGTCATTAATAAATAAAATGGTTGGTACCCGCTGAATATCATAACTCTTTACGAATTCGGGATTATTATCTATTGATAGTTCTTCTATCGTTAACATCCCATTCGAGTTTTCTTCATAGATTCTTAAGAGTGCCATGAATTGCCCACAATCCATACAAGCTCTTATTTTACTCCCATCTGCTTCTGTTCTTTGCGATGTGAAAATCTTTAGCCTTGCAGGTTTAGTGAGTTTCGCCATCTCTTTTTTAATAATTTCCTTATATTTATCATCCTGAGACAAATTTAAAACACCTCTTAGTATACAGATTATGCGTACATTCCTCCAAAATCTCTTTGACCTTTTGTTAATTTATCTAACAAATCTTGTGGAGTAAACATCCCAACAATTCTTTCACTCTCGTTTACGACTGTTAGTGGAACACCTTGAACATCATACTTTTTTGCGATGTCAGGATTTAAGCTAACATCGATAACTTCTGCTGTAATCTTCCCTTTAGAAACTATAGCAAATAATGTTAAAACTGGAACGGTCGCAGGACAATAAGGACAAGTTGGGGTTATAAAAATCTTCATCTCTGATTTATCGATTTTTTTGAGATGAGTAAGGATTTGATCAGCATAATAAGGTCTTATGCCTGAAAAATATTGAATTGAATTTAGAAAGGGTACAAATTCAGAACCGGTGGGGTGTGCTGAGTATCGGATAATTTCCTTACCGTCATCAGTAACGAATAAAATCGCCGGAATTCGGGTAACATTGTATTTTTTTGCTTCTTCTGGATTTTCTTCAATAGATATCTCTTCGACACCCAACTTCCCGTTTGATAGTTCCTCAAGCGTTTTTAATAAATTATAAGCACCCTCACATGCCATACACACCCTAATTCTTGAGCCGTCTTCTTGAGTTTTAAAATCGGTAAACAATTTCAACACCACTTTGTCTTTTAATTTATTCATTTCTCTCTTAACATTATCAAGTTCATTTTGGGAAAATAACATTATATCACCATTTAAATTTCATTCTATTGTGGATATTTTTATGTTTAACGAATTAAGTATTTTTTGTTAATAGTTCTTCTCTTCTACGACGGTAATACAGAATGGGATAATCACCCTGAATAAGTTTTTCACCCATTTTTAATTGAGTTTTAATTGGTTGTTGTGTTAAAACAACACATCTATCCTGATGGAGGATAATGAAATTAAATTTATTGGCTAGCCAATTAACAAATGATTTTAAAATGGGGATTCTTAGAAATTTTTGATAGAATCTCATGTAAAACTTTGTATGTGTCTCATCTATCGGAACGAAAGCTATAAATATCCGAACATTATTCCCAAGGTAATTCTGCCATATATGTGGAAATTTAAACTGAAGATGGAAAAATTTCATTTCATCAGTAAATTCTTCAGGTTTTAAAGGTCTGGTCTTTCCATCATCCTTTTGGTTATAAACCCAAATTATAAACTCATTTCCGTCTTCGGAAGGCTCAACCAATGGTCCATGAACAAGTGTTTGATAACCTCGACCAATTGTATTATGATGGACATAAGGTAAATGAATTACATCCAATTGATTTTCTATTGCCCGAGAATAATGAACTGGCCATACTTCTGTATGAGTTTTATATGAGAATTTTTTATCAATATCTTGGAAAAAGGGTACTGGAGGATATTTCGGTTGATGTTCTCCCCACCATATCCATATAAAATCATGTTTTTCTTTAGTAGGATAAGCTATAACTTTAAAGCGCTCTGGCACCGGAGTGTTTTTGCCATTTGCAGGTATTATAGTACATTTTCCTGTCTCATCATACCTTAAACCATGGAATGGACATTCTACCTTTTCTCCATTATCGCATATTTTTCCTATACTAAGCGCCGCACCTCGATGAGCACATTTATCTTTTAAACATATAACATCTCCATTTTTCTTACGCCAGAAAACTAACTTTTCTCCAAGCCTTGTAACTCCAATTAGTTTGCCTTTTGGAACTTCTTTAGATTCTAATACTGCATACCATTGATTCCTAATCATATTTAATCGATAGCAAAAATTTAACTGAATTTAAGATTTTGTGTTTAATAATTTATAAATTGATTTATTTAAATCCTCGATCTATTAAATTAGTAAACATATGTTTAAATATACTATTTTTAATTTTAACCAATATTTATTATCGGAGAAATTCTCTCGATAAAGTTAAGATAAATGAAATCGAAAAGGATTATTGCAAAATTCTATTTATGATTAATCAAATGTTTTCTTATTCTGTTAGTAACTCACACATACCTATGAGTTTGTATTTAGTTCTTTGCTTTTTCCCAAAGAATTTTAAAATCCAATACGCATCAGGGCAATAGGTGGTGATATAGGTATCGTTATCTGCAATTTCTGAATTATAATATTCATTATCCTTAAACTCTTTCATTCTCTTAGTCGCAATCATTTCAGAGATATCTGTTCGTAATTGATGACCAACGCCTCCTCCACAACAATTATGTGGGATAAGTAGAACATGATATCCACTAGCTTCGTATAACTGTTTTAACTCTTTTTCTATACTTGGAAATACGACATATTTTAAAGGACAAGCGTGTTGAATTATTAGATTTCCTTTATTTTTTCTTACTCGTGGTGTTAAATATTCCGTAAAATATTCTATTTTAATATCTAAATCTTGGTAGTGTTTTTTTAATACCATGTAACAACTTGGACAGACAGTTATGATTTTTTCAAATCCTTTTTCTATAAAAAGTTTTTTATTTCTCTCAATTAGAAGATCGTAAGTATCTAATTCTCCAGTACATAAAATTGGATAACCACAGCATATTTCCTTTTCTAAGACATTAAAGTCTACATTTTTACTAAGCAAATATTTTGCGATGCTTAAGCCATATTTTGGAGTTTTAACGGTAGTAAAACAACCAAAATATAAAAGAGTCTTACTTTTTACATTAATACCTTCTATACTCTTAATGCGACTCTTATTTAACTTAAATGGCGTTCCGAGTTTTTTAAGAGCTTCAATTTGTTCGTTTAGACCTTCAATTTTATTTCCATCCCGTAAGAATTTTTGCTTTAATAGAAAACGCTCGTTGTGTGTACCACAAGCTCCACAATGAACGCAATTATATAACCTAAGATAGTCTCCTTGATTGAACTTATAATCATCCTTAGTTTCTAATAATTTTATTACTTCTTCGTTTGTAACGAAATTATCTGGATCGACATCCCTACAAGGACAATTATAATCTTCGTTCATTTTACAATTTTATATCAGTAATTCAAATATATCCTTAGCTTTTGGATTTATTTTGCATAATTTGCTATACCTTTTTAAAATCCACCAACAACTCGGACAGTATGTCGTCGAATAATCACCTCCAGCTGTATCGAAATCGCTCATTCGTTTATTTGCAACTTTATCGATCACATCAGTTCGATGCATATAACCAAGACCACCACCGCAACACCAATGAGGTATATCTATGACTTCATATCCACTTTTTTCTAAAATGTTATTTACCAGTTTATCAACCCCCTTCTTGCCACGGTTCATTAGTTGGCAAAGATGTTGCACTCCTACCTTTCCCGATTTTTTTATATCAGAGGGCTTCAAATAATCAGATATATATTTAAATTCAGTATTCGATTTCATTGAAGGTTTATAATATTTATTAAAAAGAAAATAGCACGCAGGGCATAAACAGATTATTTTCTTATATTTATTAAAAATTTCAATATTTTCATTCGTACATATTTCAAATTCTTCAGTACAACCGGACGCAAACCAAGGCCAACCACAACATATTTCCTTATCAAGGATTGTAAAATCGTTTTTATGTTTAAGTAAATATTCAAGTGAATGTTCTGTGTATCTTGGGATCCGAATTGTAGAAAGACAACCCATAAAAAATAGCGTGTCAGATTCAGCAGGAATTCCTTCAGGTCTTCTAATTCGCATCTTATTCGAAGGATAGGGGCTGCGATATTTACGGAAACATTCTATCATGTCATCAAGACCTTCAACGACATTACCATCATCAAGAAATTTTCGCTTTAAGAGTATGCGTTCCTCTTCTGTTTCGCATTCACCACAATGTACGCAATTGTAAAGCTCATAATAGTCATCTTGTTTAAATTTAATTTTATTCTGGTTTTTGATTAAATTTCTGATATCATCATCGCTTAAATAGTTTCCTGGGTCAACTTCGTCAGTAGGAAAATTTTTTCTACCTTTAATTCTTTCCCTCAAGGTATTCACCTAAGGTTTGAAATTGAGAATCTTTATTAAAAATTTGGTTTAAAAATTAAATACTATTACATAAATGAAATTTATTCAGATTTTAAAGACTATTCCAAATTCATAATGAATTTTTTATACAAAAACTAATTCAAAATCTTAAATAATTCAAATATATTAAAAAAAAAGCCATTGAAATCAAAAGTTATTTCTTTATTCTTTTTTTAGTTTAACGCCTGTTCTCTGAATTCCTACCTCTTTATTTGTAGGAATGGGACTACCACATTGATCTTTTTTCGCCTCGTTCGACTTAAAAGCTTTTTCTAATTCTTCTTCTATCTCTTCGTCTGTTAATTCTTTATTTGGCATATATTATTATGAGAATTCGGAATATTTAAGGCTTTTATTTATAAAAAATTGATTTGTAAAACAAGAAAAATAGGATTTAATGCTGATAAAGAAGATTAAGTCTAAACTAATTATAACTGTTTGTTAAAGTAATCCAAAACTGCGTTCTCCTTTTCTATAGGTCTTCTCTCTGGTATATTTACGTAATTAGCTTTAAATTTATCATAAAAATCTAATCGTAAGTACAAATTGCAATAGCAGGCTCCAAATTCCTTTACATCATCGGAAGCATAATCACAAGGACAAATTAAATCTCTATCTAAATCTCTTTTTCCTGAAGCAAGACGACACGGACAGGATTGATATCCGTACGATTTTTTATTATCTACTAACCCATTAATTAAATCATTAAATGTACTTTGGTCTTTGTTAAGAATCCAACTGTTTTTCTGGCTAACCATTCCTACATATTCTTTCATTCCTTCGGTTGTTTCCATGTCCATATTAATTTCCTCCTTGATTTATTAATTTTTCATATTTAGTTGGATCGTAACCAACAACAAACTTGTCATCGCACACAACAAATGGATAGGATATTCTTTCTGGCTTGTAGTTTTCTCTCAAATATGCTAGCACTTTTGATTTTTCGCTTGGATCAATTTTATCAATATCTACATAACGATATTTAATATTTTTGTCGTTCAAATATTGTTTACACTTCTTACACCATCCGCAGGTAGATAGGGTGAAAATCGTCCATTCATGGGAGTCATTTTCACCATCAACACTTTGAGCTAATTTCTCAATAAATTCTGGGAACATATCATTCACTCTTTATTTTAATAATTATTAGTTTAAGATTATTATTATTAGATTTTACTATTTCCTGTGAGGTTTTTCTTCCAGTTGGGATCTATACATTCTAAAGCCTCTTCTGTAAGTTTTTTTATATCACCCTCACAGAATTCCAAAAGTAGGCCCAAATGTTCTAACGCTCTCTTATCTCCAATTTTCATTAAGCTTTCAACAATCAAAAATAGTAGACTCTTATCTTGCTCGATATCTTGTTTATCAAGCTCTTTTTTTAATATTTCCACGATCGCCATAGTTGCTTTTGCATCTTTAATTTCGCCCATAGCTTCAATTATTCGATTTATAACAATGGAATCTTCTTCAGACTTTAAAGCTTTTATTAATAAGTTTGAAGCTCTACTATCCTTTAAATGCCCGATTTGTCTTGCAGCAGAAGCTCGGACCAATATCTCTCCATTAAATAAATTTTTCATGGCGAGATTGTATTCCATATCTCGAGAATTAGAATTCATTAAGTTAGTAAAATAGGACAAACTTTAAAACTTGTTTTTTATAAATTATTAAATCTAAGCCTAATATTGGTTAATTTATTTGAAATCTAAATTAAAAAACATTTGATATAAAACTTATAATGTCTTAAATATATTTTAGGTAAAAATATTTATCATCGAGTGCAAACATGGCTAATGAAGTCATCCTCTGTTTAAGTTATTTCGACACAATTTTCGGACCTAACACCTTATATTGCAGTTCCCCTTTGATTCCTGAGGAACATCCAGATTTAGGAAGAATTTTGGAATTCACAGAGGAAGAGGGTAATTTTATCTTTACGTTTAGGAAATATCAGACGATTAATCATATTTTTTACGTCAAGTCAGAGTATGCTCGTGGTGGTAAAGAACTCTTAATGATAACCTATATGATCAAAGCTGCCTATTTTAAGGAAGAAATAACAGATGTTTACGAATTTTTATTATCTAAAACATCTGATCTTGAATCTTACGCTTTAGAACTAAAAGAACTTCAGGAAATTACTGAATTACTTCACACTCATAAAAATCGTACTAATCAAAAAAAAATTCTTGATGTCGCATCTAAAGAATTTAAAGAAAAATTCCTTACCCTATTCCAAAAATATTTAGAAAAAATGATGCCTCGAATAGATATTAATGCACCCTTACTAGATAAGGGAAATTTGAAGAAGATTTATGTTTTTGGACCAACAAACGCAGGAAAATCCACACTAGTACAAAATTTAGAAGTAATTCAATTTCTCCAATATAAGAACAATGAAATGAAACGAGATTTGGCAAGTAAGATCTATGATTTTATAATTGATAGTATCGAAGTATTAACTTTTGAGTGTATTGATGAAAATACAGATACGGAAAAAATTGAGATTTATAAAGACTGTATCGATAATGCTCAAGGCTTTATTTTAATCTTTAACGCATCTAATATAGAGTTTTTGAAAGAAGCTATCGAGATGTTCCAATTAGTTATAGCCCGGTGCTTAGATCAAGGAGATTCTATGCCTATTCTGATTATTGGCAATAAATTTCAAAACAAAGAGGAAATCAGATCGGATATGATTTTTGAGAATTTCGATATGGATGAATTAAATGAATGTGGATTACTCCCCCACTATTTCTCGATTAATATACTTAGTGAAGATGATAAAATTATCAATGCTTTGCGCTGGTTCTTAACACAAATTATATAAATTTTCTTTCACTGAAGCTAAATGCTATAGAAGAGCTATAAGTACCCGATAATCTAATTACATTTCTAATTATAAGGAGACTTCCACTTTCTGAAGTAAAGATCGTATTTCTTTAACAAATCCTTAGGATCCAATTGCTGTTCTTCTTGGATTGCTTTCAGTGCTTCAAGAACGATTTCAGTCTGCAAAAGTTGAAATTCTTGGCTCTTTAAATCACTGGTAGTAAGATACCGATTTCCTATTTCATTTGCTTTTAGGCTATCCATAGTGTTTATATTATAAATATCCATGAAATATCCAATTACAAATGCTCCAAGCAGTAGCACCGGAAATATAAATATTAACATCCAAAAGCTAATCTCAAAAGCTAAAGATATTAATGATATAGCGCTAACGGTAGATACCGCAATTGCATAATAGGATTGGCCCAACTTAAGCCGGGACAACTGCCTTCCAATAAAATGTGCGCTCTTCACTCGTTTTACTATATTTGATTTTTTCAGTCTTAACATTTTATTATGTACGAAAATATTATATTGATTTTTTTCAACTACTAAAATTTGAAAAATACTGTATTATTTATAAAAAAACTTCAGAAAATTACGATTTATTATTATATCTTGAATTCATCGTTTTATGAATTAGAAGCTAAATCTTTTTTATTGAATATTGCTATTTTATAATTACTATGAGTAAAATGCAAGTACCTATCATTATTACAAAAACTGACTGCCACCGCTGTCATGAACTTAAGGTGTGGCTTGATGAACGAGAAGTTAATTATATAGAGAAAGACATTGACGATGAAGAATTAGTTCCTAAGTTATTGCTCGACAATAACTTTCTAAAAAATTTCTGTGACGCAGACGGATGTGTTGTAAATACGCCAGTTGTAATAATGGATGGAAAATATTGGTTTAAAGAGCTCTGGGGCATCTCAGGACTCAGAGAAAAAGCTGCTATGAAATTATTTGGCGTTAAATAAAATTTATTTAGTGAATATTTAATTTTTTTATTTATTTTTTAAATTCTGCAAGTCTTTTTATAACTTTTCTAATTGCTCTTAATCCTTCTTCATCCTTTTGAACCCCTTCCTTACCTTTATCCCCGCTCCATAAGGAAGCACCCAGATTCGCCCCAAACGCTCCACCTGAGACGGAAATAACATGGTTTTGCTGGTAGAAATCTAAAATACTTCTTATTGCAATTTCTTGACCACCATTTCTATCTCCTCCTACCGCAAGAGCGATTCCATATTTATCTTTAAATACATTAGGATTTTTAGCAACTAATCCACGACAGCGATCAAGTACTGTTTTAAGCTGTCCTGACATAGTTCCTTGAAAAACCGGCGTTCCTAAAAGTAAAAATTTCGATTCTTCTAATTTAGGGTAAAGCTCTGAAACATCATCGTCGTTAATGCATCCTTTTTTCTCTCTGATACAATAGTCGCAGTGAGTACAAAACTCTATTTTTTTGCCTTTTACCGTCCAGTATTCAATTTCAAAGCTAAATTTCTTGGCTGCGTAATTTAAAGCGTATTGCACAGCAAAATCAGTTCCTTGTTTTCTGGGGCTTCCACAAATGCCTAATAGTAAATTCTTGTTTTCCACCATAATAATAATAGTATATAATTCTATCTTTAATTATTACTATCCATTTTTAATCTAAAAAATGTTTTAAATTCTTTATTACTACAAATTACGATGGAATCAACCAAATCGAGTTTAGCAAGAATTAGAATTAAATTCCCAGACCAGTTGTGGATATCTGAGATTTTCAAAAATTTTCGAGATATCCGAATGGAAATTGAATACTTTCTTCCCTACGATTTTGAAAACTCAATAGGTAATTCTATAATTGAAATTTTTCACCACAATATCGATTTAATAATTGAGGAAGTTAAAAATCATAAATCTGTCATTGATATCAGTATTCTAGAAAAGGATGAAAACCGAGTTAAATTCAACGTCAAAACTAAGGATCCCTTTCTTTTGTACGCGATAATTAAATGTGGCGTTTTAGTGAATTTTCCTGTGCGGGTTAGAGATGGTTATGCGTTTTGGAGGTTAGTTTCAAATAGGGAGAGTATAGACAACCTTTTAACGCTATTTGATCAGAATGGTATCGATTATTCACTTCTCAGAATTGGAAATTCTCCCTACAGTATTGACGACGACAAAAATAAGCTAACCTTAGATGAATCTACTATATTGAATAAAGCCATATCCTTAGGCTTTTTTGAAATTCCAAGAAATATCTCTTTAGAACAATTAGCAAACGAGTTAGGAAAATCAAAATCTGCTTTATCTGTTACTCTAAGAAAAATAATAAAAAAAAAAGTCATGTTCGAGATGTAGCTATTTGTAAAAATGAATATAGTTTACTGATTTGCAATCCTTCTCATTTTGAATTTTTACAATGCTCTTGAATTTGCTCTGTTAAAAAAGCTGCTACTTTGGAAATATTAAAAGGCCATACATAGGAGTACTGAGTGTTAGGGAATTTTTTTCTTGCTCTTTCAATAGCTTCAGGAATATCTTTTTCTGAGTGTTCGCCACCACGAGTCATCATAGGAGTAATGATGATAATTTTTTCAGAACCATCCTTGCTGGCTGCATCGAAAGCCTCATCTAAAGAAGGAGAACAAAATTCATTAAAACCAACTATCACTTTATATCCCGTCTGACTTGATATTACTTTAGCTAATTCGTTTGATGCGTAAAAATATTGGTCGTTTTCTTCAGTTCGTGCCCAATTCCGCATTTTTTTATCCAACTCTTCGTATTGTTGCTGCATAACTGGAGATGGTGGTCCTGGCATATTTTCTAGGCGTGAGTGGAGCATAAAATAATCGAGAGTTTCTTTTCGAGGAAAATCATTAGGTGGCATTCCATGCATCGCAAGAATTATAACAATTTTCATAATATTATTATAAAATTTAAATTAAAGTTAAAATTTTTCAATTAAACGACAAGGAGTGTGAAAAACTTCGAAAATAATATTAATATATCTCGAATTGGGTTAGAATACGCTCATAAAATAAAAATAGGTAAAAAAAATTAAAGCCATTCTTCCTTTATAATATCTCCTTTTACGCTAATAATAATGTATTTTATCGGAACTTTTCTTCTTGCCCTCTTTGCACCTTCTTGTGCTAGAGCTATCAATCCAGAACAACATGCTACTTCCATGACTACAACAGTAAGCGTGTTAATTTTAGCTCCATCTATTAAAGCTTTGATTTTTTCAATGTAAACTTCTTTACCTTGGTCAAGTTTTGGACACGCAATAGCAATAGACTTGGAACTTAAGAAATCTCTGTGAAAATCCCCATAAGAATATCCAACACAGTCAGCAGAAATTAAGACATCAGCACCCTGGTAATAGGGAGCTTTCGGGTTAATTAGATGCATTTGAACTGGCCATTGTCGTAGAGTTGAAGAAATTTTTCCAGAGGTCTCAGTTTGAACTTCATGCTCATTAAAAACCATCGTCTGAGAAGAAGGACAACCACATTGGTGAGAATGTTCAGCAACGATTTGTTTAACTTGTTCTAATTCAACATTTTCTTCATTTTTCATAGATTCCAGATAATTTTCTACGGCTTCCTCGTCAAATTCTGCAGCTTCTCGTTCAATAATTTGTAGGGCATTTTCAGGACAAGCTGAAATACAAGCACCCAATCCATCGCAGAACACATCATTTATAACCTTAGCTTTTCCATCTATTACTTTTAATGCGCCTTCTGCGCAATCTACTACACAATTACCACAACCGGTGCAGAGCTCTTCGTTGATTTCAATTATTTTCCTCCTTACTTTATTTTGATGTTCTATTTCAGTCATAATTAAATCAAATAGAGATAATAATATATTTTTAATTTCGAACATGTTCTTTTCGGCTTGAATTGTTCTATTTTCTATTGTATAATCAAAACTTTAAAATAAAATAATAAAAGTATAACAAATATGGAAAAAATTATTATAGTTGGAAATAATGTGGCAGGTACCTTCTCTGCCCAGAATCTTAGATACCTCAGTGAAGATGTAAATATTGAAATTTATACTCAAGAACACTATCCCTATTATACCAGAGTTAATTTGCCTGAACTTATCTCAAATAAAGTTCAGGTCAACGATTTAATCGTTTTTAAAGATGATTGGTATAAGGATAACGAAATTAAGTTAAATCTTAATAAAAGAGTAATAAAAATAGAGCCACAGCAGAAAAAATTATTTATTGAAGGTGAAAGCAAACCTGATACATATGATAAATTAATATTAGCTTTAGGTAGTGTTCCCAATATACCTCCCATTAAAAACGCACTGGAATTAGTTGGAAAAGGAGTATTTACTCTAAGAACTATAGAAGATGCTCTAAACATTAAAAATTATATTGAAAAATCCAAAGCTAAAAAGGCAATTGTTATTGGAGGGGGGTTACTTGGGTTAGAATTAGCTAACCAAATAAATGACAGCAATTTAGACACAACTATAGTCGAATTTTTTCCAAAATTACTTCCCAGACAGCTGGATGACGAATGTAGCGCCATGCTTAAGGAGGAGATTGAAACTAAAGGTATAAAAATTGTTTTAAATGCTACAACGGAAGAAATCTTGGGAAACGGAGTCGTTAAAGGAATGAGATTAAAAGACGGGCAGACATTAAATGCAGATATTATTTTAATCCAAGCAGGTATTAGAGCTACAATAGATATTGCTCAAAATTCTGGAATCGAAACAAATCGAGGTATCGTTGTTAATGAATTTTTAGAAACGAGTGAAAAGGATATCTTCGCCGTAGGTGATTGTGTTGAATACAAGAATCAAACATGGGGAATAATTCCTGCTTGTATGGAACAGTCTAAAATAGTTGCTGCATCTGCATTGGGTTTAAAAAAGGTTGAATATAAAGGAACGACTCCTAAAAATACCTTAAAAATCGTTGGGTTAGAATTAACTTCAATTGGAGTTTTTGATCCTTCACAAGAAACAGGAGGCGGATGGGACATTCTTAAAAAAGCAGATAAGAAAGATTGCTGTTATCAGAAACTCGTGTTAAAGGATAACAAACTGAAAGGCGCTATCCTTTTTGGAGACAATAAAGCAATGTCGTTTGTATACAAGAAAATGGAACAAGATGTTAACAGAAAAGAATTGATGGAAATCCTTGAACTATATCTTTATAAATGCTCCAATTGTGGTGCGGAATATGATGAAACGAAGATGAAAATTCTTTTCAAGGATTTACCCGATGATTGGGTTTGCCCAAACTGTGAATACCCAAAAGATGGATTCATAAAATCATAAATTCTAGATGTTTATTATGGCAACTTACCGTTGTAAAAAATGTAATTATATATATGTCGATGGAGAACAAGAAGTTCCTTTTGATCAGGTTGGAGAAGACTATAAATGCCCAAGATGTCGTACTTCTAAAAGGTTCTTTGAAAAGAAACAATCTCTCAATGATTTTAAAAATTAAAAAAGCTTACTGGGGAGATTCGTTTTTTATAATTGTTTTGAATTTTTTGGAACAACCTTAATGCATATGGAATATTTTAGAACAAATAGAATCTATATTGATTATTTTATTAATAATTTGCTCAATTAAGTTTTAGGTATGTTCAAAGATGGATTTTGATATTGTTATTAAAGGCGGAAGAATAATTGATGGAACTGGGAATCCGTGGTTTTCGGGAGAAATCGGAATTAAGGACGGAAAAATAGCTAAGCTTAGATCAAAAATAAATCAAGAAGCTAAAAAAGTTATAGATGCCAGTGGGTTGATGGTAAGTCCTGGGTTTATAGATATTCACTCACATACGGATTATATTTTACCGGGTAGCAGAGGTCAAGAATCCACTTTATACCAGGGAGTAACAACCGCAGTTGTCGGAATGTGTGGAGAAGGAATGGCCCCCATTCCAGAGGGAAAAGAAGAAGATTTTCTTGAGTTAATAAGAACCATATCTCCGGTACTTACTCAATTTGAATATCCTTATCATACATATGCTGAATATCTAGATTATAACGAAAAGAAACGAAATTCTGCGAATCTGGTTTTTTTTGTAGGTTATGGCAATTTACAGTGGGCTGCTGGTCATGGTGGTGAGAATCGCCCTGCTAATCCAACAGAACTTCAAAAAATGAAGGATTATTTGCGAGAAGCAATGGAAGCTGGAGCATTTGGTATGAGTACGGGTTTAATCTATGCTCCTCAAGTGTTTGCGAAAACAGAAGAAATAATTGAGTTAGCCAAAGTAGTTGCTGAATATAATGGATTATATTTTTCTCATATACGTGGTGAGGGAGCATCTGTTTTAAAAGCTGTAGGTGAAGTCATTGAAATCGTTGAGAAATCAGGTTGTGTTGGAGGGCAAATAGCCCATCATAAAATATCTGGTAAACCGTACTGGGGTACCAGCAAGGACACTATAAGCTTGATTGAAGAAGCTAACATGCGGGGTCTGAGTATAACATGTGATCAGTATCCATACAATCGTGGCATGACAGGACTTATGACAGCTCTACCTCCATGGGTACGTGAGGGAGAAAACGAAGATATATTAAATCGCATAAAAAATCCTGAAATTCAAGAGCGTATTAGAAAAGACATTAAAGAAGGTATTAAAGGATGGGAAAATTGGATTCGCGATGAGAGTTTTCAAAACCTTTTTATCTCAACTGTTACTCACGATAATTGGAAAGATATAATATCAAAGAACATCACAGAAATCACAAAAATTAAAGGATTTTTAGACGATTTCGATACTTTTTTTAATCTATTAATTGACAACGAACTAAGTGTAATGACTACAATACAAAGTATGGGAGAAGAAGATATTCGGAGAATCATGACGAGTCGTTATCAAATGGTTGGAACGGATGGTTCTGGAGTTCCCTCTTCTTTTAGTGCTGGAGCATTTCATCCAAGATTTTTTGGAACATATCCTCGAATTCTGGGTAAATATGTTAGAGAAGAAAAAATATTGACGTTAGAGCAAGCGATTCGCAAAATGACATCGTTTCCAGCCCAACGGCTTGGACTCCACAATAGAGGACTTATTAGAGAAGGAAATTGGGCTGATTTAGTTATCTTTGATCCCGATAAGGTTATTGATAAAGCAACCTATGAACAACCCTATCAGCTTCCTGAAGGTATTCCATATGTAATTGTTAATGGCGTTATCGTCATTGAAAGAGGAAAAAAAAATAGAAAATCTCCGGGAAGAGTGATACATCGCCCTACTTAAACTCAATACATATAAATTCAAGAATTATTAATTTTTTCATCTATTTTTAAGATGCTTTAACGTTTACAATCTTCATATTTCAAGTATAAAGGCTAAAGCTTAATTAGATTAATTTATAAAATATTAAATTAATATTTTTAATATACATTCAATTAACAAATCCATAAATACAAATTTATTAAATTAAAAGAAAGGTAGTTTATTGTGGCTAAATGGGAATGTGGCGCTTGCGGTTATGTTTACGACGAAGAGAAAGAAGGAACTAAGTTCGAAGACCTCCCTGATGATTGGGTATGCCCCGTCTGCGGAGTTGATAAGAGTTTCTTCACACAAATCTAAATATTACCTTAATTAATTTTAATTTTATTTTTTTCTTCCTTTTTACATGAGATTTTAAGAATTGACTAATTGTAGACTCGATTATTTATTAAAAATTTATAAGATAAAAAAATTAGATTTATTAGATATAAAAAGAAGACTAGCAATAATTAATCCTAAAATTGGTATTAAAAAAATATGACTCATTTAGAATTATTGAAAAAATGTTGGTTTGTTGGATATGTGGATTTTGAAGTCCGAAACTTCCACGGATACTCCACTCATCGAGGATCTTCCTATAACGCATATATAGTTAAATCAGGAGATAAAACGGTATTAATAGACACAGTTAAACGTCCATATTTCGAATATTATTTGGATAAAATAAAACACGTATGTGATCCCGCAGAAATTGATTATTTAATCATGAATCACATTGAGATGGACCATTCAGGGTCTTTCCCATTAATTTTAAAACATCTACCTAACGCAGAAATAATTACTTCTGTTAGAGGAATTGACATTCTAAAGAGCCATTTCCATCAAGAAATTGACGCAGAGGTGTTCGATAGAATTCGAGCAGTTAAGAATGGAGACACTTTGGATATCGGAAATGGTAAAAAGTTCACATTCGTACCGATACCTATGATACATTGGCCAGATTCTATGGTAACATTTATGACTGACGATAATGGGAAAAATATCCTGTTTTCTAGCGATGCTTTCGGGCAACATATTGCAACCACTATGCGTTGGGATGATGAAAATGACATGTGTGAGATTATGGAAGAAGCGGAAAAATATTACGCGAATATTTTACTTCATTTATCAGGACTTATTGCAAAAACGCTTCCCGTAGTTGGAGCATTGCCTATTGATGTTGTATGTACTGCTCATGGCGTTTGTTGGAGAAAAAATATCCCAGAGATATTAGAGAAGTATAGGAAGTGGTCAACCGGAGAGATCGAAGGAAAAAGCGTTTTAATCGTTTACGATACAATGTGGGAGAGTACAGCTAAAATTGCTAAAGCCTTAACGATAGAAATCCGTCATAGAGGCATTCCAGTTAAAAGATTCAGATTGACTCAAGCAGATTATTCTGATGTAATTACTGAGGCAATGAAGGCAAAAGCAATATTGGTTGGAAGCCCTACTCTAAACAATGGACTTTACCCCTCTGTTGCAGAATACTTATGTTATCAAAGAGGCTTGAAACCTATGAATAAAGTTGGACTAGCTTTTGGTTCTTATGGGTGGTCAGGTCAAGCTACACAAGAAATAGTTGAACAAATGAAGGCTGCTGGAATAGATGTTATGGACGAGATGATTAAGATTAAATTCGTTCCGAAACCAGAGGATTTAGATTTTAAGGTTATTGTAGATAAATTAGTTGAAAAAATGAACATAAAATAGAGGTTAAAAAAATGGATTTTAATTTAACAGAAGCACAACTAACTTTACAAAAGAAAGCTAGAGAGTTTGCAGTAAAGGAAGTGCTACCAGTTTCATTCAGTTACGATGAACACGAAATCATGCCTATGGAAGTCATTAAAAAAGCGTGGAAAGCAGGATTAACAAATATGACTATTCCCAAAGAGTATGGAGGACAAGGTTATGGTTTAATGGAATCAGTAATAATTGTTGAAGAAATTGCAGCTGCGTGTCCAGGGATAGCAACTTCAATATTCGATAACGATTTAGGTTCGGGTCCTATCATTATTGGGGGGAATGAAGAACAAAAGAATAGAGTGTTAAAAGATATTACCAATAACTTTAAACTTATCGCATTTGCCACCTCAGAACCTGGAATGGGTAGCGATGTAGCTGGAATGCAATGCCGCGCTGAAAAAGATGGAAAAGATTTTGTGTTAAACGGTACTAAATATTGGATTACTAACGCAGGGTATTCTGATTATATCACCGTTTTTGCTACAGTTGATCCAGAAATAAAACATCGTGGTATAGCAGCATTCATTGTACCGACAGATTATGATGGAGTTAGAACAGGTCCTCACATACCAAAATTAGGTCAAAGAGCATCTAATACTTGCTCTGTAGTTTTGAAAGATGTGAGAATACCTGTAGAGAATGTCTTGGCGAAACCAGGTCGGGGATTTGTATTAGCCATGCAAACTTTCCAAAAAACTAGGCCTGCTGTTGCAGCGTTTGCTGTAGGGTGCGCAAGGTCAGCTATGGAATATGCTATTGACTACGCTCAGAAACGAGAAACATTTGGAAGACCTATAGGTAACTATCAAGGGATTCAATTTAAATTAGCGGAGATGTATAAGGATATTGAAGCGGCCAGATTATTAACATATAAAGCTGCCTGGGAAGGAGATCAAGGTTTAGATAGCAATCTTACATCTTCTATGGCAAAAGCTTTTGCTTCAGATGTTGGAATGAATGTTACCACTGAAGCTATCCAAGTTTTTGGAGGGTATGGGTATATTAGAAGCTTTCCTGTCGAAAAATTGTTTAGAGATGCAAAATTGTATCAAATTTATGAAGGTACCTCAGAAATACAGCGAATAGTAATTGCAAGGTTTATCATGAAAAATTATGAGCATTCGATGCCTAATTTATTTGAAATTCCACGGATTGAAATCCAAGTGGAAGAAAAAGCTGAAAAAGATAAAGTTAAAATAGATAAAAGTAGCGATGAATTAGGTGGTAAATGGAAGTGTTTAGTGTGTGGATATGTTTACGATCCTGTTAACGGTGATCCCGATAGTGGAATCGCGCCTGGAACTCCTTTTGAAGATATTCCAAATTCATGGTTTTGTCCAATTTGCGGAAGCAATAAAACCAAATTCGCTAAAATTTAAACAATAAATTATGCATTTTTTACTTTATTATTTTTATTCTGACAAAATATTGAAATATTGATTCGTATTCTCTAATTTATTAGTTACTTTAAGATTTCTATAAAGTTTAGGTTTATTACATGTCTGATAGCGAAGTCGAGAATGCTAAATTTTTAGGTGATGAAAGTTCGGGCATTGTACCTATAAAAGAAAAGTTAGCCTATAGTTTTGCTCAAATGCCAGGCACGTTTTATGGCGGTGTTATGGGAGTAATCCAATCCTTCTATTTTGCATGGATGGGATTGTTAAACATCTGGATAACTATAGCACAAATTGTTTATGCGGTTTGGAATATGGTAAACGATCCAATTTTCGGTAATATAATTGGAAATACCCGGTATTATAATAAAAAAAGGGGAGAAATACAACGATATATGCCATATATTAAATTTGGGGCTCCACTTTTTAGTTTATGTTTTGCTTTGGTATTTTTTCCACCAGATGCGTGGAGAGGGCAAACCTCTAATCTTACCATTCAAGTTTGGCTTTTTATATGGTATCTTGTGAGCCAAATTGCTTATGATACTTTATTTACGCTTGTTCTATGCGCAGTTGTTGCGTTACTCCCTCAAATGACCCTAAATCAAAGGGAGAGAGAAAAGATTCAACTTTACGGTACAGCGGCAACAATTCCTGCTATTTTATTTGGATTTATTGTTCCTGTTATATACTTAGCAGATCCTTCAACGGAGACTATTGCTCAGTTTCAATTGCTTGTAGTATTTATAGCTATATTTGGGATTTTTCCATACTTAATCTTATCGAAGTATGTTCGTGAGCATAGTGAATATATCCCCAAAAATGAAACCCCTTTATTTAAATCAATAAAGCTCGCTTTCAAAAATCCTTCTTTCAGAGTATATGTAATATATGATGGCATATCCGTATTTCTGTTGAACATAATAATGGTAAGTTTACCATTCTACTTAACTTGGGTTCTCACACCGATGGAAGGATTTAATATGTTACTTTTTTGGATTGGACCAATAATTTGTATAGTTATATCCGTCCCCATTGTTTTAAAAATTGCGGCTAAAAAATCAACAAAAGCCTCTATAACATTTTATCTAGGAATGTTAACTATCGGAGGAATCTTTAGCTTTATTGCAGGGATTTCAGGTAATTGGATTCTCGTTTCGATTGGATTTTCTATTACTATGTTAGGATTACCAGGTGATTTTATTCAACATAATCCAATGAGAGCAGATACAATAGATTATGATTATTGGAAAATTTCGGGAGAAAGAAGGGAAGGCCTTTATGCGGGAGTAGGATCATTACTTAGCAAACCAATGATTAGTGTAGCTTTAGCAGTTCCACCAGCAGTGTTTACTGCTTTTGGTTTAATATATGTGGATGCAATTGGTGGATTAGAAGCAACTCAAGGTTTCCAATTAGCCTCCTTAGGTGTTAACATTAGCATGACACTGTTGCCAGTTATCGCAAGTTTGATTGGGTTAATAGTTTGGATTAAATTTTATCCCCTCACTGGAGAAGTTGTAGAAAAGATGAAAAAAGAGGTAAGTATTCTACATGAACAAAGAAGAAAAGAATATAAAGAGAGTCGTAATTCAAAAAATATTAGTCCTTAATCTGAATTAAATTTTTCATTTATTTAATCTCCTAATTTCTACTACTGCTTCAAAAAAATTAGAATGAACTAAAGTTGGAATTATTCCTTTAACTTCTAAATCCCGTATATGTTTCTCTCCGTGTCCAGTAATCATATAAACTGTTTTACAACCTCCATTAATGCCAAATGAAATATCTGACGGATGATCGCCTATCATCCACGATTCTTCGATATCAATGTTCCAACCATCAACGATATCTTTAATATACCTAATTTTAGGCTTCCTACATTCACAATTTTCTTCTTTAATATGAGGACAGTAAAAAGTTTTTTCTATTCTAATTTGATTTTCTTCCAATACTTTTATCAAGTGATTGTTGAATTTAAAGAAATCAACTTCTGAATAATATCCTCTTCCAATACCAGATTGATTTGTTACGATAAAAAGTAAATAATCTTGTTGAAGCAATTTTAAGCCTTCTATTACACCAGGTAAAAGCTTGAAATCCTTGATTTTATAAGCATAATCTCTATCCTCTATTAAAGTTCCATCTCTATCTAATATTGCTGCTTTATTTTTACCCATTATAAATAAATTCAATCTCTAAAAGAAGAAAAAGATTATGAATCCTAAATAGACTATACCATGTAAAATGTAATATAATGCAAAAATTCCACTAACCTTTAGCAATATAATATTTTGTTAAATTAGATACCATTAATTAAGAAAAAAAAAAAAATAAGAATTAAAACTTAACTCATACAGTTCCTTTCCATAATCCATGCAAATTACAGTACTCTCTAGCCCAGACTCCATCTGTATCTGCTACCACAAAAGTAGCTTTAGGTTTATCTCCTGGCTTTAAGAATTTTCTCTTATAACAATTTCCTTTGCAGATTAACTCAATCCACATAATGTAATGCTCTTCTGTCATAGGGTGTGGCGTTCCCATTGAAATACCGACATCAACGGTAACTTTATTACCTTCAATTGTAATTTTAGGAACATGCTTTTCACCCTTCCAATCAGCGGTTTTTTCTTCCATCAAATTCATAGGTTTTCCACAACAGATGGTCTCAGGTACGCCTGGATTAAGGATTTCAATAACTTTTCCACAAATGGCACATTTATATATTGATTTTTGTTTCATATTAATTCACTAAAAAAGTATTGATTTAGGTTGTTTCAAAATTGGTTATTTTGTTATTTAAGAATTTTGATTTTAACTTAAAAATTCTCCAGTAAAATATTAGAAATCTTCACATTTCTTACGAAAATTCGCTCTCGGATGATCACAGGAGGGGCACTTCCAATCTTCAGGGAGCGCATCCATTTCCACTTCATACCCACATTCCATACAAACCCAGACTATCTTTTTACCTCGTTTAAAGAAGGCATCATCTCCAACTAATTTTAAAAGTTTTCCATACCTCTCTGAATGATGTTTTTCTGCTTTAATAATTGCTCTCACTCTCGCAGCAATCTTAGGATATCCTTCTTTTTCGGCTGTTTCCACGATATCTGGATAGAGCGTCTGCCATTCCATATCCTCTCCCGCTATCGCAGATTTTAAATTCTCAATAGTGCTACCGAAAGTTGTATGGAATTCTGCGTTGGGTAAAACCTTCATATCATCAAATGGCTCTTTCTTCTTAAATTCTTGAAGCATTGTGTAAAACCACGTTCCATGTTGTAGTTCTTGATTTGCAGTTTCTAAAAAAATGCTAGAAACCAGACCATATTCTTCTTTTTTAGCAATTTTAGACCAGAAAGTATAACGATTTCTAGCTTGTGATTCACCTACATATGCCGTAAATAATTTTTTAGGTGTTTCTTTCATATTTTCATCCTTTTTGAATAATTATTTATAATATTTTGTTCGTAAATAAACATATTTTTGATTATATATTTATTTCGCGAATTATAACTTTTTTACTTATAATTAAAAGGAATAAGGAATCTTTTAAAAAAATAATATTAGTTTAATAGAAGCATGAAAATTAGATTATTATTACATTAATTGTAAGTCTTATAATCTTCTTTTTGTGGCATCACAGGAAACCCATTCCGGTGCCAAACCATCATCCCACCCGTTAAGTTTCTAACATCTTTAAAGCCTTCCCTAGCCAATAGTTGAGCTGCCATCATCGAACGTGATCCACTATGACAAATCACCACGATTTCATCATCTATATACTCTTTTAAAGCATTAATGTTATTCAATAATTCTCCTAAAGGCACTAATTTTGCGTTTTTTATATGTCCAGCTCTTCCATTATACTCTTGTGGTGTTCTTACATCAATCATTATTGTTGGTGAATCGCCTGAATCAAGTCTTTCGAATAACTCGTTAACAGTTATATCTGATAACGATGGGGCATCTGGACTTCTTAATTCTTTTCTCGTTTTTTTCTCAATTTTCACAGGCGCTTCGATTTCTTCAAAAGTCACTGGTTTCTTTTCTAATACGACAACTAATTTCCCTTGTTCTTTACCTAGATATAATAATCTAACCGCTTTATTTAATTCTACATAAGCTTCAACACTGGCTTTAAAACCAGGATCAGTAGCGTAGATTCTTAATCTTTTATCTTCTGGCAATAATTCAAGAGACTTAATAAGAGCATTTAAAGGACCTGGACAAGATAAACCACACGCATCTACGTCGATATAATCATCTGTTATGGTACTTTTCCTTTCTATCATTTCTTCTATTATATCTTTGGAAGCTCCGCATTCCGCAGCGATTTCTTCTGTAGTAGCTATTGCTGTTTTATATAGTTTATATCCTCCCGATAAATTTTTAACGCGATATCCTTTTTGGATTAATAATCTTGTTGAAAGATAACCCCTGAAGCCTACTTCACAGAGAATATAGATATTTTTATCTTTAGGTACTTCATCCAACCTCTTTCTCAGCTCTAAATCGCTTATATTAGTTGCTCCTTTGATGGTTCCAACTTGATATTCTTCAGATGTTCGAACATCAAGGAAAAAGCTATTATTTGCCCGTATTTTCTCGATTTCGTGCCAGTGCCAAATAGGCATATCTCCTCTAAGTACATTAGATGCAACAAAACCAGCCATATTTACAGGATCTTTGGCAGAGCCGTAGGGAGGCGCATATGTAAGTTCTAACTCTTCTAGATCGAAAACAGTTCCATTAAATTTTATTACAGTAGAAATAACATCAATCCTTTTTTCTGTTCCAGGTCCTCCAACAGCTTGAGCACCAAGGATTTTTCCGCTTGGAACTTCAAATAACAATTTTAAAGTTATCGGTATTGCTCCAGGGTAATACCCTGCGTGGTTATTAGGATGGATGTATATTTTTTCGTAGTTAAAATCCAACTGTTTTAGTTGTTTTTCAGATAAACCTACTGATGAGACTGTTAAATCAAAAACTTTTACAACAGATGCTCCTAAAATCCCATTATATTTTGAACTACGACCGGCAATGACATCAGCAACTATTCTCCCTTGTTTATTTGCTGGACCAGCTAAAGGTATGCCTATTGGTTGTTTGGATATAAGATTTTTTATTTGGACAGCATCACCTACAGCAAATATTGAAGCGTCTGAGGTTTTCATTTGTTCATCAACTACGATATGACCTCGTGGACCAATTTCTAAACCCGCATCTTTTGCTAACATATTTTCTGGTTTTACTCCAATTGCCATAATTATCATATCTGTTTTAATATCTTTTCCACTTTTAGGAATAACATGGAAGCAATTATTGTTATCGCGCTTAAACGAATCAACTGGGTCTTCTAATTGTAAACACACCCCGTTTAGCAATAGTTCCTGATGTACAAATTGAGCAATTTCTTTGTCTAAAGGAGCCATAACTTGATCAAGCATTTCAATTATCTTCACTTTGATCCCTTTTTGCTTCAAATTTTCCGCCATCTCTAAGCCAATAAAGCCTCCACCGATGATGGTTGCGTGTTTAACATCGTTATTTTCGGTGAATTGTTTTATTTTAACAGAATCGGGAATCGTTCTTAAACTAAATGCGGGAACATCACTTAATCCTTCAAGTTGTGGCATTATTGGAGAAGCACCAGGAGAAAGTACCAAATAATCATATTCTAATTCAAAAAAGTTATCATTTTCAAGATTTTTAACTAAAACGGTTTTCTTAGTCCTATTAATTGAAATTGCTTCATTCTTTGTTTTAACATCAATTTTAAACCGGTCCCAGAATTTTTCAGGAGTCATTAGTTCCAACTGACTTTGATCCTTTATAACATGGCCGATATAATATGGTAAACCACAGTTAGCAAAGGAAACATATGGCCCTCTTTCAAGTACAGTTATTTCTAAGTCTTCTCTTAACCGTCTTAGTCTGGCAGCAGCTGAAGCTCCTCCTGCTACTCCACCCACGATTATTACTTTTTCCATCTTATATTCTTCTCATTTATCTTTAGTTGTGTGAACGTGATACACTATATCACTACTTATAATTTTCAAAATTAATTATTCCATTTAAAAGGCTTTCTTATTATTTATTGATTAATCTAAGAACTAAAAGTCTTCTTCTATGAATCCCATTAGAGAAATAATGTGATTACATCTCATATTATTAAAAAATAAGTAAATTAAATTAAAAATATTAACCTCTATAATCCATAACTATTACAACATCCACAAAAAGCTCGTATTTCTCATCTTCGTCGTTATTATGAATTACTACCTTTTCAACTTCATCCAGTTCTCCTTTAATTTCTATAAGGTCTGATTCGTGTATTAGTTTAACTTCCGAATGCTTTAATTTCTTCCTTATTTCGACATTACCAGGAATAGATTTTGCTTCTGTCACTACAATTACTCTTCCAGTATATTTTGTTAACTCTACTGCGAGTTCTAACGATTCATCTCCAGAATCAACTACCAGGACTCTTTTTTCTCTAAGTTCCTCCAAATCTGCTGGAACGGCAATGTAGACTCCCTTTCCAAAATATTTTTCAATTCCTAATATTACTCGAACACCTAGTTGACATGAAGTTACGATTTCTACTACCTGATTCGTACCTAAGCGATAATTATCAATTGCCGCTTGTAATGCATCAGCAGCTAGATTTGAACAATGCATTTTAATTGGTGGAAGCCCGTCTAATTCGTCGGCTACATCTTGTCTCGTTATTTTGTAGGCTTCATCAAGAGTCATTCCTTTTGCCATCTCAGTTATCATTGATGATGTAGAAACTGCAGATCCGCAACCAAATGTTTTAAATTTAATATCATCAATTATCTCCTCACCTTCATCATTTTTGCCAACTTTAATATATATCCACATAAGATCTCCACAAACGGGATTCCCAACTTGACCAATTCCGTCTGCGTCTTCTATTTCACCTACATTTCTAGGATTTTTGAAATGGTCCAAAACTTTATCCGAATATTGAGTTGATTTCATCTTATTTTTACACCTCTTCATATTTCTTTAATAAGTCAGGGGGCGTTAATGGTGATAATTTTCTTAATCTCTTTACTTGATCTGGTAATACTTCTAAAAGGCGATCAATGTCAGTTTCACGAGTAGTTCTTCCTAAAGAAACTAATAGACTTCCATGTGCCTCTTCATGAAGAAGGCCCATTGCAATAAGAGTATGGGAAGGTTCTAAAGTTTTTGAACTACACGCCGAGCCAGTAGCGGCTGCTATATTATGCTCCTTTAAAGTTAATATTAACGATTCTCCCTCAATATAGTCAAACCTGAAGTGTGCGTTGTTAGGAAGCCTTTTTTCTGGATGACCGTTTAAATAGGACTTTGGGATTGTTTCTAAAACATTTTTAATGAGCTTATCTCTTAAAATTTTTAATTTTTCTGATTCTTGGGGCATTACTTCTTTTGCGATTTCAGCAGCTTTAGCAAATCCGACTATTCCTGGAACATTTTCAGAACCCGATCTCATTCCCCTCTCTTGGCCACCACCGAATATTATTGGATTAACTCGAACACCTTTTTTTAAATAGAGAGCACCAACACCTCGGGGACCATAGATATCGTTTGATGATAGCGTTATCAGATCAATTGGAACTTCTTGAACATCAATCGGAATCACACTTTCACTAGATACTGCATCCATATGAAACAGAACTCCTTTTTCTTGAGCAATTTTACTTATTTCTGTAGTCGGTTGTAGCGTTCCAACTTCATTGCTAGCAGTAGAGATAGAAATTAAAATCGTCTCGTCAGTAATTAATTTCTCAAGCTTATCTAATCGAATTCTCCCAAATCTATCCACCGCTACCCTACTAACTCTAAAACCTTCTTTTTCAAGGTATTTTCCAATGTTTAAAATTGAGATATGTTCTATTTCAGAAATAATAATATGATTTCCTTTATTTTTCTGCCTCATAGCTGCACCGATTATTCCCAAATTATTAGATTCAGTCGCACCAGAAGTGAATAGGATATCGGATGAATTCGGTGCATTGACAAAACTAGCAACTTTTTCGCGCGATTTTTCTAAAATATCTGTAGCAATATCTCCATCGCAATGAAGAGAAGCAGGATTTGCAAATTTTTCGTTAAAATATAACATCATCTCAGAGATTACTTTATCATCTACAGGTTTTGCAGCTTGGTTATCAAGATAAATACTCATTATTTTTCCCTCTACATATGTCGGTTTTATTGCTATTTTTTCTTTTTAAAATAAAAAATCAAATCGTCTCCATCTTTTACGAATTCTACTAATTCTGTCCCTGTTCTTTTTGCCCATCTCGTCAAATCTTCTTCTGCTGCGGGATCATCGGCTATAATTTTAAAACATTGACCTATATCCAAAGTCTCTGAAAAATTTCTCACTTCAAAAAGTGGTTCTGGACAAAATAAACCCCTCGTATCTAATTCCTCGTCGTATTCTATTTCCGTTTTTTCTTCCGCCATTATACCCACTTTCTATGACTTATATATTTTTTATAAAGATTTGTCGTATTTAGAATTATTTTAATTTATAATACTCCTAAGAGAAATACTTTCCATAACAAATTAAAATTATTTATTATATTTTAAACAACTTTTTTCACATTTAAAAGTGGAAAAATCAACTTTATATAAAGCGACTTTATAATTTATAAATCTATAGATTTGATTCAATAAAGTTTGAAATGTTGAAGTTTAAAAATAAAAATAGATAAAAAGTGAATTATTTTCCAAATGCTTCTTTAATAACTTTTACACCTGAAACAGCATCGTCAGCAAATAAGTCTGCTCCCAGCTTCCGAGCAAGTTCCATGTTCAAAGGAGCTCCACCAACTATTAGTTTTACAGAATCCCTTAGTCCAGCTGCGATTAAAGCTTCATGAACCGCTTTAATTTGTTCAACGGTCATTGTTAATAATGAACTCAACGCAATAATATCTGCTCCTGTTTCTTTTACTTTATCTACTATAATATTTTCATCAACATCCATTCCTAAGTCGATTAATTCAAAACCACTGCTTAATAAGAGTGAGCCTAAGATGTTTTTACCAATATCATGATTATCACCCTTTACAGTAGCAATGATTATTTTTATCTTATCTTGGGTTTGATCCGATGCCGCTAAAGCTGGTTGGAGCACTTTAAACGCTTCTTTCATCGTCTCACCGGCTAGTACGAGTTCTGTAAGATAATATTCCTTTTCTTCGTATCTACGCCCTACTTCATCCATTCCTTTAGTTAAAGCATTTAGAATGTCAAAAGGCTCCTTTCCATCTACTTCTAACGCTTCCTTTACCGCAGCCTCAATATCATCTACTTCTAATTCAATTATTAGTTCTGTTAATTTCTCAAAATCCATAATAAAATCCATGTTTTGTTACTATTTAATATTAAAATATCTCACTTAAGATAAATATTTTTTATATTTAAAATGGACATTAATGTATATAGGGGTCCAAAAAAGGAGTTAGAGAGGAGTCGGAAACTGAACCTCAAGATGAGGTAAGATTTTGGGATAAAATTTAGTTCCGTACGTTACCATTTAAATTAGGAAATTAGGGGATATTTTTATTTACGACTTCCTCTCTAAACTACATTGTAACACGGCACTATATAAACTTTTGTCTAATCAGTCATTTCAATCAATATTAAGCTTAAGCGTAAAATGATGGCATAATATTTTAAATAACTAAGAATTATAAAAAAAAAAGAAGTTAAAGAAGATTTACTTTAAGGATTAAAAATGGAGAATGAATTTATCGAAAAGGCTCCAGAGATAGAGGACATCGCGGTTTTAAGGGAGATTAAAGAAGGAAATATTTTAATCTTGGCTAATAATTTAGTTAAGGATTATGAAATTGGCGATTTTATAGTGAGAGCAGTAGATGATCTCTCTATAAGAATTAAAGAATCTGCATTTGTTATTATTAAAGGACCATCAGGAGCAGGAAAAACAACCTTATTAAATTTAATAGGGGGTTTGGATACTCCAAATAGCGGTTCAATATATTTTGATGGAGTCAAGATTACTAACTTAAAAGAAGAATCCCTCGCTACCTTTAGGTTAATAAATACAGGATTCATCTTTCAAAACTATAATCTTATAAGTACTCTTACTGCTGAAGAGAACATAATGTTTCCTATGAAACTAGCTGGAATGAGTTTAAAAGAGCAACGAGAAAGAGCGTTAAATCTCTTAAAAAATGTAGGTTTAGGGGACAGAAGAGAACACCTACCTTTCCAGCTATCTGCTGGTGAACAGCAGAGGGTTGCTATAGCAAGAGCTTTAGCAAACGATCCCCCGATTATTATTGCAGATGAACCGACAGCAAATTTAGACAAAACAACGAGTTTATTTATAAGAGATCTATTTAACGATATGAAGCAAGAGGTTAAAACTATTATTATTGCAACTCACGATGAATACTTAATAAAACTCGCAAACCGCGTGATAACTTTTGAAGACGGTAAAATTGTAGATGAACAACTAGTTAATTCGCAAGTAAAAAATTAAAAAAAAAAGCGGTGCCGCTAAAATTTCACTTGATTTTGCTCTAAAAGATTTTTATAGGAAACGTGGTACCACCTTCTCTTATACAATGATGATCGTTTTAGTTATAGCGTTCACTGTATTTTTAATTAATTTCACCTCATCGATAGGTTTTAACAGCTTTATAACGTATGATTATGAAAATTCATTCTTTTTTTCAGGCGGAATTAGCATTGTCTTTATTGATTTCACTAATTTAGTGCTTATCCTTATCTTAATCTTAGCTTTTGTGGTCGTTATTATCGTTACCAGTACTTTGATTATAACCAAAAAACGGGATATTGCGATCATGAAGGCTTTAGGTTCGATCCCACAGAAATTATATGGTTTTTATTTAACAGAAGTTTATGTGGTTTTTCTTATTGGTTTTGTCATTGGAGCTATAATGGGATTTATCTCTTATATAATTTTCTTCTTTATAGCTTTATTTTTAGGAGTTATAGCGACCTTTCAAGTTGATTTTTTTTATACTCCAATTCTGTTTATATCGTGTTTTGCTGGGATTTTTCTATTTACTGGAGTCGTGTTAAGGAAAATAGGAACACAAAACACTATAAAACTGTTTTCGAGAGATATTCCCTCGAACTACGACGCTTCAAAAAAATTAACAACAATTCCAAAGTGGTTAAGTTTAATCGGGTATAATTTTAAAATTTCAGTCCTAAATACACTTAGAAGGAGGGGAGAATTTAAGAGATATTTAGTCGTATTTACAATTATTTCTCTTATAATTTTTACTTTAGGATTAGGTAGTACTGTTCTAACGAATTCTTCTCAAGAATGGATTAAAAAGTCGCAAGGAACAAATATAATTGCAATTGGTCATAAAGATGTCCTTCAAAACTACACATTAATGTATGGTATGTTCTCTAATCCAGATATACTCGTAACTCAAAATGATATTGACTTTCTTAACCCAAACTACCTCTTTAATCTCTCCAAAGTTGAAGAATTAACAAATTATACTGAAATTGAAAAAATTGACCAGCGATTAATCAATTTTTTTAACGTTACTGAGTTAGATGGATATCATCTTGTTGAAGATGGAGGTTCTTTTGCAATTGGTCAAGATAGAAAGGCTATTATCCCCATAATAGGGTTTAATGCGAGAGAAATTATACAAGATTTTGAGATTGAAGGTGAATACATTGTTGACGAAGATAATGTAAATATGATGATAGGGGACGGATTAGGATATAATCTATTTGATTATCCATTAGATCAAAGCATGCGAATTGAAGAATTAGGAACGGGTCATCCATTTCACATTTCTGCTGTCGTTATAGATAGTTTTTACAGTGGTTTTGCGGGATATGTAGATTTAGGTGTTATGCAAGGAGATCTGAATTTTAGTTCGAATGATATTAATCTTCTATTGCTTAAGATACAATCTAGTGATTATAGTGATGTAATTGGAGATATTGAGTTGATTGTTCAAGGGAATCTAGGAGAAAACTTTAGTTTTATCAATTTAAATCAAACTTTTGAGAATAATTATACTTATCTTGAACTCCTAACTTTATATCCTTCGCTCATCATTATTATGATGGCTATAATTTCGATTTTGGCACTGTATAACTATCAAAAAGGGAATATTATAGAAAAAGCTAAAGATTTTTTGATTATGAGAGCTGTTGGGTCCAAATATAAATCTATTAAGAAAATTCTCTTTTTAGAAGCGTTTTACATGATCATCCCGTCCTTGCTCCTAAGTATGGGAATTGGAATGCTAATTAACTCTTTAATATTATTCGACCGCGTATATCTACCCAACATATCGTTACCAATTATTATCGTAGGATTATTATTTATAGCTTTCTTATCTTTTAATTATATAAGTTTATTTCCGATTCTTTCAAAGATAAAAAAATTTACTATCAAAGATTTCGATATATGGTAATTTTGTTATCAGAAAGAAAAATATTAAAAAAGTGAAATAGATGAAATATATATGAACTTTTTTTTTCTAATCAATCGGTAAGATATAGTAATGATGGATAAAGAAAACCTATTGAAGAAAATTCAAGATTTACAATCTGAATTAGATAAAAGGGAAATTCAAATTAATAGACAACTAGATAAAATTGACGGTCTCGAAGTAGAGATAATGAAATACGAGGAAATGTTCGATGAGAAAGTTCCGAAGACAAATATGAAGAACGCTCAGCAAGAAAAACTAAATATTGAAATAGACGCAAAAGATCGAGAAATTCGCGAATTGAAGGATCGAATGGGCTTCTTAAGAAAAGAAAAAATAGAATTACAAAATAAATTTGAGCTTGAGGTAAAAAAGCATATTGATACTTCTGTTATTAGTGTAGAAGAAATTAGAGAGAAAACGAAAGCACCTTTAAATGTATTACTACAGGAGTTGCAAGATAAAATCAACAAACAAGAATCGATAATTAGAAGGTTAGAAAGAAAAGATATCGGAAGCGATGAATATAACGAGATTTTAAAAGAAAAAGATAAAAATATTGAAAAACTCAACGAACAAATTACTAAACTTAATGTTAACTCAGGTAAAACCGCTCCCGATATAAACTTGGATGATAAACCTCCGAGCAGCGATATCTCGAAAATTCTCTTAGAAGAACTCCAAAATAACCTAAATAAAGTAAAAAGACGCAATGATGAGTTAAAAAAGAAATTAGAAAAATACGAAAAAAAAGGGCAAAGCAAAAAGGGATCTGAA
>Ga0315553_10000268_pt1 | contig 48244 bp, 48 predicted proteins | sample SalMarSW160140MG_FD_203099 | JGI IMG/M metagenome (GOLD analysis project Ga0315553, IMG submission 203099) | Salt marsh sediment microbial communities from the Plum Island Ecosystem LTER, Massachusetts, United States - Salt Marsh Sediment SW1601-40 ...
GCCACCACCTTCCCCTCCGAAGGCTTCTCCTTCGCCGTGTCGGGAATGATGATCCCCCCCTTCGTCGTCTCCTCTTCCTCGATCCGCTTGACCAGTATCCGATCCTGCAACGGACGGATCTTCATGGAACGTCTCCTTCGCCGGCGTCGTGTCTGCCGGAGCTGGGTGGATGGAGCCCGGTCGGGGAACGGGACGGCGAAGGGCGATCTCTCGAGGCCCCCCGGCGCGTCCCGCTCGCACACCGGCGCGCCGTTTTGGCACTCGCACCCCGCGAGTGCCAGAACGGGACGCGCAATGTAGCTGGGGGAGGGGGGGCTGCAAGGAATTCCGCGAGCGGTCGGTCCACCGCGCGCCCGGTCCGGCCGATGCGTCATGCTGGCACGGGGGGATCATGGCGACCGACCAAGCCCGACACGGCCGGGGCGGCGGCCGGACGACGCCCGGCTCGCTCGCGGTCGCCGGGCTGGCGGCGCGGGTGGCCGCGGCGCAGCGCCGCCTCTGCGCGATCTACCGCCTGAGCCTGCCCCTGTCCGCGGAAAGCTTCCTGCTGGCGCCCGAGGAGGCGCGTGAGCGCCTTCCCGGGGCCGGCCCCCGCACCGGACTGCTGGCGGTCGAGGAGGGCGACACCCTGTGGCTGGGGCTCTACTTCCATCCCCAGGACGCCGCGGATCCCGCCGCCATCCTGGAGGAGACGAGCCACTGGATCGCCGTGGTCTGGCACGCGGCCCAGCGACGCCCGATCTCCCCGCTGCTGCTCGAGCTCCAGGCGGAGATCGACCGCTACGCGGTGGCCCGGCTGGCGGACCGCCGCGATCCGCTCGGGCATCTGCGCCAGCTGCGGCTGCGCCCGGACCTGACCGCCGGCGAGCGCGAGCGTTATCGGACGGCGCACGCCGCTGCGCGCCGCTACTGCGGCGCGCTCCAGCGCCACTTCCCCCGGCGCGCCGACCTGCCCGAGTGGCTGCGCGAGCTGCGCGGATTCTACCGGCGTGCCCCCGAGCAGAAGCTGACGCCCGCCGCTTGACTTTCGCCGGAATTTCGTGATTCTCGGCAGCCATGGCCCTCACCCGACGCCAGCGCGAGGTTCTCGACTTCATCAGCCGCTTCGTCCGGGACCACGGCTACTCGCCCAGCCTCGAGGAGATCGGCGGGGCCTTCGGGCTCTCTTCGGTCGCCACGGTGCACAAGCACGTGCAGCACCTCGTCGAGAAGGGCCACCTGCGCAAGGCCTGGAACCGCTCCCGATCCGTCGAGCCGGTGGAGGAGCCACGCGCGGCCTCGGTGATGCTCCCGCTTCTGGGCACCGTCGCCGCCGGGGCGCCGATCGAGGCGATCGAGGTGGAGGAGCAGCTTGAGGTGCCGGCGGCGCTGGTGCCCGCAGGACGACCTTGCTTCGCGCTCCGGGTCCGGGGCGACTCGATGATCGACGAGCAGATCCTCGACGGCGACGTGGTGGTGGTCGAGTCCCGGCCCGAGGCGCGCGACGGCGAGACCGTGGTGGCGCTCGTGCGGGGCCAGGACGCGACCTTGAAGAAGCTCTACCGCCGGGGCGCAAGCGTGCGCCTCCAGCCCGCCAACCCGACGATGGGTCCGATCGACCTCCCGGCCGCGGACGTCGAGGTGCGGGGGGTGGTCTGCGGCCTGATACGCCAGTACTGACCGCGCGCCCGCTCGGCGCCATTCCCCCCTCGATCGGTTAGCTTGGCCGGACGCAAGCACCCCGCGAGAAATCCCCCGTGTCCCAAGTCCGCCTGACCCGCGCGATCGAATTCTCGACCTCGCTGCGCTACTGGAGCCCGGACCTCGACGAGGCCGGCAACCGCGCGCGGTTCGGGCCCCGATCCCGTCACCACGGCCACAACTACCGCCTGGAGGTCACGCTCGCCGGCGAGCCCGATTCCCTCACCGGGATGGTGATCGACCTGAAGGACCTCCAGGAGATCCTCGACCGCGAGGTGATGAGCCGCTTCGACCACCGCGACCTCAACCGGGACACGACCTACTTCGAGAAGGTGCCCCCCACCCCCGAGAACCTGGCGCGGGTGATCCACCGGATCCTGCGCGATGCGCTGCCCGCGGGCCTGCTCCACGGCATCCGCCTCTACGAGGACGCGGACACCTTCGTGGAGCTGCGCGAAGGCCCCGGGGAGGACCCGTGATCGCTCTCGCGCGCCGCTACCGCTTCGCCGCCGCTCACGTGCTGCGCCATCCCTCGCTCTCCGACGCCGAGAACGAGCGCGTGTACGGAAAGTGCGCGAATCCCGCCGGCCACGGGCACGACTACGGGCTCGAGGTCGCCGTGGCGGGCCAGGTCGACCCGGTGTCGGGTCAGGTCTTCGACCGCGACCGGCTCGATGCGCTGGTGCGCGAGCGCGTGCTCGACCGCTTCGGCCACCGCCTGCTCAACGACGACCCCGCCTTCGCCGAGCGCGTGCCCACCGCCGAGAACATCGCGCTCGTCATCGAGTCCGAGCTCGCTCCCGAGATCGCGCGCCGCCCGGGCGCGCGGCTGGTGCGGGTGCGGGTCGAGGAGACGCGCAAGAACGCCTTCGAAACCGGAGATCCGAGATGACCGATACCCCCGACGGCAACGACCCGATCCAGTCCCTGGTCACCGCCATGCTGAAGGAGCTCGGCGAGGACCCGGGCCGCGACGGCCTCGAGCGGACGCCGCTGCGCGTGGCGAAGTCGCTGCGCTTCCTCACTTCGGGCTACGCGCTGAAGCCGCGCGAGATCCTCAACGACGCACTCTTCGAAGTGGCCTATGACGAGATGGTGATCGTGAAGGACATCGACTTCTACAGCCTGTGCGAGCACCACCTGCTGCCCTTCTTCGGGCGCATCCACGTGGCCTACGTGCCGAACGGACGCGTGGTCGGGCTGTCGAAGATTCCGCGCCTGGTCGAGATGTACGCGCGCCGCCTCCAGGTGCAGGAGCGTCTCACCAAGGAGATCGCCACGACGCTGGAGGAGGTCCTGCAGCCGAAGGGCGTCGCGGTGGTCGTCGAGGCGATCCACCTGTGCATGATGATGCGCGGCGTGGCGCAACAGAACAGCTCGGCGGTGACCAGCTCGATGCGGGGCGAGTTCGAGGCCGACCCGAAGACGCGCGCCGAGTTCATGCAGCTGATCCGCAGCCCGAAGCCCGCGTTTGCGTGATCCGGAATGGCGGACGAGAAGGACCTCTACCAGATCCTCGGCGTCGCGCGCGACGCCGACACGGAGACGATCCGAAAGGCCTACCGCAAGCTCGCGCGCAAGAACCACCCCGATCTGAATCCGGGCGACCAGGCGGCCGAGGAGCGCTTCAAGGAGATCTCCCACGCCTGGGAGGTGCTCGAGGACGCCGAGCGCCGCCGCAACTACGACGAATTCGGCGCGGTGTCGCTGGAGAGCGGCTTCGACGCGGAGAAGGCGCGCCAGGCCCGCGAGGCCTTCGGCACTCGCTTCGGCTTCGGGGGACGCCCGGGCGCGGGCCGCTACGAGCAGGAGTTCGAGTTCGGCGACCTCGACGAGATGCTGGGCGGCTTCTTCGGGCGCGGGGCCGGCGGGCGCGGCATTCGACTGCGCGGACAGGATCTCGAGGCCTCCCTCGAGCTCGACTTCCTCGAGGCGGTGCGCGGCGGCGAGCGGCGGCTCACCCTCACCCGACCCACCGCAGAAGGCGGCGCCGTCACGGAGACGGTCACCGTCCGCATCCCGCCGGGCGTCGACACCGGCGGCAGCCTGCGGATTCCCGGCAAGGGCGCCCCCGGTATCGGCGGCGGCCCGCCGGGCGACCTCCACGTCTCGCTCTCGGTCCGGCCCCACCGGCTGTTCCAGCGCGACGGCCGCCACCTGACCTTCGACCTGCCGATCACCGTGAGCGAGGCGATCCGCGGGGCGAAGGTCGAGGTGCCCACCCTCGATGGGCGGGCGACGCTCACGATCCCGCCGGGCACCGACAGCGGCACGCGGCTGCGGCTGCGCGGCAAGGGGGTACCCGACCCGCGCGGCGGTGCGCCCGGCGACCTCTTCGCCCGGGTCCAGATCCGCGTCCCGCGCCAGCTCGACGATGCGGCACGCGCGGCCCTCGACACGCTCGAGGAGCACGAGGACCGCGATCTCCGCAAGGAGCTCTTCGCATGAGTGAGCGGCGGATCCGCACCGAGGAAGTCCTGCTCTACCTGGGCATCGAGGACCGGGCCGTCTTCATGCAGCGCCTGCGCAGCGAGGGCCTGTTCGAACGCGACGAGCTCGAGCCCGAGGAGGCCGAGGAGCTGCGCCTGGCGACGGTGCTGATCAGGGAGCTCGGGCTCAACGCCGCGGGCGTGGACGTGGCGCTGCACCTGCGCCGCCGCCTGTTCGCGCTCGAGCAGCGCGCCCGCGCCCTCGCCGACGCGCTCGACGAGGTGCGCAAGAAGGGCTGACCGGCCGACGCGAAGGGTCGGCCGACGCGCCTCAGGAGCGGTCCTCGCCCTGGGCGCGCGCGATCAGCGCCGCGAGCTCCTCGAGCCAGGCCTTCACGTCGTCGGGCACGTGCTCGCCCGAGGAGCCGCTGTAGCCGGACACCACGAAGTCCTCGAGCAGGGTGTAGGACCGCTCGGCGATCGGGTCGCCGGGAGCGGCGCGGATCGCCGCTTCGAGGTAGGGCTCGGTCTGGGACACCCAGAAGGAGCGGCCCACGCGCGATTCGATCACGCCGAGCCAGTAGTAGGCCTCTGCCGCTCGCGGGTCGCCGGCTGGCAGCCCGGCGACGAACCGGTTCAGCGTCCCCGAGGCCGTGTAGTAGCGGACGAGCGAAGATTGCTCGCCATGCGGGGAGCGCGCCTCGGCCTCCTCGACCAGGGCGCGGCCCGCCTCCAGGCCCTCGATCGGCGCCCGGGCGCCGAGCTCATGGAGGTCGGCCACCCAGTAGCCGACGTCCTCGCGCAGGCCCGATCGGACGTCGGGGCGCTGGGCGAACACCTCCAGGACGCGGGCGGGGCGATCGAAGTCGCCCTTCACGCGCACGCAGACCTCCAGGTAGTCGTTGAGGTACCCGAGCAGGTCGATGGAGCTGACGTCGAAGTCCGGCGACGCGAACATCGTCTCCTGGGCGGCGAGCGCCTCGTCGAACTGCCGGGTCGCCATCGCGAGCTGGGCGCGCTCGGGCAGCGGCAGCTCGGCGATCTCCGCCTCCTTCATGAAGCGCGCCGAGAGGTCGGCGTCGCGCTCGTCGGGAAGGCGCGCATGACAGGCCACGCAGGTCTCGGTGAGCTCCTGGAGCAGGAAGCGCGACTCGCGGTAGTGGCCCGCCGCGTAGCGGCGCTCGATGTCGTTGGCGTCCCGGGCCAGGGAGCTGGCGAGGAAGGCGAAGCCGCGGTCGCCGCCCCGTTCGCCGTGGGCGGCGAGGGTTCCCGAGTTCCGCGCGAGCGTGTGCAGCGCCTTCTGGATCTCGGTGCGCCGGGCCGGATCGGCGAACCGCTCCTCGTCGAGGCTCAACGGGAGCACCCGCTGCAGCGCCGCGAACACCTGGCCCATGATGCGGCGCGTCTGCGCCGGGTCGGGCTCGGCGGCACGCAGCGCCGGAGCGGCGAGCAGCAGCGCTGCGAGGCCGATGCCCGTCCACCGCGCGAGGCGGCGTCGGACGGAACGGCGATCGATCGGGCGGACGAATCGGACGCGCATCAGTGGAACCCCCCGGGTGCGGATCATGCAAGAAGAGGGCCCCGGTGCAACCGCCTCCCGTCCGGTCCGGCTGCCAGGGTGGGACCGACTTCCCCGCCGCTGTGGCGCGCTGGTCCGATCGGGCGACGGATGAGCCCTGCGACCGCTCGCCGGACTGGCACGCCGCGTGCTTCCGGACCGGCGAGAGGAGATAGGCCATGTGGGTAGTTCGCGAGCTCCTGGTTCCCGTCGATTTCTCCGACGCGTCGGCGAGAGCCTTGGAGACCGCCATCGGGTTGGCCCGGAAGTTCCGCGCGCGGCTTCACCTGCTCCACTGCTATCCGGTTTACCCGCTGCCCCACACGGACGGGGTGCCGCTTCCCGAGGGTCTCGATCGCGACCTGCGCCGCGCGGCTCAGCAACGCCTCTCCGAGTGGGGCGAGAAGGCGAACGCGGCCGGGGTGTCGGTGGTGGAGCACCTCTCGCCCGACCCGCCGGTCGACGCGATCGTCGAGCTGGCGGAGGAGATCGGGGCGGACTGGATCGTGATGGGCACCCGCGGCCTCACCGGCCTGTGTCACGTGCTGCTCGGCAGCGTGGCCGAGCGCGCGATCCAGCACGCGCCGTGCCCGGTGCTGTCCGTGAAGGACATCTGACGCCCGACGAGTCCCGGGCGAGCGAAGCCCCGGAGGCTAGCCCTCGCGCTCCGGCGCTCGATCGTCGTCGAGGTGGTGGCGCTGGGCCGGGCCCTCGATGTCGTCGAAGGCGCCCTCGCGCACCGCGCGCAGCACGAAGGCCAGCAGTCCGGCGCCGAGCACGAGGCCGACGGGAATCGTCAGAGCGAGGAAGCTCATCGCGGGGGCGTCCTTCGGAGGCCGATCGTCCGCTCGATCTTCGCTCGCCTGGGGCTCGCGGCGCGCGGCCTGCGGCCGCTTGCGGTCATCGCGCGCGCCAGCGCAGCAGGCGCACGGCGTTGCCCGTGACCGCCAGCGACGACAGGCCCATCGCCGCCGCCGCAGTGAGCGGCTCGATCCAGCCGGCCATGGCGAGCGGGATCGCGGCCGCGTTGTAGAGCAGGGCGAGAGCCAGGTTCTCGCGGATCCGGCGCAGTGTCGCGCGCGAGAGGGCGACGACGTCGGCCACCGCCGCCAGCCGCGGCGAGCGCACGACCAGGTCGGCGGCGTGCACCGCGACGTCGGCGCCCCGAGCCATCGCGATGCCCACATCGGCGGCCGCGAGGGCGGCGGCGTCGTTGATCCCGTCTCCGACGAACAGCACGATCTCTCCGCGCGCGCGGGCGGCGCGCACTCTCGCGACCTTGCCCTCGGGCGACACGTCGCTGGCGACCTCGGCGATCCCCGCCCGCTCGGCCGCGAGCTGCGCCGCCCCGGCGTGATCGCCGCTCACCAGACCGGCCGCGACACCCGCCGCGCGCAGTGCGGCGATCGCCTCGCTCGCGTCCTCGCGCGGCGGATCGGAGACGCCGAGCACCCCGGCAGCGCGACCGCCGCACGCCACCCACGCGAGCGACAGGCCGCGCTCCGCCAGCGCCAGCGCCTCGCTGTCGAGCGTCTCGGGGATCGCGATGCCGCGCTCGGACAGGAAGGCGCGCGTGCCCACCAGCACCGGCTCCCCCGCCACCTTCGCCTCGACGCCGCGCCCGGCGAGGGCGCGGTGCAGCGAGGCGTCCTCGATCGCCAGCCCGGAGGCCTCGGCCGCGCGGCGCAGCGCCTCGGCCATCGGGTGCAGCGAGTGCCCCTCGGCCGCCGCGGCGAGGGTCAGCACGCGCTCCTGGCCGAGGTCCGCTGCGGCGACCACGCAGTCGACGGCGAGCGCGCCCTCGGTGACGGTTCCCGTCTTGTCGAACAGCGCGCGGTCGGCGCGGGCGCAGCGCTCCAGCGCCTCGCCGCTCTTCACGAGCACGCCGAGTCGCGCGGCCCGGCCGATCGCGGCGGCGACCGCCGCCGGGGCCGCGAGTCCCAGCGCGCAGGGACACGCCACGATCAGGACCGACGCCGTGGTCAGCAGCACGTCGAGCGGGCCCGCGCCGAGAGCGGTCCACACCACCGCCGTCAGCGCCGCGCAGGCCAGCACCGCCGGCGCGAAGACGGCGGCCACCCGATCGGCGGTGCGCTGGATGGGAGGGCGCTCCGCCGCCGCACGCTCGAGCAGCGCCGCCATCTGCGCCAGGGTCCCCTCGCTCGCGGGCGCCTGCACCTCCACGGTGAGCTCGGCGAGCAGATTGCGCGCACCGCCCACCACGCGGTCGCCGGGGCGGCAGGCGACGGGTCGCGACTCGCCCGACAGCAGCGACGCGTCGATCTCGCTCTCCCCGGCGACGACGCGGCCGTCGGCGGGAATCGCCTCGCCCGGCGCCACCGCCAGGCGGTCGCCCGGCGAGAGATCGGCGACCGCCACCTCCTCGATCCCGCGGGCTCCGATCCGGCGCGCGGTGCGTGGGGCCAGCGCGAGCAGCCGCTCGACGGCGCCCGCCGCCCGGGCGCGTGCGCCGCGCTCGAGTGTGCGGCCGAGCAGGATCAGGAACACGATCATCGCCGCCGAATCGGCGAACACGCGCGGGCTCTCGCTCCAAGTGCCGAGCGCATTGCCGACCAGCGCCGCCGAGATGCCCAGCACGATCGGGACGTCCATGGTGATCTCGCGCCGGCGCAGCCCCGACAGCGCACCCCGCCAGAAGGGAGCCGCGCACCAGGTCGCCGCCGGAAGCGAGAGCGCGAGGCACAGCACGCGCAGCGCGCGGCGCACGGCGGGCTCCATGCCGCCCGCGTCGCCGAGATAGAGGGCCGCCGCGGCCACCATCACGTTGCCGGCGAGGAAGGCGGCGACGAGCAGGCGCGCGAGCGCTGCCCGCGCGCCGCGCTCGGCGGGGCGGTCCAGCGCGTTCGGGTCGTAGGGGACGGCGCTGTAGCCCAGGTCCTCGACCCGGCGCACCAGTTCCGCCGCTGCGAGCGCCCGATCGTGGCGCACCCGGGCGCGGTGGCTCGTGAAGTCGACCCGCGCCTCGGCGACGCCCGGTGTCTCGCGCAGCGCTCGCTCCACCCGCCCTGCGCAGCCGGCACAGCGCAGGCCTTCGAGGAACAGACCCGTCTCGGTCGGTGCGGCGACGCTCACCGGTCGACCCGGAACACGCGCTCGAGCACCGCGCCGTCGCGCTCGGCGGTGGCGAGGAGATGCCAACGGCCTGGCCGCGGCAGCGGAACCCGCGCGACGCCGTCCCCGTCGACCGGAACGTCGGCGTCGTAGCCACCCTCGGTGGGGCGCACGCGCCGAAGCGAGAGCCGGGCCCCGCGCAGCGGCTCCCCCGCCGCGTCGCGCGCCGCGAGGGTCACGCGCACGGCGTCGCCCTCGGGCACCGCCGACAGGTCGAGCTGCCAGCCCGCCGCGTCGGCGCGCTCGCGCGCCTTCTGGGCGTCGTTCCAGGCGAGGCCCGCCGTGTAGGCGTCGTCGACGACGAGCGGGTCGGGGTGCACCTGGGCGAGGTGGGCGAACCCCAGGCAGACGACGATCGTCGTCGCCAGACTTCCGATCACGAACCAGGGCCAGGGCTCAGTGCGCATCGTCCTTGCCTCCGCGCCCGTGCTCGCTGGGCTCGAGGAAGACGGCCTGTGCGGCCATCGTCTGAGACGGCGCCTCCAGCGCCGCGACCCGGAAGGAGAGCGAGCGGACCGGCGGCCCGCCCTCGGGAGCGAGCACGAACACGCGCGTCTCGAGCTGACTCACGGCGGCCACGTCGACCGGGTTCACGCCGGTGACCAGCTCGAGCTCCGGGGGCCCTTCGAGGGAGATCTGGTAGCGATGGGCGGCGCGGTCGCGGTTCTGGAGGAAGAGGCGATAGGCGTTGCCGATGCGCCCGTCCGCGGTGTGCTGATACGCCGCGCCCGAGCCGCCGCCGTGGGCGACCTCGAGATGCAGCAGGGACCGGCGCGCGAGGCCGGTGGCGAAGACGATCGTGAGCAGCACCCCGATCGCCGCGTACACGAGCACGCGCGGGCGGGCCAGCCGCACGCGGCGCGAGCGCTCGACCCCGACCAGCGAGCGGTAGCCGATCAGGTTGGCGGCGCGTCCGAGCTTCGCCATCACGCCGTCGCAGGCGTCGATGCACTGGGTGCAGGCGATGCACTCGAGCTGCATCCCCTGGCGGATGTCGATGCCGGTGGGACAGACGCGGACGCACAGTCCGCAGTCGACGCAGTCTCCCGTCACCGTTCCCGCCTTGCCGCGCGGCTCTCCGCGCACGGGGTCGTAGGCCACGATCAGCGTGTCCCGGTCGAAGAGCACGCTCTGGAAGCGCGCGTAGGGGCACAGGAACTTGCAGAAGGTCTGGCGGACGACGACGAAGTCGAGGTAGCACAGCGCCGTCGCGAAGAGCAGAAAGCCCAGGGCGGTGGGGGAGAGGGCGAAGGCTCGCATTTCGGCGAGCAGTGCGTAGGGCGAGACGAAGTAGGCGACCAGGTGGAAGCCGATCGCCGCCGACGCCACGAGCCAGACGAGATGGGTGAGGGCGCGCCGCCAGACGGCCACGTGCCGGGGTCGCCCCGAGCGTCCCCAACCCTCGATCGCGCGCGCGATCGCCGCGAACACGTCGGTGAACACCGTCTGGGGACACGCCCACCCGCACCACAGCCTCCCGGCCAGCGCCGTGAAGAAGAACAGCGAGACGGCGAGCAGCGCCAGGATCAGCCAGAGGAAGTACAGCTCCTGGGGGAAGATCGTGAGGCCGAAGACGTGGAAGCGGCGCCCCGGGAGGTCGAGCAGCACCAGCGGCTCGCCGCCGATGCGGACCCACGGGATCGCGACCAGGATCGCGATCAGGATCGCGTCCGCGCCCCAGCGCAGACGCCTCCAGAACCCCCGGACCGGCCGGGCCGAGAGCATCAGTCGCCCGGGCCGTCGGCGTCGTCCGCTTCCGGCGCCGGCGCTCCGAGGCCCGGCTGATCGGACTTCGGCAGCGTGTCGACGTAGGCCAGCACCTTCCAGATCTTCTCCGTCCCCAGCTGGGCCTCCCAGGGCGGCATGCCGAGCGGCCGACCCTTCGACACCGACTCGAAGCGCTCGCGGTCGCTGGAGCCGTACTTCCAGTAGGGATCGACCAGGCTGGGACCGACCAGTCCGCTGCCGTCGGGTCGGTGGCAGGCGGCGCAGATGGTCGTGAACGTCACCTGGCCCTCGGCGATCGCCGCCGCGTTCCCCTTGTAGGGGTTCCGGTCGGGCATGCCCGCTGTCGCTGCCGTCGCGCGCGCCTGGGCTGCCTCCACCTCGGCGGCGTACTGCCCCTGTGCGCTCCAGCCGAGGTAGAGGTGGTAGTAGGGCACGTACACGATCGCAAAGACGATCGTCGCCAGGAAGCAGACGTTGAACCACAGGGGGATCTTGTTGTCCTGCTCGCCGATCCCATCGCGGAGCGCCTCGTCCGGGAGCGGCAGCTCGGCGATCTCGTCGCTGCGCGACGCGTCCACCGGGACCTCGTTCGGCTCGCTCACCCGTCGTCCTCCTCGAGCATGCGATGAGCCGGCTCCTCGAGCCGGCGGCGGCGCGCGGGGTGGTAGACGTAGAGCGCGATCCCCACGAGACAGAGGGCGAGGAACGCCAGCCGCGCGAACTTGTACAGACCCGTCCACTCCTGCCAGGCCGTCGGGTCGAACATCTCAGGGGCCCTCCCGCAGGGCCACCGAGCGCACGGGCTTCGCCGTCACCGCGGTGCCGAGCTTCTGGAGGTAGGCGATCAGGGCGATCGCCTCGCTCTTCGCCTCGGTGTCCGAGAGTGCTACGCCGTCGGCGCGCAGCGAGTCCGCCGCGCGCCCCATCGCAGCGCGCGCGTCCTCGGCTGCGTTCTCGATCTCGCGCTCGGAGTAGGGGTGCCCCAGGTCGGCGAGCACCCTCAGCTTGCGCGAGGTGAGCGAGAGGTCGAGCTCGCGCCGGGACAGGAACGCGAAGGCGGGCATGTTCGAGCGCGGCTCGATGTTGCGCGGGTTCTGGAAGTGGAGCCAGTGCCAGGAGTCGGGGTACTTGCCGCCCACCCGTTGCAGGTCGGGTCCGGTCCGCCGCGAGCCCCACAGGAAGGGTCGGTCGTACACCGACTCGCCGGCGAGGGAGAAGGGTCCGTAGCGGTCGGTCTCGGTCTTGAAGGGCCGCACCTGCTGACTGTGGCAGTTGTTGCAGCCCTCGCGAATGTAGATGTCGCGTCCCTCCAGCTCGAGCGCCGTGTAGGGCGTGATCCCCTCGACGGGCACGATCGTGCCCTGGAGGAAGTAGGGCGGCACGAGCAGCGCGAGCCCGCCCACGGACACCGCCATCAGGGTCAGCACGGTGAAGGTGAAGGACTTGCTCTCCAGGGGCCGATGCCACTCGTAGGCCACGACTAATTTCCCCCGGCGACGGGTACGGCGGCCAGCGCCGGGGTCGGCTCGGGAATCTCCACCGTCCCCTGCTGGATCGTGCGCGCCACGTTGTAGAACATCACGAACAGGCCCCCGAGATACATCGCGCCGCCGGCGGCGCGGATCAGGTCGTAGATGCGGATCGCCGCCACCGTCTCGATGAAGGTGTAGGCGAGGCTTCCGTCGGGGTTCACGGCGCGCCACATCAGGCCCTGGGTCACCCCCGAGGTCCACATGGCGGTCACGTAGACGACCAGACCGAGCGTCGCGACCCAGAAGTGCACTTCGGCCAGACGCACGCTGTAGAGCTGCGTGTGCCACAGGCGCGGGATCAGGTAGTAGAGGGTCGCGAAGCAGGTGAGGCCGACCCAGCCGAGGGCGCCGGCGTGCACGTGGGCGATCGTCCAGTTCGTGAAGTGGGAGAGCGAGTTCACCGACTTCACGGCCATCATCGGCCCCTCGAAGGTGCTCATCCCGTAGAAGGTGAGGCCGACCACGAACATCTTGAGCAACGGATCGGTCCGCAGCTTGTGCCAGGCGCCGCGCAGCGTGAGCAGGCCGTTCAACATCCCGCCCCAGGAGGGCAGGATCAGCATCACCGAGAAGGCCGTGCCGAAGCTCTGCGCCCAGTCCGGGAGCGGCGAATAGATCAGGTGATGCGGTCCGGCCCAGATGTAGATGAAGATCAGCGACCAGAAGTGCAGGATCGAGAGCCGGTGGGAGTAGATCGGCCGCCCGGCCTGCTTGGGCAGGTAGTAGTACATGAGCCCGAGGATCGGCGTGGTGAGCAGGAAGCCGACCGCGTTGTGCCCGTACCACCACTGCACGTTGGCGTCGTGCACGCCCGCGTAGGCCGAGTAGGACTTCCAGGCCGAGACGGGCACTTCCAGGCTGTTCACGACGTGCAGCATCGCGATCGTCAGGATCGTCGCGATCCAGAACCAGATCGCCGCATAGAGCCCCTTCTCGCGGCGGGTCGCCACGGTCCCGAAGAAGTTCACCGCGTACACCACCCACACCAGGGTGATCGCGATGTCGAGGGGCCACTCGAGCTCGGCGTACTCCTTGGAGGTGGTCTTGCCCGCGATCAGGCTCACCGCCGCGGCGACGATGATCGCGTTCCAGCCCCAGAGGTTGATGCGCGAGAGGGTGTCCGAGAACATCCGGACCCGGCACAGCCGCTGCACCCCGTAATAGCTGCCGGCGAACACCGCTCCGAGTGTGAAGCCGAAGATCACCGCGTTCGTGTGCACCGGGCGCAGACGACCGAAGTGGAAGTAGGGGCCGAAGTTCAGGTCGGGGAAGGCGAGCTGGAGTGCGATCACCAGGCCCACCAGCATCCCGACCCCGCCCCACACGAGGGCCGAGATCGCGAAGCCCCGCACGACCGCCATGTCGTACACGACGGCGCGCTCCGGATCGTTCACGGTGAGTCCTCCCCCTGGCTAGGCGTCGCGCGCTGGGCTGTGCAGGAACGGTGCCGGCAACCGGCCTGCCGCGCGGGTCCGCGAACACGGCGCCCTGTAGAAAAATGGAACACTGGGTCGATCTGGTTCAGCGCGACACCCTCAGTGCGAGGATTCGGCACCGGGCGCGGGGAGCGGCGGCTGCTGGATCGACTTCAGATACTCGAGCAGCGTGGCGATCTTTCCGCGCGCGATCGACTCCCCGACGCCCGGGTCGGGGATGTCGGAGCCGAAGCGCTCGCCCCAGACTGGCATCTGGCGCGTGCCGTGGGCGGGAACGTCGAAGCGACCGTCGATGAAGCGGGCGATCTCCGCGCTCGGAAACGAGCCGCCGCGGCGCGCGGCGATCCGGGTCAGGTCGGCGGGGGGCGGGTGCAGCGTCTTCGCGGCCGGGCCGTCCCCGCGGCCTCCGGTACCGTGACACGCCGTGCAGTAGCGCTGGAAGGTCGGCTCTCCCAGCTCGGCGAGGACCGGGTCGTAGGCGGGCTCCGCGGCCGCAGCCGCGGCGAGGCCGATCGCGGCCGCGCACAGGATCGATCGGAATTGCATGGAACGAAGTGCCTCCTCGAACGCCCGGGAGTGCAACACGCGTGCCGCCCGCGTCGCGGGGTCCCTCCCGCTCGTCGGCCCACTTCGTGCACGGGAATCGGGCCATGACTGAGCCCGGCGAGCTGCGCGCTCCGATCATCGGCGGGCCCGTGTGCACGCGCACCGCCGACCGCTCGCTGCACGTGAGCCTGATGCCGTCCGGGGAGCGACGCTGCACCTTCGCGTGTCTCTACTGCCCCTTTCCCCGCGCCCGGCACGCCGCGCGCTGGCCCCCGCCCGGAGACGTGGGCGCCGCCGTCACCCAGGCGCTCCAGCGCCACCCCGACGTCGAGTCGATCACCGTCTCGGGGGCCGGCGAGCCCACCTTGCATCCCGCGTTCGGTCGTGCGCTCGGCGACGTGCTGTCCGCCCGCCGGACCCGTCCCGATCTCCCGGTGCGCATCGTCACCAACGGGACGACCGCGCTCGAGCCGCGGGTGCGGCGTCTGCTCGCGCTCGCCGACGAGCGCATCGTGCGCGTCGACGCCGGAGCCGAGAAGCTCGACCGCCCCCTCGCCGAGACCCCGCGCGAGGCGATCACCGCCGCACTCCGCGAGCTGCCCGACTTCTCGGCGGAGTCCTTCTTCCTGGACGGGCCCGCGGGAAACACCGGCGAGCGCGAGGTGGAGGAGTGGCTCGCGTGGCTGGCCGAGCTGCGCCCGCGCCGTGTATACGTCACGACCGTCGCCGAGCCCCCGCTCGAGCCGGCGTTGCGCCGGGCCGACGCGCCCACTCTCGAGCGCATCGCCGCCGCGCTGCGCGAGCGCACCGGCCTCGAGGTGGTCGTCCTCCCCTGAGCCCTCGCGGCGCGCGCGTCAGCGCGCGCGCCGCCGCGCGAAGGGGAGGCACGCGACGAGCGCGCCGGCGGCGGCGGTCGCCCAGTCGATGCTGTGGAGCGGCGCCACGTGCAGGCGGGCGGCCAGGGCCGGCGTCTGAATCGCCGCGATCGCCACCGCGACCGCCGCGACCGTCACGATCCGCGCGGCGCGCATGCGCAGGCCGCTGAGCAGCGCGACGGCGAACGCGCTGGCGAAGCTCAGCACGGCGAGCGCCATCGCGCGTGCGTGCTCGACCCCGTCGTCGAGGTTCGCAGCGTAGCCGGCGACGAGCAGCGCAGTGAGCAGCCCGCCGACCGCCGCGATGCGCGCCCACTCGGTCCGGCGGAAGAAGCGCGTGCCCGGATCGCGCGCCGCCGCCGCCAGGCGAGTCTCCGGCGGCAGATCCTGGAAGGCGAGCAGGGCGCTCGGATGGATGATCAGCTCCAGCCACACGACGTGGATCGGCAGGTAGACCAGCGGGTAGCCGGCGAGCGGGATGATCGCCGCGGTGACGACGAGCGGGATGTGGATCGCGAGCAGGTAGCGGAAGGAGTTCTGGAGATTGCGGAACAGCTGTCGTCCCTCGGCGATCGCGCCGACCAGGGTGCGGAAGTCGTCGTTCAGCAGGACGATCGCCGCCGCCTCCCGGGCGCTGCGCGTCCCGCGCTCGCCCATCGCGATGCCGACGTCCGCCACCTGGAGAGCCGGGACGTCGTTCACGCCGTCGCCGGTGACCGCCACGATCTCACCGGCGGCCTGGAGTGCACGCACCAGCGCGAGCTTCTGGGCCGGCAGCGCGCGAGCCACGACGTCGACGTCCTCGAGCGCGTCGCCGACGCCCCTCGCCAGGCGCGCCTCGATCTCCGCGCCCGTCGCGCAGCGGGGCTCGCCGGCGCCGAGACCGATCTCGCGCGCGACTGCCGTGGCGGTGGAGGGGTGGTCGCCGGTCACCATCAGCACGCGGATGCCGGCCTCGCGGCACTGGCGCAGCGAGTCGGCGACGCCTTCGCGCACCGGGTCCTCGAAGGCGAGCAGGCCCGCGAAGCGCAGCTCGCGGTCGGGCTCGCCGCCGGCCCAGCTCGCGTCGGGGAGGTCCCGGCTCGCGCACGCGACCACCTTGTGACCCTCTGCGGCGAGCCGCGTCACGCGTTCGGCCCAGGCCTCGCGCTCGCCGGGGGAGAGCCGGCACATGCCGAGCACCACCTCGGGCGCGCCCTTGGTGGCGATCGCGATCCCGCCGTCGTCGCGCCGGATCACCGCGGTCTCGCGCCGGCGGTCCTCGGTGAAGGGGAAGGTGGCGAGCAGGAGACCGTCCGGCGGGGCGAACGCCCGCGCGGCGGCGAGCAGCGCCGCGTCGAGGGGATCGCCGGTCTCGATGCGCGAGGCCCGCGCGCCGGTCCGTATCACCTCCTCCTCGCTCGTCCCGGTCGCGGGCAGCGTGTGCTCCAGGCGCAGCGTGCCGAGCGTCAGGGTCCCGGTCTTGTCGGAGCAGATGCAGGTCACCCGTCCGATGTTCTCGACCGACACCGAGCGGCGTACCAGGACGCGACGTCGCGCGAGCCGGTATACGCCCACGCCCAGGAACATCACCAGCACCACCGGGAACTCCTCGGGCAGCGCGGCGACGGCCAGCGTCACCGCGCTCACCACCGCGTCGACCCAGCCGAAGCCCTGCCGCCAGCGCACCCAGGCGAGCGCCGCACACAGCAGCACGGCCACCACCAGCAGCGCGCGCACGAGGCCGTCGACCGCCTGCTGGAGCGGCGTGCGCGACCGGCCGCCGAGCTCGGCGGAGCGCACGATCTCGCCGTAGAGCGTCTCGCCGCCCGTCAGGGCCACGCGCAGGTCCGCGCGTCCGGTCAGCAGACGCGTGCCGGCGAAGCCCCAGTGCTCGACGTCGAGGGCGAGTACCGGAGCGCCGCCCGCACGGGTGACCCCCGTGTCCACCGGCCGTTTGCGCACCGGCAGCGACTCCCCGGTGAGCGCCGACTCGTCGGCCTGGAGCTCTTCGCCCGCGACGATCCATCCGTCGGCCGGGAAGGGCTCGCCCGGATCCACGCGCGCCAGGTCGCCGGGCACCAGCTCACCGGCCGGGATCCGCAGCACCTTGCCGTCCCGGATCGCGGTGGCGGTCGCAGCCAGGTGCGAGCGCAGGCCGCGGGTCGACGCCCGCGTGCGGCGGTGGAGCAGCGCGTCCATCGCGACCAGCGGTACCAGCGAGAGCAGCAGCACTCCCGCCTCGACGCGCTCGCCGAGCAGCGCGTAGAGCCCGCCCGTTCCGAGCAGGAACCACAACATCGGATCGCGCACCGTGTCCGCGGCGAGCTCGCGCCAGGCGCGCTCCCGACGCTCGAGGATGTCGTTGCGGCCGAAGCGTTCCAGGCGCTCGCGCACGTCGTCCGCCGACAAGCCGCGCTCGGCGGGCAGGTCGATCAGGTCGCGGCGGTCTTCGGGTACCGGCCGCCGGGTGTGACCGGCACCGGAGACGGTCTGCGCCCCCCGGTTCGAGCTCACGTTCCCCTCATCGCTTCGCTCGGGCACTTTGGATCAGCGGACCGGGTTCGCCAAGAAGGCGGCTCACGCTCCGCGTGCGTCGAGCGCGCGCTCCCCTTCGTCGAAGTCGCGGAGCAGAAGGCCGGCCAGCGCCGCCAGACGGGCGGCGACGATCGCGGGCGGTCGCGCACCGCTGCGGAGATCCTCGAGCACGCCGTCGAGCTGCTCGCGTTGGGTGCGATGCTCGCTCCCGCTGCGCGCGGGCTCCTCTTCGCGTCGCGGCCGCTGCGCGTCCTCCCACTCCATGTGCTCTTGCAGCCGCTCGCGGAAGGTCTCCGCCTGGTGACGCAGCGGTCCCAGAAGCCATCGCCCTTCCCGGCGATACTGCTCGGCGGCCGCCTCCAGACGCGCCAGATCGTCCCGCAACGCGTCGTGCTCGCGCGCCCTGCGCCGCCGGATCTGTTCCCGGTTCGGCTCCATCGGGTGAGCCCCTGCGGATCCTCTGGTGCAAGTCGCGGGCCGAGCGAGGCGCAGGCGATCGCACCCTGCGCGCCGGTCTGGGGCGGTCTGCCACAAGCGGCAGCGATTCCGGCCCACGCGTGGACGATTTTCGCTGGCACGCAGATTGCTCGGGAGATCGCCGTGACCGGATCGGAGGTTCTCGTGCGGAATCAGGGCAGCGTGCGGTCGTTCGCCGCGCGTTGGCTCGGTGCCGCGGTATTGAACGCGCGCGTGTACGCCGAGGTCGAGTCGGATCCGGGAGCGCTCAGACAGGCGCTGCTCGTGGTGGTGGCCGGCGGCCTCGGTCGCGGCATCGGCGTGCTCCCGGAGGAGGGCTGGGTCGGCTTCGTCGGCAGCCCGGCCGTGGCGCTGGTGGTCTGGCTCGTCGCCACGGTGGTCGTCTGGGCGATCGGGGTCGAGCTGCTGGGGTACTCCTCGAGCCTGCCGGAGCTGCTGCGCACGCTCGGCTTCGCGGCGGCGCCGCTGGTCGCGCTCGCGCTGTGCTCCCTGCTGCCACGCGCCGCGTCGGTCGCAGCGTGGGTGGTGGTGCACCTCTGGGCGACCTGCGCGTTCGGGGTCGCGGTGCGCGAGGCCCTCGACGTGTCCCCGGTGCGGGCGCTCGCCGTGTGCGCGGCGGCCCTGGGCATCGCCGTCGCGCTGCTGTTTCTGTCGGCGGCGGTCCTCTTCGACACCGCCTTCCTGGACTGAGCGATGGCCGAGCGGGAGCGCAGTCTGGACCTCGACCTCGAGACCGTCGGCTACGGCGAGAAGGCGCAGCGGGTCGCGCGCATCGCCGTGGTGGGCACCGAGGGCTGTACGCGCGACGGCAGCGCCTCGACGATCACGCTCGACTGTCGCTCGGCGTCGGCGCTGGCGCGCGAGGTCGACCGGCTGCGCGAGGAGCTCGAGGACGCTCTCGCGCGGGCGCAGTCGGAGCTCGAGGATGCTTCCGGCGGCGGAGCGCAGCCGCGGGCCGCCCCGGCGCGTGCGGCAGATCGCCCGGCGGCCGCCCATCGCCCCCACCTCAGCGTTCAGGCCACCGTTGCCGACGCGATGACGCGCGAGGTGCGCACCGTCGCCGCCAACGATCGCCTGTCGAGCGCCAAGGCTGCGATGGACGAGGGCGGGTTCCGCCACCTGGTGGTGCTCGGCCGCGACGGCGAGGTCGAGGGCGTCCTCAGCCATCGCGACCTGTTCTTCGGACCCCTCGCGTGGTCGATGGGGCAGGGCAAGCAGGGCTACCAGACGCTGCTGGAGGCGTCGCGGGTGAAGGAGGTGATGCAGACGGAGGTGGAGACGATCTCGCCGTCGGCTCCACTCCAGCAGGCGGCCGAGCGGATGCGCGAGCGCCGGATCGGGTGCCTGCCCGTGGTGGAGGCGGATCGCCTGGTCGGCCTGATCACCGAGGGCGACCTGGTCTCCCTGATCGCCGAGGCGAGCGCGGAGTCCGAGCCGGCCCGTTAGCGGCGGGGAGCCGCCTCCGCTCGCCGGCGCCTCAACCGGTCTCCACGTCGATGCCGACCACGTCGTCGCGCAGCACGCGCTCGTCGAGGAGATCCTGCTCCTCCTCGCGCATGTCGTCGCGCAGCAGGTCGACCAGGTTGCAGACGTCGCGGGCGACGACGGCGGTGGGACGGGCACCGTCCCGCAGCCGCTCCAGGATGAAGGCGAACAGCTCGCGCTGCTCGCGGTGATCGCGCTCGAGGCGTGCCGCCCGCTCCCGACCCCAGGCGTCCGCGTCCAGGAGGGCGGGCAGCAGATAGGATTCCTCCCAACGCATGTGCCGGAGCAGGCGCTCCAGGAACTGCTCGGACTCGGCGCGCAGCATCTCGGCCTCCGCCTCGCGCAGGATCTGCTCCGCCAGCCCTTCGAGACGCTCCAGCTCCCCGCGAAGGCGCTCGTGATCCTCGAGCACCCGTCTCCGCACCTCGCTCGGCCTCATGCCCGAATTTGCGTGCAAATCGCAGGCCGGTCGCCCTGGCCGGGCGGTGCCGGTCCTGTGAGGGCCTGTGGCGCAACACCTCAGGGGTGGGGTTTCGCGCCACACGGCGCGCCAGGACCGGAGGCGCCGCCGCCCGAAGACCGGCACGTCTCGTGCTTCATGCTCTCCGACAGGGAGGCATCGCCATGATGGAGTTCCGCAAGATCCTGGTTCCGGTCGACTTCTCCAAATACTCGGAGGAGGCGCTCCAGCAGGCGATCGAGCTCGCGAAGGCCTTCGGTTCCGAGCTGCACCTGCTGCACTGCTATCAGATCAATCCCGCCGCGGTCTCGCCCTACGGGATCGTGATCCCCGAGAACTTCGAGCACGACGTGCGGATGGCCGCGCTGCGGCGTCTCGCCGAGTGGCGCGACAAGGCCATCGCGGCGGGCTGCAAGGTCCAGGAGCACATCTCCGCCCACTTCCCCACCGAGGAGATCGCGGCGGTGGCCGAGCAGATCGGGGCCGACCTGATCGTGATGGGCACGCGCGGGCTCACCGGGATCAAGCACGTGCTGCTGGGCAGCGTCGCCGAGCGGACGATCCGGATCGCGCCGTGTCCCGTGCTCACCGTGAAGTCCCCGGGCGAGTGACCGGGCGGGGCGGGAATGCGGCGCCCGCGGCGGAGGTCGACGGCGCGGTCTGGCGGGCGCTGGCGTGCGCCGAGGCCTTTCCCGACGACCCGACGGCGGCCTCGGGAGTCGAGTGGATCCAGACGCATCTCTCCCACGTCTACCTGACCGGCGCGCGCGTCTACAAGTTCCGCAAGCCGGTCGATCTCGGCTTCGTGTGCTTCGCGTCGCGAGCGGAGCGCAACGCCGACTGCCTGCGCGAGATCGCGCTCAACCGCCGACTGGCTCCGGACGTCTACCTCGGCGTGGCTCCGCTGCTCGCGAGCGACGCCGGCCCGCACGTCGGCCCGCCCGGCGAGACGCTCGCGGTCGGCGACGAGCCGCTCGAGCACTGCGTGGTGATGCGCCGACTGCCCGCCGGACGCGACGCGCTGTCGCTGCTCGCCGAGGGCCGGCTCACCGCGGCCCAGCTCGACGCGCTCGCCGCGTCGATCGCCCGCTTCCACGCCGACCACGGGCTCGGCCGACCGGCTCCCTTCTCCCCCGAGGTCTGGCTCGAGCGCTGCACGCGGCCCGTCGAGGAGAACTTCCGCGGACTGGAGCAGGCGCCCCCCGAGAGCGCGCCGCGGCAGATACTCGCCCGCGCGCGCGAGCTCGCGCGTGGCTTCGCCGCCGAGCACGCGGACCGCTTCGAGCGGCGTCGCCGCGACGGGCGCGCGGTCGACGGTCACGGCGATCTCCACCTCCAGCACGTCTGGTACGAGCACGAGGGCGCCGACCCGATCGCGATCGACGGCGTCGAGTTCAGCGCCGCGCTGCGCCAGATCGACGCTGCCTCGGAGGTGGCGTTCCTGGCGATGGACCTGCGCTACCGCTGCGCCGAGGCGCTCGGCGAGCGCTTCCTGCGCCGTTACGCACTGGAGAGCGACGACTACGACCTCTACGCCGTGGTCGACTACTTCCTCGCCTACCGCGCCGGCGTGCGGGCGAAGGTGGCCGCGCTGGCCGCCCGGGACGCGGGCATCGACCCCGAGCAGCGCGAGCGCGCCGTCGAGAGCACGCGGCGCCATCTCGCACTGGCGGCCGATGCCCTGGACGGGACGGGCAAGCCCGCCCTGGTCCTGACCGCGGGCGTCGTCGGAACCGGCAAGAGCACCGTGGCCGACGCGCTCGCCGACGAGCTCGGCGCAGTCGTGATCGCTTCGGACCGCGTGCGCAAGCGCCTGCTCGGGCACGCGCCCACGGACCGGCTCGACGAGGGCTGGCGTGCGGGCGCCTACTCCCCCGCGCACACCGAGCGCACCTACGCCGGCCTGCTCGAGCGCGCGCGGCCGGTGCTGGCCTCCGGGCGCTGCGCGGTGCTGGACGCGACCTTCTCTGCGCGCGCCCGCCGCGGCGAGGCCGCGTGGCTGGCGCGCGAGCTCGGCTGCGAGGCATGGCTGGTCGAGGCGCAGTGTGCGCCGGAGGAGGCGCGGGAGCGCCTCGCCCGCCGGGCCGCCGCTGGCAGCGACCCCTCGGACGCGGGCCCCGAACGCTACGACGCCAGCGCGGCCGGCTTCGAGGCGACGGACGAGTGGCCCGCCGCGCGGCATCTTCGCATCGAGACCGACCGCTCCGACTGGCGCGGCGAGCTGGCGTCCCGGGCCGCGCGCATGCGTTGAGGCAGCGCGCCACAGCGATGGCTGCACGCGGAGCGGCCCCGCGGCCCCGTCGCTGGCACCGAAACTGCAAAAGAAAGGGCCGTCCCAGAGAGGAGCGGGGTGATGGATCTGCGCCGGCGTCCGGTGTCCGACATCATGCAGCGGGAGCTGGTCACGCTCGCGCCGCAGGAGACGCTCGACCTCACGCACGACCTGATGAGTCTCGGCCGGGTGCGTCACCTGCCCGTCCTCGAGGAGGGGCGCCTGGTGGGAATGGTCTCGCAGCGCGATCTGCTCGAGGCCTCGCTGTCGAAGACGCTCGACTTCGACGCAGGCTCGCGTCGGGCCTTCCTGCGCTCGGTGCAGGTGTCGGAGGTGATGGCGCGCGAGGTGGCCACGATCGGCCCCGACACCCCGCTCGACGAGGCGGCGCGCACGCTGGTCGGCCGCAAGATCGGCTGCCTGCCGGTGGTGGACCCCGACGGCGCGCTGCTGGGACTGGTGACGGACACGGATCTGCTCGCGGTGGCCTACCTGGCTGCCGACGACGCCGAGCCAGGGAGGACGATCGAAGTGGCGACGAAGACCGATTTTGAGGAGTGGGTCGAGCGCGAGCTCGAGGACCTTCGCCGGGTGCGCGACGAGCTGCGCGTACGGGCGCACCTCGGCAAGGCCGAGGTACGCGACCGCTGGGAGGCGCTCGAACGCGAGTATTCGAGGCTCGAGGGGCGCGCGAAGCGCGCCGGCCGAGCCGCCGAGGCTCCCCTCCAGAAGCTGGACGAAGACGTGCGCAAGCTCGCCCGTGATCTTCGCGAGGGATACCGGCACATCCGGGACTCCCTCTAGATGTACGAGTTCCTCGACTTCCGCGTCGCCGACGTGATGTCGGCGCCCAAGACGGTGTCTCCCGACGCCTCTCTCGGGGAGGTCGAGCGCATTCTCGAGCAGACCGGCTTCAACGGCCTGCCGGTCGTGGAGCAGGACCGGCTGGTCGGCTTCGTCACCTCGCTCGATCTGCTGGCGGCGTTCCGCTTCCACCCCGACGCGATCCTGCCGCCCTACGAGCAGATCATGCGGCGGCCGGTCGCCGGGGTGATGGCGCGCGAGCCCGCCGTGGTGCAGCCGCGCAGCCCGCTCACGCGCGTGCTCGAGAAGATGGTCGCGACGCGCAACAAGAGCTTCCCGGTGGTGGATCCGCATGGTGACCGGCTCGTCGGCGTGATCGCGCGCGAGGACGTGATGCGCGCCCTTCGGCGCGCCGACTCGGGCGAGCGTCCCGGCGAGCCGGAGCGCGAGTGAGCCGCCCCAGCCCGGCAGGAGCCCGCCTTCGCTCGCCCAGCTCCCCGATCTTGCGCTCGCCTTCGCCCCGCTGCGCGCGCCAGGGGGCTCGCGGGGCGTCGGCCGGCTCTTGACGATCGCCTAGCTCCGTGCTCCCCGAGATCGGACGAGAGCTGGCGGGCACCCTGTACCTGCTCCTCCCGCTCGCCGGCGGCGCCCTCGCCCACGCCGCGTGCATGAAGTGGGGCTGGCTCGCCTTCCTGACCCGGCCGATCGACGGGGGCCGCACGCTCGGTGGACGGCCGCTCTTCGGGCGCAGCAAGACCTGGCGCGGTCCGATCACGGTCGCGGCGGGCTCCGCCGCGACGTACGCGCTCCAGCGCCACCTGCTCCACGGCATGCCGGTCGTCGCAGAGCTCGAGCTCGTCGACTACGCGAGCCTCCCCGGCTGGTGGCTGGGCGCTCTGCTCGGAGCGGCGGCCGAGCTCACCGAGCTGCCCAACAGCTTCACCAAGCGTCGGCTCGGGATCGCGCCGGGCGGCACGGACCGCGGCCCGCGCGGCGCGCTCTTCTTCCTCTGGGATCAGGTCGACGTCCTGCTCGGCTTCTGGCTTGTGGCGGCAACGGTGGTGCCCCCGACCCCCCTGCGACTGGCCGGCTCGCTGATCTTGGTCGCGGCGTTCCATCCCCTGCTGACGGTCCTCGGGTACGTGCTGGGTGTGCGGCCGACGGCGCGCTGACCGCCGATGCGATGAGGCATCCAGCCCCGTCCCTGGGACAGAGCGCCCGGAGCCGGTCCTGCCCGGACGGGAGCGCTCCCGCCGCGGGCACGCCAGTTGCTTCCATTCAGATGGGAGAGTGTCGCTTTGCTCTCCTGGAGGTCGGACCATGAAGGTCGGACAGCTCATGACCAAGGAGGTCGCCAGCTGCGGCCCGCACGACAGCCTGGAGGAGGCCGCGCGCATCATGTGGGAGCACGACTGCGGGTTCGTGCCCGTCACCGAAGGCTTGGAGCAGCGGCGCGTCATCGGGATCGTGACCGATCGCGACGCGTGCATGGCTTGCTACACGCGCGGCGCAGCGCTCCGCCAGATCCGGGTCGGGGACGTGATGTCCACGGGGATCCGCTGCTGCAAGGCCGTCGACGACGTCGCCGCGGCCGAGGCGAAGATGCGCGAGGCGCAGGTGCATCGTCTGCCGGTCGTGGACGAGTCCGGCCAGCTGCAGGGCGTCATCTCCCTGGCGGACATCGCGCGTGAGGCGGGACGCGAGGCGGGATCGAAGCGCCGGGACGTGGCCGCCCGAGAGGTCGGGGAGACCCTCGCCGCGATCCGTCAGCCGCGGGAGATATCCGCCTAGCTGCAGGAGGTCGGAGATGGCCCGTCCAGAGGTCTGCGATCAGCCCTGGTGTGCGTTGAGGCGTCCGGGGGCGGATGCGGGTCTGCTCGTGGATCTCGTCGTCGCCGCGCTCGCGGGCGAGGACGTTCGGGAACGGCTGGATCCGGACTCCTGCATCGAGCCTCACGCTCGTTGTGTCACCTGCGTGGAGCGGGTGATGCGGGGCGCCCGGCCGCTGACTACTGTCGCGGAGCAGGAGCGCAAGGAAGATGTGGCGCACTGGTCCTGGCGTCGCGCCCGGCGGCGCAGGCCCGTGTAGGCGGCGGACGGAAGGACGGGGATCACGCCGAGCGTGCGAGCAGCTCGTAGAGGACGATCGCGATCTCGATCACGATCAGGATCACGATGTACCACTCGACCCGCAGGCCCTGGCGGGTGTTGACCAGGTCGAGCGTCGTGCGCGCGGCCAGCGCCACCAGCTCCAGCTTGCGCGTGAGGATGCGCTCGCGTTCGACGAGCTCGTACTCGGTCGACAGGCGCTCGTAGAGACGGTCCAGAGCCGGGACCTCCCAGGTGATCTCGGGCTTCTCGCTCACCTCCACCCGACCGACCATGCGGCTCTGGATCAGCAGGGCGTCGCCGATCTCGCGGGTGAGCTCCCGCCCCCGCGCCAGGCGCGCGCCGCGCCGCAGGCGCTCGGCGAGCAGGTCCACGCGGTCGAAGGCCTCCCTGACCCGCACCTCGTGGTGGGCGAGCACGGCGCTCTTCGCCAGCACCGAGGCCACCACCTGGAGGCGCTCCAGGCTCTCGGCGGCCAGGACGAAGCGCCCGTCCGCGTCCACCCCCTCGCGCCCTTCGGGATCGACGACGACCTCGGCGGTCTCCGTCTCGGGACGCTCCAGCGACCCACTCACGTGCGGCGCCAGACGCGCCGCGAAGGCGCGCTCCGTCTCCTCGTCGACGTCGAAGGCGACGTAGGCGCCGAAGCGGAATACGACCAGATGTCCGCGTTCTCCGGCGGGCAGCACCATCGGCGCCTGCGCCACGGCGGTGCCCTTCTCGAGCTCGCGGGTGTCGATGCGCGACCCGAGCAAGCGGGCGCGGGCGAGGAAGGTCGCGGGGAGGGGGGGCACGGGGTCCTCGACCGTGGCTCCGCGGCGGGCCGATGGGGACCCGGACTCAGCGCGAGCCGTCCTCGGAGGATAGGGAGCGCCGCGGCACCACGCTGACGCCGTCCGACACGCGGTCGCTCGGGTAGAGCACCACCCGATCGCCCGCCTCGAGCCCCGAGACCACCTCCACCTCGAGCCCGGTGTGGCGTCCACGCTGGAGCTCTCGCAGGTGCGCGGTGCCGTCGTCCGCTTCGAACACCGCCCAATGATCGCCGTCGCGGAACAGCGCCGAGAGCGGGATCTTCAGCACGTCGTCTCCCTCCCAGAGCACGATCCGCGCCTCGACCCGGTAGCCGTGGCCCAGCGCCTGCCACTTCTCGCGCGGCTCGACGAAGTCGAGGATCACCTTCACCCGCTGCTCCTCGATCCCGAGAGCGGACACCTTCGTGAAGCCGTAGGGCTCGACGCGCCGCACGCGGGCCTCGAGGGGCTCTCCACCGCCCCATTCCTCGAGGATGGCGCGGGCGCCCGGCTGGACCTTCACCGCGTCGGCGGAGAGCAGCTCCACCACCACCTCGAGATCCGAGGGGTCGCCGATCTCGAGCAGGGGGTCGCCCGCCTGCACCGGGCCCTCGCTCTCGCGCATCACGCGCAGCACCCGCCCCGATACCGGCGCGCGCAGCGGAATGCACTCGCAGTCGGCGCCGCGCTTGTGGGTATCGATCGGCGAGACGAGCCGGGCCTGGGCGCGGTCGAGGTCGAAGATCCGCTCCTGGAACGCCGCGCGCGCGGTCTCGAGCGCGGCGCGGGTGGTGCGGAACTCCCGGCGTGCGGCGTCGAGGTCGCGCTGGGAGACGGCGCCGCGGTCCATCAGGTTCTGCTGGCGCGCGAGCTCGGTCTGGGCGTAGGCGAGGTTCGCCTCGGCGCGCTGCACCTCGGCGGCGGCGGTGTCCCGGGCCGCCGACGCCGCGCGCACTGTCGCCTTCGCCTCGCTCTCGGAGCGCACGTCGAGCAGCGTCGGGTCGATCGGCTCGATCTGCGCGACGATCGTCTCTCCCGCCACGACCTCGTCACCGGCCTCGGCCTCGATCCGCCGCAGGCGTCCGGAGACCGGGGCCGAGAGCACGTGCACGTCGCGCACGCGCGTCTCCCCTTCCTCGTCCACGGTGACGAGGAGCGGACCCCGCTCCACCGTGGCGAGGTCGACGGGAACCGCCCGGGGCCAGAAGGCGAAGACGAGGCCCACCGCGAGGAGCAGGGCGAGGACTCCCCACAGCGCGAAGCGGCGCTGTTGAGCGGTCACGACGTCATCACTCTCGCGTCTTGAGGACCGCGATCAGATCGAGGCGGTCCAGACGGCGCCGCACCAGGAAGGCCGAAACCGCGGTGGCGAGGACCGTGATCGCGACGGCCAGGCCGAAGGTGGAGGGCTCGATCACCATGGGAACGCGGTAGAGCTCCGTCTCGAACAGGTCGGTGATCAGCCACGCCAGTCCCAGCCCGATCGCGCAGCCCAGGGGAAGCCCCGCGAAGGCCAGCAGACCGACCTCGCCGAGCAGGATGTAGGAGATCTCCAGGCGGCTCAAGCCCAGGACGCGCAGCGTCGCCAGCTCGCGCGCGCGCTCGGAGAGCGCCACTCTCGTGCTGTTGTAGGCGACGCCGAAGGCCAGCATGCACGCGAAGGCGGCGAAGAAGGAGATGAAGGTGAGCATCGTCTCGCCGACGGTCGCGTAGAACTCCTGCACCGCGGCGCGCTTCACCGTGACCGCCGCCACCGCGGGGAGATCCTTGAGGTCGCGAAACAGCAGGTCCTCCTTCCGCGAGTCCACGCGCAGGTGGGCGGCGCTCGCCGCCGGTCGCTCGCCCATCATGCGATTCAGTGCGCGCAGGTCCATGTAGGCGGGCGTTCCGAGGTACGTCTCGAACACATCCGCCACGCGCAGCTCGCGCACCGGGCGCCGGCCTTCGAGCACCTCGACGGTGATCGGGTCGCCGCGATCCACGCCGAGCATCGCCGCCAGCTTCGTCGAGAGCAGCAGGCCCTCGGGCGGGATCGCGACCTCGCCGCCGTCGGCGTCGTAGACGGGATCGAGGGCGGCGTCGGCGGGAACGCCCTGGATCGCCTGGCGGTGGGAGCGCGGTCCGGCCCGCAGACGCGACGACACGACGCGCGTGGGCTCCGCGTACAGGACGCCCGGCAGCTTCTCCAGCGCCTCGATCACGACGTCGCTCTTCGCCTCGACCAGTCCCACCGTCACGTCCTGGTGCTGTCCCTCGAAGAACTGGATCTCCGCCAGCTCGTCGATGGCGTCCCCCCACTGGAGGGCCACCACCAGCAGCGCGACGGCCATCGCGATCCCCGTCGAGGTCACCAGCGAGCGTCCCGGATAGCGCAGGATCGTGCGCAGGATCATGCGCGTGGGCTGGTCGAAGGGTCGGGTGACCGCGGCGCCGAGGCCGGTGCGCCGGAACAGCGTCGGCGTGGGCGGGCGCATGGCCTCGGCCGGCGGGAGGCGCACGGCCCCGTGGACCGCCTGGGCGGTGCCCGCCAGGGCGGCGGCGACGCTGACGGCGCCGGCGATCGCGAACACGGCCGGGCTCGGCCGGAAGAAGAAGAAAGGGAAGCGGTAGAACTCGGCGTAGATCTCGGTGGTCTTCAGGCCGAACCAGGAGCCGAGCGCGCAGCCGAGGGCGGTCCCGAAGGCGGCGATCAGGATCACCATCTTCGTGTAGTGCCAGCCCACCGCCCGGTTCGAGTAGCCGAAGGCCTTGAGCAGGCCGATCTCCGCGCGCTCGAGGGCGATCAGGCGCGTCAGCACCATGTTGGTGAGAAAGGCGGCCACGGCGAGGAAGATCGCCGGCAGCACGCTGGCCATGTTCGCGAGCTGGTCGATCTCGCTGGTCAGGAACCAGTTCGACACCTGGTCGCGACGGCCGTAGGCGCCCGTGCCGCCGTAGGGAGCGAGCAGCTGGTCGAGGCGTGCGATCACGTCCTCGGCGCGCGCCCCGCGCCAGAGGGAGAGCGTCACGTCGTTGAAGGCCCCGTCGAGATCGAAGGCGGCGGCCAGCGCCTCGCGCCCCATCCAGATCACGCCGTAGCGGCGATCGTCGGGCATCAGGGCTCCCGGCCCGATCGCGTAGACGAACTCGGGAGACAGGGCCACGCCGACGATCTCGAGCTCGCGCCGCTTGCCGTTGACCAGGGCGCGGATGCGGTCGCCCGGCCGCAGCCCCTGGCCCTCGGCGAAGGCCTCGTTGATGATCGCCTCGTCGGGGTTGCCGGGCTGCGGACTCCGGCCCTGACGCAGAGTGAGCCGGTTCAGCAGCGGCTCCCCGCGCTCGGGGATCGAGAGCAGCTGTCCGATCACCGGCTCCTCGAAGCCCGGGACGTCGAGCAGCGCCAGCTTCGCGATCCGCGTCTGTACCGACTGCACGCCGGGGATCGCCGCAATGCGTACGGACAGGCGCTCGGGGGCGCGCTTGAGCGTGGCGAACACGTGGGCGAAGCGCGACCGCTCGTAGTAGGCGGCAGCGGTGTCGCGCAGGGCCTCGAGCGCACCGAGCGACATCACCAGCACGGCCACGCCCGAGGCGATCACCATTCCGATCGCGACGACCTGGCCGCGCAGCCGCAGCAGGTCGCGCCCCAGCTTGCGATCGAGGGGGTGCAGGATCGGCTGGCGCGGCGCGGGGTGGCGGCGCAGGTCGCGCGTGGCGGAGGCGTCGCTCACCAGGAGAGCTCGGAGGCCGGTCGGCGCGCGGAGTTGGCGCGGACGTCCACGATCCGCCCGTCACCGAAGGAGATCACCCGATCGGCCATGTCGGCGATGCCCACGTTGTGGGTGATCAGCGCGGTCGCCGTTCCCAGCTCGCGGTTCACGTGCTCGATCGCCTCCAGCACCAGTACGCCGGTCTGGCTGTCGAGCGCCCCCGTCGGCTCGTCGCACAGCAAGAGCTCCGGCTGCTTCGCGATGGCACGCGCGATCGCCACGCGCTGCTGCTCGCCTCCCGAGAGCTGGGCCGGGAAGTGGTCCAGGCGATCGCCCAGGTTCACCATCCCGAGCGCCTCCTCGGGCGCCATCGGACGCTCCGCGATCTCGGTCACGAGCGCCACGTTCTCGAAGGCCGTCAGGCTCGGAATCAGATTGTAGAATTGGAACACGAAGCCGACGTGCCGCCGGCGATACGCGGTGAGTCGGGCCTCGTCGTAGGCGGTGAGTTCGCTGTCGCGGAAGAAGACTTGCCCGTCACTGGGTGCGTCGAGACCGCCCAGGATGTTGAGCAGCGTCGACTTTCCCGACCCCGAAGGGCCGACCAGCACGATCAGCTCGCCCTCTCCGAGGTCGAGATCCACACCGCGCAGCGCGTGAACCTCCACCTCGCCCGTGCGGTAGATCTTGCTGAGGCCACGGGCGCGGAGCACCGCGTCGACCGCGGGAACGGGGCTGGCCATGCGGGCCCTCTCGAGTGCGACGAGACGATGCCCTCCGTCGGCCGCCGCCGCCAACCCACTCCGCCGCAGCGACGAGGGGCCGCTGCGGCGGCGCGCCACGATGGCGCGGACCGCGCCCACCGGGTCGGCGCGGTGCGTGGCACGTCCGTTGCAACCCAGCAGTTGGGCCCACGGGGCTCATCTAGGAGGAAACGAGCGATGGCCGAGAAAGCCGAGAAAGAGAAGACCCGCAGTGTGACTCGCTGGGATCCCTTCGAGGAGATCGACCTGTTCACGGGATGGAGTCCGTTCCGGGAGCAGGGAAGCGTTCCTTCGCGGCTGCTGCGCCTGCTCGGGGAGCCGGGCGGTGCCGGTGTGTTCCGCGGCCGGTTCGCGCCCGCGGTCGACATCGCGGAGGACGACGGCCGCTACGTCGTGACCGTCGAGCTGCCGGGCTCGAAGAGGGAGGACATCACGGTCGAGATGAAGGACCAGGTCCTCACGATCCGCGGCGAGAAGCACAACGAGCGCGAGGAGAAGAAGGAGCAGAGTCGCTGGATCGAGCGAAGCTACGGCTCCTTCAGCCGCTCCTTCACGCTGCCCGCGAACGCGATCGCCGACCGCGTGAAGGCCAGCTTCGACGAGGGCGTGCTGACGATCGAGGTGCCGAAGGCCGAAGACGCCAAGCCGCGGACGATCTCGATCAAGTAGCCGCGTCTCGCTCGAGGCGATGTGGCGCGACGCCCCAATCTGGGGTGTCGCGCCCACGTGTGCGGCCGTGCGCAAACGAGCGCGGCGGGAGCCTGGATCGGAATCCGAGCCCGGCTACCGTCGCGCGACGTGCGAACCGGATCCCCACCTAGCAGGGTCGACCCGGATCGCGCGGCTCTCGAAGCCACCCGTACACGCCTCGCAAGGAGCCCCGAAGCCCAGGACAGCATGGATCGCGATGACCATCGCTCTCGGATCGCTCCTCGCTGCCTCCGCCGCCGCGGCGGAGCCGAGGTACGTGGGCGTCCAGGACTGCGCCCGCTGCCACAAGAAGGAGATGATCGGCGACCAGTACGGCGTGTGGAAGAAGAGCAAGCACGCCAACGCGATGGACGCGCTCAAGAGCGACAAGGCGAAGAAGATCTCCGCCGAGAAGGGCCTGGCGGATCCGCCGGACCAGGCGAAGGAGTGCGTGCGCTGCCACGCCACCGCCGCCGCGCTCAAGCCTTCGGAGATCTACAAGAAGCCGCTCAAGATCTCCGACGGCGTGCAGTGCGAGTCGTGCCACGGGCCCGGCAGCGAGTACCGGAAGAAGACCGTCCACGCGACGAGCATCGAGAAGGGCATCGCGGCCGGAATGTGGGAGCCGGGCAAGAACGAGAAGGTCTGCACGAACTGCCACAACTCGGACAGTCCGAGCTGGGACACCGCCAAGGGCTTCGACTTCGAGGCGCACAAGAAGAAGATCGAGCACCCGATCCCGGAGAAGGTGAAGGCCACGTGCTGGAGCTCCAGGAGGCGGCGCGCAAGGGGGACTAGGACTCCGGTGTGACGTCTGGCATCCCGTCGCTCTGGCAGCGGAAGCGGTCCGGTTCTTGAGCTCAGGTGGCCGCTGTCGTCGAGGTCCGCGCGCCAGTCGGAGTCGTCTCGGGAGAGCTGTCCGAGACGAGTCGGTCCGCGCCTAGACGATCGTCCTCATCGCTGCTACCCGATCCCGAGGGCGACCTTCGGCGCTGGGCTTCGCCGCTCATAGCGCGGGGTTCAGGGATCGAGGACACCGAGGAGCATGGGATGAAGCGAGTCTGCTTGGTGATTTCCCTCCCACTCCTATTCCTTGCGCCCAGCCTGGCTGGGGCCAGCGACCCCCGCGACTCGGTTTGTCTCGATTGCCACGAGGCCGGCGAAGACGCGGAGCTGGACGAACTCGAAGCAGAAGTCCACATGCCCACCTTCCTTCGAGGGGTCCACGGGACAACGGACTGCATACAGTGTCACGTCGGCGTGAGCGAGGACCACGACGACGAAGGGCAGATTCCCGACAAAGTCGATTGCGGTAACTGTCACGCCCAGGAGGTGGACGACTTCTCCACGGGAATCCACGGCACCCTGGTAGCCGAGGGGGATCCCGATGCCCCTCGTTGTGAGTTCTGCCACGGGCAAGCGCACTACACCCTCTCTCAGCACGATCCAGACTCTCGAACCTTTCCCATGAACGTTCCCGAGTTGTGTGGAGAGTGTCATCGCCAGGGCGAGCGCTCCGCGGTCCGAAACCACGCAAGCGAGACGCACATCCTCGAGAACTACCGCATGAGCATCCACGGCAAGGGGCTGTTGGAGAGCGGTCTGATCGTCTCCGCCACCTGCTCCAAGTGTCATACGGCCCATCGGGAGCTCCCCGTCGACGATCCACGGTCCTCCGTCAACCCGTCCAACATCAAGGACACCTGCGGGAACTGCCACTACGGGATCAAGGAGACCCTGGCCCAGAGCGTGCACAGCCCGACGGTCACCCATACCGACGCGAAGCTGCCCGGCTGCAACGATTGCCACACCTCGCACCAGATCCAACGGGTTACGAACGGAGACTTCCGCATCGAGATCAGCTCGCAGTGTGGCAAGTGCCACGAGAAGCTGGTCGAGAGCTATTTCGAGACCTACCACGGCAAGGTTTCGAAGCTGCGCGGAGAGCTGACCGCGAAGTGCTACGACTGTCATGGATCCCACGACATCCGGTCTCCCTCGGATCCCGCCTCGACGCTCAGCTCGGCGAACATCATCGGGACCTGTGGGAAGTGCCACTCGGGTGCGAACGCGGGTTTCGTCGAATACCTGCCTCACGCCACGCACGACGATCGAGAGAAGTACCCCCAGCTCTTCTGGGCCTACTGGGGCATGACCTCGCTCCTGCTCGGAACCATGGGCTTCTTCGGGGTTCACACGATTCTATGGTTCACCCGCTCGCTGATCGAGAGTCTGCGGGGATCCAGGCGGGAAGAGTCCGGCGCGCCTCCGATCGAGCCGAGCGACGAGGACGTCTACTTCCGCCGCTTCGAGCTGAGCCACATCCTGTTGCACCTCACCGTCGTAGTGACGTTCCTGACGCTCGTATTCACAGGAATGTGCCTCAAGTTCCCCGACAATCCGTACTTCTCGGTGCTGGCCGGCGCCTTCGGTGGCCCGGTGGTGCTGGGGGTCCTCCATCGCCTGTCCGCGATCTTCACCTTCGGTTACTTCGCCTACCACCTGGCGGCGGTGTTCGTGAAGTGGCGGCACCGACAGGTCACGCTGCGGGGTCTCGTGACCGAGGACTACTCGATGATTCCGCTCCCGCGTGACCTGGTGGCGCTGAAGAAGAACGTGGCCTGGTTCCTGGGGCTGGGACCGCGTCCGCAGCTCGGCCGTTGGACCTACTGGGAGAAGTTCGACTACTTCGCCGTGTTCTGGGGGGTCGCCATCATCGGCCTCACCGGTCTGATGCTGTGGTTCTCCGAGACCGTCACCCTCCTGATTCCCGGCTGGTGGATCAACGTCGCGACGGTGATCCACAGCGACGAAGCGCTGCTCGCGGCGGCGTTCATCTTCACCGTTCACTTCTTCAACGGGCACTTCCGTCCCGGCAAGTTCCCGATGGATCTGGTGATCTTCACGGGTCGTTCCACGCTCGCGGAGCTCAAGAAGGATCATCCGAAGCAGTACGAGGAGCTGGTCGCGAGCGGCGAGCTCGAGAAGCGCCTCGTCGGTCCGCCCCCGAGGTGGCTGTCGATCACGGCCGCCGTCTTCGGGACGATCTTCCTGCTGACCGGGCTGGCGCTGATCGGCGCAATCGCGCTCTCGCTGATTCACTCCTAGCGCTCGCCCGATTCACTCGTAGAGCTCGATACCGCCCGTGTGGCAGTCGGAGCAGCTCGTGTACTCCTCGATGGTTTCTCCGTCCTCCGGATGGACGAAGGGGAGTCCCGTCTCGATGTTCACGTTGACGTTGTCGGTGCTCTCGCCCTGAGCGAGGATCAGGTGGCAGCGCGTGCAGTCCGTGAAGATCGTTTCGCCGGTGTCGGAGACCATTCTGTCGTTGTGGCATCGGAAGCAGCCGGGTGAGTCCCGATGGCCGATGTTGCTCGGGTACGACCGCCAGCTGGCCTTCATCTCCGGAAAGACCGTCGAGCGATAGATCTTCTGCAGCTCCTTGATGCTCCGGACGAGATCCGCGTTCTTTCGCTCGAAGATCTCCGGGTATTCGCGCTTGTAGTAGTCGTGGAGGTGATTGGCGATGCCCTCCATGGCTTCCGCCGTGGTCGCGTAGTCGTCGTCGATGGCTTGCACCGCCTGGACCTTGATCTCCGGCAGGGTGAGGGCGATGGAGCCTGCTTCGAGTGCATCGTCGACGCTCTGCATCGCCGTCGGAAACTGATGGGCTGGCCGGTTGTGACAGTCCATGCAGTCCATCGTCCGGACCTCGAACTTGGCGCGCTCGGTCTCGCTCAGGGGGGCGTCGGCGTTGCTGTACTCGGTGACACTTCCGTCGGATCGAGTGACGCGAACCCATGCCATTTGCTGTCGCTTCTCGTCGGTGGCGACGTATTCGACCTTGTTCGCGATGAGCATGTGATAGTGGATGCCCGAGCCCTTCAAGAAGGTCGACTTCTCTCCGCCGATCTTGACGAGCATCCGCATCTGAGTGCGAGTGTTGTCCTCGTCCGAGAGATAGTACGAGCGGACCAGCTCCTTGTAGCCGGTGAACTTCCGGCGCCAGTGGCACTGTTCGCACGTCTCGCGAGCAGGACGCAGATCGTGGATCGGTGTGGGAATCGGACGGTCGTAGTTGCCCACGGCCACGGCCCAGACCTGTCGCAGCCCGGAGATCTTCGACTTGACGTACCAGTCGGCTCCCGCGCCGATGTGGCATTCCGCGCAGGCCACCCGCGCGTGGGGAGAGGCGTTGTAGCGGACCCATTCCGGATTCATCACCGAGTGGCAGAGCTGCCCACAGAACTCGACCGACTCGGTGGCGTGGAAGGACTTGTACGACCCGACCCCGACCAGGACCACCAGGAGCGCGAAGCCGCCCAACAGGGCCAGCGCGACGGTGCGGTGTTCGGGGTTGTTGAGGTCGATGCGGAACACGGCGAGGGCGCTCGTGCGGCCCTGGCGCCGTCGTCTGCGTTCCCAGAGCATTCCGATCGGAACCAGGGCGAAGCCCGTCATCAGGACCAGGCTCGCGAAGGCGTACAGGATCCCCGTGTACGGCGAGGGGTGGCTCAGCAGCTCCTGAAGGAAGATCGACGTCCCACTGAGCAGGGCGGCCAGCACCAGAGCCATGCCGACGTAGGTGATCCAGTTCCGGTAGTACCCGCGAGGCAGAGTCGGCTCCGGTTCGCTCAAGATGTGCTTCGGTTCAAACTCGACTCGAACGACGAAGGCGGGCCCTGGACGTCTCGCCGCCGGTTCGTCACGGCTCGAGCAGGGCGCTCGTCAGCGTCACGCCCAGTGTGACGGTATGTCGCGTGCTGTCGAGGTCGAAGGGGGGAATCGCGCTGACCAGACTCTGGGGGACGTACGCTCCGTCCTGGTAGTACTCGAAGCGGTACCCGACCTGCACCCGCAGCCCCTCCCGGAGCCAACGCCCCACCTCGAGATTGGCGGAGTGGAGGTTCGAGTCGATCTTCGCATTCTGGTGGATCAGCGCGAGCTCGGGCGAGCCCGAGTCGTAGCCGGTCTCGGCCCGGGTGAAGGCGTAGGCGAGGGAGGCATCGGTGCGATCGTCGATCCCGACGTGGGTCCCGACCACCACGCTCCACTGGCGGTTGTCGTAGCCCGCGTCGCCGTCGTCGCGGAACGTGATCGGCACCGAGGGCTGCACGTAGCGCTGCAGGCTGGAGAGCGCGAGCTCGTAGTCCTGGACGTCGCTCGACACGAAGAAGGAGCCGAAGACGCCCACTTTCTCCCAGGGCGCGGCGTTCGCGGTGAGCCCCACGAGCCAGTCGTAGCGGTCGAAGTGGCGGCGCAAATCCGGTCCCGTCGGAGGGATGCCGACGCCGCCGCCTCCGACCATCACCTGATCGTTGTTCTCGCCCCGTCCGCCTCGCGCGAACAGGGAGAGTACGACGGACTTCTCCACCGGGAGCGTGTAGGAGGCGCGCAGCTTCCCGTACAGGTAGTCGTCGAGATCGGTCACGTAGCCGAGGTCGGGCGCGATGCGGTAGCCCACCTCGCCGCTCACGCCCACGCGCTGCAGCAGTCGCAGCCGGGTGCTCCCGTAGACCGTGTAGGACCGCGAATCGTCGTGCACCAGCGCATTCACCGGCAGGATCGCCGGGAAGCAGGACCCCGGCGGGCAGCCGGGCGAGGAGAACTCCAGGTCGCGGTCGACCGAGTCGTAGCGGCCGCCGAGCGCCAGCCGATTGCCGGCGTTGATCCGGTAGGCGGCCTCGATCCCGGCCCGCAGGCGCGTCCAGTCGCGCACGAACTCGTCCACCTGGGTGCCGTTGTTTCCATCCGGGTTGAAGAGCGCCGTGTTGCGGTCGATGTCGTTGTGGCGTTGGTCGTACTTGAAATAGGCGTTTGCGGAGAGCCCGGCCACGAGCGCGACGTCGGCGGTGAAGTTGCCCGAGTAGAACTGGATCTGGTTGTTGCGCAGACCGAAGGCGTCCTGGAGCGGCGTGTAGCCCGGGACCTGCTCGAGCACGGCAGCCTGGAAGCCCCCCTCCAGGGTCGCCCGCTCCCCGATGCGGCCGCGCAGGCGCAGGGTGCCGGTGTAGCGGTCGGTGTCCGGAATGAAGTCGACCGTGCTCGCATTCGGCGTGATGCCGTTGCCGAGTTCGCTCTGGAGGATCGCCGGCTCATCCTCGCGGAAGCGCTGGTAGTCGAAGTCGAAGTCGGCGGTGAACCAGCGGCCCGGCGCCATCAGCAGGCCGCCGCCCACGTCGCCCACGTTCTGGTCGCGGTCCTGAGCGAGCCCGATCCAGCGGTTGTCCGGATTGATCAGGAAGCGCAGCTGGCGGCGGCCGCTGCGATGATCGTAGCCGCCGTGCAGCAGCAGCTCGGGCGCCAGGACCTCGTCGAGCCGCTTGGCCGACGGGAGCAGCTCGCCGGGGCGCACGCCGAGCTCGGCGGCGAAGCCCGTGCGCTGGCGCGCGAAGCGGTCGTCGGGCGCGCTCATGTCCTCGAACAGGAGGCCCGTGCCCGCGGTGTTCGGGAACAGCCGCGTCTCCTCGGTGCGGATGCGCCGATAGAACAGGTCGAGGTCGAAGCCGGGGAGCCGTCCGAGCACGAGCAGGCGCTGGTTGTAGAAGGGATCATCGATCTGGGAGCCCGACACGCCGAGGTTGGAGGTGGGGCTCTCGAAGCGCACCTGGAGCAGCGGCGTCTCGCCCTTCCCGAACACGTCGAGCGCTGCGCCGCTCACTCCGAGCTCGACCGGGAAGGTGCTCGACTTGTTCGGGACGAAGTCGTATTGATCGAGGAAGCCGCCGACGCCGTTGGCGTCCTCCTTCGACGAGGTGTGGGTGTAGACGGCGGTCGGGGTCAGGGACCAGCGGAACTGGAGCTCCTGGTCGGCGTCCTCCTCGCCCTCGCCGTCCGCTGCTTCGTCCTGCTCGGCGTCTTCGTCGTCGACCGCCTCGTCGTCCGCGTCCGCGGCGCCCATTGCCTCGTCGTCCGCGGCCGCGCCGGTCGCCGCGGCGGCCTCGGGCGCCGTGGCAGCCGGCTCCTCCTCGGCGGGGGCGGGCAGCGCGAGCAGGAGTCCGAGCCAGAGGAGCGGAAGGAGGGATCGGCTGCGCATGGGGGCGTCCTCACCGCCTCAGGTGGGGATCGGCATAGGAGCCGTGGATGGCCGAGTGACAATCCGTGCAGCGGGTGGCGAAGGCGAAGGGCTGATGCACCGCTCCCGCCTCGGCCACCGTGTGGCAGGAGATGCAGACGCCGGGCTCGTTGGTGACGAGCAGGGCGCGCGAGCTGGTGCCGTGGGGAACGTGGCAGTAGCCGCAGTCCTCGGTGACCGGGCCGTGCTCGTAGATCCACGGGCCGCCGTAGTCCTGGTGGCAGCTCGTGCACAGGGCGGTGGGAGCACCGAGCGCCACGTCGCGCTCGCCGTGGGGATCGTGGCAGTCCGTGCACGCCAACATGCCCTCGCGCAGCGGGTGATGGGAGGGGAGGGCGAAGGTCGCGGCCACGTCGGCGTGGCAGGTGCTGCACAGGCGGGTGACGTCGCCGGCGTGGGGCGAGACCGCCTGGGCGACCGCGGTCGAGCGGCGCAGGTTCCACGGCTGCCGGTCGTGGAGATCGTGGCAGTCGGTGCAGAAGACGCCGCCCTGGTTGTGCTCCGACTGGTTCCAGCCCAGCAGCGTGCGATGGCCGGTGTCGTGGCAGGCCTCGCAGTCCGCGTTCGCCGGGAAGCGGATGTCGGCGGTGTCCGCGCTATCGATGTGCTTCTGGCCCGAGCCGTGGCAGGACTCGCAGTCGGCGTGGTAGCTGGTCGCCGGTGCGTGATCGAGCACGTCCTCGTGGCAGATCTGGCACTCCTCGGCGCCGACCCGCTCGGTCGCGCCCTCGACGGGAGCCGTACGGTGGGTGCGCTGGAGGTCCCCGGTCGACAGCGAGACGCAGGATACGACCGCGACGAGCAGCAGCGCACCGGTCCGGCGGACGCCCCGCCCGCCGCTCCCCGCGTTCCGATCCGCCGCTCCGTCCGTGCCGCGTGCTCGCAATCGACGTCCCCCGCGCCGGCCTTCTCGGATTGTCGGATCAGTTGATGTCGGCGTCGAGGGCGTGGAAGGACGCGCCGTTCAGCTTCATGTGGTCCGTCGCCGCCGTGTTGTCGTGGCAGCTCGAGCACACCGCGGCGTTCGGCGAGATGTTGAGGTCGTCGGTCGAGACGGTGACGTCGGCCCCCGTGTCGATCGTCGTCGGCGTCGCGTCGAACGCGGCCTCGGCGGTGTAGGTGCCCGGCAGGTGACAGGTCTCGCAGTTGCGTCGGTTGCCGATGAACTCGACGTGGGAGAAGTCGTTCACCGAGCCGCCGAAGCCGTAGATGACCACGCCGTTCTGGAGCTCCGCCCCGCTGTGGATCTGGTGGATCAGCCGCTTGAAGTCGATCGCCTCCTCGGCCTTGCCGTCGGCGGTCATCGCCGGGGGTGCCGGCCGACGGGAGACGTCCGTGGCGTTACCGTTGTGGCAGAGCACGCAGATCTGCTCGTTCCCGGTCCGGTTGCTGCCATGCAGACTGATGCCATTGCCCGCCTGGTCGTGGCAGGTATTGCACTTGTCGACGTCGATCACCTGACGGCGCGGGACCGTGCCGACCATGCGACCCTGGGTGACGTCGAAGTAGACGACGTCGCTCTTCACCGCGATACGGTCGCTGAAGGTGCCGTCGCCGTCGAGGTCGGCGGCGGGGTGGCCCTCGAGCCCGATGCCCACGCTGCCCGAGGTGGCCGAGGAGGGCAGCGTCACCAGCGCGCGGTAGAGGCCGCCACCCAGGGCGGAGACCGAGCCTCCGCCCACGCCGAGGGCGTTCGTGCTGATCGGCTGGGCCGGCGAGCTTCCGCTGCCGTCGTTGGTGTAGTCGGTGGTGTTCCAGCCGACGATCATCGCGAGTCGGCTGGCTCCGCCGGCCGCGGTCCACTCCGGGTCCGACTCGAGCGTCATCGGCGTGCCGTCGCGGGTGACCGAGTAGTCGACCGACAGCTCGCGGTTGGAGGCCTGGTAGCTGACGTTCTGGATCCAGTAGCCGTTCATGCCGCCGCGGTAGAGGCCGCCCTCCACGCGCCGCTCGGCACCCAGGTGGACCGCCTCGATCGGCTGGGGCAGCGAGTCCGAGCTCGGCGGGTGGGGACCGGTCTGGGGGTGGCAGAAGCTGCAGTTCGCGTTGGTGGTCTGGACGCCGCCCATCCCGTGGTTGGCGCCCGTCGAGAAGTCGACGTCGTCGTGGCACGCGCCGCAGGCCTGCATCGTGGGAACCATGCTCCAGTTGTCGACGTCGGCGCCCCCGCCCGTGTGGCAGATCTGGCAGTCGTCGATGTCCTTGGTGAAGGTCACCGTCGAGTAGTCGTGGACGGAGTTGCCGAAGCCCACGATCGTGTAGCCGTTGGCCAGGCTCGATCCGTAGTGGATCTTGTGGACCAGGATCGGAAAGCTCACCGAGTTGCCGGTCTGGCCGTCGGTCGTGCCGGGGTTGTGGCAGGTGACGCAGTACTCCACGTCGGTGCGTCCGCCGCCGTGCAGCGCCAGCTTCGTGTCCGAGGTGGCGCCGTGGCAGCCGTTGCAGGTGGCCGTCTGCACGATGTCGCGGGTCCGGCTGGCCGAGTTGCAGTTGTTGTTGGCGCCGCCGAGGTTGGCGTCGAAGTCGCACCAGCCGTTACCCGCCGGGATGTCACCCGACGAGATCTGGATCGCGACGCGCAGGGTGTCGCCGCTCGCGATCGGCGTGACCCCGGCCGGCGCGGTCGAGGGGTCGAAGCGGGAGATGTAGCGGTAGTGCCCGGCCGAGGGCGTGTTGGCCTGGAAGGTGCCGCTGCCGAAGGTCTCCGCGTTGGCCTGGACGGCACCGGCGTCGGTGCGCGTGATGAAGCTCTGCCAGAAGGTCGCGTCCCCGGACCCGACCCCGGGGTTGAGACGCGCGATCGTGAAGCGACCGTCGGAGGCGAAGAGGTTGCTGACGAAGCTCCCGTTCTCGTCGGTCACCTGGAAGTCGATGATCACGCTGTCGGCGTCCACGGTGCGCGAGACGTCCACCGAGGTGAGCTCGACGTGGAGCTGGCGGTAGCCCGAGCTCGTCTGGGGGCCGTCGGGATCGGTGTCGATGAAGTGCACGTCCATTACGTCGGTGATGTTGCCGACCGGCCGGACGCCGCTCGGCCCGTGGCAGCCGATGCAGGCCTCGATCGCCACGTCGGGGTCGTGGACCGTGGTGGTGCCGGGCGGACCCTGAGGACCCGTGGCCCCCTCCGGCCCCGGCGGGCCGTCGTTGCCGTCGTTCCCACAGCCGACTGCGCCGAACAGCGCACAGCCCAGCACCGCTGCCAAAGCGGCGGTCCAGTAACGATTCGCGAGAACGGGACGCTTCATCCGCTGCCTCGGCTCCTTCGGTTCATTCCCACTAGCATCCGATTAACGACCCGTGCAACTCGTTTCTGGCGAGTGGAATCTGCGCTGGTGGCGTTGTGCAAGATCCGTTCCCCGGGGTGGAAACGTGATGTCGTGTGTCAGGTAGCCGCAGCGAGCACGGGGCCAGGCCCCGTGGCGTCGAGCGTGGACGGACGCCCCATCCGAGCGTCCCGCCCTGTGGCGATGTGCCACGATGATGCGCGTTCTCCCGACCCGTTCGCTGTCACCCGGGCGACAGCCTCGGTGCGGGTCAGTCGGAGCCGGGCTCGTCCCGTTCCGCCCCGGAGCTCTCGCACGGCAGTCGGATCGTGAACGCCGAGCCCTTGCCCACCCGACTCTCCACGTCGATCGTGCCGCCGTGCTCGACGACGATGCTGCGGGTCACGAGCAGCCCGAGCCCGGTTCCCTGGCCGCGCGGCTTGGTGGTGTAGAAGGGCTCGAAGATCCGCTCCAGCGTCTCGGGCGGGATGCCGCAGCCCGTGTCCTCGATCCGGATCTCGACCCCGCCGTCGAGAGGGCGCGTGGCCACGCGCAGCGCGCCGCCCCGCTCCGCCATCGCGTCGCAGGCGTTCAGGAGCAGGTCCAGGAAGGCCCGCTCCAGCCGCTCGCCCTGGGCGGGGATTGGCGGCGTCGTGTCGAAGGCGCGCTCGATCGCGATCCCGCGCTGGCGGGCCGTCTCGGCGATCAGCGCCAGGGCGCGCTCGGCCAGGTCTTCGACGCGCTGGGGGCGCAGGGTCTCCCGCTGCGGCCGCGCGAAATTCATCAGCGTCTGGATCAGACGCGTCACCCGCTCGACCTGGTCCTTGATGATCCCGACGCGCTCGCGGTTCTTCTCGTCGAGTGGGGAACGGGCGAGCAGGTCCGTGTAGCCGAGGATCACATTCATCGGGGTGCCGATGTCGTGGGCGATGCCGGTGACGAGCGTGGCGACCGCCGCCAGCTCCTCGGTCTGCCGCAGGCGCCGCTCCAGCTCCCGGTGCTCGCTGATGTCCCGCGCGACCACCGAGGCGCCGGCGATCGCGCCGGTTCCGTCGCGGCGCGGCGATACGCCGACCGACACCGCCAGTCGCCCTCCGTCCCTGCGGAGCCCCGTCGTCTCGAGATGGCCGACGCTGCGGCCCCGGCCCACGGTGGCGAGCACCGATTCGATCTGCTCCCTCGCCTCGGGCGGCACGAGCGCCACGAGCGGCTGGCCCTGCACCTCGTGCCGCGCGTAGCCGAAGATCTCCTGGGCCGCCGGATTCCAGGTGAGGATGCGCCACGCGCGGTCGGTGCCGACGATCGCGTCCTCCGAGGAGCGGACGATGCTCGCCAGCAGCGCCGCCGTCTCGGCCGCCCGCTCCTGGTCGGTGACGTCGCGCAGGATCGCCGTCAGCAAGGCGGTGTCGCCCGAGCCCGTCTTCCCGATCGAGGCCTCGATCGAGAACTCCTCGCCGTTTGCGCGTTGGCCCCGGACGCGTCCGAGCTTGCCCATGCGCCGGCTGGTGTGCCCCGAGCGGGCAAAGCGCTCCACGTGGTCGTGGTGAGCGGCGCGGTGGCGCTCGGGGATCAGCAGATCGAGCGGCTTGCCCAGGATCTCGGCGCTCGGAACGCCGAACATGTGCTCCGCGGCCGGGTTGAAGAAGCGCACGATCCGCTGTCTCTCGTCCACCGCCACGATCGCGTCCATCGCGGACCTGACGATGCCGGCCAGGCGCTGCTCGCTCTCGCGCTGCTCCGCCTCCGCGGCGCGCAGCCCGGTGACGTCGATCCCGGTCGCGATCACCTGGACGACCGAGCCGTCGGGGTCGCGCAGGGCGGTGTTGGACCAGGCGATGCGTCGCCGCTCGCCGCTCTTGGTCCACCAGTCGTTCTCGTGCAGGTTGGAGCGGCCCTCGTCTCGCAGCTCGCGGAAGATCGCCTCGACCTCGGTGCGCTGGTCCTCTGGGACGAGCCGCCACACGGGCTCGCCCAGGAGCTCCCCGGCGGAGAAGCCCGTCGCGCGCTCGCAGGCCGCGTTGAAGCGCTGGATCCGGGCGTCGCGGTCGAGAATCACGACCAGCAGCGATGCCACGTCGACGATCGCATCGACGGTCTTCTGGTCCATGGATTCGAGCGGCCGGGGGGACGCCCGCTGGGGTCGCGACATCGAATCTCGTTCGGCCCGGGCGGGCCGTTGCTGGGATGTCACCGGAGGGTTCCATGAATCCGTCGCCCGCCGCAACCCGCCTTGGCACGGCCGCTGCATCGGGCTACCGCATGCAACCCTACCCCCATCGCTACCGGGTCGCGGCCTCGGCCGAGACCGAGGGAGACGTGACCCTCTCTTCGCAGCGGCTCCCGGACCTCTCCAGCGCACCGCCCGAGGAGTTTGACGGCACTGGCGACCGCTGGTCGCCCGAGACGCTGCTGGTGGCCGCGGTCGCCGACTGTTTCGTGCTCACCTTCCGCGCAGTGGCACGGGCCTCGGGGCTCGGCTGGTCGCGTCTGCGGGTCGCCGCCTCGGGCACGCTGGACCGGGTCGAGGGCGGGCCCCGCTTCATCGCCATGGAGGTGTCGGCGGACCTGACGGTGCCGGAAGGAGTGGACGAGGAGCGAGCGCGGCGCCTGCTGGAGAAGGCGGAGCGGGGTTGCCTGGTCACGCGCTCTCTGGCCTGTCCCTCCGAGCTGGTCGCGCGAGTCGAGCGCTCCTCGGGCTGAGCCCTGGGGCCTCAGGGCTGTGTCACAATGCCACAGTCGGGGGCGCCGAGGCGGGCTGAGGCGGGCCGAGCGCCGGTCCGGGCATGGCACGCGGGATGCTTTGGGATCGGCCAGAGCACGCCGGAGGATCCACGATGACCGCAACGCGGGAGCTGCTGCTCGTCGACGACGACGACGCGCTGCGCGCCATGCTGCGGGAGCTGTTCCAGGGGGAGGGATACCGCGTGTGGGACGCCCCGAGCGCCGAGGCCGCTCTCGATCTGACCCGAGAGCGGGAAGTCGACGTCGTGCTCTCGGACGTGAACATGCCCGGCAAGAGCGGGATCGATCTGGTGGGTGAGCTGCGCCAGGTGCGCCCCGAGAGCCCGGTGGTGCTGATGACGGCCTTCGCGAGTGTCGCCTCGGCGGTGGAGGCGATGCGCGCCGGCGCCTTCGACTACATCACCAAGCCCTTCTCCAACGACGTGGCGCTGCTCGCCGTGGAGCGGGCGCTCGAGCTGCGCGCGCTCGAGGAGGAGAACCGGCGGCTGCGCCGGGCGGTGGACCGGACCGGCTCGCTCGGAGACCTGATCGGCGAGAGCGCCGCCATGCGAGACCTGTTCGCGCTGATCCGCAAGATCGCCCACAGCCGGGCCAGCGTGCTGATCACCGGCGAGAGCGGTACGGGCAAGGACGTGATCGCGCGCACGATCCACTTCCACGGCGCCCGCTCCGGCAAGCCCTTCCTGCCGATCAACTGCACGGCGCTGCCCGAGGGTCTGCTGGAGAGCGAGCTCTTCGGCCACGTGCGCGGCGCCTTCACCGGCGCCCACGCGGCGAAGCGCGGCCTGTTCGAGAAGGCGGGAGGAGGGACGCTCTTCCTCGACGAGATCGGCGACATGAGCCTGCCGCTCCAGGGCAAGCTCCTGCGCGTGCTCCAGGACGGCGAGGTGCGGCCCGTTGGAGGCTCGGAGACCACGAAGGTGGACGTGCGCATCATCGCGGCGACCAACCGCGACCTCGGCAAGGCGATCGAGGAGGGCTCCTTCCGCGAGGACCTCTTCTACCGGCTCAACGTGATCCCAGTGCACGTCCCGCCGCTGCGCGACCGCCCGGAGGACATCGCGCCGCTGGTGGAGGCGTTCCTGCGCAAGCACTCGCCGGACCGTCCGCGCGCGGTGTCGGCCCCGGCGCTGGCGTGGCTGCGCGCCCAGACCTGGCGCGGCAACGCGCGCGAGCTGGAGAACGCGATCGAGCGCGCATTGGTGCTGGCCGAGGGCGACGATCTGCTAGTCGAGGATCTGCGGGCGCGCAACGCCCGGGGCGAGCCCGAGGTGGACCCGGCGGCGCGCCTGATCGAATCGGCGGCCGAGTCGTCGCTCAGTCTCCAGGAGCTCGAGGACCGCTACACCGAGGAGATCCTGCGCCGCTGCGGCGGCAACAAGGTGCACGCCGCCGCGATCCTCAAGATCGACCGCAAGACGCTCTACCGGCGCGCGGAACGACGCGCGCGCGAGGCCAAGGGCGGCACGTCGGCCCGAGGCGGTTGAGGGCGCGAAGCGGACCGGGGGCGCGCGCGGAAGGGCGCGCCCGCCTGACTGGTGAGGCAGTAGGTGCCCAGGCTCAGGACGGTGGTCGTGACGCCCACGAAGACGAACGCGCCCAGCAGCACGACCGTCACCACGCGGAGCGCGACCGGGTAGGAGCGCGGGGCGGTCACGTACTCCGCCGGCTTCTCGACCAGCCCGACCGGGTTCACGCGCGGGAGCCGCACGCCAATGGGATGCTCCGGGCGGCCGGGCGTCACGGCGGGGATACTGCCCGGGATGATCGCGATCTTCGTGGACGGCGACGCCTGCCCGGTGAAGGACGAGACCTACGTCGTCGCCACGCGCTACGGCCTCCCCGTGGCGCTCGTCGCCAACTCGCCGCTGGCGGTACCCGAGGGGCTCGGCGTGCAGCGGATCGTGGTCGAGCAGGGGCCCGACGCCGCCGACGACTGGATCGTCGAGAACGTACGGCCGGGGGACGTCGTCGTGACGGCCGACATTCCGCTCGCCGCCCGCTGTCTGGAGGCCGGCGCGCGGGTGCTCGGCACGACCGGACGCGCGTTCGACGAGGACTCGATCGGCGGCGCGCTCGCCACCCGGGACCTGAAGGAGGCCCTGCGCGGGGCGGGGGTCGCCTCCGGCGGACCGGCGCCGCTGTCGGCCCAGGATCGCTCCCGCTTCCTCGCGAAGCTCGACGACCTGGTGCAGCTGGGGCTGCGCGAAGAGCGCCGCGGCCGATCGACGTGAGCGCGCCGGCGCTCGGGGCCGAACGAGTAGGGATTGCTGCTCCACCGCTCGCGGGATCGGCGCCGATGACGGTGTTCAGCTCGTTGAACGTATCGGTGATGGCGTGATGGGAAGCGGCCCAGACCGCCCGCTGTTCTCGCGGATCTGCGACGTACCAGAGTGTCCCAGCGCACGGCGCGCGCGTCCGAGATCGCCACAGGCCGAGATGGCTCGCGAAGCGAGGAGCGGCCACGTCGGCCTGCGCCGATAGGCACCATTCTTGCTCATCTGCGTCGACGATCACTCGGACCGTCACCGGAGGGCGCGCGCATGATCACTCCTTCCAGTCATCCCTGGTCGGCGGAGCAGAGCCTGGCCGAGCACCTGGAGTCGCGCGGCGTCACGCGGCGCGACTTCCTCGGCTTCTGCGCCAAGATGGCCTCCGTCCTCGGTCTGGCGCCGCTCGCGCACAGCACCGTCGCGCAGGCGCTGGCTTCCCAGCGGCGACCGAGCGTGATCTGGCTCCAGCTCCAGGAGTGCACTGGCTGCGTGGAGAGCGTGCTGCGCACCGAGTCGCCCACGATCGGCGACCTCATCCTCGACATCCTCTCCGTGGATTATCAGCACACGCTGATGGCCGCCGCGGGCGACGCGGCGGAGGCCGCGCTCCAGCAGTCGATGGAGAAGAACCACGGGCAGTACCTGCTCGTGGTGACGGGCTCGATTCCCCTCGCCGAGGACGGCATCTACACGACGATCGGTGGCCGCACCGCGAAATCGATCCTCGAGGAGGCGGCCGCGGGGGCCTCGGCCATCCTCGCCGTGGGGGCTTGCGCCCACTGGGGCAGCGTCCAGGCGGCGCGTCCGAACCCGACCCACGCTGTGGGCGTCTCGGACGTGATCCAGAACAAGCCGATCGTGAACATCGCCGGCTGCCCGCCGATCGCCGACGTGGTGACCGCCACGGTGGTGCACTACCTCACCTTCCAGCGGATGCCCGAGCTGGATCGCGACGGCCGGCCGCTGTTCGCCTACGGCGCGCGCATCCACGACCAGTGCTCGCGCCGCGCGAACTACGACGCCGGCCAGTACGTCGAGGCCTTCGACGACGACGCGGCCCGCCACGCCTGGTGCCTCTACAAGGTGGGCTGCAAGGGGCCGGCGACCTTCTCGCCCTGTCCGCTGATCCAGTGGAACAGCCACACGAGCTGGCCGATCGACGCGGGGCACCCGTGCCTCGGCTGCACCGAGCGGAACTTCTGGGACACCATGACCCCCTTCTACAAGCAGCTGCCCGACGTGCCGGGCTTCGGCGTCGAGCGCACGGCGGACACGATCGGCCTGTCGCTGGCCGTGGGCGCCACCGCGGGCGTCGCCGCGCACGCGGTGGGCACCGCCGTGCAGCGCATGCGGCGCGGAACGGACGCACCGACGCCGAGCGGTGACGCCCCGAGCCGCGCCACGCCGCCCGGCCCCGACCACCCGAACGAACGGAAGGATTGACCATGGCCCGAACCAAGGTCGTCGTCGACCCGATCACGCGTATCGAGGGACATCTGCGGATCGAGGTGCAGGCCGAGAACGGACGCATCGCCGACGCCTGGGCGTCCTCGACCCAGTTCCGCGGCATCGAGATCGTCATGCAGGGTCGCGATCCCCGCGACGCCTGGGCCTTCACCCAACGCATCTGCGGCGTCTGCACGGTCGTCCACGCGATCGCGTCGTGCCGCGCGGTGGAGGACGCCCTCGACATCCGCATCCCGGCCAACGCCGAGACGATCCGCAACCTGGTCCACGGCATGCAGACCGTCCAGGACCACGTGATCCACTTCTACCACCTCCACGCGCTGGACTGGGTGGACGTGGTGAGCGCCCTCGAGGCCGACCCGGCTGAGACCGCGCGGATCGCGCGCGCCATCTCGCCGTGGCCCAACAACTCGGCCACCTGGTTCCGCGACGTGCAGGCCCGGATCC
>Ga0315553_10000269_pt1 | contig 48186 bp, 38 predicted proteins | sample SalMarSW160140MG_FD_203099 | JGI IMG/M metagenome (GOLD analysis project Ga0315553, IMG submission 203099) | Salt marsh sediment microbial communities from the Plum Island Ecosystem LTER, Massachusetts, United States - Salt Marsh Sediment SW1601-40 ...
ACGGTCCGCCGCTCGACTTCCCGCTGCCCTCGCTCCGCGAGCAGGTGCTCGGCGCACCCGCGCCGAGGACGGGCCTGTGAGTCTCGCGGCCTGCGAGCGCGGCTTCGCCGCTCTGCCGGTCGGCGAGGGGGATCGGGCGCGCGCCCTCGCGAACCTGGAGCGCTGGCTCGGCGAGCCCGCCTTCGAGAGCTATCGGCCCCAGCTCGAGCGGCTGATCGAGCGCGAGCGCTTCGACGAGCTGCTCGATGGCTTCTTCCGCGTGCTTCCCTTCGGAACCGGCGGGCGCCGCGGACCGGTCGGCATTGGCACCAACCGCTTCAACGTCCACACCCTCGCCAGCTCCGTGCAGGGCCACGCCGACTTCCTGCGCGAGCGCGAGCCCGAGGAACTCCGCTCGGTGGTGGTCGTGTACGACGTGCGCGCCTTCCACGATCTGCGCCGCATCTACGACCCGCAGATCCCCAATCCGCTGCTCGGCACCACCTCGCGCGACTTCGCGCGCGCCGCGGCCGAGGTCTACGCGGCCAACGGCGTGCGCGTCTTCTTCCCCGGCGACGGATTCCTGTCCACTCCCGAGCTCTCGCTCGCGATCCGGCGGCTCGGCGCGACGGCAGGCCTGAACATCTCCGCCTCCCACAACCACCCCGACGACAACGGCGGGAAGTTCTACGACGCCAGCGGCGCTCAGCACGTCCCGCCGCACGACGAAGAACTCGCGCGTCTGGTGGACGCGGTGACGGGAATCCGGCGCACCCCCTTCGAGGAGGCGCGCGCCTCGGGCCTGATCGTCCCGATCCCGCCCGAGCAGCATCGGGCCTACGTGGACCTGAACGTCGCCCAGTCTCTCGATCCCGAGGCGCGCAGCGCCCGGGTCGTGTTCACGCCCCTGCACGGCACCGGCGGGAACACGGTCGCGGCGGTGCTCGAAGCGGCGGGCTTCGCGGTCGAGACCGTGCCCGAGGAGGCCCTGCCCGACGGGAGCTTCCCGGCGGTTCCCTTCCGCGCGCCGAATCCCGAGGTGCGCGAGTCGATGGAGCGCGCGGTGCGCCTCGCCGGCGAGCGCGGCGCGGAGCTGGTCATGGCCTGCGACCCCGATGCCGACCGGATCGGGCTGTGCGCCCGCGGCCGGGACGGGAGCTACCGTTTCTTCGACGGCAACGAGATCGCCTGCCTCGTCACCCACTACAAGCTCGAGAAGCTGGCGTCCCAGGGGCGCCTGCCGGCGAAGCCGCTGGTGGTGAAGACGGAGGTCACCACCGAGCTGCTCGCCGCGATCTGCCGGCGCTTCGGCGCCACGCTCGTCGGCGACCTGCTCGTCGGCTTCAAGTATCACGCCGACGTGCTCGCCCAGGTCGAGCGGGGCGAGCTTCCCGGCGGCTTCACCCTCGAGGACTTCGTGATCGCCGTCGAGGAGAGCCACGGCGTGCTCGTGACGCCCGCGATCCGCGACAAGGACGCCGCTGGCGCCGCGATCCTGCTCGCCGAGCTCGCCTCCCGGCTCGGGGACGAAGGGCTCACGCTCGGCGACTACCTCGACCGGATCCACCTCGAGCTCGGCTACTGCGCCAATCGCCTCACCTCGACGGTGATGAGCGGTGCGCAGGGGCTGGCGAACATCCGCCGGATCCAGGCGGCCCTGCGCGAAGCGCCGCCGGTGGAGCTCGGCGGTCTGCGCGTGGTGGAGGTGCGCGACCATCTCGACGAGCGCGGCGTGCACGGTCCGATCCGGTCGGGGACCGACGCCGCGTCCCGCGACGTGCTGGTGTTCCAGCTCGAGGGCGGGGGGCGGGTGATCCTGCGCCCCTCGGGCACCGAGCCGAAGAACAAGGCCTACGTGGAGGTCCCGCTGGCTCCCCTCGGCAGGGAGGCGGGGAGCGCGGCGCTGGCCCGCCAGCGCCGGGAAGGGGACCGCATCGCGCTCGAGGTGGCCGACGCGTTGTCCCAATACATGCTGCGGAGGATCGGAGTCGATCTGCCGCGCTTCGCGCTGCGCGTCAGCGGCCTCGTGGCGCTCGACAAGCGGATCGACTTCGCCGAGCGCTTCGTCCCGGCCCTGGTCGAGCGCGCGCGCCAGGGGCCGACGACCTCGGAGCTCTCCGCCTGGATCGACGACGAGCTGGAGAGCTACGGCAAGGACGCGCGCGGTCTCACCGGCGAGGCGCTGGGCGCCTTCCTGCGCGCCGAGCGCGAGCGGGACGGGGGCGCCCCCGAGCCGACGCTCGGGGCGATCGAGCGGGCGTTCTTCGGCGCCCGCTGAGCGGACGGGGGCTGCGCTAGCTTCGCGGACGTGTCCGACGCAACCGCGCGCAGCTCCCGACGCAAGCGACGGTGGATCCTGATCCTGGCGGGCCTGCTCGTCGTGTTCGTCGCCGGCGGCGCGTCCGTCGCCCGCTGGGTGAGGACGGGCCCCCCCGCCGCACCCGCCGCGGCACCGGGACGGCCGGGTGCGGACGTCGGCGCTGCTCCGCCCGAGCTCCCGGCCGAAGCTCCCGACGCCGCTAGAAGGTGAAGCGGACGCCGAACACGAGGTCGTGGAGGCCGACGTCGACGTCGACGTTGCCCCGGGCGGTGACGGCGCCCGTGTTCGGATCGCGCCGGATCGAATCGATCGTCGCCTCGCTGGTGCCGAGGAAGCGGTAGGCGCCGGTCAGCGCGAAGCGATCTCCGAGCGGAAGCACCACGCCGGCGGTCGCGTTCCAGGCCAGCGCGAACGAGTCGCCGTCGAGGGCGACCGTGCTTCTTGCGTCGCCGGAGCCGAAGTCCACGCGGCCCACGCCGAGGCCGCCGCCGATGAACGCCCTGAACCAGGCGAGATTGCCGAAGTCGTACTCGTAGTAGGCGTTGAACAGACCCGTCGCGAGGCTCAGGTCGCCGCCGCGGGCCAGCGTCGTGTTGTCGCCCGTCAGCCGATCGACGTGCGAGCGGTGATAGCCGCCGGCGAGCTCGAAGCGAAAGCTGTTCTTGCGGCTGCGGTTCCAGTGCAGGCCGACGGCGCCGGCGGCCTGCCAGCCGGGGCTCCCGTCGCCGCCCAGGTCGTAGTGGAGAGTGGCGGTCTCGGGCCCGTTGCGGTCGGAGACGTGCGAGTTCTGGGCGAAGCTCGGGCCGCCCTCGAGGTCGACGTAGAGCCTCAGCTCGGCGCGCGCCGAGGACGCGAGGAGCAGGCAGGCGAGCGCGGTCGCCGGAAGCGCAAGGCGCATGCGCGGGTTCTCCGCCGGAGGATGGGTCAGTATCGGCGAGCGGGCGTGCGGGCGCTACGCGGGGCACACTGCGGCCGGAGTACCGTGCGGGACATGGACGAAGTGAGCTTCGACGCGGAGGCGCTGCTGGCCGAGGCGCGCGAGGAGACCGGCCTCGACGACTTCGGCGCCGGCTACCGGGAGGGGCTCGCGATGCTGCTGCGCAGCTACGAAGAGAATCCCTTCCATCGGGCGGGACGCGCCCGCAATCGGCTCCGCGTCCGTCGCCTGCTGGTGACGCGCCTGCGGGTGCTGGACGCGTTGCGACGTCATCCCGAGATCCACGAGCGTCCGATCCGCCAGCCCTGGTACGTGACCGGGATTCCGCGCTCGGGAACCTCGGCGCTCTTCAACCTGCTCGCCGCCGATCTCTCGGCACGCGCGCTGCGCAACTGGGAGGCGCGGATCCCCGAGCCGCTCGAGGGCCTTCCGCCCGGGGCACCGGATCCGCGCCGCGCCGCGCTGGAGGCCTCCTACGAGCGCGGTCGCCGGGAGCAGCCCGAGTTCGCCGCGATGCACTACACCACGGCCGACACGCCCGAGGAGTGCGTGCTGCTCCAGGGCTCCGCCTTCCACGGCGTGCAGACCGGGGTGGAGGTGATGCTCGAGCCCTACGGCAGCTGGTTCCGTGCCCAGAAGCAGGACGGGCTCTACGCCTACTATGCCGATCTGCTGCGACTGCTCGACTGGCAGCGACCCGGGGAGCGCTGGCTGCTGAAGTCGCCCGCACATCTGTGGGGGATCCGGGAGCTCCTGGCGACCTTCCCCGACGCCTGCGTGGTGTGGAGTCACCGCGATCCCGTGGCGAGCATCGCGTCGGTCTGCTCGCTCACCCACCTCCTGATGCGGGCCTGGATGGAGGTGGAGGCGGAGACGCTGGGGCCTACGGTGCTCGACTTCTACGCCACGTCGCTCGAGCGCGGGCTCGCCGCGCGCGACGAGGCGGATCCGGACCGCTTCCTCGACGTCGCCCACGACGCCATCACCCGGGAGCCCATGCGCGTGGTGCGCGGAATCTACGCCCGCTTCGGGCGCCCGCTCGGGGCGGAGGTGCAGGCGCTCGAGGCCCACGCGCGCGCCCATCCGAAGGGGGAGCACGGGGAGCACGCCTACCGGCTCGAGCGCTACGGCCTCAGTGCCGAGATGGTGCGCGAGCGCTTCCGGCCCTACACCGAGCGCTTCGCGATCGTGCGCGAATAGCGCGAGAGGGGACGACGTGGATCCGGCGAACGCGGAGAAGCTGATGGACGGGAGCGCCTGGCGGGAGTTCTGCGATCTGCTCGCCAAGGCGGGCGACGTGCTGGTGCGGGAGGACCTGGAGACCACCCCCTTCGACCGCGCCGAGGGGCTCCGCTACCTGAGCCGGCTGCTGCGGGCGGGTCTCGTCTCCTTCGTCGAAGGCACGGGTCCGGCCCACCCGGTGTTCCGCGCCCTCCCGGACATGGTGAAGATGGGCCTCGACAATCCGGACAACTACTACCTGAGCGCTTCGATCGATCCGCGGCGCGACTACCGGATCCGCGGGCACCGGGGGACCATCCACTACCTGAGCTTCGCGGCGCAGAACCAGAACTTCGCCGCCCGCGACCGGATCACCGGCGGGGCCGGCCACCTGAACGACTCCGAGCTGACCCTCGATGCCGACGGGCGATTCGAGATCGTCGCGAGCCAGCGCGAGCACCCCGGCAACTGGCTTCGCCTGGCGCCCGACACGAAGCAGATCCTGGTGCGCCAGACCTTCCTCCACCGCGCCGCCGAGCGGCCGGTGGAGCCGTCGATCGAGTGCGTGGGCACCGCTGGGCCGCCGGCTCCGCTGGATCCGGCGCGCGCCCCCGGCCAGCTGCTGGGCGCGGCGATGTACGCGATCGGCTGCGCCCAGTGGTTCGCGGACTGGGTGGTCTCCTTCCGCGACCAGGCGCCGGTGAACGCCTTCCACCTCCCCGGGGAGGGCGCTCACCGCACGCTGGGCGGCGACCCGAACGTGCGGCTGTGGCTCGGCACCTGGCGGCTCGCCCCCGACGAGGCGCTGATCGTCGAGGCGACGCCTCCGCGCTGCCGTTACTGGAACTTCCAGCTCGGCAACGTGTGGGCCGAGTCGCTCGACCACCGCTTGCAGCGCGTGCACATCAACAGCGGACAGGCCGTCTGCCAGAGCGACGGCTCCTTCGAGCTGGTGGTCGCCCACGAGGACCCCGGACACCCGAACTGGATCTCCACCGCCGGGCACGAGCACGGCACGATGGGTCTGCGCTGGGTGCTCGCCGACGAGTACCCCCAGCCGACCGCGCGGGTGGTGAAGCGCTCGGATCTGCGCTCGGCCTGAGGGGCGTCAGGCGTGGCCGGCGCGCTGGGACGCCAGCTCGGTGAGGCGGCGCAGCTCGCCCTCGAGCCGGGCGCGCGCGGCCTCGAGCGCCTCGTCGTCCGCGTCGCGGTCGAGCCGGATCGGGGCACCGACGGCGTAGTACACCTCGCTTCCGGGCAGCGGGATCGTGAAGCGGTCCCAGCTCCGCTCGAAGACGAAGCGCCAGCGGGGACAGGCGGCGAGCGGGAAGATCGGCGCGCCGCTCATCATCGCGGCGTAGACGACGCCCGACTTCACCACGTGGCGCGGCCCGCGCGGACCGTCGCAGGCGAAGCCGAGGTCGCGTCCGCCCTCGAGCGCGTCGACCAGGGCGCGCAGGCTCGCGGCGCCGCCGCTGCTCGAGGAGCCGCGCACCGCCTGGACGCGGTACGGCGCCAGTGCGCGGGAGACGATCTCCCCATCGCGGCTGCGGCTCACCTGGATGGAGAGTCCGGGGCCGCCCTCGGGGTAGGGGCGCTCCATCATCGCGAGCTGGCCGTGGAAGAAGGCGAAGATCGCGCGCTCGCCGCGCGCGACCTGCTCACGGATCGGGTCGAAGTCCGGCCCGCGCCGCATCCGCATCGAGCGGGTGACCAGTCCGTAGACCAGGGAGCCGAGGAATCCGAGAATGGCGACGCGATTCAGGGTCACGCCCCGCCGCGGTGCCTGCTCTCCGCGGGCACACCGCGCGCGCCGCGCACCAGGCGTCCGGGCAGCGCGCCGGTCGCCGCGCCGTCCTCGAGCACCACCTCGCCCGAGACCACGGTCGCCCGGTAGCCGCGCGCGCGCTGCACCAGGCGCTTCCCGCCCGCGGGCAGGTCGTGGACGATCTCGGGTGCGCCGAGAGCCAGGGCGCCGGGGTCGATCAGGTTGAGGTCGGCCTTGAAGCCCGTCGCCAGCACGCCGCGGTCGCCCAGACCGACCAGCGCCGCCGTGTCGGCGGTCTGCTGCTTCACGAGCATCTCCACCGGCAGGCGCTCGCCGCGGGTGCGCGCCCGACCCCAGTGCAGCAGCAGGAAGGTGGGGAAGCTGCCGTCGCAGATCAGACCGCAGTGGGCCCCGGCGTCGCCGAGGCCGGGCACGGTCAGCGGGTGCAGCAGCATCTCGCGGATCGCCCCGAGGTCGCCGCCGGCGTAGTTGAACAGCGGGCGGTAGAGCAGGGCGCGTCCCTCGTCCTCGAGCAGCAGGTCGTAGAGCCGCTCGAAGGGCGACACGCCGAGGCGTCGCGCCTCGGCCGCGACGCTCGTGTCGGGGGAGGGCTCGTAGTCGGGCGGGTCGCCGAGCGCGAAGATGCGCTCGGGGTCGGTGAAGCCGCGCAGGCCCGGCGACGGCTCCTCGGCCAGCAGCCGCGCCCGCAGCCCGGGATCGCGCATCCGCGCCACCTTCTCCGCCAGCGGCAGGGTGGCGATCTCGGCCCAGCTCGGATGGCTGAGGAAGGGATGGACCGTCGCCTCGAGGCCGAACAGCGTGCCGATCGCGCGCGCCGCCACCTGACCGCGCATCGGCAGGCCGTCGGCGTTGGCGCGCTCGATCTCGTGCAGCATCGCCCGCCAGCCGTCCGGCGAGGCGTCGTTCTGGGCGATGGTGATCGACATCGGGCGCGCGGAGGTCGCCACCATCTCGCGCAGCAGGCGCCACTCGGAGGCGACGTCGCGGAAGTCGGAGACGATCTCGAACACGCCGGTCCCGGCCTCGCCGAAGCGGCGGCTGATCCCGACCAGCTCTTCGTGGCTGGCGGTCAGGCTGGGTGTCGGGCGGCCGTCGCTGGAGCGGTGGTTGCGGGTCCGCGAGGTGGTGAAGCCCAGTGCTCCGGCCGCCACCGCCTCGCGCACCAGGCGCCCCATCGTCTCGATCTCGTCGGGGGAGGGCCTCTGCTCGTGGTCGGCACCGCGCTCGCCCATCACGTAGAAGCGCAGCGCGGCGTGGGGCACCTGGGCCCCGACGTCGATCGCGTGGGCGGTGCTCTCGATCGCGTCGAGATACTCGGGGAAGCTCTCCCACTGCCAGCGGATCCCCTCGGCGAGGGCCGTGCCCGGGATGTCCTCGACGCCCTCCATCAGCCGGATCAGGTACTCGTGGCTGCCCGGACGCACCGGGGCGAAGCCCACCCCGCAGTTGCCCATCACGACGGTGGTCACGCCGTGCCAGCAGGAGGGCGTGAGCATCGGATCCCAGGTGACCTGGCCATCGTAGTGGGTGTGCACGTCGACCCAGCCCGGAGTCACCCACAGTCCGTCCGCGTCCAGGGTGCGCCGCGCCGGCTCCGAGACGCGACCCACGGCGACGATCCGTCCGTCGCGCACGCCCACGTCGCCGGTGGCGGCGGGGGCTCCGGTTCCGTCGATCAGCGTTCCGCCGCGGACGAGCAGGTCGAGCATGGATTCCTCCGGGTGGGCGGGGCCCGGATGGTACCCTGCCCGGCACGCACGCGCGTGCATCGCTGCGCGTCCGCGAAGGGAGGCGAGTGGCCGCGAGCGACGCCCGCCGCAGTGCCCCGGCCACGGCGCGCAACCGCGAGCCGATCGGCGACGTGCTGGAGCGGGTGCTGCCCGCGAGCGGCTGGGTGCTGGAGATCGCGAGCGGCACCGGAGAGCACGCGGTGGCCTTCGCGCAGCGCTTTCCAGGCCTGACCTTCCAGCCGAGCGACGCCGATCCCGAGGCCCTGGCGAGCATCGCCGCCTGGCGGCGTGACGCCGCTCCGCCGAACCTGCGCGAGCCGCTGCGCCTCGACGTCCAGGAGCGTCCCTGGCCGCTCCCGGACCGATCGCCGCCCGGCGCGGTGCTATGCGTGAATCTGATCCACATCGCCCCCTGGAGCGCCTGTCTGGCGCTGCTCGACGGCGCTGCGGCGTCGTTGGCCCACGGCGCGCCGCTGGTCCTCTACGGTCCCTACCGCGAGGGCGGGGTCCACACCGCGCCCAGCAACGCCGCCTTCGACGAGAGTCTGCGCGCGCGCGATCCGCGCTGGGGTGTGCGCGACCTCGAGGCGGTGATCGAGCAGGCGTCGAGGTGCGGCCTCGCTCTCGAGGAGGTGGTCGCGATGCCGGCGAACAACCGGTGCTTGCTGCTGCGCCGCGACGGCGCCCCGCCGCGGTAGACGCGCGCGCTGCTATTCGCGTAGGATGGCAAGGGGGGAGATGGAGAATCCCTGGTGTCGCGCGCTCTGCAGGTGGGTCCCGCCATCGTGCTGCTGCTCGGGTCCTTGGCGGCGGCCGGACAGGTCCCACCCGAGGTCGCCGCGAGCGTGGGGCAGTGGCCGCTCCCGAACCAGAACTACGCCAGCACCCGGGCCGCCAGCATCTCGCCGATCACCGCATCCAACGTGAACGACCTGGCGCCGGCGTGGAGCTTCGCCTTCCCGGTGAACGGCTTCTTCGGTGCCGTCGCGACGAATCCGCTCGTGGTGAGCGACGTGGTCTACTTCCAGGATCTCCAGAGCAATGCCTACGCTCTCGACCTCCAGACGGGCGTCCCGATCTGGAGCCATGCGTACGGCGCGGTCAACTTCGGCCCCAACGGGCTCGCGGTCGGCTACGGCAAGGTCTTCCTGCCCAAGGACCCCAAGACCGTGGCCGCCCTCGATCTCGGCACGGGCGGCGAACTGTGGGCGGTCGACCCGACGCGCACGCCGAGCGAGGGCATGACGATCCAGCCCCTCGTCTACGACGGGAAGCTCTACCTGAGCACCGTGCCCGGGACCGGCGTGGCGGACTTCTACTCGGGGAACGCGAGCGGGCGGATCCACGCGCTGGACGTGGACGACGGCTCGGCGGTCTGGGACTTCGACACCGTCGACACGATGCACGAGATGCCGCCGCACATCTGGGGCAACACGACGCTGAACAGCGGGGGCGGCGCCTGGTATCCCCCCAGCATCGACACGGTGCGCGGCACGACCTACTGGGGCACCGGCAATCCCGCCCCCTTCGCCGGGACGGCCGCCTTCCCGAACGGCTCGAGCCGGCCCGGGCCGAACCTCTACACCGACAGCATCCTGGCCCTCGACCATCAGACGGGCGCCCTCGACTGGTACCAGCAGGCCAAGGCCCACGATCTGACCGATGGCGACTTCATCTCCTCGCCGATCCTGGCCACGGTCCCGATCGGGGGCACTCCCACCGACATCGCCATCGGATCCGGAAAGCTAGGCGTAGTGTATGCCTACGACCGCGACACGGGCGCGGTGCTCTGGTCGACGCCGGTGGGGGACCACCTGAACGACACGCTCGACCCGCTGCCCGCGGGCTCCACCCTGGTACTGCCCGGCGTGCTCGGAGGCGTCGAGACGCCGATGGCCTACGCCGACGGGAAGGTCTTCGTCCCGGTCGTCAACCTGGGCACGAGCTACGACCCGACGGTCGACCAGGTCGCCTTCGTGAACCCCAACACCGGCACCGGCGAGCTCGTGGCCCTGGACGCCGGCGACGGCAGCGTGGTGTGGTCGGTGAGCTATCCGGCGATCGACATCGGCGCGGCGACGGTGGTGAACGACCTCGTCTTCACGGCCACCTTCGACGGCGAAATCCTGGCTCACCGGATCGCGGACGGCGCCGAGGTGTGGCGCTATTCGAGCGGCGAGCCGATCAACTCCTGGCCCGCGGTCGCCGGCAACACGATCCTGTTCTCGACGCGGAGCCGGATGCTGGCCTTCCGCCTCGCCGGCCCGGTTCCCGGCGTGTCGCTCCCGGCCGTCGGCGTGCTGGCGCTGGCGATCGTCGCCTCGGCGTCGCTGCTCCTGACGCGAGGGCGTCAGGCCTCGCGGTAGCGCTTGGGCCCCGCGCGCACGGGGGCGAGCAGCGCGTCGAGGTCGGGCTGCGCGAGCGCGTAGCCCAGGGGATGGGGCGGACGCGGCTCGAGCCCGAGCGCGGCGACCACGCGATCGTGCTGGTAGTAGTGGACGTAGGCCTGGAACAGGAGGCCCGGCACGAAGGCGGGATCCCCGGCCGAGTGCTCCGCGACCACCGCCGCCCGTTCGTCCGGGGCCAGCGCCGCGAAGGATTCGCCGCCGCGCGCGCGAGCCCGCTCGTCGAGCTCGGCGAGCCCCCGCCCGACCAGGGGTCGCAGGGCGCCGAGCTTCTCCTCGATCGTCTCCGCGAGTCCCAGCTCGCCCGCACCGGGCATGCGGCCGTCGGCGCCGGGCGGGACGAGCGTGTCGAGCAGCGCGCGCAGCGCGGCCCGTTCGCGGTCGTCGAAGTTCGCACCGGACATCGGCGGGCTCAGTCGAAGAGGTTGGCGAGATTGCGCTTGATCGCGTCGGCCGAGTGGAGCGCCAGCGCCTGGATCGTGTTGGTGGGATTCACCGCGGCGGAGGTCACGAACACGCTGCCGTCCACGATGAACAGGTTCTTGACGTCGTGGCAGCGGCCCCAGTCGTTCACCACCGAGGTCTCGGGGTCCGTTCCCATGCGCGCCGTGCCCATCAGGTGCCAGCCGGCCGGGCGCAGCGGGGCGTCGGTGAACGTATCGACTGCCCCGGCGGCCTCCAGCACATCGCGTCCCCGGGCCACGCCGTGGGCGAGCATGCGCTGGCTGTTCTCGCTGAGACGGTAGGTGATTCGGGGCGCCGGAATGCCGTCGGCGTCGACGAGCTCCGGGTCCAGCGTCACCGTGTTGCACTCCTCGGGCAGATCCTCGCAGATCACGACCATGCCGGCGGTACGGTCCCACATCTCCTGATAGGCCGCGTGGTGTCCGGCTCCCCAATCGACGCGGCCGGTCGTCATCGCCAGCAGGGCCGTGCTCACCGGGCCCATGCCCCGCACCATCTCGAAGGAGTAGCCGCGCAGGAAGCCGCGCGAGGCGTCGGTCTCGTAGAACTCCTGGCTGATGATGCAGCAGCCGGTGGGTCCCTTGTAGCCCTCGAGCGGCTCCGGGAAGATCCCGGTCACCATTCCATAGGGGTGGAACATCAGGTTCTTACCGACCAGACCGCTGCGGTTCGCCAGTCCGTCGGGAAACGCGGCCGACCGGGAGTGGAGCAGCAGGCGCGGCGTTCCGACGCCGTTGCAGGCGAGCACCACGATCTCCGCCCGCTGGCGGCGCTCCCGTCCCTCGGCGTCGTAGTAGATCACCCCGTCGGCCATGCCGCGCGCGTCCACGGTGATCTCGCGGACGCGACAGTGCGTGCGCAGCTCGACCCCGGCACGGATCGCCGCCGGCCAGTAGGTGACGTCGGTGCTGCCCTTCGCCCCCTGGGCGCAGCCGAGCAGACACGGGCCCAGGTTGATGCACGGCGCGCGGCCGGCGTGCTCGCGGGTGGCGATCGCGCTGTCCGAGGGCCACCAGTGCCAGCCCAGCCGGTTGAACCCGCGCGCCAGCGTCTCGCCGAGCACGCCCAGGGGCACCGGCGGCAGCGGCGGCTCCTTCGGCGGGTAGGCGGGGTCGCCGGCGAGCCCCGCGACGCCCATCATGCGCGCATTCACGTCGTACCAGGGCGCCAGCGTCGCGTAGTCGATCGGCCAGTCGAGGGCGACGCTGTCGAGGCTGCGCACCCGGAAGTCCGAGGGATGGAAGCGCGGGAAGTGGGCGGCGTAGAGGATCGTGCTGCCGCCCACCGCGTTGAAGTTGGAGACCTGGATCGGGGACTCCCGGTCGTTCACCGGGTAGTCCTCGCGGCGCCCCCGGCCGTTGGGCGAGAGGCCGAAGGCTCCGAAGCGCTCCCCATCCCAGGACGTGCGCGTGCTCGGGTAGTCGAGCGGGTTCATCCAGTCGCCCTGCTCGAGGCACACGATTCGCATCCGTGTGTCGGCCAGGCTCCAGGCGAAGGCGGCGCCGGCGGCGCCGGCGCCGATCACCAGGACGTCGACGACTTCCTCGGCCACCGGCGCAGGATAGCGTCGGAGAGGCCGACCTCCGCCACCCGCACCGGGCGGGACCGGGCCTCAGGAGAGCGTGGCGAAGGCCAGCACGCCCCACAGCAGCACGAGCACCAACCAGCTCGCCGCGAAGACGCGGAAGCGCCAGGGGACGTCGTTGGTGGTGGTGTGGATCGCCGTATGCACGACGCGCAGCGCGACGTAGGCCCAGGCCAGTCCTACGGTGACGGCCGTCTCGCGATGGGTGATCAGGATGACGAGTGCCGCGACGTAGAACAGCAGCGGCGCCTGGAAGAGATTGTCGTAGTGGCGTGCGAGGACGCGGGTCTCGTCGGGCTCGCGGCCGTCCTGATAGGTGGCGAAATAGCGCAGTGACGCGCGCCCCTCCCGGATCGCGCGCACCCGGGCGAAGGCCAGCCGGAACAGGGTGATTGCGGTCAGGGCCACCAGGGCGAAGACCGGGTACAGGATGCTCATCGGAATCCGCCTTCGCTCGAATCGCGCGATGCTAGCGCCGATGCCCCGGCGGTCCGCGGTCCCGCGTCCGGAGCCTCACCCGAAAGCGCAGGGAATGAGCCGGGGAGCCCGTAGCCGGTGCCCTTCCCGTCGCCTGGGCGGCTCCGGGTGCGGGGACCCGCCCGGTCCCCGGCGCGCGGTCGGTCCCGGCTCACGCGCCTATCGCGGACGGCCGATGGAGCCCATGGCCATGCCCTCGCGAGCCCGCGTCCAGCTCAAGGCGATGATCGATCACTTCCTCTCCTTCGGGATCGAGGGGATGAGCCGCCAGGACCGGGCGCTGATCCGGCGGACCCGCGCCTTCGGGCTCGTGCTCTGTCTGTTCCTGCCGATCGGCGGCATCTCGGCGGCCGTCGTCTTCCATCGCTGGAGCCTCCTCGCGGTATCCTTCGGCGCCCTGGGGCTGGTGGCGCTGTCGCTCCGCTACGGCTATCTGGGCGGCGCGCGCGCCGTCCGGCTGATCGTGCACGCCACCCTCGCCGTGCTGCTGTCGAGCACGACGCTCCTCGCGTTGAAGATCGGCAATGGCAGTGCCCTCAGCGTCACCTACCCCTCGGTCCTGATCCTCGCCACCTGCTACCTGCTGGGCGTGCGGGCGACGATCGGCTGGACGATCGCCGCGATCGCCTGTCTGGCCTACGTGGTCCTGGGCGGGGGGCCGCCCCCCGCGCCGCCGGGCACCGTGGCCGTGGACTCGGTGGACGTGTTCGTGTCGCGCTCCCTGGTCCTGATCTGGATCTGCACGCTGTCGGTCGTCGAGCGCCGCTTCTCCGATCGCGCCGGCGCCGAGCTCGAGTTCCTGGCGCGACACGACCCGCTCACGGGACTGCTCAACCGCCGCGCCCTCGAGGAGCGCCTGGTGCAGGCGCTGGCGCGCTGCCGCCGTTACGAGCGGCAGTTCGCGGTGCTCTTCATCGACCTCGACGGCTTCAAGCTCGTCAACGATCGGTTCGGGCACATCCGCGGGGATGCGCTGCTGCGGGAGATCGCCGATCGCATCCGGTCCGTCACCCGGGAGACCGACGCGGCGAGCCGGATCGGAGGCGACGAGTTCACCGTGGTGATCGAGGACTACGCCGAGCCGAAGAGCGTGGGAATCTACGCGCGGCGGCTGCTGACCCTGCTCTCCCAGGAGATCGAGCTGGACGGGGTCCTGATCGACTCGGGCGCGAGCATCGGGGTCGCGTGCTACCCGAAGGACGCGACGGATCTCGAGGATCTCGTGCGCGCGGCCGACCGGGCCATGTACCACGCCAAGGCGAGCGGCGGCCGTTGCGTGAGCTCCTCCTCCGAGCTCGAGGACGACGACGGCGAGATGGCGGCGCCCGTGGGCGCTGCGGTGCTGAGCGTCACCTAGCCGGGGCAGGAGCCCGCCTTCGGCTCGCTGCGCGTCGGCCGACTCTCGAGTCGGCCTCCTGGCCCCGGCGGGTGTCCACGGCGGCGAGACGCCGTGCAGGCTCAGGAGCCCTCGAGCACCAGGGCGTGGCGGTGGTAGGCGGGGCCGCGCTCGCGGATCCACAGCACGAGCGAGGTCGCCACCAGGCCCAGGCCGAAGGCGAGTCCCCACCAGATGCCTGTCAGGCCCCAGCCGCGCGCGAAGGCCAGCCAGGCGCCGAGCGGCAGCGCGAGCAGCCAGTAGCTCACCAGATTGAACACCAGCGCCGGGCGCGTGCGGCCCATGCCGCGCAGGATCCCGCACGCCACCACCTGGCTGCCGTCGAAGATCTGAAAGGCGCCGGCGATCGGCAGGATCGCCGCGCATGCGGCGATCACCGCGCCGTCGGGGGTGTAGATGCGCGGCAGCACCTCGCGCAGGGTCACGAAGAGTCCGGCGGAGATCGTCATCACTCCCGCGCCCATCGCGATCGAAACCCAGGCTGCGCGCTGGGCAGCGTCGGGATCCCCGGCGCCGATCAGGTTTCCGACGCGCGTCGCCGCTCCCTGGGCGACGCCGAGGGGCATCATGAACGCGAGCGCGGCCATGTTCAGGGCGACCGTGTGGGCGGCGAGCGCCACCGCGCCGAGCCGGCCCGCCAGCAGCGCGGCCGCCGAGAAGGCCCACATCTCGAGGGAGATCTGCACCGCCACCGGCAGGCCGAGCGCCGCCACCCGCGCGATCGTCCCGTCGCGCAGCGAGTCGCGGGTCCAGGGGACCCAGGCGTCCTCGAGCAGGGCGAAGGCGCGGATCCAGGCCACGAGGCCGAGGCACATGACGACGCGCGTCAGCGTCGAGGCGACGCCCGCCCCGACGGCGCCGAGCGCCGATGCGCCCAGGTGCCCGAACACGAACACCCAGTTGAAGAAGACGTTGAACAGATTGGCGGCCAGGATCACCCACAGGGCTGCTCGCATGTGCTCGCGTCCCTGGAGGTACTGGCGCAGGGCACCGTAGACGAGGAAGAACGGGATCCCCGGGATCTGCACCAGGGTGTAGTCGTGGGCGAGCCGGGCGAGCGCGGGGTCCTGGCCGGTGAGCAGCAGGAAGCGGTCGGTGCCGAGCCACAGTGCCGACACGGGCAGCGAGAGGCCGACCGCCAGCACCAGCCCCGCGTGCAGCGCCGCTCCCGCGCGCTCGCCGTCGCCCGCACCGTGCGCCTGGGCGACGATCGGGTCGAGCCCCATCAGCACGCCGTTGGCGAACATCAGCGTGCCGAAGATCCACACGTTGGCGAGGGCGACGGCTCCGATCGCCTCCACCGACACGCGCCCCACCATCACCGTGTCGACGAACCCGATCAGCATCGTCGAGAGCTGCGTCGCGGCGACGGGCGTGCCGAGCGCGGCCATCTTGCGGATCTCGGCGCGCAGCGGCGACACGACCGACCTCTCTCCTCGAAACGGAGGGCGCAGGGTACTGGAAGCCGGGCCGCTCGCACCCACGGCGCTATCCTGCGGCCGCCCGCATCCGGAGGTCGCGACGTGAAGTTCGGCGTGCTCCAGTTCTTCAGCTGGCCCGAGCGCAGGATTCCGATCGAGCAGGTCTACGCGCGCGCCCTCGAGCGCATCGAGATCATGGACGGCGCGGGCTACGACGCCGTGTGGCTGGCGGAGCATCACTTCAACTCCTTCAGCGTCTGCCCCTCGGTGCACGTGATGGGAACCCACGTCGCGGCGCGCACGAAGCGGCTGCGGATCGGCACCGCGGTCACGCTCGCCGCCCTCTACCACCCGCTGCGCATCGCCGAAGAGGTCGCACTGCTCGACGTGCTCTCGGGCGGCCGCGTCAACTGGGGCGCCGGACGCGGCTTCGACCCGACCGAGTTCCGCATCTTCGGCGTCGACCCGGCGGAGAGCGCGGAGCGCTTCCGCGAGGCGGTCGAGATCGTGCTCGCGGCCTGGACGAAGGAGCGCTTCCACCACGAGGGTCGTTTCTTCCAGCTCGAGGACGTCGAGGTGCTGCCCAAGCCGATGCAGCGCCCGCATCCGCCGGTGTGGGTGGCCGCCTCCTCCGAGCCGGCGGTGGAGTGGGCGGCCCGGCGCGGGCTCTCGATCATGATGGATCCCCACTCGCCGCACGCCGAGATCGCGCGCAAGCGGGAGCTCTACCGCTCCCATCTGGAGGCGGCCGGACACTCGCTGGCCGGCCGCGAGCTTCCGATGGCGCGTCTGGTCGCGGTGTCCGAGAGCGCGGAGCAGGCCGAGGCGGTCGCGCGCGCCGGCGCGCGCTGGATCGTCGGATCCTACATGGGCGATGCGCCGGCCCGGGCCTTCGATCCGAAGGGGCTCGGCGGCTCGAGCGATCCCGTCGAGCGCTACCTGAAAGGCGTCGCCATCTACGGAACGCCGGAGAAGGTGGTGGAGGATCTCCAGCGGCTTTCGGAGGAGATGTTCCTCGACTACCTGCTGTGCGCCCCGCTCTCCCACGAGTCGTTCCTGCTGCTCACGGACCGCGTGATCCCGAAGCTCGCCTGAAGCGCGGCGGCGCAGCCAGGTAGCCGCGGATCGCCCAGCTCGCCTCGTGCCGGGTGAACAGGGGGAGCACCGCCACCAGGGCGCGGCGGTCCGATGCGTCCTCCAGCTCGGCGTACGCCCGCGCGGTGCCCGCGATCCGCGCCGCGAGCGGGTCGCTGTCGAAGACCGGCTCCAGCTTCTGCGCCTCCTCCAGCGCGGCGGCTCCCTCGCCCCGGTGAAGCAGGCACCAGACCAGGCGTCGCCGGGCGCCGCTCCGCTCCGGGTCGATCGCCAGCGTCCGCCGATCGAGCTGCACGGCCCGTTCGTAGAGACCGAGCACCGCGTAGAGGTCGGCCAGGCGCTGGGCGGCGGCGATCGACTGCTCGGGGTTGGCGGAGAAGCGGGCCTGCGCCAGGTCGGCGAAGCCGCGGGGGACCACGCCGTGCTGCACCGCCCACTGCGGTGCCTCGCGCAGTACCCGATCGACGTCGAAGCCCCGCTCGCCGTCGAAGGGAACGCCGGCGTCGGCGTAGTAGGCGGCGATCCGGCGCAGATTCTCGCGGTTGCGCTCGTTCCTGCGCAGGTAGACGCCGCTGCGCAGGTTCCGGAACACGGGCAGCCATCCCTCGACGTCGTCGAAGTGGCTGGTGGTGTAGAAGCGCGGGCGGTTCGGGCTCTGCACGCTCGGCAGCCCGATGCCCAGGAAGACGTCGATCCGGTACCGGTCCAGCAGCGCCGCGAAATCCTCGCCGGGTGCGAGACCGCGCCGCTCGCGCAGGGCGCGGTAGGCGTCGAGCAGTCCGGGGGGGACGTTGAGGCTTCCGTTCACGAACTCGCGCAGCTCGGGGGCGAGCCAGAAGCCCAGGAAGCCGCCCATGAAGTAGTCGTTGAAGGCATTTCCCGACACGCCGGCGTCCTGGAGGAACCAGACGGCGTGTCCGTAGTACTTGCGCGTCGAATAGGGCTCCGCATAACCCGACCGCTGCCAGGGGATGCCGCGCGAGATCAGCTTCCAGTCTCCGGCGGCGACGAAGGCGGGAACCAGCAGCAATCCGGCGAGGGCTGTGCGGCCCTGCCGCGGCCGCGGAGGTGCGATCGCGACCCGGCTGCGCGCGGTGCTCGCGACGAGGAGCAGGGGGAAGATCCCGAGCCACAGGAAGCGCACCGCGGTCAGCATCGCGACCCCGCTCGCGCCGGCCATCGCCACCAGCGCGAGGTCCGGAGTCGCGAGGGCCGGGTCGTTCCTCCCCGTGCGCACGGCGCGCCAGGCGATCCACGCCACGAGCCCTGCGAGCAGCCACACCAGCAGCCAGGCCAGCGGCGTCGGAGGGGAATCGGGGAAGGGCATGCGGAAGGGATCGAAGGGCAGCCACTCGTCGGAGACGCGCGTGAGCTCCGGCGTCGCGGCGCCGCTCGAGAGATAGGGCGCGAGGGCGGCCGCTCCGCGCGGGTTGGCCAGCGAGGCGAGCAGCGCGAGCGCGGCCGCCGCGGCGAGGCGACGGGCCCGCGCGCGCGCTCCGAGGACCTCCGACCCGGACGACCGGATCGCCGCGAGCGCCGCGCCAGCCGCCGCCGCCGCGAGCAGGCCGGGCCCCAGCACGAAGCTCGCGTGCACGTTCGCCCACAGGGCGCAGAGCCCGGCGGCGGCGGCGACGCGCCAGGCCGACGGCGCCTTCCCCGGCTCGACGGCGATCGCGTACAGGAGCAGCGTCGCGAAGATCGTGAACAGGTGCGGGCGGAACTGGAACAGACGGTAGGCGGAGAGCGCGATGAAGGCGCCCGTGGCGAGGCTCGCCACGCGAGGCGATCCGCTCGCGCGTCGCAGCAGCCACCAGGCGAGGGCGAGGATGCCGGCCACGGCGATCCCGTGCGCGATCCGCAGCCCCGTGAATCCACCGACGCGCAGCAGCGCGAAGGCTCCCACGTCGAAGAGCCAGGCGGCGGGCGCCGGTGGGCCCGGCGCGGTGAACAGCATCGGGTCCGCGTCCAGCCACGGTCCCGAGGACGCGAAGGCCTCCCCGAGTCCGAGGTGCCACCAGAGATCGTCCGTGTAGATGGGGCGGCCGACGGCGATCCCCATCAGAACGATCAGGACGGCGAGGGATCCGTGGACGAGCGCACCGGAGCCGGCGTCGACGACGCTCCGCAGCGGACGCGCCCGGGCGGCGGCGGCGCTCACTCGGCGTGCGCCGGCGAAGCCTCGGCCGGCCCGGCGCGCAGGAACATCACGGGCAGGGCGGCGGCGATCGTGATGACGAACAGCAAGCGGAAGGCCAGCTCGTAGCTTCCGGTCCGGTCGTAGAGGTAGCCCGCGAGCGGCGGGGTCACCAGGGTGAGGAGCAGGATCACCGGATTCATCCAACCCATCACCGTACCGAAGGCGGCGCGGCCGAAGGTGGCCCCCACCAGCGCGCCCGAGACCGGCAGATTGCCGCCGGTTCCCAGGCCGAAGACGGCGGCCGCCGCCAGCATTCCCGGGAACCCGGGCTCCGAGAGCAGGATCAGCCAGGCGAGCGCGTGGGTCCCGACCATGAGCCAGAACGCGCGACGCACCTCGACGCGGTCGGCGATCGCGCCGAAGCAGAGCTTGCCCGCCATCCCGAAGCCCGCGACCACGGACAGGAGCAGCGACGCGCGCTGGGGCGCGATCGCGCGGTCGGTGGCGAACGCGACCAGATGCGTCAGGAGCGCGACGGTGGCGCCCGCGATCAGCCCGATCCCGCCTGCGATCGCCCAGAAGCGCGGCTCGCGCAGCAGCTTCGCCGCGCTCCAGACGGACGGCGTCGCGGCGCGGTCGGGGCCGGGTGTACCGGCGCGCGCGAGGCCGTCGGGCTCGAATCCGCGCTCTTCGGGACGGCTGACGACCACCGCTCCCAGGATCGGCGCCAGGATCGCGGCGGCTCCTACTCCGAGTCCGAGGCAGGCCGCGCGCCAGCCGAGGGCTGCGATCCCCGCGGCGGTGACGGGTGGCAGGACGAAACCGAAGAAGGACGTGCCCAGCGCCGCGACGCCGAGGGCGCGTCCCCGATTCCGGACGAACCAGTTCGCCACCAGGGTCGCCGCGGAGAGCGGGCCGACCATCGTCGTTCCGACGCCGACGACCGCCGCGAAGACCAGGCCCGCCTGCCACAGCGTGGTCGTGGCCGACAGCAGGGCGAGTCCGCCGCCCAACGCCAGCACGCCCCACAGCATGATCGAGCGGATCGACCGGCGGTCGAGGGCCCGCCCGACGGCGGGGGAGGCCAGAGCCTGGACCGCGTACATCGCGGAGAGGCCGAGTCCCGCGACCATCCGCGAGGCGCCGAACTCGCTGGCGATCGGCACGAGGAACAGGCCGTACACGTAGATCGTCGCGCCGGTCGAGACGCCCTGAGCCAGGAACGCGGCCGCCACCATGCGCCAGCCGGGGAACGGGCCCGGCGCGGCAGTGCGCGAAACCGCCTCCGCCCTCGCGGACGCTTCGCTCGAGCGCGGCGATCCCTGCACTTCTGAGCATTTTGTCATCTTCGCCACCCCCCTTGTCAAGGGCCATCGCACGCCGCGTCGCGCGCGCGGCGTCGCGAGGGGAGGACGAATCCTCCCGGAAGGCGCTAGGAAGGTGCAGACCTCGGGAGATAGAATGGCCGCGTGACGGTCGAGATGAATCGCTCGATGGTGGCCTCCTCCCGCGTTGGCGCTGTCGGCGAGCCGCCGCCCGCGCTGTCGGCTCGTTGTATCGTCTCTCCCGCCTTCGACGGGATCTTCTTCATCGGCTCTCCGCTGCTGGCCGTCGCCGTCGTGCTGGGCGCCGTGCAGCTGCTACCGGCATGGACGGTCAAGAGCTACGTGCTCACCTACATGGCGGTCGGGCACCACGTGCCCACCTTCCTGCGCGCCTACGGGGATCGCGACGAGTTCGACCGCAACCGCTTCCGCCTGATCGCGATCCCGCTGCTCGTCCTGCCCGTGCTCGCCGCCGCCTACTGGATCGATGCGCGCATCATCGCGCTGATCTTCGTCTGGGATCAGTTCCACTTCGTGCGCCAGAACTACGGGATGATGCGCATCTACGACGCCAAGGCCGGCGCCCGGACGAACACCCGCATCAACCTCGAGCAATGGCTGTGCTTCTCCGCGTTCGTGGCGATCGTCTCGCACAGCGACTTCTACACCCACGTCTACGCCGAGACCTTCTTCGACCTGGGCGTCGCGATTCCGGGCTGGGTGGGGACGGCGCTGGGAGACGCCTCGATCGCGCTGGCGCTCGGCATCTCGGTTCTCTACGTGGCGCAGCACGCGAGCCGTCTCGCGCGGGGCGAGCCCGTCTCCCTGCCCAAGCTCGTCCTCTTCACCACCACCTACGGCTGCTGGTACTACGCCTACGTCGTGCTCTCCGATCCCTTCCTCAGCTATCCGATCTCGAGCTTCTTCCACTGCCTCCAGTACGACGCCTTCGCGTGGAGCTACAGCCACAACAAGGCGAGGGGCGCCCCCGAAGCGGAGCGCGGCGCCGTGATCCGCTACCTCTACCAGGGCCGCCACGTCTGGGCCTACGTCCTGGCGATCTTCGCCTACGGCGCGTTCTCGATGCTGGGCCACGGTCTGTATCCGATCCTGGTCCTCAACTCGACGACCGGCGTGCTCCACTACTACTACGACGCCTTCATCTGGAAGGTGCGGCGTCCCGAATTCACCCGGTACCTGTGAGCGGCGGCGGTCGCATCTGGCGCGAGCGATGGGTCCCGGTGCTGGCCTTCCCCGGTCTCCTGGTCGTGCTGTTGCTCGCCGACCAGCTCTGGCTGGCGCCCCGACGCGCGACGATCACCTGGCCCGAGGCGGCGGCGTTCTGGAAGGATCAGGCGGATCGCCGTCCCCACTACGGCACTTCCCAGCTGCGGCTGGCCGTGGCCTACGCCACGCTGCAGCGCTGGCAGGAGGCGCTCGACGCCTACGACCGCGCCCTCCAGGCCGATCCCCATCTGGAGGAGGCGGCCAGTGGCCGGGCCACCGCGCTCTCGGAGCTCGGGCGGGCGGAGGAGGGTCGCCAGAGCCTCGAGGACTTCTACCGCGACCACCCGCTCTGCGCCGTGTGCGCCCTTTCGCTGGCGATGTGGGACGACTCGTTCGGAGAGCCGGAGCGCGCCCTGTCGCGCGCCGAGGCCGCGGGTCGTCTGGCCGCCGCGCGCTCCGAGCGCACGCTCGAGCACGACGGCTGGCTGGTGGCCGCGCAGCTCGCCCTGCCGCGCGACCCGGCCCGCGCGCTGGCCGACGCGAAGCGCGCGCTGGCCGCCGTGCCCGGCTCGCCGGGCGCCGCGCAGCTCCTCGCCGAGGCGCGCGCGAGGTCGGGAGGGCCTTGACCGGGCGGGGGCCCGTCTTCGCTCGCCCTCGCCTCGCTGTCGCTGCGCGGCGGCCGACTCTTCGTGTCGGCCGCCTAGCCCGACGGGGGCAGCTCGGCCAGGAAGGCGAGCGCCTGTGCGGCGGTCTCGGAGTCGTGGGTGCGCGACGCGACGTCGATCGCCGCGTCGCGCGCCGCCCCGATCTCTCCGCGCTTCGCGCGCACGCGCGCCTCGAGCAGCTCGAGCTCGAGGGATGCGGGTCGCACCGCGCGCGCCGCCGCGGCGTGCTCCAGCCCGCCGTCGAGATCGCGTCCCAGGAGGAGAGAGGTCTCGGCCCACATCGCGTGGGCCTCCGCGCTTGCCGGGTCGAGCGCGAGGCTGTGCTCGAGAGGGTCGCGGGCGAGCTCCACGTAGTGCTCGCGCGCCTCGCCTGATTCCGCGGCGGCCTGGGTGATCCGGGTCGCGGCGAGGTCGCGCAGGATTCGCGGATCCTCCGGCGCCGCGGCGAGCGCCCGTTCGTGCAGGAGCAGAGCCTCCTGCCAACGACCCTGGAGACGCGCCGCGACGGCGACACCCGAATTCGCGCGGGCGTCCTCCGGCTGCTTCGCGAGGGCCCCCCGAAACAGATCCTCACCGGTCTCCGCGCGTCCGAGGGCGAGCGCGAGCTCACCGAGCGCCACCCGCGACGCCGCACGCGACAGCTCCTTCGGCGCGCTCGCTTGCGGGTCGCCGAGCGACTGCGCGTCGACGGTCAACCCCGGCAGCGAGCGGCCGCGCACGTAGTCGTTCAATGCCGAGGCGAGCTCCTCGTCCTCCGTGCCGAAGGCGGAGCGCGCCGCGGTCCGCGAGTCGGCGCCCCCGTCGAGCAGACGCGCATAGCGCAGGAGCGGTCGCTTCTGCGCGGCGCCGGGTCCGAGGCGCAGATAGTGGGCCAGGATCCACGACTCCGCGGCGAACTCCTCTCGATCGCGCGGCGAGCGGTCGATCCGTTCCTGCGCCTCGATCACGGGAGCGACGGAGTGGACGCTCCAGTCGCGCAGGGCCGCGAGGTGATCCGCTCGCGGCAAGCCGACCAGGATCGAATCTCCGCGCAGCTCGAGCGTGCTCGCGAGCTGACACAGGCCCTCTTCGTACCAGAGCGGGGCGCGTCCCGGCCAGAGGCTGCGGAACACCTGGTGTGCGTAGAGGTGCCGGAGCTCGAGCGTGGCGTCCTCGCGAAAGCCGCCGCCCGTGCGGAGCACGAGCACCGGCTCCGCGACCGTGTCGAGGAAGTAGCCGGGATCTCCATGGACCTCGAAGGGACGGGCGAAGCTCCGGTCGTCGAAGGCGTAGACCCGCGTCCGGAGGGTCTTTGCGTCCTTCGGAGCGTGGAGGCCGAGGGCGAACACGACCCCCGCGTGGAAGCGCTCCAGGTCGACCGCGAGCGCCCGGGTCTGTTCGGGGCCGAGCGAGCTCACGATCGCGAAGTGTGTGGTTTCGAGCGTGAGGAAGCGCTGGCTCTCCGGCGGGGCGGTCGCGCAGGCGAGCGCGAGCGCAGCGAGGCACGCGGCCCGGACGGGGTGCGGGATCCTCACGGCGCCGCCTTCCGCTCTTCGAAGCCGATCTCGTGCACGATCAATCCGATCGGCATGTCGTGGTAGCGGTGGGTCTCGTCCACCCGCCAGCGCAGGGACACGTAGCCCTCGGAGCTCACCCCGAGGGCCGTCGCCGCGATCGGCACGCGCACCTCGAAGGGTCCCGTCGCGGTGATCCGCGCCTCGTGACCGTCGTCCTCGCCCACGCGCAGGAGCGCCGGAACCCGCGCGTCGCTCGGGAGCCAGCCGCGCAGGACCAGATCTCCCGGCGCCGCGGGGAGCGCGATCTCCGCCTCTGGCGCGGTCCACCAGCCCCACGGCTCCCCTTCCGACTCGGCGCGCCAGAACAGCCAGCCGCCGCCGAGCGGATCGCGCTGGTCGTCGACGCGGAAGTCGAGCGTCGGGGCGACGGCGTCGGCGTCGCGCAGACGGCGGGTGGGAGCGCCGGCGATCGGACTGCCCTGCTCGGGCTCGCCGAGCAGCCAGTCCGCGACGACGCGGGCGGCGATCGCGTGTCCGATCGCGCCGAGGTGACCGTCCTGGGTGTAGACCTTCGAGGAGGAGAGGGCCGCCTCGCGCAGCGGGTTCAGCAGGAAGCGCGTGTCGATCCGCTCGTCGCGCAGGAAGCGGGCCAGGCGCCGCTCGGGCAGGTTCCAGTCGACGAGGTCGTCGAGCGCATGTCCGGCGTGACGCCGGGTGGCGATGTCCAGCTCGACGGAGCGGTAGGTGCGCTCGACCTGCTCGGCGGTGGGGATCACCAGCACCAGCAGCTCGGCGCCCATGCCTCGGCAGCGCTCTTGGAAGGCGCGCAGCAGCTCCTCGGTGCGCCGCCACGCCACCTCCCAACGATGGGCGGGGTCGTGGCGCCGGAACAGCTCCAGGTGTTCGAAGGGCGCGTTCCCGAGCCGAAGTCTTTGCGCTCGGGTCGCGCCCCGGTCGCGCAGACCGAGGCTCGGGAAGAGTGCGATCGCCCGCTGCTCGAGCACTGCGAACAGCCGCGAGTGGCGGCGCATCCACGCGCGCGCGGGCGTCGCGAAGCGCACGCGGAGCGCGTCGCCCTCCGGTGTCACGTAGGGCCGGATCAGGTCTCCCGGACTCACGCGGGTGCGGCCCGCCAGCTCGATCGCGTCGTTCGCCACGTCGTTGCCGGGGTAGAGGGCGAGGACGACGGCGTTCGGACGCAGGCGCGGCGCCCAGCGCTCCAGCAGCAAGAGCTCCTGTCCGGTGCCGTAGTCGATCACCGAGAGGTTGTAGACCTCCGCGGCGGCGCCGCGCTCCACCAGCATCGCCGAGAGCTTTGAGGTCATCAGGTCCGGCTCGGCCAGCGAGCGCCCGACCAGGAAGGAGTCGCCGAAGAAGGCGACCCGACGCTTGCCCGGCGCGGTGTCCGTCCCAGGGAGCGGCGGTCCGCGAAAGCCCTCGGGTCCGAGGGCGAAGGCGATCGTTCCCGCCGCGGTCGACACCTCGTCGCGATAGCTCGCAACCCCGCGCTGCCCCAGGTCGCCGTCGAACTCCACGAAGGGGAAGCCGCGGTGGGTGCGGGGCGGCTCGAGCAGCCAGCGCGCGGCGGCCTCGGCCAGGAGCAGCGCGAGGAGCGCGGCGCCGAGGCCCAGGGCCAGCTCGCGGACGCGGAGGGCGCGCATCGTCGGCCGACCCGCTCCCGATCAGCTGGATCCCGGCGCGGGGCCCCCGGATTCCGGGCGCGCACCGATCGCCGCGTCTCGTCGGGGCCGCGCCTTGTGCGGCGGCCTCACGCGGGTGTTCTCGATGCTGCGCTTCGTCTCTTCCGGCAGCGAGGAGTCGGCCAGCCACGCCAGTGCGGCGTCGCGATCGGAGAGCATCCACTTGCGGACGAGCGCGACCGTGGTCTGGCTGCGGGCGTGCTCGTCCTCGATGCGCGCGAGCCACTCGAGACCGGCGGCGGGGTCGTCGCGGGTCAGGGCCACCGCCACCAGGGGCAGCGCCGGCTGGAGGCGTGAGTCGGGAGGCTGGGCCTGGATCCAGGCGAGCGCGCCCTCGCGGTCCTTGCCCAGCCAGATGCGATAGGTCTCCCGCACCGCCTCGTCGCGTCCCGTCAGCGCCGGGAGCGCGGTGGCCCAGGCGAGCGCGGCCTCGGGGTCCTGGAACGCCCACGCGGATCCGGCGCGGCGCAGCAGCCCGTCGCCGTAGGGACCGTCGGCGTGCAGCTCGGCCCACTGCGCGGCTCGCTGCGGATCGTAGGAGGCGACCGCCGTCACGGTGCGGCGGAACACCTGGAGCTTGAAGCGCGGATCGGAAGTGTCGGGCTGCATCTCGGCGAAGCGCAGCGTCTCGTCGATGCCGTCGCGCGTCACCTTGCGCGCCATGAACACCTCGAGCGCCCGCTGTTGCAGGACTCCGGCGGGGAGCTCCTGCATGTAGGCCATCACGCCGTCCGCCCCTGCATCCTGCCAGCCCGCGACCAGCGCCTGGACGCAGCGCTCCTGCCGCTCGTCTTCGGCGATTCCCTCCACCGCTGCGCGCGCGGCAGCCACGTCGCGCCGCGCCCAGGCCCGCACCACCGCCGCAGAGCCCTGCTGGCGGTCGTAGAGCGGCCATTCGATCGCGTTCCGGAACGCCGCCTGCGGGTCGAAGCCGGTCCACCAGTCGGCCAGCAGCAGATAGGCGGTCGGATCCGCGTCGTAGCGCGCCTTGCGCAGGGCCGCGAGCACGCCCTCCAGGTCGCCGGGGTCTCTCCGGTCGAAGTACGCCACGAGCAGGGCGGCGCGCTCGTCGCCGCCGGGGACGGCGAGGATCGTCCGCAGTGCGGACTCCGGATCCGAGGACGAATCCATTTTGTCCGTCGGAGCGGGAGGACCCGAGGCGAGCCGGTGTCCGGCTGCGAAGCCCAGACCGACGAGCGCCAGCGCACAGAGAAGGATCGCGACGCGTTTCATGGCGAGGAAGCTATCACCTCCGCGGCTGCACAGCGTTCCTGGGACGGCCGGGCCGCTCCGTTCAATCGGGCACCGGGAGCCAGCGGAAGCGGATGCCGACGCCCCCGGCGTAGCTCCAGGGGTCGCGGTCGTAGATCGCCTGGCTCGACAGGGGCGTACCGTCGTTGAAGGCCCCGTTCGCCTGGACGACGGTCTCGCGGCTTCCCAGCACCCGATAGCCCCGCACGTCGAGGAAGAGCGTCAGCAGGACCGGCCCGGCGCGACCGGCGTCCATCTCCAGCTCCAGACCCGCGCCCAGCAGGTCGAAGGATTCCGACTGCTTGGCGGACACGAAGCCGGTCCGGCAGGGGCACAGCGCGCTGTTGTTGATCGACTGCGCCGCCGACACGGCCGTCGAGAAGTGCGTCGTCTCGCGCTGGTAGACCAGCGAAGGCTTGATCCACAGGTTGCGGTCGCCGAGCGCGGTGGTGAAGGCGATCCCGGCCCCCGCTCGGACCAGGAACGAGTCGGTCTTGCTGCGTGCCGAGCTGCCGAGGCCGGTCACGGCGTTCACCGGCGGCTGGGTACCCGGCGAAGAGGGCGGGATCACGGGCTGACCCGGTGCGCCCTCCTTCACCACGTTGCGGTCGGAATCGAAGGCGCTCGCCAGGCCGGCGTTCACGAACAGGCGCGGCGCTCCGGGGAGCACGCCCGGCATCAGGCTGGGCGACATGAGCTCCAGGTCGAAGCCGAGGGACGGGAAGATCTCGCGGTCGTGGTCCTCGAAGTCGCCCCGGACGCTGCTGATGGAGCCCTTCTGCTCGCGGACGTCCAGCCCCACGACCCCGGCGACCGAGGGCAGGAAGAGGTCCTCACCGGACGAGGATCCGTCTGCTGCCCCGGCGCCGTTCGCCACGAGAACCGCGATGGCGAGCAGCAACACGGCGCTTCCGGGCGGGAGGCAGGGACTGCACCGATCGGGCCCGGAGCGCATGCGGCGGATCATGACCCAGGGCGTCTCCGGTTCCAAGTGATAGTTTTATCAATTTCTCATTGACGGCCCCCGGCCCCTCGTAGAGAGTAATTGCGTGCAGCGAGACGGGATCGTCGGACGGCCCGGGAGCAGACGGGCGGCATGGATCCTGCTCGCGGGGATGGCGTTGGCGCTCGCACGCGGCACCGCCGCTGCGGCAGCGGCTCCGGAGGCGGAAGGCACGGGCCCGGCCGCGGCGGGCGCGACCGCCGACGACTCCGGTGCCACCGAGGAGGAGCTGGCCCCGGAGCGGCGCGGCCCCACGCCCGGTGTCGATGTGATCATCTCCACGCCCGACTACCTGCTGGCGACGGAGTTCGACGCGCCGGTCTCGGTCACGTCCTTCGACGCGGCCGACCTGGTCGCCATGGGCGTGGAGGACGTTTCCGGCCTCGCCGCCTTCACGCCGAACCTCGAGATCCGCAGCGCCGGCGCGACCGCCTCGACCTTCTTCATCCGCGGCGTCGGGCTCAACGACTTCACGGCCAACGCCGCCGGCTCCGTCGCGATCTACCAGGACGACATCGCGTTGAACCTGCCCGCCATCCAGCTCGGAGGGCTCTTCGACGTGAAGGAGGTGGAGGTGCTGCGCGGGCCGCAGGGCTCGGGCGCGGGGCGCAATGCCTCGGCCGGGGCGATCAAGATCCACTCGGTGAAGCCCACCGGGGAATACGCAGCCTTCCTGCGCAGCGAGTTCGGCACCTACGACTCGAAGCTGTTCGAGGGCGCGCTGGAGGTGCCGCTCGCGGAGGACGTGCTGTCGGCCCGGATGGCGTTCCTGTTCACCGAGCGCGATCCGTTCCTGGACAACGGCTGCGCCAATGCGCCGCCGCCCGGCCTGGCCCGGGTCACGATCCCAAGCCGGTCCGTGCAGCCCGGTGTCTGCGGGGAGACGAACCGCGTATCGTTCGACAATCCCAACTATCCCAACTCTGGGCCCCAGCGCTACTCGGTGAGCGCGATCGACGAGGGACTTCCCACAAAGCTGAACGACAACTTCAACTGGGGCGCCCGAGCCCAGGTCCGACTGCTGCCCCCCGAGACGAACATGGACTGGCTGTTCAACGTCCACGGAAGCCAGATCGACCAGTACGCCACGCTGGGGCAGACGATCGGGACCGGCGGCGGCTTCTTCGGCGGCACCACCGCCGGCTACCGTCAGCCCGAGATCGCCCAGGAGGAGCAGGACATCTTCGCCAGCCTCGGCGCCTTCGACGTTCCGGCGAATCAGCGCGCCCCCTACACGGCGGAGGCCCGCCGGATCCTCGGCAAGCGGCTCGCGCGTCGTCTGGACAAGGAGCCCTTCCGCGGCGACTACGACCGGGCGGGCAAGGAGAAGCAGTGGGCGCTCGGGGGCTTCGCGCGCGGCGACTTCGAGTTCGATTCGTTCCGGATGACGTCGATCACGGGCTACGAGCGCTACAAGCGCAAGCGGCAGGTGGACGGCGACTACACGCCGAACGTCGTGTTCGAGAGCGACGTCGACGACGACGGCTGGCAGGCCACCCAGGACCTGAACTTCGAGGGGGACCTGCAGGGCGGCAACCTGGTCTGGAATGCCGGCGGCTACTACCTGATGGATCACCTCAACTTCGCCTCGAACACGATCACCGGGCCGGGGCTGATCGACCTGCTGCGCCAGTTCGAGCAGAAAACCTACAGCTTCGGCATCTACGCGGGCTTCTCCTGGGACTTCCTGGACGACTTCACCCTCGAAGCGGGCGCCCGCTACAACTGGGAGCAGAAGGACTTCAACGTCTACCTGGAGCGCGGGGGTCCGTTCGGACAGGTCTGCAATCTTGCGGCAAACCCCCAGGACTGCGACGTCACCAACAGCTGGGATGCGCCGACCGGGACCGTGAGCCTGCGCTACCGCTTCTACGGGGACGTGTCCGCCTTCGTGAAGTACGGCCGCGGCTGGAAGGGGGCGCAGTACAACGCCGGCGGGTCCTCGGGGCTGGCCCTGACGGTGGCGGAGCCCGAGACGATCGACGCCTGGGAGATCGGCGCCAGCGGCAGCTGGCTCGACGGACACGTGCGCGGGAAGGGCTCGCTGTTCTTCTACGACTACTCGAACTATCAGGTCTTCATCACCCAGAACGACCGCGGCACGCCGCCCCAGCGGATCGTGGTCAACGCCTCGGACGCCCAGATCTACGGTGCGGAGCTCGAGGGCTCGATCCAGCCGCTGGAGCTGCTCTACCCCGCCACGCCCTGGAGCGGGCTCACCCTCTCCGCCCGCTTCGGTTGGCTGGAGAGCGAGTTCCTGGACTTCACCAACCAGGTCGCTCGGACCATCGCGACGCCGCAGCCGCCGCCGATCATCGTACCGGTCACGATCGACTACACGGGAAACCGGCTGCCCAACACGCCGAAGTACAAGCTGAGCTTGACCGCCGAGTGGGAGTTCGACCTGGGGCGCTACGGCTGGATCGTGCCGCGCTACGACTACACCTGGACCGACGACGTCTACTTCGATCCCTCCGAGGGCCGCGGACTGCCGAACGACGCCGGGGAGATCTACATGCCCGAGTACGCGATCGGGCAGCGCGCCTACGGGATCCACAACCTGCGGATCGCCTACCGCACGGCCAACGAGAACATCGAGCTGGCGTACTGGGTGCGCAACCTCACCGACGAGACCTACAAGACGCTGGCCTTCGACGCCTCGGCCAATGCGAACATCGTGGGCAACCTGGTCGGGGACCCCCGCACCATGGGCGTCAGCTTCACCCTGCGGTTCTGAGCGGAGCGACGGCGGGTGGCAGCGTCAGGGAACCGCGTAGCCGAGGGCGCGCAGCTGGTTCAGCTGCATTTCGTCGAGCTCGACGGTCGGCGGCGCGCTGCCCCAGGGCGCGGGAGGCGAGGCCAGGTACTGCTGGACCAGCCCGCGCATGCGCTCGGCGTCCTGCGGGCGCTCCTCCATCAGGTCGTGCAGCTCGCCGGGGTCACCGGAGCGGTCGAAGAGCTGCTCGCGCACCTGGCCCGTCGGCTCGGTGACGCTCACGAAGCGCTCGTTGCCGTCCACCACGGCGACCAGCGGCGCCGGCTTGTGGCGGGGCTGTCCCCAGGCGCCGTCGATCTGCGCGAAGCCGAGGACCGGCTCCTGGGAAGCCGGCTGGTGGTGCGCCGCGGCGAGGATGTCGGGAACCAGGGAGCGGCCGTCGCCCTTCGGCAGCGGCGGCAGACCGAGCAGGTCGAGCACCGTGGGCCAGACGTCCACGTTGCGCGTACGGCCGGGAACGACCACGCCCGGATCGAGCAGGAAGGGGAAGTTCAGGATGAACGGGACCTCCGTGGTCTCCCGGTACACCTGCTTCGCGTGGCCCTCGAAGCCGCGCTCGCCGAAGGCCTCGCCGTGGTCGGCGAGGAACACGATCAGCGTCTTGTCGAGCAGCCCCGTCTTCGCGAGGTGCCACATCAGCCTGGCGACGATCCCGTCCTCGTGCCGCACCGCGTTGTCGTAGAGGTCCGCGATCGCGGTGCCGAAGAGCGCCGAGGACTCGTCGTAGAGATACTGGTGGACGTCCATCATGTGCAGGTACAGGAACCAGCGCTCCCGCCCGTGCACGCGCAGGAACTCGATCGCGGCGTCGACCACGTCGTCGTCGGACCCCTGGAGCGTGAGGTTCGGGCTCGACCGGCGCATCGACGGCGGAAGCGGGCGGGGCAGGGGGCGCTCGTAGAGCTCGAAGCCCTGCCCGAAGCCGAAGTTCGGCGCGATCCAGCCGTTGCGCCAGATTCCGGCGGTCCGGAAGCCGGCGGCCTGGAAGATCTCCGCCGGGAGCGTGGCCTCGTCCGGCACCACGTGATCGAAGCGCAGGACGCCGGTCCGGACCGGGTAGAAACCCGTCCACATCGACGCCATCGAGCATTTCGTCCAGGAGGACTGGGAGAGCTGGCGCGCGAAGCGCACCCCGGAGGCCGCCAGGTAGTCGATCGTCGGGCTGGTCTCCCGCTCGTACCCGTAGACGTGGATCCGATGCGCTCGCAGCGTGTCGACCAGGATGAACAGGACGTTCGTGTCCTTGCGCTGGGAGAATCGCGCCACGTCGTCGATCGTTCCGATCGGACGCGGGTCGCCGGTGTCCTGGGGCTGGCTCTTGTCCCCGCAGGCCGTGGCGACGAGTGCGGCGGCGACGAGTGCGGCGGCGATCGGACGCGTCGGGCGAGGGAGTCTCGAGCTCATCGGCGCCGCAGGCTAGCGAATCCCGAGCGTCGTCCATCCCGGCGACTGGTTAACATGAGGACCATGGCGAACCCCTCCTCCTCGAAAGTCATGGCATCGTTCCAGCGCGGGCTCCTGCTTCCGGGGCTCCTGGCGCTGATCCTCGTCGCGCTGTGCGGTGGCTGCGGTCCAAGGGACCCGGTGCAGGAGGTGCGCGAGCTCCAGGAGCAGGGACGCTTCGCCGACTCGCTCGATCCCCTGCGCGCGCTGCTGGAGGAGCGCCCCGACGATCCCGAGCTGCACTTCCTCTACGGCTCGGCTCTCCGCCGCACCGGGCAGGCGAGCCTCTCGCTCTGGTCGCTGCGCAAGGCGAGTCGGCAGCCGGGCTGGGAGGTGCCGGCCGGGCTCGAGCTGGCGGCGAGCGCCTACCAGAGCCAGAACTTCCCCACCGCGGTGAAGGAGGCCGGGCGCGTGCTCGAGATCGAGCCCGACAACACCCAGGCTCTGCGCCTGCGCGCCGAGGCCCAGCTGGCGGACCGCACCGACCTCGACCGGGCCCTGGCCGACTTCGATTCCCTGCTGAAGGACGATCCGGACAACGTCGACCTGCGCGTGTCGCGCGCCACGGCGCTGTTGATGATGAAGCGGGTCGACGAGGCCGAGGCGGCGCTCGACGAGCTGGAGCAGCTGGCCGCGACCAGTCATCTCGGGGACGAGACCCGGGCAGCCTACTGCGTGGCGCGCGGGACCTTCGCCAAGGAGAAGGGGGACATGGCGAAGGCCGAGGAGCAGTACGGGGCCTGCCTGGACGAGTTTCCCACGGACGAGACCGTGGCGAAGGAAGCGATCGTCTTCTTCGATGGCACCGGGCGTCCGGAACGCTCGACCGAGCTGCTGCGCAACCTCGTGGAGAAGAAGCCCGACGCCGTGGAGCTGCGCGACGTCCTCGCGCGCCGCCTGGTCGCCGCGGGAGACGTCGCCGGTGCCGAGGCGGTGTTGCGCGCGGGAACCGAGCTCGAGCCGCCCGCCCTGGCGGCCTTCGCCTGGCGGGCGCTGGCGGATCACTTCATCGCCCAGGGCGAGAACGACAAGGCGGTCGCCGCGCTGAAGCGGGCGATCGACCTCGACGAGGACCCCTCCCAGCAGCTGCTGCTCGCCTACGCGGACCTCCTGGTCGCCGCGGGCCAGTACGACCGCGCCCTCACGGTCGCGAAGGACCTGGAGCAGGAGTCCTTCCGCGACCTGGTGGAGGCGCGCGTGCTCTTCGAGCGGCACCAGCCGCAGCAGGCGATCGAGAGGTTCGAGGCCGCACTCCGGACCTGGCCCGACAACGCCGCGGCGCGCTACTACACCGCGCGCGCGGCGGAGCAGCTGGGCGACTTCGACCGCGCGATCGAGGAGTATCGCGAGTCGATCCGCGCCGGCGCGCAGTACACGGACGCCGGGCTGCGCCTGGCCCAGCTCTACGAGGCGCAGGGCTCCTATCGGCTCGCCCTGGGCGCCGCCTCCCACCACGCGCAGGCCCACGGCGAGTCGGCGGACACGCGGCTGTACGAGCTGCGTCTGCGCACGCGCACCGGCGAAGCGCGCCGCGCGCGAGAGATCCTGAAGCAGCTCCGACATCCGGCGACCTGGCCCCGCGCCCTGGCCTTCGTCTCCGACACGGCCGCGGAGCGCCAGGGGCCCGAGGCGGGCGTGAAGGTGGTGCGCGGGGACAAGAACATCGACCTCACCCGGCCCGCGGACGTCGACGCGCTGCGCGCCCTCGTCCGGCACCTGCTGGATGCCGGCCGCTTCGACGAGGCCCTGGCGGCCGCCGACGCCGCCATCGCCGCCCACGACGAGGTGGCGGCCTTCCACCAGCTGCGCGGTCAGGTGCTCGAGCGGCGCGGGGACGCGGCCGACGAAGCGCGCGCGGCCTACGAGCGCGCCGTCGCGCTCGATCCGGACGCGGCGGGAGCCCTCGCGGGTCTGGCGAGCCTGGCCGCCGCCCAGGGCGACGTCGATGCCGCCGTGGCCCTCTACGAGCGCGCCTCGGCCGCCGACCCGAGCGATCCCGCCCCCGCCCGCGCCGCCGCGGAGCTGCTCGCGGGCGCCGGCCGCTCCGAGCAGGCCGAACACGAGCTGGACGCGCTGCTCTGGCAGCACCCCTACGACGCCCCTGCGGCGCGCCGGCTGGCCGAGCTCCTGAGCGCCGACGGGAAGGCGGGCCCGCGTACCGAGGAGCTGCTCCGGCGCGCGAAGCGCTTCGGGGGTGGCGCCGAGGCGAGCGCCCAGGGCGAAGGGAGCTCCCCGAGCGCGGGGGGCTGAGGAGCATCTCCGGGGCCGGTCTGCGAGGCGTTCCCGGAGGAGTCCCGGGCGTCCGGAGGGCATTCCGCTCTTTTTTCGCTAGACAGCGCCAGGCGCTCTGATTTAACCTTACTGAGTGATCACTCCGTAAGGCTGAGTGATCACTCGGCAGCGCGCCCGGGGGTGACGCCGCCAGGAGGTTTCCCGATGCGATTCTCTCGAGCGGTAATGGTGTTAGTCGCGCTCCTGTGCGCCTTCGCGTTCGCGCCGAGCGCGAGCCAGGCCCAGAGCTTCTACTCGGTCAGCGGGACGCTGTCGCTGAACTCGGCGAACACGGTCACGCGCCTGATCGGGCCGCGCGCGGGCGTGGCGCAGGGCACGGGCTCGGCGCCGGTGGACTTCTCGGTGCCCGGAGGCCTGTTCGACAACGCGGGCGCCGCGTTCCTGGTATTTCCGAACTATCCGTCGGTGGCCCAGTTCATCGATACCTTCACCAGCTCCCACGCCGGCTTCGGTCTCGCCGGCGGCGCCGGGCCCGGAAGCTTCGCCTTCTGCCCGCCGGTCGGGAACCCGGCGAATCCGGTCTGCACGAATCCGGCCCAGGCCACCGCGGGCTTCAACGGTCTGATCGAGTACACGGCGGGACCGAACCAGTTCGGCGGCACGATGGAGCTGATCCGCAAGCAGCAGGGCTCCGTCTCCCGGCGCATCGCCACCGGACCGAGCCAGTTCAGCCACACGCCGCGCACGCTCACGACCACCTGGCCTCCCGGTGGGCCGATGTCGGCGTCGCGTTTCATCCCGGCGCAGGCGGGCGTGATCACCCAGAGTCCGGTGCTCGGTCCGAGCGGCTCGATCCAGACGCCGGGCATCTACGTCGGGCCCGGCCCGACGCCGCCCTCCGGCTTCGAGACCGGCCAGCCCCTGACCACGGGTCAGATCGTGCTGAAGGACTCGCGGCCCTCGCCCTTCACCTTCACGCTGAGCGGCTACGACAACCGCAACGCGTCGGGCGTCGGCACGATCCAGCTGGTGGGTGGCTCCTACATCCAGCGGCCTTCGGGAAGCCCGTCCAACTCCTTCCCGCGCCAGACGACGCTCACCCTGACGCTTCCCGAGCCGGCCGGTGCGCTCGGGCTGGGTGCCGGCGCCTTGATCCTGTTCGCGCTCGTGCAGCGCAGGCGCGCGAGCGGCCACTGATCGCGCACGTTGGAGACGGCGCGCGCGGGGCGGTTTCTATCTCCTCCGCCCCGCGCGCCCTCCATCGTTCGAGCTACATGCCGCCGTCCACCTCGAGCACTTGACCGGTCACGAGATCGGAATCCTCGCTTGCGAGATAGACGACGGAGCGCCCGATCGCCTTCTCGGGCTGCTTCTGCAGCTTCTCCAGGTGCTCCCAGGGGATCATCTTCGAGAGCCCGATCCGCTGGCCCTCTTCCGGATACTTCTCCATCCACGGGCTGGAGGAGGACTCCTCCGAGAGCATCACCGGCCACACCACGTTGACGTTGATGCGGTAGGGGCCCCACTCGCGCGCGGCGACGCGGGAGAGACTGCGAATCGCCGCCTTCGCCGACGCGTAGGCGCCCAGGCCCTTGGAGCCGTCGACCTCCACCGACGAGCCCATGTTGATGATCCGTCCGCCGCGTTCCTTCATGTGGGGGAAGACCGCCTTGCAGCAGTACCACACCGCCTTCGGACCGTTGTCGAAGCAGGTGTCCCACCAGGCGTCGTCGCCCTCTTCGAGGGGCGCCGGTCCGAGCCACTTGTGGGCGTTGTTGACGAGGATGTCGACGCTGCCGAACTCGGCGACCGTCCGCTCGACCATCTTCTTGACCTGCTTCTCGTCACTCACGTCGCAGACCAGGCCCAGGGAACGCCCACCCCGCTCGCGGATCTCGTCCGCTGCCGCCTCCGCGGTCTCCGCCTCGATCTCCGCGATCACCACGGCAGCGCCTTCGGCGGCGAGAGCCAGCGATACGCCCTTGCCGATCCTGCGGCCTCCGCCCGTCACGATCGCCACGCGTCCATCGAGCTTCCCCATGATCCAGACCTCCATTGGTTCACGCCGTCACGACGGCGTGCGATGCTCGCGAGGGCGCCGAGCGCTCTCTTGACATTTTTATCAGCAAAGAGGGAAGATAGCGACGATGATCGACCCGCAACTCCTGCCGGCGCGATGGATCGCCCGCCGCGCCTCCACCGATCCGGATCGCGTCATCATCGCCCACGTGGACGGGCGCTCGCTGACCTACTCCGCGCTTCACCGCGCCAATCTCGCCTGGGCCGGGGGCTACCGGGGTCTGGGCGTGGGACCGGGCTCCCACGTGGTGACCATGCTGCCTACCTCCATGGAGTCCTACAGCGCCTGGCTCGGGCTGAGCTGGGTGGGCGCCGTCGAGGTGCCGATCAACACCGCCTACAAGGGGCGGATGCTGCGCTACGCGATCGAGCAGTCGCGGGCCGACGCGCTGGTGATCTCGCGGCAGTACGCCGACCGGCTCGCGGAGGTGGCCGAGGATCTGGAGCGTTGGCCGCTGGTCGTCGTGCCCGACGCGGAGGACGTGTCGGATCTTCCCTTCGAGGCGGTCCCGGGGCCCGAGTTCCTCGCGGCGCCCGCCTGGGAGGACGACCGCCACGGACCCGCCGCCCACGACGTCGGGTGCATCATCTTCACCTCGGGAACCACCGGCCCCTCGAAGGGCGTGCTCGTGCCCTGGGGCCAGATGTACTACGGCGTGCTCGGCCCGCCCGAGGACGCCCTGCTTCCGGGAGAGTCCTACTACTCGTCGTTTCCGACCTTCCACATGTCGGGGAAGTACTCGCTCTACATCCCGATCGCGCGCGACGCCCGGCTGGTGCTGCGCGAGAGCTTCAGCGCGGGTCACTTCTGGGACGACATCCGCCGCTTCGAGTGCACCTACACCACGATCGTCGGCCCGATGGCGCGCTTCCTGTTGATGCAGCCCGAGCGCGAGGACGACGCCCGCAACCCGCTGCGCGGCGTCACGGCGGCGCCGCTGTCGCCGGAGGTCGAGGAGTTCAAGAAGCGCTTCGACGTCCGGGCGACCACCGGCTTCGGCATGACCGAGGTGGGCGGGATCCTGGGCTCCGACGGCTGGGAAAGCTCCAACTGGCGCAGCTGCGGCAAGGTGCGGCGCGGTCCGCCGGGCTTCGAGATCCGACTGGTCGACGAGTACGACGAGGAGGTGGCCCTGGGCGAGCCGGGCGAGCTGATCGTGCGGACCGACGAGCCCTGGGCGCTCAACAGCGGCTACTTCGGGATGCCGGAGAAGACGGCCGAAGCCTGGCGCAACGGCTGGTTCCACACCGGCGACGTGTTCGTGCGCGACGGCGACGGCTACTTCTACTTCGTCGACCGGCTCAAGGACTGCATCCGTCGCCGCGGGGAGAACATCTCGTCGATGGAGGTCGAGGCCTACGTCCACGAGCACCCGGAGGTGCTGGAGTGCGCCGCGATCGGCGTGCCCTCGGAGTACGGCGAGGACGAGGTGAAGATCTGCGTGACCGTGAAGCCGGGCTTCGACCTCGAGGCCTGGGATCTGCTCGAGTTCCTGGCTCCGCGCATGCCGCGCTTCATGCTGCCGCGCTTCGTCGAGGTCGTCGGCGAGCTGCCCAAGACCGAGGCGACCAATCGGATCAAGAAGGCGGAGCTCAAGCGCGAACCGCTCAACGACAACACGTGGGACCGGGAGGCGGCGGGCTTCGAGCTGCCGCGCTAGCGGGTCCGAAGGGAGTACCGGAGATGCGAACCGAGTTCGAGACACTGCTGGTGAAGGTCGACGGTCCGGTGTGCGAGGTGATCCTCAATCGCCCGGAGGCGCGCAACGCCTGGAACGCGCAGATGCACAAGGACTACGACGAGGTCCTCGACGAGGCGGCGGACGACGATTCGATCAAGGTCGTGACCCTGCGCGGCGCGGGCAAGATCTTCTCGGCGGGTCACGACCTGAAGGAGGTGGCTCAGGGCTATTCGACGGTCGGCAAGCCCTCGGGCTGGGACCCCCACCGCTCGCCGCAGCTCCATCACTCCTGGTACTTCCACAAGCCGATCATTGCGGGCGTCCACGACTACTGCGGCCCGATCGCGACGCGTACGCTGGCATGCGTCGACTTCGTGATCGCGGCCGAGGGCACGCGCTTCAGCTTCGAGCAGACGCGGCGGGGCGGCGGCAACGTCGTCATCGATCCGCTGCCGATGATGCTTCCGCTGCGCGTCTGGAAGAAGCTCTACATGATGGGAGGGTGGATGGACGCGGAGCAGGCGCTCTCGCTGCACTTCGTGCAGCGGGTGGTCCCGCGGCAGGAGCTGGACGCGGAGGTCCGGCTCTGGGCGGACCAGATCGCGCTGATCCCCACCCGTCAGGTCCAGGTGGCGAAGGAAGGGATCCACCGCCAGTACGAGCTGATGGGGCTCGCCAACATGGCGCTGGTGCAGAACCAGATCTCGGGGCACGGCAGCGCCGAGGACAAGGCCTGGTTCCAGGAGGTCCTCGATCGGGGCCTCAAGGCGGCGCTCGAGGAGCGCGACTCCGCCTTCGACCAGGACATCGCGAAGATCTAGCCGCCCGGCTTCGGGATCGGAGGCGACCCATGAGCGACGAGGTTCCCCAGCTCTCGGACGCGGGGCTGTACTCGAGGCAGCTTCCCCGCGGCCGCGATCGCTCGGAGGACGCGGGCACGATCGTGACCGCGAGCGCCGACGGCTACGACCTGTACCTCTACACCTGTCCCTACGTGGTGTCGGGGGAGGGCAGCGGCATCTGGATCGTGCCCGACGGTCGGATCAACGGGACGATCTTCTTCGCGATCCCTCACGAGCAGCGCGGCAGCGGGCTCCGGGACAACGCCTTCTTCCGCTCGGGCTGGCATCTACCTCAGTACCTCGAGCCCGGCGATCACGAGATCGTCGAGGAGCCCGGTCGCATCACCTGGCGCCTGGGCGGCAGGAGCTACGTCTGGAAGCCGGGCGGGTGGGAGATCGGAGGCCGCCACGCGGACGTGGCCACGGAACTGTCCGTGCGGGCCGTGGCGCCCCCGCTGTGGCGCTGGGGACCCTGGGACCAGCTCCAGCAGAACGACAGCGCCGGCTACAAGGTGAGCTGCGTCGTCGACGGGACGATCGAGGCCGGCGGCAAGACGTTCCGGGTACGCGACGGCTATGCGACCCACGAGCGCGCGGCGGTGGGGCAGAGCCGCGATCACGTCGAGGAGGTGGCCGACGGCGCCGAGGTCTACGCCTTCGAGATCCGCGCCGAGGGCCTGGACATCCTCCTCCACCGCCACACCGGCCGGAAGCTCGAGGCCGCCACCGTCCGGCTCGGCGAGGAGACCTTCGCCTTCGGCATGGGGGTGGACGGGAGTCGCGTCGTGCTCGAGACGCTCGAGCACTGGCAGGACCCGCGCAGCGGCCTGCGCCTGCCCGCCCGCTGGCACGTGGCGATGAGCTCGGCGGAGGGGATCGCCGACCTGTCGATCGCCTCCTCGGGCCGCTCCTACTTCCACTACAACACCGGGGGCGGCGTGATGGTGATGGTGCAGATCCTCGGCGTGGCGAACGGGGTCTTCCACCGTGCGGGCGGCCCGAGCACACCGATCGAGGACGCGCTGGTCGGGCTCCGCTGGGGGCGTGCGCTCCTGTTCGCGGACGAGCGAGGCTGAGTGCCGCCGGGCGGGAAACCGCGGGGAAGGGGAGACGCGATGCCGGGAAAGTCGGAGCCGCCTGCGGACCTCTCGCCGCTCGAGCTCGCCGAGCGCTACGTCGCCGCGACTGAGGCGGGCGACATCGAGGCCCTGCGCCGCCTCTACGCACCCGACGCGGTGATCTGGCACAACTTCGACGATCTCGAGAAGACGGTGGACGAGCACATGGCCATGATGGGCTGGGTGGTCGAGAACATCACCGGCTTCCGTTACGACGAGATCCGGCGCCAACGCACCGACACCGGCTTCGTGCAGCAGCACCGCGCGCGCGGCACGCTGCGCGACGGGTCGGCCTTCGACCTGGCGACGTGCGCGGTGTTCGAGATCTCGGGCGGACGGATCTCCCGGCTCGACGACTACCTCGACTCCGCGGGACAGCCACCCGGTCTCCCCCGCACTTCCCGCTGACGGCGAAGGCCCATTCGAGACGGGCGGCGCCACGCGCCGCGGTAGCGGAGTAGCCGCCGAGGGCGATCGGGGCACCGGGTCGCTGCAGAGGTACGCGGTCGCAGCCGCACTGGTCGAGCGCGGCGGCGCAGATCTCGGCAGCCGGCGTCGCGAAGTCGGGTACGCGGAAGTCAAAGTGGAGTGTGAACGCGGCCAGGGACCCTCCCTGCGCTCTTCCGGGCCGTTCCTCGGAGGAGGTCGACCTCGGGTCCCCCGGCCGTGTCGATCGTCGATCACCCCGCGCCGAGGCCCGGATCCGGCTCGGCACGCGGAGCCGGGTTCCCGGAACCTCGCAGGAGGGTCGACGGCGCCGTTTCCACGAGTCGCGCCACCGTCCACGGGAGCTCGCCGTCGAGGCAGCTCGCTTCGGTCCAGGCCGCGAAGCGTCCCAGGTGGCCTCCGGCCACGGCGAAGATCTCCCCGTTCACCCCGTCGGTGTGATCGGTGCACAGGTAGGCGACGAAGGTGCCCACCGCCTCGGGATCGCCGATCGTGCGCAGGCGGATCTGCTCGTCGCTCGTTTCGGGCCCGAACGCGATGCCGCGCTCCGCGGCGCGGGTGCGCAGGACTTCGACGGGGACGGTGTCGGACATCCGGGTCACGGCGCTGGGGGCGACGGCGTTGACCGTGATGCCCCAGGGTCCGAGGGCGAGCGCGGCCGAGCGGGTCAGGCCGGTGATGCCGGCCTTCGCGGCCGCGTAGTTCGCCGCCTCCGGGTGCCCGTAGAGTCCCACGTGCGACGTGATGTGGACGATCCGACCGCGACCCTGCTGCCGCATCGGAGCCGCCACGGCCCGCGTGCACGCGAAATGGCCCTTGAGGTGCACGGAGACGACGGTGTCCCACTGCTCCTCTGTCATCTCCCAGAGCGGCGCCGTCGATGCGTTCCCGGCGCAGGCCACCAGGATGTCGAGGCGGCCGAAGGTCCCGAGCGCCTCCTCGACCATCCGCTGGGCCCCCTCCATCGTGGCGATCGACTCGGCGTTGGGCCGAGCCCGACCTCCCGCGTCGAGGATCCGGCGGACCACCGCCTCCGCGACCGAGGTATCCCTTCCGCCGCCGTCCAGGCCGGTGCCGAGATCGTTCACGACCACGGCCGCGCCCTCGCCGGCCAGCGCCAGGGCGACCGCACGCCCGATGCCGCGGCCGCCCCCGGTCACGATCGCCACCTTCTCTTCGAGAAGTCGCGTCACGAGCGGTCGAGGACTTCCGCGTCGACGCTCCCGGAATCGCCCGCCGCGCGGCCGCCGGAGTCGGCCGGCGTGTACCAGATCGGCGAGGTCCAGGCCCGCTCCTGGATCGTGCGTGGGACCGTCGGGTCGCTGCAGGCGGGCGGCCGCTCCGCCTCCGGGATCGCCAGGCACTGGCGCGTGCTGTAGCGGCAGCTCGGGTTCTCGACCACGCGCGCGTAGTAGACGGCGCCCCGGGTCGGGTCGAAGTCCGGATCGGACCAGACGCCGCAGGCCGCGGCGAGCCCGGGACCGCGCGGCTCGCAGGTGCCGAGATCGACGTCGGCGCCGTTGTCGCGGGAGCCCGCCACGTCATACACCGCCTGGTGCAGGCCTTCCTCGTCGGCCCAGGCCTTCACGATCTGCACGCGCTGGAGCAGGCCGCCGGCGTGCGTCGCGCTGCCCGGGTCGCGCAGCGCGCTGACGGCGAAGCGCGGCGCGCCCGCACCCGCCGCCGCGGGGAGGTCGCCGCCCATCGGGACGCCCGCCGCGTCGGCGCGCGCGACGAAGTCGCCCGTCTCGCACAGGTCGGTGGGCAGCTCCCAGCCTCCGAAGAAGCGCACGGCGATGCGCGGCCCGCTGGTGCCGTAGGTCTCCCGGCGCCGCAGCGCCTCGAAGATCGCCTCCCGGGAGTTCTCCTCGGCCCACACCGCGACCAGACCGCCCGGGTTGTTGCGCACGTCGCCGGGGAGCCAGCTCGACAGGGCGAGGCGCGCCTCGGGCGTGTCGTCCGCCGCACCGAAGTGTCCCTGGAAGTCGGTCTCGTCGACCAGACCCGGCGTGCCGTTGTGCGTGTCCGTGCTCGCGATGATGCCCAGCTTGTACGGGTTCACCCCGAGGCGCTGCTGCTCGGCGACGCCCGCGGCCAGCACGTTGCGGATCCAGTCGAGGCGCGAGAGACAGCCCCGGCGTCCCATCGCCCCCGCTCCGACGCCGTCGCCGCAGTCCTCCACCGGCACCGAGGGCGGACGGAGCTTCTCCCAGTCGCACAGCTCGTCCGCGGCGCCGAGGACGCCCGACATGCCGTTGCGGCACTCCGAGTCGCCCTTGTGCTGGAAGATCTCGACCAGCGGCTCGAGCGAGGCGCGCAGTCGCGCCTGATCGGCCTGGTCGGCGAGCGTGTCGGCGCCGGGATACTCGATCTGGAACATGCGCCCGTTGCTCCAGTTGGAGTTGTGCGGGATCGCCAGCACGTCGCAGCCGTCGCCCGCCTCGAGACACTCCCGGCGCAGCGCGCGCCACAGGCCGAGCGGCGTCGGCTCCTCCACGTAGCTGATCGGCTGCGGAACGTGGGTGTTGCGGAACACCACGTTGCGGTGCAGGTTGCTTCCGCCCGGAGCGCCCGTGTACTCGTAGGCGACGAAGGTGGTGAAGCGGCACGCCTCGCTGCGGTCGTTCCAGCGCTCGGCCGCCGCCTGGATCTCCTGCCACACCGTCGAGACGGCCGCCGCGCAGCGCGACCCGTCCTCCCCGCACAGGTCCGGCTGGCGCACCGGGGGGCTGCCGATCACGGCCTGGCTCAGCGCCCGCAGCCCCTGCTCGCCGCGGTAGGCGACGCAGGTCGCCGTGTCCCGCAACGACGAGTCCTCGGCCGTGCACAGCCGCACCTCGCCGAGCAGCTCCGAGTGTTCGGTGACGGCGGCGAAGTCGAGGGGACGCTCGAGGCGCACCGTTCTCGTGCCCCGGCCCGCGGCGTCGAGCGGGGGCAGCGCGACGGGCTCCCCGGTGGCGAAGGCGTAGGCGTCGTCGGGCCGCGTGCGGACGTCCACCGTCCAGGCGTCGAAGGAGTAGCTGGTGTGGACGTGCAGGTCGCCCCAGTAGAGGTTGCGCGCCGGGCTCCGATCGGCGCAGGCCGACCGCTCGTGCGCAGCGGAGTCGGCGATCGCGGTCTCGGTGCCCTCGTGCGCCGAGCAGGCGATCCACGCCGCCGCGAGGGCGATCGCCGCTGCGGAACCCCTGGTGCTGCCCATGTCCCCTCCCCGTCGGCGAATGCCGACTCCAGGCTCGTGGTTGCGCTGCCCGCAACGGGAATCCCGATGGCGGGCGTCTCCGTCAGCTGCGCAGGATGTACTCGCTCATCAGCTGACACTCCATCCGGTCGAAGTCGATGAACGACTGGGCGTCGGCGAGGCCGCGCTCCAGGTTCTCCTCGGAGCCGTACCAGCGCAGTGGATCCGTCAGGTCTTCGAGCTCGCGTACCTGCTCCTCGACGATGCCGTCCCAGGCGGGTGCTCCAGGCGTGAGCGTCTTCTCGACCACGTTGCGCACGTAGGACCAGAGCGGGTGGATCTCGAGAGACAGCGGGGTGTGGACTTCGTGCCAGCGGCGCAGGAACTCGGCCTCCTCGAGCTCGGCGCGCCGCGTGAAGGCGCTCACCAGACAGACCCCCGGCGTGCGCTCGCCGTCGGCCCAGCTGCGGTCGGGGTAGGCGACGGGAATGGCCTCGCGCGTCGCATAGCGCCCGACGCGCAGACTCCTCTCGGCCAGCAGCTGCTCGATCGCGAGCTCGGCGGGACCCGGCTCGAGCCAGGCGGAGACGCAGGCGGACAGGACGCCGCCGGGACCGTCGACGGGAGCCACCACCGCGAACTGCGCCTCCACGTCGGCCACGCACAGGCGCAGCCGCGCCGGGCCGAGCGCGAGCAGGCGGGGTGCCTGCTCGCGGAGCAGCCAGTGCGCGTAGCCACCGCCGTCGGCGTCGCTCTCGCGCCACGCGAGATAGACGCGCTTCTCGAGGGGGACCGGCACCCGGCGCGCGGGGTCGTCAGCTCGCCGGGGTGAGCTCGCGACCGTAGAGGGCGGTCTCGACCATCACCGTGTCCATGTACTCGACCACCTCGGTGATGCGATCGCCGCGGACGCGCAGGAAGAAGGCGTAGTGGTTGCGGTAGGGCACGCCGGTCCGCGTCTCGCCGCCCTCGCCGTGGGCCAGCGCCGCGACGCGCTCGCCCTCGCCGAACACCTCGTCGATCACGAGCTTGTAGCCCTCCGCAAGCTCCGCGAAGGGCGTGAGCAGTCCTTCGACGAGCGCGGCGGCGCCGCGATAGGTCCCCGACAGGGGCGTGGTGCCGGTCGTGGTCCAGACGGCGTCGGACGCGAGCATCGCCAGCGCCGACTCCGGGTCCGCGTCCATGCGCTCGAAGAAGCGCCGTACCGTTTCCTGGGCGTCGCTCACGGGTTCCTCCTCCTGCTCGCGGCGGATGCCGCGAGCGCTCTCACGCTCCGGTCGCCACGCTGCCCGGCGTGGGCAGTACCGTCGTCGCCATCGTCCCGGGCTCCGGTTCGAGGCCCAGGGTGATCAGCACCTTCTCGGTGGCGATGCCGAGGATCACGCACAGCGCGAGCTCGAGGATCTCCTCCTCGGAGAACTGCTCGCACACGAGGCGGGCCAGCCCCGGATCGACCTTCTGCGGGTCACCGATCAGCGCGTCGGTCAGGCGCAGCCCGGCGATCTCGCGCTCGTCGAGCCCTTTGCCCTCGTAGCCGTCCACCACGCAGGCCGCGTCGCTCTCGCTGATCTTCTCGCCGTCGCGCTCGAAGCGCACGTTGACGCAGAATCCGCAGCCGGTGATCCGCGCGTTGCGCAGCCGGCTGATCTCCTTGGTGCGGTGTTCGACCAGGCCGCGACTCCACACGATCGCGTAGAGCTCGTTGAACAGGTCGCGGAGCTCCGGCTGATGGGCGAGCACGTTCTGGATGTCCGGGGCTTCGCCGGGGATTGCGGAGCTGGCGAGAGGGCGCGTGGACAACTCGGAGTCCTCCTTCAGGGAAGCGGTTCTTCGACGGCCGCCGGGCGGTCGAGGATCCGGGAGCGGGGCTCGACGCCGAACACCAGCCGCAGCCGGCAGGTCGCGTCGAACAGGCCCAGCGCGACGAACAGGCCCACGGTCCGGGGCTCGCCCAGGGCCTCGCGCAAGGGAGCGACGTCCTCTTCCGTCACCTCCTTGTGACGGAAGGGCATCTTCTCGGCCAGCGCGAGCGCGGCGCGCTGGAGATCCGTGTAGCAGTCCGCCTCGCGCCAGCGCGGCAGCGCCGCCACCTGGGCGTCGCTGACTCCGGCTCCCGGACAGCGGATCGCGAGCTCCGCGTCGCAGCCGTGCACCGTCGCGACGCACAGCCGCCCCAGCTCGAGCAGGTCGGCGGGTGCGACGTCGTCCTCGAAGACGCGCGCGTAGTAGCGGCGGTGAGGCTCGAGCAGGTCCGGTCGCGTCGAAAGCAGGGCCTCGAGCGAGTCGACGGGTCGCGCGGTCAGCGACACGCGGCGCTCCTCCCGGTTCGGTGCTGGGTCACGTGGGCTCCGTCCTATCTCCACCGTCGGAGCCCGGACTCGGAGCGGCGCGCGAGAGGCGACACGCCGGCCGCCTCTCGCGCGCGCGATCCGTTCGAGCGGCCGATCAGCCGCGCGTCCCGCGCCGGCGGGCCCGATACAGCAGGCCGAACAGCGCCAGGGCGCCGAAGGCCAGACCGGACACCGCGGTCGGCTCGGGCAGCGTCACGTTGATCGTGGTGTTGCCCGGGAAGGCCTGCGCCGGGCTGGCCGCAGGCTGGTTGAAGAAGGAGCCGCCGACCAGCTGGATCGTCCCCACGCCCGAGGCGTTGCGGTTGTCGTAGCCGCTCAGCGTCAGGGTGAAGGGAGACGGCCGCGAGTCCCGACCGACGATCATGCCCGTGGTGAGCGGAAGGCCGGTCTGGATGATCGAGGGCGGCGTCGGGCCCGGGCCGACGTAGATGCCCGGAGTCTGGATCGACCCGCTGGGGCCGAGCACCGGGCTCTGGGTGATCACGCCGGGCGGGCGCTGCACGAAGATCGAGCCCTCGTAGGCACCGCCGGCCAGCCACGCGCCCGTGCTCGTGCGCGCGACGTGGTTGAACTGGCTGGGACCGGTCGCGATCCGGCGGGAGGTCTCGCCCGCCGTGCGGGTGATGATGTCGATCGTGCCGCCGAACTGGTTCGGACCCGCCGTGTACACGAGCAGACCGTTGAGGCCGGCCGTCGCCGCGGCGGGGTTGGTGCAGATCGGATTCACCGGGTTGCCCGCCGGCGGACACCAGGCGAGGCTGCCCGGTCCGCCGCCCGCGGCCATCGCGGCCGGTGCCGGATGGCTGGTGGTCGACGTCGCCACCACCTGTGCCACGGACGGATAAGCCGGATACACCCCGAACTTGTAGGCCGAGGTCTTCCACAGATCGGCCGGGATCGAGAAGTCGACCACGCCGACGCCCGTGCCCGGTGCCAAGCCGGTCCGCGGGCCGACCAGCTTCTTCGGAAACTGGGCGTACTTGTAGTTGATCGTGCCGCTGATCGAATAGAAGGTCTGCGCCTGCGCCTGCTGGTCCACGACCGTCACGAACGGAGCGACGAGCAGGAGCGCGATCGCGAACGAGCGAAGCATTAACTTCATAACCACTCCTCCGGCGCCCCCGGGCCGCTCAGGGCGACCTGGGGACCTTGCTGACTAAATCGTCAAGAACGACGCTACACCCGGCCCGGGTGAGTTGTCCATCATAAAAGGTCGGGTACGACGCAAAATGCGTGGCCGGAGGCAGGTCTGCGGGCCCGGATCAGGGGCGGGCACCCTGGCCGGGGAGCGGGGCAACCGTCGGGGGGCGGCCCAGTGACGCTTTCGCGGGAGGCCCTCTGCGAACGAGAACCCGCCCCGGGCCGCCGCGGTTACGGGCCCGACCTGCACGTCCACCGCGCACTGCCCGCGCCCGGCGCCGGAGCCCGTCTGCGATCGCGGGCTGGGTAGAATGGACCGCGGCTCGGGGAAAGGGGGCGACATGCGCAGGAGTCTGGTGGTTTCCGGTGTCGTGGTGGCGCTGCTCGCCGTCGCCGCCTGGACGCAGCGCGACGTGCTCTATTTCGCGTTCCTCGCCTACCGGATCACGCCACGGGGACCGTTCGTGGAAGGGGAGCTGCCGCCCGCCCCCGACTATGCGAAGGACGAGGCGTGGGCCGCGCTGCCCGGTCGCAGCGATCCCGCCGACTACAGCGTGCCCGAGCTGCCCGCACCGCCCGCGAAGCCGGCGGTCGCCGTCTTCTTCGTCCATCCGACCACGGACGTGGAATCACCCGGCTGGAACGCCTCCTTGCAGGACGCCGAGACGAACCAGCTCACCGACAGATTCGTCCTGCGCGGTCAGGCGAGCGTCTTCGACGGCTGCTGCGCCGTCTATGCGCCGCGCTACCGGCAGGCGAGCCTCGGATCCTTCTTCGACTTGGAGGGGGGAGGGGCTCGCGCCCTCGACGTCGCCTACGGCGACGTCGAGGCGGCGTTCGAGTCCTTCCTCGCTCGGATCGGCGGCGATACGCCCTTCATCGTCGCCGGACACAGCCAGGGGGCTCGCCACGTGGTGACGCTCCTCGAGCGGCGCGTCTCGGGCACGGCGCTGCGGTCCCGGCTCGTGGCGGCGTATCCAATCGGCTACGCGGTCCCGAGAGCCGAGATCGCCGCGAAGCTCCCGGACATCCCGGTCTGTACGTCGGCGGCGGCAACCGGTTGCCTGGTCTCGTGGCAGACGGGGGGGCCGGGCTGGCAGCCGTTCATGGACATGAGCGACGCCGTCTGCGTCAACCCGCTCAGCTGGCAGACCGACGGGGCTCGCGTACCGCACGATGGGAATCCCGGCGGACTCTCCCTTGCGGAAGGACGCATCGTGCCGGCGGTCGCCGACGCGCAGTGCCTAGACGGGGTTCTGCGCGTGACGCAGATC
>Ga0315553_10000270_pt1 | contig 48059 bp, 30 predicted proteins | sample SalMarSW160140MG_FD_203099 | JGI IMG/M metagenome (GOLD analysis project Ga0315553, IMG submission 203099) | Salt marsh sediment microbial communities from the Plum Island Ecosystem LTER, Massachusetts, United States - Salt Marsh Sediment SW1601-40 ...
CTACACGACCCACGCCGCGTTCTTCGACTACGACCGGGACGGCGATCTCGATCTGTACGTGCTCAACAACTCTCCCCGCCCCGCCGACAGCTTCGGGCTCCTCAACACGAGGGACGTGCGCGATCCCGACGGCGGCGACCGGCTGTACCGCAACGAGGGAGACGGGTTCGTGGACGTGAGCGTGGCCGCGGGCATCTACGGGAGCGAGATCGGCTTCGGTCTGGGGGTCGCGATCAGCGACGTAGATCGGGACGGGTGGCCGGACATCTACGTGTCGAACGACTTCTTCGAGCAGGATTACCTGTATCTGAACGACAGAGACGGGAGCTTCACCGAGTCCATCAGCAGCCGCACCCCCTACGTCAGCTACTCGTCGATGGGGCTCGACATCGCCGACATCGACAACGACGGGTGGCCGGACATCTACGTCACGGACATGCTCCCGGAGGACGAGCACCGCTTCAAGACGACGCAGGCGTTCGAGGGCTGGGACCTGTACCGGGACCGGCTGAAGAACGGGTATCACGCGCAGTTCACGCGCGACATGCTCCTGCTCAACGAGCGGGTGGGCGTGTTCGCCGAGATCGGGCAGCTGGCGGGCGTCTCCCGAACCGACTGGAGCTGGAGCGCGCTGATCGCGGACTTCGATCTGGACGGGTACAAGGACATCCACGTTACGAACGGGATCCGGCGAGACGTCACGTCGCGCGACTACATCTCGGTGCTGGCCAACCCGCGCACGCTCGAGGCGGCGCGCCGCGGCGAGCACATGGACGTGATGGGGCTCATCGCGCGGCTCGACTCGACGCCGCTCCCCAACTACGTCTTCCGGAACCGGGGAGACCTGACGTTCGAGGATGAGAGCGGGGCCTGGGGGCTCGACACGCGGGGATTCTCCAACGGGGCGGCGTACGGAGACCTGGACGGGGACGGGGCGCTCGACCTGGTCGTGAACAACGTCGACCAGGAGGCCGTCGTGTACCGGAACAACGCCCGGACCCTGGGTGACAACGGCTATCTCCAGATCCGGCTGCGGGGCGAGGGCGGCAACCGCTACGCCATCGGCGCACGGGTGACGCTCAGGAGCGGCGAGCGGCTGTTCGTGCAGGAGCTGGAGCCGTCACGCGGCTTCCAGTCGAGCGTCGACTACACGCTCACCTTCGGGATAGGCGACCTCGACACGCTCGAGTCCGTGAGCGTCGAGTGGCCCGACGGGCGAGTGAGCGTCGAGCGCGATGTGGCGGCCGATCAGGTGCTCACCATCTCGCAGACCGGCGCCGGATCGGCGGCGGCGTTGGAGGGGGGGCGACCCGCCCGGATCCTCGCCGATGTCACGGACGAAGTCGGGCTCGATTTCGTCCACCGGGAGAACTCGTTCGTCGACTTCCACCGCGAGCGCCTGCTCCCGAAGCTCCTGTCCACCGAAGGCCCGCGCATGGCGGTGGGCGACGTCGACGGCGACGGCCTCGAGGACGTCTACATCGGGGGCGCCAAGGAACAGAGCGGGCGGCTGCTTCAGCAGCGCGCGGACGGAGCCTTCCGGTCGACGAACGGGGCCGTCTGGGACGAGGATCGCCTGTCCGAGGACCTCGGAGCCGCCTTCCTCGACGCGAACGGCGACGGCCACCTCGACCTGTACGTGGTGAGCGGGGGGAGCGAGTTCTCCGACATCGCCCCCGCGCTACAGGACCGGCTCTATCTGAACGACGGCCGGGGCCGCTTCCGGAAGGCCGAGGGGGCGCTGCCCGCCATGAACGTGAGCGGCTCGTGCGTGGCGGCGGCCGACTTCGATGGGGACGGGGACGTGGACGTGTTCGTCGGTGGCCGGGTCGTCCCGTGGCGGTACGGCCTCGACCCCGCCAGCGTCCTGCTCGCCAACGACGGGCGTGGACACTTCACCGAGATCACGGCCGAGGCCGCCCCGGAGCTGGCCACCGTCGGAATGGTCACCGACGCGACGTGGACGGACGTCGACGGGGATGGGCGGGTGGATCTCGTCGTCGTGGGGGAGTGGATGCCGATCACCGTCTTCCGCGGCGCGGGCGAGGGCCGGCTCGAGCGCGTCGAATCGCCCGGTCTCGAGACGAGCCACGGCTGGTGGAACCGGATCGTGCCGGGGGACTTCACGGGCGACGGCCGGGTGGACTTCCTGGTCGGGAACCTCGGGCTCAACACCCGTCTCCGGGCCAGCGAGCGCGAGCCGCTCACCATGTACGTGAAGGACTTCGATCGGAACGGATTCATCGAGCAGATCCTGTCCGGATACAACGGGGGGGTGAGCTACCCGCTCGCGTTGCGCGATGACCTCATCGGCGCGCTTCCCTACCTGCGGACGAGGTACCCGGACTTCGAGAGTTATGCCCTGCAGACGGTGAGCGACATCTTCCCGGCGGACGAGCTGGCGGACGCGGTCGTCAAGCGGGCGTACACGTTCGCGTCGGCCCTGGCGCGAAACGAGGGTGACGGCGCGTTCACGTTGCTTCCGTTGCCGCTGGAGGCACAGATCGCGCCCGTGTACGGGATCCTGCCCGCCGATGTCGACGAGGACGGCGATCAGGATGTCCTGCTGGCCGGGAACTTCGATGGCGTCAAGCCGGAGATCGGCCGCATGAGCGGCGGGTACGGTCTCCTGCTCAGGGGGGATGGAACGGGCGAGTTCGAGCCCGTTCCGGCCGCGGAGAGCGGGTTCCTCGTCCCCGGTCAGGCGCGCGACATCCACCGCGTCGGCACGCGGCGGGGCGACCTGTATGTCGTGACCCGCAACGACGACCGTCCGCTCGTCTTCCGCCCGATCCGGTGAGGCTATGGATTCGGCTGGGCCCGGACGTCCGGTCGCGGCTGTTTCGTCGTGATGATGATGACCCCGTTGGCGCCCCGCACGCCGTACATCGACGTGCTCACGGCGTCCTTGAGCACCCTGATGGACTCGATATCGTAGGGCTGGACCGGAACGCTGCCGTCCGGGTCCGGCTCGATCGGGACGCCGTCGATCACGTACAGCGGCTGATCGCTCCCCACGATCGAGGTCGTGCCCCGAATATGAACGATGATGCCCGCCGAAGAACGCACGACCTGCACACCGGCGACCCGGCCACGCAGCATCTCCTCGACATCCTCGGCGGGCGCACGCTCGATCTCATCGGCGGTGACGACCGAGGGGTCTGCCGGAGCCCGCTCCGCGACGCCGCCGGGCCGGTCGCCGGCCGCACCCCCGCCCGTGTGGGCGCAGGCGGGCGCCAGCGCGGCGAGCAGGGCGAACACGAGCCCATCGCGAGCCGTTCGTGCGGTGGAGGACATACGCACCTCCGAGAAAGGGTCTCGAAACCCGCCGACGCAGCCGAGGGGCGACCAGTATGATACACACGTCAGGACGGATCGATCCGCCGGCCGGCCGGTCGCGGACCGGGGACCGGGGTCGTCGAGAGTGGAGGTACGCGATGAGATGGTGGCCGAACAGCCGGAAGCCGTCCCCGGGCGTCGTGGTGGCGGGCGCGTTGCTGATCGCCGCCGGGCCGGCGGCCGCGCAGCAGGCGCTGAGCGTCGCCTCGCCCGACGGGCGCAACGAGGTCACGCTGGCGATCGATGCGGGGCAGCTCACCTACCGCCTCGACCGCGACGGGCGGCCCGTGCTCCAGCCGTCGCGGCTGGGGTTCGAGTTTCGCGACGCGCCCCCGCTGGGCGACGCCGTGCGGGTGATCGATACCTCGACCGCCAGCGCGGACGAGACGTGGACTCAGCCGTGGGGCGAGGTCCGCGAGGTGCGGGATCACCACAACGAGCTGCGCGTGTCGCTCGAGGAGGAGCGTCCCCCCGGCCGGCGGTTCGTGGTCGTGTTCCGCGCGTTCGACGACGGAGTGGGGTTCCGGTACGAGCTTCCGGAGCAGTCCGCCCTGGGCGACTTCCAGATCAGCGAGGAGCTCACCGAGTTCGCGATCGCCGACGATGCGCGGGCCTGGTGGATCCCCGCCTTCCAGCAGAATCGATACGAGTATCTGTATCGGTCGTCGCCGGTGAGCACGCTGGACACGGTGCAGACGCCGCTCACGCTCGAGTTCCACGATGGGCTTCACGTCGCGATCCACGAGGCCGACCTGGTGGACTACGCCGGTCTGACACTCGTCGGCGGCCGTGAGCAGAACCGCACCTTGCGGGCGTATCTGGCCCCGTGGGCGGACGGCGTGAAGGTGCGGGGCCGGACCCCGTTCCGGACCCCGTGGCGCACGATCCAGATGGCCGACGAGGCGGCCGGGCTGGTGCCGTCCGTGCTCGGACTCAATCTCAACCCCCCCGCGCCCGATTCGCTCGCCGCCGCGAGCTGGATCCGGCCCATGAAGTACGTCGGCATCTGGTGGGGCATGCACATCGGCAGGATGACCTGGGGCTCGGGCCCCCGGCACGGAGCGACCACCGAGAATACGAAGCGCTACATCGACTTCGCGTCCCGGAACGGGTTCGGGGGCGTGCTGGTCGAGGGCTGGAACGTAGGCTGGGACGGAGTCTGGTACGGGAACGGTGACGTGTTCTCGTTCACGCAGCCCTACCCGGACTACGACCTGCCGGCGCTGGCGGCGTACGCGCGCGAGCACGGGGTGGGGCTCATCGGCCACCACGAGACCGCGATGGGCATCGAGAACTATGAGCGGCAGCTCGAGCCGGCCTTCGATCTCCTCGAGAGCCTCGGCATGCACGGCGTGAAGACCGGGTACGTGGGGGACCGGACCCCGGAGGGGCACGCGCACCACGGCCAGTACATGGTGCGCCACTGGCGGAAGGTGATCGAGACCGCGGCGCGTCACCACGTCATGCTCGATGTCCACGAGCCGATCCACGACACGGGGGAGCGCCGCACCTTCCCGAACATGATGACCCGCGAGGGGGCCCGCGGGCAGGAGTACAACGCGTGGGGGGGAGACGGCGGAAACCCGCCCGAGCACGAGACGATCCTGTTCTTCACGCGGATGCTCGCGGGGCCGTTCGACTTCACCCCCGGCGTGTTCGACCTGAAGATCGAGAGCGCCGACGGCCCGCCGCGCTCCCCGGAACAGTCCCGGCCCCGGACGACGCTCGCCAAGCAGCTCGCCCTGTACGTAGTGCTGTACTCGCCGCTCCAGATGGCGTCGGATCTGCCCGAGAACTACGAGGGTCACCCGGCGTTCCAGTTCATCCTGGATGTCCCGGTCGACTGGGAGGAGACGCGCGTCCTGGACGGAAGGATCGGCGACTACGTGGTGGTCGCCCGCCGCGAGCGCGGCGGAGACCAGTGGTTCATCGGGGCGATCACGGACGAGGAGGCCCGCACGCTCGACGTCCCGCTGTGGTTCCTGCCGCGGGGGCGCGGGTACGTGGCGGACATCTACGCCGACGGCCCCGGCGCCGACTGGCGTGACGACCCCGGGTCCTACGAGATCACGCACCGACCGGTCGACGCCGACACGCACCTGACGCTGAAGCTCGCGCCGGGCGGGGGACAGGCCATCCGCATCCACCCGTCGAGATAGCGGCCCGCGTCCCGTGTCCCACACCGCTCGCCTTCCGGTCCTCATCGCCACCGCCACGGCCGCATGCCTGTCGGCCTGCGGGCGGGATGCGGGATCCCCGCGGCTGTTCGAGCCGCTCGATCCGGGGGCGACGGGGGTCAGGTTCGAGAACTCCCTCCCCCTGGACCCCGAGTTCAACATCCTCGAGTACCTCAACTACTACAACGGCGGCGGGGTGGCGGTGGGCGACATCGACGGGGATGGGCTGCCCGACCTCTACTTCACCTCGAACGTCGGATCCAACCGGCTGTACCGGAACCGGGGAGACTACCACTTCGAGGACGTGACCGAGCGCGCCGGGGTCGAGGGCTCGGACGGCTGGACGACGGGCGTCACGATGGCCGATGTGGATGGCGACGGACACCTCGACATCTACGTGTCGGCGGTCGACTACCTGACCATGCACGGCCGCAACATCCTGTACCTGAACCGCGGCGACGGCACGTTCGCCGACGAGACCGAGCGCTTCGGGCTCGGCCACGTCGGCTACGGGACGCAGGCCGCCTTCTTCGACTACGACCTGGACGGGGACCTGGACGCGTACCTCCTCAATCATTCGGTGCACGCCGAGCGCGGCAACAGCTTCAGCCCGCAGCGCGACGCCGTGCATCCGCGGTCCGGCGACCGACTGTTGAGGAACGATGGGAACCGGTTCGTCGATGTGACCACCGAGGCCGGGATCCACGCGGGCGTGGAGGGCTACGGGCTCGGCGTGGTGGTGAGCGACCTGGACCTCGACGGGTGCCCCGACGTGTACGTGGCCAACGACTTCCAGGAGAACGACTTCCTGTACTACAATCGCTGCGACGGCACGTTCACCGAGTCGATCGCCACCTCGATCGGCCATACGAGCCTCTCCTCGATGGGCGTGGACGCGGCGGACTTCGACAACGACGGCCGGCCCGACCTCGTCGTGCTCGACATGCTCCCCGCGCGGGAGGACATCCTCAAGACTTCGGCCAACGCCGAGAGCTACGAGGTCGAGCGGCGCAAGCTCATGGCGGGCTACGGGCCCCAGTACGTGCGCAACACCCTGCAGCTCAACCGCGGCCTGCGCCGCTTCAGCGAGATCGGCTACCTGACCGGCGTGTACGCGACCGACTGGAGCTGGGCTCCCCTGTTCGCCGATCTGGACAACGACGGCGACAAGGACCTGCTCGTCACGAACGGCATCTATCACCGCCCGAACGACCTCGACTACATCGCCTACGTGGGGAGCGAGGCCGTCCAGATCTCCCTCGCGCAAGGGATCACCCGGCAGACGCTGCAGGAGCTCCTAGAGCGCATGCCGCACGTCCCCCTGTCCAACTACGCGTACCGCAACGACGGGGGGCTGAGGTTCACGAACGTCGCCGGGGAATGGGGGCTGGCGGAGCCGGGCTTCTCGAACGGGGCCGCGTACGCGGATCTGAACAACAGCGGCGCCCTCGATCTGGTCCTCAACAACCTGAACGCGCCGGCGTCCATCCTCCGAAACCGCGTGCGCGAGCTCGGCGAGTCGCACTTCCTCTCCGTGCTCCTCGAGGGAGCCGGCGCCAACACCGGGGGGATCGGCGCCCGGGTCATCGTCGAGCAGGACGGGGCGAAGCAGATGCTGGAGCAGATGCCGACCCGGGGCTTTCTGTCCTCGGTCGACCCCCGGCTCCACTTCGGGCTCGCCACGGCCGCGCGGCTCGACTCACTCATCGTCGTGTGGCCCGATCGGCGCTTCCAGGTACTGACGGACGTCGACATCGATCGCCAGGTCACGCTGTCGCAGGACGCCGCCGGCGGGCACTGGGGATCGGCGGGCCCGGACGGCGGAGCGGCGTCCGCGGCCACGGGGAGCGGGACGGCGGCGGCACCCGTCCGGCTGTTCGAGGACGTGACGTCCGGGACCGGGATCGACTTCGTGCACCGGGAGAACGAGTTCTACGACTACCGGACGCAGCCGCTGATGCCCCACGAGCTCTCGACCCAGGGGCCGGCCCTCGCCGTGGGGGACGTGAACGGGGACGGATTCGACGACCTGTTCGTGGGGGGTGCCAAGCGCCAGCCGGGACGGCTGTTCGTCCAGCGCTCCGACGGGACGTTCCGCGGCGTCGAGGTCGCCGCGTTTCGGGCCGACGGCCTCGAGGAGGACATCGCGGCCGCGTTCCTCGACGCCGACGGCGATGGGGCGTCGGACCTCTACGTGGCGAGCGGCGGGAACGAGTTCTGGGGGGAGCACGAAGCGCTCGAGGACCGGCTCTACATGGGCGATGGCCGGGGGGGCTTCAGGCGGTCGCACGACCGGATCCCCGCCATGTTCGACAACGGCTCGTGCGTCGTCCCGGGCGACTACGACGGGGACGGCGACGTCGACCTGTTCGTGGGCAGCCGCGTCATCACACGCGAGTACGGGCACACGCCCCGGAGCCACCTGCTCGAGAACGATGGCACGGGACGGTTCCGGGACGTGGCCGACGAGAGGGCCGAGGGGCTCGCCGAGGCGGGGATGGTCACGTCGGCCGCCTGGGTGGATGTGGATGATGATGGTCGACTCGACCTGGTCGTGGTGGGCGAGTGGATGCCGGTCCGGGTGTTCCGCCAGGAGGGCGGGCGGTTCATCGACCGCACGGAGGAGTCGGGGCTGTCGGGCACGAACGGGTGGTGGAACCGCGTAACGGCCGCCGATCTGAACGGCGACGGCCACGAGGATCTGGTGCTCGGGAACCTGGGCCTCAACTCGTACCTGCGCGCCTCCCCCGAGGGGCCGGCCCGGCTGTACGTGCACGACTTCGGTCGCGACGGGACGCTGGAGCAGATCCTCACCTTCTACAAGCACGGGGTGAGCTATCCGATCGCCGGTCGGGACGAGCTCGTCGCCCGGATGCCGTTCCTCCGCGCCCGCTGGCCCACCTACGGCGACTTCGGCGCCAGCCGCATCGAGGACATCATCCCCGAATCGGAGCTGTCCGAGGCGCGGGTGCTGGAGGCGACCGTGTTCGCCAGCTCGGTGGCCGTGAGCCGGGGGGATGGCACGTTCCGTCTCGATCCTCTGCCGATCGAGGCCCAGTTCGCTCCCGTCTACGCCGCGAACGCGAACGATGTCGATGGCGACGGGCGGGTGGATGTGGTGGTGGCCGGCAACCTCCACGGGGTACCCCCGGTGCGGGGCCGATACGACGCGAGCTACGGGCTCCTGCTGCGGGGCGACGGCCACGGAGGGTTCGAATCGGTCGACATGGAGACGAGCGGCCTGCTCATCGATGGTGAAGTGCGCGACCTGCAGTTCCTCGGTCGGGCGAACGGCGAACGCCTGATCGTCGTCGCGCGCAACGACGATCGCCTCCAGGTGCTGCGGGAGGCACCCGGGACCGAACACAATCCCTGATCGAAGGAGGCGTCAGCGTGGGTCTGCTCGCGACGTTGGACTGGGCCGTAATCGGCGTCTACTTCCTCCTCGTGTTCGGTGTGGCGATCTGGGCGACGATGCGCGAACGATCGTCACGCGAGACCTCCACGGACTACTTCCTGGCCGGCCGGGACGCCGGCTGGTTCCTCGTCGGAGGCTCGCTGTTCGCCTCCAACATCGGCTCCGAGCACCTCGTGGGTCTGGCCGGTACGGGAGCCGCGAGCGGCGTGGCGGTGGCGCAGTTCGAGATCCTCGCGTCGCTGATCCTCCTCCTGCTCGGTTGGCTGTTCGTTCCTTTCTACCTGGCGAGCGGCGTGTACACGATGCCCGAGTTCCTCGAGCGCCGGTACTCGGAGGGGGCACGCTGGTACCTGGCCGTGATCTCGATCATCGGCTACGTGCTGACCAAGATCTCGGTGACCATCGCCGCGGGCGGGATCGTGTTCGAGGCCCTGATGGGGATCGACTTCTGGACCGGTGCGCTCGTGGTGGTGGTGATCACCGGGGTGTACACGATCTTCGGCGGGCTCAGGGCGGTGCTGTATACCGACCTGCTCCAGATGTTCGTCCTCATCGGGGGCGCCGTGACCGTGATGATCCTCGGGCTGCACGCGCTCGGCGGCTGGGGCGCGATGACCGAGGCGGTCCCGGCGTCGTTCCTGACCCTGTGGAAGCCCCTCTCGGATCCCGACTTCCCGTGGACCGGCATTCTGTTCGGGGCCCCCATCCTCGGCGTGTGGTACTGGTGCACCGACCAGTTCATCGTGCAGCGCGTGCTCGCGGCGCACGACGAGAACCACGCGCGGCGCGGAACGGTGTTCGCGGGATACCTGAAGCTCCTGCCGCTGTTCATCTTCGTGATCCCGGGCGTGATCGCGTACGCGCTCGCGCAGCAGGGCCGGCTGGATCTGGCGCGGCCCGACGAGGCGCTTCCCACGCTCATCGGCGTGCTCCTCCCGGTGGGGCTGCGCGGGCTCGTGGTGGCCGGGCTGCTCGCGGCGCTCATGAGCTCGCTCTCCTCGGTGTTCAACTCGACCTCGACCCTGATCACGCTCGACGTCTACAAGCGGCTCCGACCGCAGGCCTCCGAGCGACAGCTCGTGCTGTTCGGTCAGGCCGCCACCGCCGTGCTGGTCGGCGTCGGGCTCCTGTGGATCCCGCTCATGCGGCTCATCTCGGGGCAGCTGTATCAGTACCTGCAGAGCGTGCAGGCGTACATCTCGCCCCCCATCGCGGCGGTGTTCCTCATCGGCATCCTGTGGCGACGCGTGAACGCGACGGGGGCCATGGCGGCGCTCCTCACCGGGTTCGTGCTCGGGATGGGACGGCTGGTGGCGGAGCTCGGCAAGGGCGGCCTGAGCGGCTTCCTGTTCTCCTATGCCGACATGAACTTCCTGCACTTCGCGGTCGTCCTGTTCGTCATCTGCACCGCGGTGTTGATCGCGGTCAGCCTGCTCACGCCGCCACCGCCGGAGGAGAAGGTGAAGGGTCTCACGCTCGCGGTTCGGGACAGGATCGAGACCGTCGCGCACGCCTGGCGGCGGACCGATCTCGTGCTCACGCTGCTCCTCATCGTGTGCGTGGGGATCGTGTGGATCTACTTCTCGTGAAAGGCGCTCGACCCATGCCGCCCGTCCCGACTCGTGGTGGCCCCCGTCCGCCCCCCTCGCAGGCGAAGCCATGAAATCGACCTGGAAGGTGCGCGTCGCGCTCGCGTTGAACTTCTTCGTCTTCGCGATCCTGCTGAACACGGTCGGGATCGTGATCGCGCGCGTGATCGAGGACTACGGCGTGGCCGGCACGACCGCGGCTTCGCTCGAAGCGTTCAAGGACCTCTCGATCGCGGCCACCTCGTTCCTCCTCGCCTCGTACGTGCCGCGCATCGGGTACCGGCGCACGATGCTCGCGGGGCTCACGGCGGTGATGCTCGCCAGCATGCTGGTGGCGGCCGTCACGGGCTTCTGGGTGACACCCGTCCTGTACGCGACGATCGGCGTGAGCTTCGCGCTCATGAAGACGGCCGTCTACTCCACCATCGGCCTCATCACGGAGTCGCAGGCCGCGCATACCGGCCTCATGAACTTCATGGAGGGGGTGTTCCAGGTCGGCGCCATGTCGGGGCCGCTGCTCTTCGCCTTCATGATCGACGTGCGCCGCTGGACCGACACGTACTGGCTGCTCGCCGTGCTGATCCTCGTCGCGCTCGTCCTCATGTGGTTCACGCAGCTCGATGAGCACGAGATCGAGGCCCACGCGGAGGAGACCGGCTTCCTCGAGATGCTCAAGCTGCTCAAGCGGCCCATCGTGTGGACGTTCGTGGTGTGCGCGTGGCTGTACGTGATGATCGAGCAGAGCTTCGGGACGTGGATGCCCCGCTTCCACGAGCAGATCTTCGGGCTTTCCGCGGCCGTCGCCTCCGGATTCATGAGCTTCTACTTCGGATCGATCGCGCTCAGCCGGTTCCTGGCCGGAGCCCTCGCGAAACGCGTCCCGTGGATCGTGCTGCAGCTCGTCTACCTGGGGCTCGCCTTCAGCGTGACCCTGACCGTGGTGCTGCTGACGACGGGGGGGAGCCCGGCCGAGGTGACCTCCTGGACCGCGGCGCCGAAGCTCGCGTTCCTGTTCGCCGTCGTGGGATTCTTCCTCGGACCGATCTATCCGACGATCTCCTCGATCGTGCTGACTCGGATGCCCAAGTCGCAACAACCGGCGATGACGGGGCTCATCATCATCTTCTCCGCGCTCGGAGGGACGACGGGCTCTCTCATCACGGGCCGGCTGACCGATATCCTGAACACGCACGATGCGTTCTTCTTCCCGCTCGTGCCGATCGCCCTGCTCGCGCTCATGCTGCTCCCCTACCGGCGGCTGGCGGAGCGGGAGGCGGAGGCGTGATGAGCGACCCCGCATGAAGATCCCCGTCGAGGCGACGTTCCGGCGCCTGCTCGAGCAGGAGGACACGGACGGGGACAACCAGATCACCGTCCGGGACTCGGGGCCGAAGCGCTTCCTGGTGATGGGCGACTCGGGGGACACGATCGCAGTGGAGGGGACGTACCCGCTGGCCAACCTCCTCCAGGAGCTCGCCGTCGCGCGCGAGACGGCCCGCGACACGCTGGAGCTCGACCGTGACCGGTTGGACGAGAACCCCGTCCGACGCATCTCGCGCATGATCCGCGATGTGTTCTGGGATGGGCTCACCCGGACCGTGGATGCGGACGGCATCGAGCGTGTGGCCATCGACTCCAAGGGCGAGGGCACGGACCTCGACCGGAGTCCGCGGGTGTACGTCCCCCACGACGACGCCCGGGCCCTCGCGTACTTCGAGCGCCTCGCGCAAGAGCGGCCCGACCTCGGGCTCGCCGTCGCACGTCTCCCCCGGACGATCACACCCGCGTACGGGCTCGGCCTCAACGACAGCCCCGGCATCCTGAGCCTGAAGCTCGTCGAGGACGATCGGGGCTCTGTCCGGGGGCTCCCGTTCGTCGTGCCCGGAGGACGCTTCAACGAGCTGTACGGGTGGGACAGCTATTTCATCGTGCTCGGGCTCCTGCACGACGGTCGCACGGAGCTCGCTCGCGGGATGGTCGATCATCTCCTCTACGAGATCGAGCACTACGGGCAGGTCCTGAACGCGAACCGCAGCTACTACCTGACGCGCTCGCAGCCCCCGTTCCTGACCGCCATGGGGTGGGCCGTATTCGAGCGGCTACCGGAAGGCGCGGCGCGCGAGGCCTGGTTCGCGGGGGTGATTCGCGCCGCGATTCACGAGTACGAGACGGTGTGGACCCGCCCGCCCAAGCTCACGGACAGCGGTTTGAGCCGCTATTACGCGCGAGGGATCGGGATGCCGCCCGAGACCGAGGCGGGGCACTATGACGGCCATCTGCGACCCTACGCGAGGGCGGCCGGGATGGACGTGGAGAGCTTCCGCGCGGCCGTGCGGCGGCGCGAGATCGTCGATGCCGAGCTCGACGAGTATTTCGTCCACGATCGGACGCTGCGCGAGTCGGGGCACGACAACAGCTATCGTCTCGAAGGCAGGGCCGCCCACCTGTGCACCGTGGACCTCAACGCACTGCTGTACCGCTACGAGATCGACATCGCCCGTGCGGCCAAGACCGTGTTCCGCGGCTCGTTGGAGACGCCCGACGGCACGGTCCACACGGGCGCGGCGTGGTTGGAGCGGGCCGGGCAGCGCCGCGAGCGGATGGACCGGCTGTGCTGGGACGAGGAACGGGGGATCTTCTTCGACTACAACTTCGTCGAGGGCGGGCAGACGGGCTTCGAGAGCGTCACGGGGCTGTATCCGCTCTGGGCGGGCCTCGCCTCCGAGGCGCAGGCGGCGGCGCTCGTCGAGCGCGCCGTGCCGCTGTTCGAGGAGGCGGGCGGGCTCGTGTCCACCACCGAGGCGTCGCGCGGCGCGATCTCCGAGGACCGCCCTCAGCGGCAGTGGGACTACCCGTTCGGCTGGCCGCCCCACCAGATGCTCGTCTGGCAGGGGCTGCGGGACTATGGCTACGAGGCTGTGGCCCGCCGGCTCGCGTACCGCTGGCTCCACATGATCACCCGGAATGCGGCCGACTACAACGGCACGATTCCCGAGAAGTACGACGTCGTGAACCGCACGCACGACGTGTTCGTCGAGTACGGCAACGTGGGAACGGAGTTCGATTACATCACGCGGGAGGGGTTCGGATGGATGAACGCCTCCTACCAGGTGGGGCTGGCGCTCCTCACGGACGAGGAGCGGCGGAGGCTCGAGGCGGGCACTCCGCCCGAGGACCCGAGCCTGGGGTAGGCGTCGAGCGGATCGAGCGGATTCACCGACCGCTTCCGCTTGACTGGTCCCCGAGCGCGGCTCACCACCGGCGCCGCGCCACGCCCGTGCGCGCGCGACCTTGATCTTCATGTCCCTCGCGGCGAGCGGGGCGCTGGCGTGGGCGCGGCGGTGGAAGGACCGTCGAGGCTCGTCCGCCCAGCCCTCGGCCCCGGACATCTCCGGACACCACCTCGTGACCGCTGCTACTACCGCCTCCGCTGGGCGAACAGCCAGGTGGTGAGCTCCGGGGAGCCATACGCGGCGTCCCAGGAGTCGTGGTCCGTACCGGGCACTTCCGTGTAGCGCACGTCGACACCGGCGCGCTCGAGGGCCTCCGCCGCGCGGCGCGACTCCTCGACCGGGACGACGCTGTCCACCTCGCCGTGGAAGATCCACACCGGCACGCCGGCGAGCCGGGCGGCGAGCGCCGCGAACGGCTCTCCATCCTCCTCCGGCACCACGGACGACTCGGGCGGAAGCGGGGGCCCACCCCGTACCCACGCGCAAATCGGGACGATGGCCGCGAAGCGCTCCGGGTGGCGGTAGGCCAGGTACCACGTGCCGTGGCCGCCCATCGACAGACCCGTCAGATAGATCCGGGCCGGGTCCGTCGAGAACTCCTCCAGCGTCCGGTCGAGCGCCGCCATGGCGGCGTCCGCCGGCCGTCCTGTCCACAGCGAGTCGCGCGGAGCCTGGGGCATGACGACGATCGCCGGATACCGGTCGGGGCTCTTGCGCAGGGCGGGCCCGAGCCCGACCGCCGTCTGGAAGACGCCGTCGCCGCCACGCTCACCGGCCCCGTGGAGGAAGAGGATGACCGGCCACCGCGTCCGCTCCGCGTAGCCACGCGGGACGTAGACCTGATAGGGGTACTCCGCGCCGCCCACGGTCACGGCGCGATCCAGAAAGCCGGTCTCGACGGTCTGCCCCGCCAGGCCCTCGAACGCCAGGAGACCGCAGAGAAGCGCGAGGCTGGAGAGCCGGGATGTGCGGATCCCCGGCGGCCGGATGGTCGCGAAACATGGTGTGTGAATCGTCATGTTCCCTCCTCGCGGGTCAGGGCTCGGCCGTCTCGAGCCCGATCTCGGTGCTCGCGCGAAGGTCGCGCGAGGACGATCCGATCCAGATCCGCCGGTTCCCGGTGGGCGCGACCCAGGTGTGCCGGACGGTGGACCAGCGGGCCAGCTCACGCGGACCGATGCGGATCCTCACTTCCCCCTCATCCCCCGCACCGAGGTGGATGCGCTCGAAGCCCACCAGACGCCGCGGCGCCATGGGAACGGGCGGATCGGTGGGCGGCCCGAGGTAGACCTGCACGACCTCGGAGCCCGGGACGGCCCCCGCGTTGCGTAGCCGAACGCGGATCTCGAACCCGTCTGCCGTCGGCCGGACGTCGGGGTCGGAGTACTCGAAGGTCGTGTACGAGAGGCCGTGTCCAAACGGGAAGAGCGGCTCCGTGCCACGAGCGTCGTACCAGCGATAGCCCACCAGGATGCCCTCGTCGTAGGCCACGCGACCGTCGATGCCCGGATAGCGGGCGTCCGACCCGGCCACGGGTGTGTCCTGTTCACGCCGTGGGAACGTCACCGGTAGCCTGCCGCTCGGGACGGCTTCGCCGAGCAGCAACGCAGCGGTGACGTCGGCTCCTTCCTGGCCGGGATACCACATCTCGAGGATGGCACCGACGTCGTCCACCCACGGCATGAGCACGGGGTCCCCGGTATTGAGCACGACCGTCGTATGGGGGTTGGCGGCCGCAAGGGCGCTCACCAGCTCGTCCTGCCCGTCGGGAAGCGACAATGAGGGCCGATCGCGGCCTTCGGTGCCCTCGTCATAGGCGAACACCACCGCGGCCGTCGTCTCCCGGGCCGCCTCGATCGCTTCGTCGCGGTACGCCCGCTGCCGCTCCGGCGTGACCCAGGCAAGCCGCACTCGCAACGGCTCTCTCGGTCCACCCTCCGAGCGCTCGGCATCGGCCGTCACCTCGATCTCGTGGGACTCGCCGGCCAGCAGCGACACGGTCGCGGTCGCGTTCTCGAGCCCGTCGCGCGTGGGCAGGAGACTCGCATCGCTGAAGAACCCGCCCGTCGACAGGAGCTGCGTGCCGTCCAGCGAGAGGGAACCGCCACCGCCGCTCGTCTGGAGCTTGAGCGCGTAGACGCCCGTGGTCGGCGCCGTCAGCGTGCCGGTCCACGTCCAGGCCGTGCCGGACGGCGGCGTGTCCGCCCGCGTGAAGTCGACGACGGCGTCGACCTGGGTGCCGCCCTCGGGGCCGCTGCGCGACAGGCCGTGCGCTTGGGCGCCCGTGGACGGACGGAGCGCGGACGCCGGAACGGGCACCCCGTCCAGATCGATACCCGGCAGGTAGCGGATGTCCGCCCCGGCCCGCCGCGCGAGCGCCGCGAGTGGGCTCTCCGAGCGCAGGGGCACGACGCGGGAGCTCCCACCCCCGCCGTACAGCGGGGTGTGCGCGGTGGGTCCGATGACGACCAGCGAGGCCAGGTCGCCGCCCTCGAGCGGGAGTGCGCCATCCTCGTTCTTCAGAAGTACGGCGCCCGCGAGGGCCACCTCGCGCGCCACGGCGGCCCCCGCCGCCTCGTCCATGTCCGGGCGCGGCGTTCCCTCGCCCAGGAGACCCATACGGTCCATCTGTCCGAGGATGCGCGTCACCGCCCGGTCGACCACCGCCTCGGGGATGCGGCCCATCTCCACGGCCGCCCGGAGCGAATCGGCGAAGTAAACCGGCTGGCCGGGGCCGAAGCTGGTGCCCGGCATCTCCTGGTCCAGACCGGCCTCGAGCGCTCCGAGTGAGTGGCGCGCGAACCAGTCGGTCATCACCCACCCCTGGAAGCCGAGATCGTCGCGCAGGATGCGGGTCAGGAGCTCAGGGCTCTCGCAGGCGTGCGTCCCGTTCACCTTGTTGTAGGCGCACATCACGGCGCCCGCACCGGCCTCGACGGCCGCCGCGAACCCGGGCAGGTAGATCTCGTGCATGGCGCGTTCGTCGACCGCCTCATCCGCGCTCATGCGGTCGCGCTCGAAGTTGTTGGCGACGTAGTGCTTGACGGTGGCGATCAGCCCTTCTCCCTCGATGCCCCGCACCTCCGCGCCCACCAGCCACCCCGCGAGGAGCGGGTCCTCGCCGAGCGTCTCGAAGTTCCGCCCCGCCTGCGGGACGCGCACGATGTTGACCATCGGCGAGAGCAGCACGTCCTGCCCGCGCGCGCGGCCCTCGCGTCCGATCACCTCGCCGAACCGCCGCGCGAGGGCCGTGTCGAAGGTGGCGGCGAGCATGACGGGAGCCGGGAGGGCCGTGGCAGGCTCACGGGTACGGATGCCCGCCGGTCCGTCCGCCATGCGGAGGGGCGGGATTCCGAGGCGCGGAATCCCCGGCACGTAGCCGGCCCCGGCCTCCCCGGAAGGATCCCGGGCACCGTGCAGGAGGGTGAGCTTCTCGTCCAGGGTCATGCGGCCCACGAGCCCGGCGACATCGGTCTCCTGGGCCGCGAGCGGGAGGGGGGCGGCGAACGGGAGCAGCAGGGCGAGGGCGGCGAAAGCCTCCCAGCGCCGGGGACGGGCTCTCATCCTGTCTTGCATGGCGGGCCTCCGGGGGTCATCCGAGCGGCGGTTGCCTCGCCTCCGGCACGCGCTTCTCGAGATCGGCGGCGCTCAGCACCAGTGTGTCGGTCTGGAACTTGTCCCATTCGCGGACGAGGAAGCCCTCCGACTCCAGCCGCGCCTGGATCCGGCCGCGATCCCACCCGAACACCTCCTCGAGGATCGGCACCACGACCGCGAGCGCATCGTCGCTCAACACGATGCGGCGCGCCACCTGGCTGATGTACTCGTTCTCGGACACGGCGATCGTCAGCCCGTCCAGCCGGTTCACGTGCAGCATCACGTGGATGTCCGAGCTCCCATCTCCCACGTAGATGATCCGGTCCCGGGCGATGTTCCGCTCGCGCCGGAGCCGGTCCACCACGGCCACCTTCCCGTAGCCCGCCGTCGAGTGCCGCACGTCCACGATGCGACCCTCGGCGTCGTACTCGAACTCGGTCCCGAAGATGCGGTCGGGCGACACGATCCCCTCCAGCGCCGACTCCACCATCTCCCGCGGCGCCGCCGAGATGACGTAGAACACGAACTCGTGCTCCGCGTCGATCTCGTTCAGGAGACTCGCGAACAGCTCGACGTTCGACTTGAGGTGCGCCCCCTTGCCGGCCTCGACGAGGTGCTCCCGTCGCACGCCGTTGAACTCGGGGTCGTGAACCAGCAGATAGGTTAGCTCCGCCCCCTGCTGCACGAAGTTCTCTTCCGCCAGCTCCGCCACCTTCTCGTCGAACGTCGAGACGCCGCGCAGTCCGGCCAGCACCTGGCCGCAATCGTTGAAGCTCAGTGTGCGGTCGAAGTCGCTCGCCAGCAGATAGCGGTTCGCCGACCGGCGGGTCTTGCGCTCCACCTCGTTACGCCTGGGCATCCGGGCCCTCGTGTGCCGCGCGTGGGGGGTCGATCGCCGATCGGCGGTCGAAGGAAGCCCCTGAGGACCCCGGGCGATCCGAGATGTTCCGCCGGGGCACGAGGAAACGCCGGCTCACGGGTCCGACTCCACGAGCTGGAACATGCGGCCCTCGAACCCCCCGAGCCCGTCGACGGGTACAAACGGCCGGATGTGGCCGCCCCCGTCGACGATGAGCGGCTCGCCGGACGGACCGCCGTCGAGGCTCCGGAGCGCGTACCGGCCGGCCGGGAGCGCCCCGCCGGCCGAAGAGACCATCGCGCCCGCGACCCGCTCCGCGCCGAGGTTCGCGATCACGAGCACGCCGCCTCCCGCGATCCGCCGCAGGTAGGCGGCCACCCGGTCGGTGCCCGCGGACAGCGGCACGAGCTCGCCGACGGCCAGCGCCTCGTTGTCGGCCCGGAGGTGGATGAGGCGTCGGTACAGCGCGAGGAGCGAGCCGGGGTCGCCCTCCTCGGCCTCCACGTCGGCGGTCAGCGAGTCGGGCTGGAGCGGCTCCCAGGCCACACCGCCGGTGAACCCGACCCCCGGACCGCGCGTCCACTGCATGGGGGTCCGGATCCGCGGGTCCGGCTTGTCGCCCGTCATCCCGATCTCCTCCCCGTAGTAGACGAACGGCAGACCGGGCAGCGTGAGGAGAAGCACCGCCGCGAGCTTGGCCTTCACCACGTCCCCGCCCAGGAAGGTCATCGTGCGGGTCTGGTCGTGGTTGCGCAGGAACGGGGACCAGCGGTCCCATGGCAGCTCGCGCTGGAGCCTGAGGATCGGGGGGAACAACCCCTCCGCCGAGCCGCTCCGGACCGCCTCGAGGATCGCGTCGGAGACCTCGAACGCGAAGTGGGCGTCGAGCTGGTCGGGATAGTAGGAGAGCATGGCGCCCGTCGAGTCCCACACCTCTCCGATCGTGAACGCGTCCGGCGACACACGGCGGATGTGCGCTTCGAGCTCCCGCAGTACGTCGTGCGTGCCCGGCGCGTGCTGCACGATCCCATCCTCCTCGATGAGGAAGGGGATCGCGTCGAGACGGAACCCGTCCACGCCCATCTCGTCCAGCCAGAAGCTCGCGATCCGCTTCGCCTCCTCCCGGACGGCGGGGGTGTGGTAGTTCAGGTCGGGCATCCCGCTCCAGAACAGCCCGTAGTAGTACTCATCGCGGACTTCGGACCGGTGCCAGACCCGGCTCCCCCACGGGCTCTCGTCCTGGCGGTCCACGGGCGAGAAGACGAACCAGTCGCGGTAGGGCGAGTCGGGGTGGAGGAGCGCGTCCTGGAAGTACGGGTGCTCGCTCGACACGTGGTTCAGGACCAGATCGACGAGGACGCGGATGCCGCGCCGGTGCGCCTCGAACACGAGGAGCTTGAAGTCGTCGTTCGTGCCGTAGTCGCGCTCGACGTGGTAGTAGTCGGTCACGTCGTAGCCGTGGTAGCTGGGCGACTGCGCGACCGGCATGAGCCAGATGCAGCGCGCTCCCAGATCGTCCTCCGTCGCCGGATCCCCGTCGTTCACGTAGTCGAGCTTCTCGATGAGCCCGCGCAGGTCACCGATCCCATCGCCGTCGGAGTCGCGGAAGGAGCGGACGAAGATCTCGTAGCACACCGCGCCGGACTTCCAGCCGGACCCGGCGGGGGTCGTCTCCTGCGCAGCGCCCGGGCCGGGCGGCAGGAAGAGGACCGCGAGGAGCGCGAACGGGTGTCGGCGCGGCATGGGCATCCGGTTCGGAACCGCCTGAGCATCGATGAACGGGCGCCGGAACGGGGCGGCCCGCTTCCGGACTCGAAACGTAGGTGGCCCGCACCGGCCGGAGAAGGCCGCCGCGCCCACCGGCCGCGCCCGCCCCCCGCGTCCGCCGGTCCCTCGGGCCGGGCCGCGGCACCCGGTCGCGGGGGTCCGTGGTCCCGGGTTCACGTGTCGCGTCCGGCGGACACCCACCCGTAGATTGACGCGTTCGCCACGGCTCCGGAGATCCGGCTCGGGAGGTCCGCCGGTGCGGCGCTCGCTCGTTCTCATCGTGCCGTTCGCCCTCTCCGCGTGCGGGGAGCCGCGGCCCCCATCGCAGCCACCCGTGCTCGAGTTCCCCGAGCCCGGGGTGGACGATCCCGCCGCGTACGAGGGCTACGCGACGCGATTGTTCCGCGACTCCCGCGACAACGCCTTCCAGGTGTACCTCGACCAGCGCGCGGGGCGCGTGGTGGATGTGTGGGCCGACGCCGCGAACGAGAGTGCGGCGTTCACCGTGCGGGATCCGGAGGGGGAGCCGCTCGCGCCGGCGTGGGGCGGGCCGGGCGCGCGGGTCGATTCGAGCGGCGGGATGCGCAGCGTCGGGTATCGGCTCGCGGTGGATGCCCCGGCGCTCGAGCTCGGCCACTTCCTGCTCGGGACGATGCGCCAGGAACGCGACTTCCAGTACGCGGAGCGGCACCTGAGGCCGCTCTCCGATCCCCCGTTCGTCCTCCCCGAGCTCACCGGGCTGGTCGCGAGTCTCGAGCGGCTTCCGGAGGGGGAGCGCGGGCGCCATCTGGCCCTCCTGGGGGCGCGCGACGTGGAGGAGCTGCGCGGGCGCCTGGAGCCGCGCGTCTCGCTCTCGGCCGACGAAGCGACGTGGACGCTCCTCGTCGAGCATACGAGCCTCGACGCGAAGCACCACATGAGCCTCGCACTCGCCGGCGACGCGGGGACGTCCATGGCCACCCTCGAGGGCGGCCGCGCGGTCGTTCGCGCGCGCGCCGACGGGCCGATCGAGCTCGACGTGACCGTGAGCACGGACGCGGATCCGCTCACGGCCCTCGGGCGCGAGCGTCTGTTCAACCCGGAGTTCGAGGCCTTCTACGCCGCGCGGGCGCGCGCGGCGGACAGCCTGCGCCGGACCCTGTCCGCGGAAGAGGCGGCGCGGGATCCGCGGATGACCGCCTTCCGGCGCCTCGAGCGTCAGACGCTCGCGCTCGAGCTGCTGAGCTCGGGCGAGAAGCTCATGGCCTCGCTCCCCAACTACGCCACCTACTTCGGGCGCGACCAGATGATGTCGGCGCTCATGCTCGAGCCGATCTCTTCCATCGACCTGCAGGAGCTCGTGATCGCGAGCGTGCTGCGCAAGGTGGATCCGGCGGGGAACGTGAGCCACGAGGAGGCGCTCGGGGGCCAGGCGATCCGCGAGAACGCGGCCGCGTATACGGCGCTCGTGCGGGCGTGGGAGGAGGACCGCGAGCGGGATCCGGACACGGGGGAGGAAGATCTCGCCCGAGCGCGCGATCGCCTCTCCGGCCTCGACGCGGTGCGCGAGAACTACCGCATGGTGGACGACGACCTGCAGCTTTCGGTGCTCGTGGCGCGCTATCTGGGGCGCCCCGACGTCCCGGCCGAGCGGAAGCGGCGGTTCCTCCAGCGTCCGGCGGACGAGGGCGCCACAGCGGAGGAGGACGCGAAGGCGTCGGGCGGCGGCTCGGGCCCCACACGGCGGGACGCGCTCGTCCGCAACCTCGGGCTGGTGGCCGAGCTCACCCGAGCCTACGCCCGGCGGCCCGCGCCCACCGACCTCGTGAGCTTCTACCACCGGGACGACCGGGGGTGGCTTCCCGGAAGCTGGCGCGACAGCCGCGCCGGGTACGGAAACGGCCGCTTCGCGATGGACGTGAACGCGGTGTGGGCGCCGGCGGCGCTCGCCGGGCTCGAACGGATCGTCGCGGCGCTCGACACGCTCGGGCTTCCCGCGCGGGAGGCTTCGGCCGCGCGCGAGGGGAGCGCCGCAGCCCTCCTCGGCTACCTGGACGAGCCCGAGGCGCTCCGGCACGCGATCGAGACGTGGCGCGCGGCGCGCCGGCACTTCGAGGTCCGGCTCGAGCCGGCCGAGATCCGCCGGCGCGTGGACGCGAAGCTCGCCGAGCTGCCTGCGGAGGAGGGCGACTACTGGCGGAAGCGGCTCGCCCGCGTGCGCGGCTCGCGCTCGGCCGCCGGGGGCGTTCCGGCCGCCCGCCCGCTCGTCTTCCTGGCGCTGTCGCTGGACGAGGAGGGCCGGCCGATCGCGGCTCCCAACACCGACCCGGCCACAGCGCTCTTTCTGGGCGACGACACGGCCGGGATCCTCGCCGGCGTGCAGGATCCGTCGTCCACGCTCGACATGCTCGATGTGATCGGCCGGCCGTACCCCGTCGGTCTGTTCATCGACGGTCTCGGGCCCGTCGTCGTGAACGACGCCTACGCGAGCGCCGATGTGCGGCAGCGGTTCGCCGAGGACGCGTACCATTCGCCGCGCGTGGTGTGGGGGCGCGAAGTGAACCTCCTCCTGCTCGGGCTCGCCCGACAGATCGGGGCCGCGTACGACAGCGCCGGCCGGCCGCGGAGCGGGCGCGAGGACGTGCGCGACTACGTGGACGGGCTCCGCGACCTGCTCGACCGCACGCGGGCCGCCGTCGAGGCGTCGGGACTCGGGCACAACGAGCTGTGGAGCTATCGGATCGAGGGGGACACGCTCCGCCCGGTCCGCTACGGCCAGAGCTCGGACATCCAGCTGTGGAACGTCACGGACCTGGCCGTGGAGTTCCTGCTCGACCGGTTGCCGCCACGTTGACGACCTCACCGCCTCGATGACCCGCCCGTCGCCGGGCTGACAAGGAGACCTGCGCATGCCCCAGTTCACGCTCGCGGCCCCCGACGTGCTCATGGTCCTCGTGTACGTCGTGTTCATCGTGTGGCTCGGGTTCCACTTCTCGAAGCGGACCGAGACGACGGACGACTATTTCCTCGCCGGGCGGTCGCTGACCTGGTGGCTGATCGGGTTCTCGCTGTTCGCCTCCAACGTCTCCTCCAGCACGCTGGTGGGACTCTCCTCGTCCGCGTTCAGCTCGGGGATCTCCGTCTACAACTACGAGTGGATGGCGGCGCTGGTCCTGATCGTGTTCCTGGTGTTCTTCCTGCCGTTCTATCTGAAGACGCGGGTGTTCACGCTGCCGGAGTTCCTGGAGAAGCGCTTCGATCAGCGCTCCCGCTACTACTTCTCGGCGCTGCTCGTGTTCATGAACATCGTGATCGACACGGCCGCCGCCCTGTATGCCGGGTCGCTGGTCGTCCAGATCATCTATCCGGGCGTGCCTGTGTGGGTCTCGGTGGTAGTGCTCGGCTTCCTTGCCGGGATGTACACGATCGCCGGGGGCCTCAAGGCCGTCGTGTACACGGACGCGGTGCAGGCCGTGCTGCTGCTCCTCGGCGCGCTGCTGGTGGCCATCTTCTCCTTCGAGGCGATCGGCGGCTCATGGGCGGCCGTGACCGCGGCGATCCCGGCCGAGGACCTGTCGATCATCCGACCGGCATCGGACCCCGTGCTCCCGTGGCCGGGTCTGGTCACGGGCGTCTTCCTGCTCGGGTTCTACTTCTGGGGCACGAACCAGTTCATGGTGCAGCGCACGCTCGGGGCGCGGGACCTGAACAACGGACGCTGGGGCGCGCTGTTCGCCGGGTTCCTCAAACTGCCGATCATCTTCATCATGGTCCTGCCGGGGATCTTCGGGCGGCTGCTCTACCCGGCCGCCCAATACCCGGCGCTCGCCCAGAACCCGGACCTCATCTTTCCGACGCTCATGTTCGACCTTCTGCCGGTCGGGATCCGCGGACTCATCATCACGGCGCTGGTGGCGGCGATCATGTCGAGCGTCGACTCGACGCTCAACTCGGCCTCCACCCTGGTCACGATGGACTTCATCAAGAAGCTGAGGCCCGATGCGCCCAACCACCGCCTGGTGATCGCCGGTCGGATCGTGACGTTCGTGTTCATGTCGCTCGCCATCCTGTGGGCGCCGCTGATCGTGCGGTTCCCGAACATCTGGACGTACCTCCAGCAGATGCTCGCGTATCTGGCTCCCCCCATCGTCGCGTGCTTCTTCGCCGGCGTGTTCTGGAAGCGTGCGAACGGGAACGGCGCCTTGGCCGCGCTCGTCGTCGGGCATCTCGCGGCCGCCATGATCTTCGGTCTCGCCCTCGCGAAGCTGATCATCGTGCAGACGGGGCCGCTGACCCCCGAGCTGGCGGAGCTGGCCGCGGGCGGCACGCCCGTCATCCACTTCCTGTACCTGGCGCCGATCCTACTGGTGATCTCGCTGGGGGCGCTCGCGGTCGCGAGCCTCGCCACCGCGAAGCCGGACGAGGAAGTCGTGCGTGCGCTCACGTGGTCGCCGGCCCTGCTGGCCGAAGAGACCCCCGAGCTCCGACGGCTTCCCTGGTACAAGAACTATCGCTACCAGTCGGTGGCATTGCTGGTGCTCATCGCGGTGATCGTCGTGGCGTGGTGGTGAGTGGACGTGCCGGGCCAGGCTCGCCCCCGGGCACGTAGCGGTCGTGGCCGGAGGCTTCTCGACGAGTCCTCACCGGCCAGCGATTGCGTGCGTCAAGATGCGTTTGTTCGTCTTGCGACGCGGGACACGGTCGAGTTCTACTCGGGAGGTCTGGCGCGGTTCGTGAATGAGCGGTTGAAGCCGATGTTCGGCAGCAGCTGGTTCGTCAGAGGTGGTGCGGTATCCGGCGAGTGCCTTCGGCTCGGATTAGCGGACGAAGTTCGCTATTCGATCCTGCCCATCCTGATTGGTGAGGGGATCCCGTTCTTTGAGGGGCTCGAACAGGAGGTCGCTTTGCACCTGGTGGAGGTGAAGGCCCATGCCAGTGGCATGGTGGCGCTTCGCCACGAAGTGCGGAAGTAGGCCGAAGCAATGGAGAACGGTGCAGGCGCCGCCTAACGAAGGGATGGAGCTGACGAGCGGAGTGGGTGATCGACGTCGGCAGCCGGCCGAGCGACGAAGCCCGACTCGAGTTCTCGTCACGGGTGGGTCGGGCTTCATTGGCAGCCATGCCCTCCTGCAGCTTCTCGAGGCGGGCTACGACGTCCGTACCACCGTTCGCGGTATGACTCGGAAAGCCAAGGTCCGCGCGCTGCTGAGGACGGGCGGGATCGAGCCGGATGGCCAGCTCTCGTTCGTTGCGGCGGATCTCGAGGACGACGCGGGCTGGATAGACGCCGTCGAGGGCTGTGAGTACGTGCTGCACATCGCGTCGCCTTTCCCGGCGTCGGTCCCCAAGCACGAGGATGAGTTGATCGTGCCAGCGAGGGACGGCGCCCTGCGGGTGTTGCGGGCCGCGCGAGACAGGGGTGTACGGCGCGTCGTGCTGACTTCGTCTTTCGCAGCGGTGGGATACGGCCACCGTCCACGCGACGAGCCTTTCGACGAGACGAGTTGGACGGATCTGGAGGGGCGGGCCGTGTCCCCGTACGTGAAGTCGAAGACCCTCGCGGAGCGCGCGGCCTGGGACTTCGTCAAGGGGGAGGGCGAGGGCCTGGAGCTCTCGGTCGTGAATCCGGTCGGCGTCTTCGGTCCCGTCCTCGGGCCGGACTACTCAACCTCGATTGTTCTGATTCAGCGGCTGATGGACGGGGCGCTGCCCGGTTGTCCACAGCTCTCGTTCGGCGTGGTCGATGTGCGAGACGTCGTGGACCTCCACCTCCGCGCGATGACGCATCCTGCGGCCAACGGAGAGCGGTTTCTCGCAGTCTCCGGTGCTTCGATGTCGATCCTCGAGATGGCGAAGACGCTCAGGGGGCGGCTGGGCGAGGCCGCGAAGCGCGTACCGACCCGCCAGCTTCCAAACTGGCTCGTCCGGCTGGTCGCCATCTTCGACCCGGAGGTCCGATCGATGACGCCAGAACTCGGCCAGCGTAAACACGCAACCAACAGGAAGGCGCGTGGTCTGCTTGGCTGGGCGCCGCGGACGCGGGAAGACGCCATCGTCGCGGCGGCGGAAAGCCTCATACGGCTGGGTCTTCTCAAGTCGAAGAGGTGACTCTCGCCGGAGCAAGGTCCGGTTCCTCTATCACCTCGGCGAGGATTTCTCGGGATTCGAAGCCGCCGCAATGTGGGATGACACGAAACTAGGCCTGAAGCACCTCGCTGGCTGGGAGAGAATGGCAGTCGTCTCGGACGTCGAGTGGCTCCGGGCGGCAGTCAAGATCTTCCGGCTGGCGATCCCGGGGCACATTCGTGTGTTCCACGACCACGAGCTTGCCGAGGCGACGCGTTGGATCACCGAGTAGGGTGTTCGCGCCATGGGATGGCGGCTGCCTGACAAGGCGCTGCAGCTGACGCCGCACCGCTCGGCGCAATCGATGTGTGGTACAGTCTGGTGGCGGCGCCTGCGCCTCCCTGCTATCGGTCAGCGCGGTGCGGCGGGTCGCCCGCTGACCGATCGGGACGCCGGCCCCGTCACCTGGGGTGTCTTGATGCGCAGGCGATGAGCCCGTCCCTTGCGGACCGCCGGTCCGTGGAGCCGCGCGCCTCGCCCGATGCCACGGTCCCGCGTGTCCTCGCCGCCTCAGGGTCTTTCGATCTCCGCCACCCATACGTCCGAGTTCCGCTCGATCAGCGGAACGAAGAGGCGCCCCTCCGACACCGCGATGCCGTGTCGATGGAACTGGCGCGCCGGAACATCGGCATAGGCGACCGTGCTGGCCGGGCGGCCGTCCAGGGGGATGGCGGTGATCCTGAACACTCCAAGGGAGTCGGAGTGGGCCAGGAAGATCGTGCCGCTGTCCTCCGACCACGCCGACCATGAGGACGGAAACCCGTCGTCGGGCACGGAGAGCACGAGACGCGACCGGTCGGACGCGACCTCCACGACGTTCACGCCCTCGGGCGACAGGAAGCTGATCCAGCGGCCATCCGGAGACCAGCGCGGCCGCGCGGCGCGGCCTTCCCGGGGAAACGGCTCCGGCGTGGCCCACTCCCCGGCCGCGGTCCGATCCGCCTCCCACAGGCCGCGCTCGGGGTTCCGCTGCTGGTCGAAGGCCAGGCGTCGTCCGTCCGGGGCCCACGTCGGGTTGTAGTCCTGCTCCGGGCTGTCGGTGAGCCGTGTCGCCTCGCCGCCGGACGCAGGCATCACGAACAGGTCGCGGTTTCCCGTGCGGAGAGAATGAAACGCCACCTCCCGTCCGTCCGGGGACACGGCGGGCGAGAAATCGGCCGCGGGGTCGTCGGTCAACTGTTCGACCGGGCCGCCGGAGACTCGCATACGGTAGAGGTCCGGGTTGCCCGCGCGGTCCGAGTCGTAGTACAGCCACTCGCCGTCGGGCGAGAAACCGAGGCTCTCGATTGTCTGTGTGCCCGTCGTGATCTGCGTGGCGCGGGAGAAGGGCACGGAGTCTCCGGCCGGGATCGGCAGCGACCAGATGTTTCCGGTCTCGCGGAACTGGGACCATGCCAACCGCCGGCCGTCCGTCGAGATCGTGACGCGCTCCGCGTCGAGTCCCGTGGTGAGTCGGACGGGCTCGCCGGCCGGGGCCCCTCCGTGCGTGAGCGTCACCTGATAGATGTCTCGGCCGCCATCGCGATCGGAGATGAACAGCATCGTCGGGCGGCCCGGTAGCCAGACGGGGCTGGTGTTGAGCCCCCGCACCGGAGTGACCCACACCGGCGCGCCACCGCGCGACGAGACCACCCTGATGCCGCTGGCGCCGAGGTTCCCATTCCGGTGGAACAGCGAGTTTCCCTCGACGTAGGCGATCCACCGCCCATCGCTGGACCACGCCGGCGAGTGGACATCCGACCCGGTCGTGATCGGCGTCCCTCGCGAGCTGTCGACCGCCTGGACGAACAACGTGTCTCCTCTCGGATACACGACGGCGTGGCCGTCGGGCGACCAACCTCCCCACTTCGAGGTGTTCGCCACGACCCGGGATTGGCCGCCGAGCAGCGGCATGACCTCCAGTCCACGGGCCGTGACGGCCAGGAGTCGCGTTCCGTCGGGCGAGAAGGCGCCACCCAGACCCATCTGGCTCACCACCACCGGATCGCCGCCGTCGATCTGCCGGAGCATGAGGCGGGGGGGCGCGTTCCCCAGGGAGGTGTACGCCAGCATCCTCCCATCCGGCGAGAGGGACGGATAGGTCTCCCAGTCCGGCGCCGTCGCGACCGCCGTGCGCTTGCCCAGCACGAGGGTCCCCGGCTCCCGTCCGCGGAGCGACACGGTGAGGACGCCGGCGGCCACGGCCACCAGCGCGCCCCCACCGATGGATCCGAGCCAGACCCGCCAGCGCCGGGCGCGACGGTCGGCTTCGAGCGGCACGATGCGCACCGGCGTGGTCTGCCCGGGAGACGCCGCCCGGGCCTCGAGCTCCGCCATCAGCGCGTCGGCGGTCTGCCAGCGGTCGGCCGGCCGCTTCTCCAGACATTTCATGAGAATGCCGGCCAGCGCGGGCGGGACGGCGGGACGGTGCGTCGTGATGGGCTCTGGCGGCCTGGTCATGTGCGCGAGCAGCACCTCGCGCGAGCTGGCGCCGGAAAACGGCGGCTGGCCGGTGAGCAGCTCGTACCCCAGGACGCCGACGGCGTAGATGTCCACCCGGTGGTCGAGGTTCGGATCCGCCATCGCCTGCTCGGGCGCCATGTACACGGGCGTCCCCAGCAGCATGCCGGTTTCGGTGATCTTGCCGTGTGTGGCGGAGTCGCTCACCGCCTTGGCGACACCGAAGTCCATGACCAGCGCATGTCGGCCGGAGAGGAGCACGTTGTCCGGCTTGATGTCGCGATGCACCACGCCATGGCCGTGGGCGTAGGCCAGGGCGTCCACCACCTCGGTCAGGATGCGCACCGCATCCTCCACCGGCAGCTCCCCGCGGCGGAGCCGATCCCGCAGCGATTCCCCCTCCACGAACGGCATGACGTAGTAGGGGCGACCACCCGGCTCGCCGTTTCGCTCGTCGAGGATCCCGGAATCGAGCAGAGGGAGGATGTGGGGGTGCTGGAGCCGAGCGGCGACCTCGATCTCCCGGAAGAACCGCTCGATGCCGATAGCGAGGGCGAGCTCCGGCCGGAGCACCTTCACCGCCACCTTGCGGTGATGCCTGGGGTCCTCGGCCAGGTAGACGGTGGCCATCCCCCCGCTGCCCAGCTCGCGCTCGACTACGTACCGGACGGCCAGTGCCGCCTTCAGGCGTTCCAGGTTATCGGCCACGTTTCACCGTGACCCGGAAAGTACGTCGGGACGAGGTCTGCCGCTGGCGGGCACGAGGATCAGTCCAGCACCACCGCCTCTTGCGGGCCGAGCTCGAGCCGCCCGGCGACCTCGCGGCCTTCGCTCGACCGCTCCGTCGAGGCGGCGATCCGGCCGGGGAGATCCGGATGCTCGAAGGCACGCGGTTCGTCGGAGAAGTTGATCGCCACCACGGCCCGCTCCGCTCCCGTGTAGCGCTCGTAGACGAAACACGCGGCGGGGACGCCGTCCAGCGACCGATAGGCGCCCTCCCGCAGGGCCGGCGATGCCCGGCGGAGGCGCAGGAGCCGGCGGTAGAGCGCCAGGATCGAGTCGTGGTCGCCGAGTTGTGCCTCCACGTTCCGCCCCGCCGCGTCTTCGCCCACCGGGAGCCAGGGCTCGGGGGCCGGGGTGAACCCGGCGTTCGGTCCCGCGGACCAGGGCATCGGCGTCCGGCACCCATCGCGCCCCAACGCGGGCTCCCGCATGCCCCACGGATCGTGGCGCCGCTCCGGCAAGATCTCGGCCTCGAGCATCCCGAGCTCGTCGCCGTAGTACAGCGTGGGCGACCCACGGAGCGTGAGCAGCAGCACGGCGGCCTGACGGGCGCCACGCGCCCCGAGACGCGTGGCGAGCCGCGTGTCGTCGTGCGTGCCCAGCACCCAGTTCGGCCACGCACCGACGGGGATCCCGGCCTCCACACCGTCCACCGCGCCGCGTACGCCCGCCGCGGTCCACGGGGCCTTCATGAGCCCGAAGTTGGCCGGCATGTGGAGCCCGTCCTTATCGGCGCCGTAGAAGCCGCCCAGCCGGATGGGGTCGAACTCGTGGAGCTCGGCGAGTGACGTGCGCACCGGCTCGTATCGGTCGAGGAGCGCGCGCATGTCCCGAAACACGCCCTGGATGTCCGGGTGCCCCTGGTCGTACAGGTGGAGCTGGGCGTCGTAGGCACCCCGCGACTTGTGGACCTGGAGAGTGCCCCCGACGGCCGGGGGGTTATCCCGCTCTTCGGGGTCCTTCATCATGAACAGCGGCGCATCGATCCGGAATCCGTCCACGCCGCGGTCGAGCCAGAAGCGCATGGTGTCGAGCATGGCGGCCCGTACCGCCGGATTCCGCCAGTTCAGATCGGGCTGCTCGGCCAGGAAGGAGTGGAGGTAGCACTGCCCCGTGCGGCCGTCGAGCGTCCATGCCGAGCCCCCGAACACGCTCAGCCAGTTGTTCGGCGGCGAGCCGTCCGGCTTAGGATCGCGCCACACGTACCAGTCGCGACGCGCGCTCTCGCGACAGCTCCGCGACTCGATGAACCACGGGTGCCGATCCGACGTGTGGTTGGGGACGAAGTCGATGAGCACCCGTAGCCCGGCCTGGTGGGCGCTCGCCAGGAGGCGATCGAACGCGGCGAGGTCGCCGAACAGGGGGTCCACATCGTGGTGGTCCGACACGTCGTAGCCGAAGTCGGCCATGGGAGATGGGTAGAAGGGCGTGATCCAGATCGCGTCGACGCCCAGCGTGTCGGCCAGGTAGTGGACCCTCTCGCCCACCCCATTGAGATCGCCGATCCCGTCCCCGTTCGCGTCCCGGAAGCTCCGCAGGTAGATCTCGTACACCACGGCGTGGTGCCACCACGCGGGCCTGGGCTCGGACACGGACGTTGCCTGCGGCGGGTTCGAGGTCGAGTGTCGGGGCTACGTGCCGGCGACCGCGGCGGCACCGTCGTCCGCAGCCCTGGCCGCCGACGACCTGCCCCCCCCGGCGTAGTCGAGCCCGAAGCCGTACGGGAAGCGCGGGTCGTAGTCCGGATCGCCGCGGTTCACGGGGGTCTGATCGGGAGTCCGCGGCCAGCTGAACGAGAGTCGTCCGGTGAAGTCGAAGGCCACCTCGCCGCCGCCGTCCCGAAACAGCACGTCGGCCACCCCCCCGCCCTCGGAGCCCGGCAGCCAGGCCGCCACGAACGCCGTCGAGGCATCGAGCTCGGGATCCACCCACAGGGGCCGGCCGCTCAGGAGCACAGAGACGACCGGGATGCCCCGCCCCTGGAGCCTCCGGAGCAGCGCCACAGGCTCGGGGTAGCGTGCCGAGAAGCTCAGCGACTCGAGGTTCCCCTCGCCCTCGGCGTAGGGGGTTTCTCCGAACACGACGATGGCGACGTCCGGTCGCTCCTCGAACGACCCGTCGGGGCTCAGCGTCGCCGTCCCGCCGCCCGCCGTCACGACCGCGTCGATGCCCGCGAAGATCGACGTCGCCCCGGGGAAGTCGTCGTTCGTGAGGTCGGTCCCCTGCCACGTCACGGTCCAGCCCCCCGCCTGCCGCGCGATGTCGTCCGCCGCCGGACCGGCGACCAACACATCGAGGTCGCGCCGCAGCGGGAGGAGATCCCCGGAATTCTCGAGCAGAACGAGCGACCGCCGCACCGCTTCGCGGGCCAGCGCGCGGTGCTCGGGAGCCCCGACGAGCGATCGGTCGCCGGCGTGCGGTCGTGAAGACGGACGTCCCGCCTCGAACAGCCCGGCGCGGTCCTTCACGCGCAGGATGCGGCGCACGGCATCGTCGATCCGCTCCTCGGAGATCTCGCCGGCGCGGACCTCCTGCACGGTGTTCTCTATGAAGGCCTTCCACGCCTCGGGCACCATGAACATGTCGATCCCGGCCTCGATGGCCCGCGGACAGTCAGCGTCGGTGCACCCGGCCACCTCGCCGATCCCGTTCCAGTCGCTGACCACGAACCCGTCGAATCCGAGCCGCTCCTTGAGGACTTCGGTGAGCAGATGGCGCTGGCCGTGGAGCTTCTCGCCACGCCAGCTGTTGTAGGAGGCCATGACCGTCTGTACCCCGGCCTCGAGCGCGGGCAGGTATCCTTGCGCGTGGACTTCGAGGAGCTCCCGTTCGCTCGACAGGTTGTCTCCCCGGTCGACACCCGCATCGGTCCCGCCGTCCCCGAGGAAGTGCTTCGCCGTCGCGAGCACGTGGGATCCATCCAGGAAGGCGGGCGTGCCGGCCTCGCCCTGGAGACCGGTGACCATCCTGCCGGCAACCTCGCGCACGATCTCGGGATCCTCCGAGTACGACTCGTACGTGCGCCCCCAGCGATCGTCCCGCACGACGGCGAGCGTGGGCGCGAACGTCCAGTCGAGGCCGGTCGCCGCGACCTCGAGGGCCGTGGCTTCCCCGATGCGCTCGATCAGGTCGGGGGCACGGGCCGCTCCGAGGCCGATGTTGTGGGGGAAGATCGTGGCCCCGCGCACGTTGTTGTGGCCGTGCACGGCATCCGTCCCCCACATGATCGGAATCGCGACGCCGCCGCCCGAGCCACCCATCGAGGCGTCGTAGAACGAATCGGCCAGAACGACCCAGTCGGCCACGGTCGCGGACCGCGACGCACCCGGCCACGATCCGCCGCCGTTGAGCACCGAGCCCAGGTGATACTCACGAACGTCCGCGGGGGTGACGTTCTGAATCTCGGCCTGGACCATCTGCCCGACCTTCTGCTCCAGCGTCATCCCGGCGAGGATGGAGTCGACGCGCGCCTCGAGGGCCGCGTCCGCCGGGAGGGCACGGGCGATGCGCGGCCACTCGACGCCGCTCCCTCCGTCGGCGGCCCCCTCGCCCCGGCAGGCGAGCAGCGACAGCGGGAGCAGGAGCCACGCGACGGACGGGCGTCGCGGGAATCGCGGCGAGGGGCGCGTGCGTCTTTCGGTCATCCGCTCGTCTCTTCGAACCTGCATGCCAGCGAAACCGGGGGGGACGGACGCATGGCCTCCGATCGCCTCCCCGTCGCATCTCCGAAGCTCCCGGGCGTAATGTGGTACGAGACCGCAGTCCGCCACCACTCGTGGCGACTCGCGATCGGACAGACCGGGGTACCGTCTGCGGCCCCGAACGGATGGCGGACACATGATCCACCGACCCTGTGTCGAAGTGTGGGCGCTCGCGGTCGTCGCGACGGCGTGCGGGAGCGCCACGGAGCCGGTCACGCCGCCTCCCGTCCGTGTTCCGTTCACCGTCCCGCAGGGATTCACCGCGGACGAGTTCGTCGGAGGTCTCGATCTGCCGACGTCGGTCGCGTTCCCGCCCGACGGGTCGGACCGTCTGTTCGTGAACGAGCTGCAGTCCGGAGAGGTCCGCGTGGTGGCGAACGGTACGCTCCTGCCCGAGCCCTTCGCCCGGGTCGCCACCAACACCACCGGGGGGTTCCCGGTGAACGGGGAGAACGGCCTCCTGGGGATCGCGTTCGACCCCGGCTACGCGGCCAACGGCTTCGTGTACGTGACGTTCGCGACCCGTACCGACGCGGGCACCTTCGGGACGGTCGCGCGCTTCACGGACGTGGACGGATGGGGCGAGGAGTACACGGTTCTGCTCGAGGGCATCCCCGCCGCGCCCGGTCACCAGATCGAGAGCCTCGCGTTCGGACCGGACGGCGAGCTGTACGTTTCCGTGGGAGACGCGTTCATGTCGGAGGAGGTCCAGGACCCCGACGCCCTGCTCGGGAGGATCCTCCGCGTGCACCCCGATGGCAGCGTCCCGGCGGACAACCCGTTCCCGGGATCCCTCACCTGGGCGTACGGCCTGCGCAACTCGTTCGATCTCGCGTTCGACGAGGACGGCTCGCTCTACTCGGCCGACAACGGCCCCGAGACGAACGACGAGCTCAATCGGATCGTCGAGGGGGGGAACTACGGCTGGCCCCTGGCCCTGGGCGCGACCTCGACGCCGGGGCTCGTCGACCCTCTGCACGTGTGGCCCGAGATCGTGTCGCCCGACGGCATGGTGTTCTATCAGGGCACCGCGTTCCCGGCCGCCTACCGGGGGAAGCTGTTCCTCGTGCTGTTCGGGGACACGTATTCATACGGCCCCAGTGAGCAAGCCAAGCGCGTCCAGGTCGTGGACCTGTCGACGCAGCCGCCAGCGTTCGAGGACTTCGCGGTGTACGACTTCGCGGGGATCGGGAACCCCCTCGACGTCGCCGTAGGCCCGGACGGCGGCCTGTATGTGAGCGACATCTTCCAGGGGCGGATCTTCCGCATCCGCTACACGGGGTAGGGACTCCATGACCGGTCGACGCTTGCTGGTCCTGCTCATTGCGCTCCCGCTCGCGTGCGAGCGGGCGCCGGAGCCGGGGAGTCCAGGCGCGGCGGCGACGCCCGCCCGCGGCGCGTCCCTCCCGGACGAGCCGTCGCCCCCCTTCCGGAACGTGGGCACGGGGACCGCGTACGTGGGTGACGAGGCGTGTCTGGCCTGCCATGAAGGGGAGGCGGTGGCGTACCGCCAACACCCCATGGCCCGGTCGTTCCACCCGTGGACGCCCGCCGGCCGCATCGAGCCCTCGCTCGACGAGCCGATCCGACAACGGCGCACCGGGTTCCGCTACGCGGTCGTCGAGGACGGGGACTCGCTCTACCAGGAGGAGACGCTGGTCGGAGCGGGGGAGCGCCGGCTCCACGAGCTCAGACGGCGCATCGACTACGTGATGGGGAGCGGCGAGGTGGCCCGCACGTACTTCACCGAGGAGAACGGCCGTCTGTTCCAGCTTCCGCTCACCTGGTACCGGGAGGGAGGCTGGGACTTCAGCCCCGGCTACGAGCTCGACAACCCCCGCTTCGAGCGCCTGCTGCCCGACCGGTGCCTCGCGTGCCACGGGAGCTACCCCGAGCCCATCCCCTTCCTCGAGGGGGTGTACGCCCGGCTCCGCCAGGGGATTGGGTGCGAGCGCTGCCACGGGCCGGGAGCGCTCCACGTCCGGGAACGGTCCGCCGGCGGGACCCCCGACAGCGCGTACGACGCGACGATCGTCGATCCGGCCCGCCTGCCGCTGGCACGTCGTCTCGACGTGTGCGAGCAGTGTCACGTGCACACGCCGGTCACCGTGCTCCGCGAGGGCCGCGGCCCGTTCGACTACGTGCCCTCCGAGCGTCTCTCGGACCAGTGGGCGTTCTTCAAGGCGAGCGGCAGCATCGACATCGTGTCGCACGCCGACCGCTTGCGGCAGAGCGCGTGCTTCCAGGGCACCCTGGGGAGCGGCCGGCCGCTCGAGTGCACCACATGCCACGATCCGCACCGCCCCGTGGGCGAGCGGGCCACGCGAAGCCGGCCGTGTCTCGAGTGTCACTCCGCCGAGGCCCTCGATCGGCGGCTTGCCTCCTCGCCCGCGCGCCCCGAGCACGTCGGGGGTGCCGACTGCGTGAGCTGTCACATGCCGCGGACCAGCGAGCGGACGGTCCCGCACGGCGCGTTCACCGACCACTGGATCCGGGTGGTCGACTCCTCCTCGGTGGCCGGCCCGGAGCGGCCGGCCGGCGGCGGCCCCATCGAGCCCTACTTCGAGCGCGATCGCGACGGATCCGAGGCGGCCATGTATCGGGGGATGGGCGAGGTCGTGTACGCCACGCTGGCCACGGACCCCGGCCTCCTGCAACGGGGCGCCGCGGCGCTGGCCGGGGCGCTCGAGACCGACACGACGCACGACGACGCGCGCTTTCTGCTCGGACTGGCATATCGGCAGCTCGGGCGGACCGACGAGGCGATCGCGGCCCTCGAGACCGCCGTGCGCGTGGAGCCGGACGTCCCGCAGCGCTTGCAGGCGCTCGCGCGGGCGTACGAGGCCGCGCGACGGGATCCCGACACGATCGCCACGCTGTACGAGCGGGCGCTCGCGATCCAGCCCCGTCTGGCCTGGATCCGGGCCGACTACGCCGACTTCCTGCAATCAACGGGTCGGCTCGAGGATGCGGAGGCGGCCTACCGGGCGGCGCTCGCCGAGCGGCCGAGCCTCGCGCTGGCCGCCTTCGACCTCGGAACGCTGCTCGCCGGGGAAGGACGGCTCGAGGAGGGCACGTCGGAGTTCTCCCGCGCCGTGCGTCTCGATCCGTCGCTCGCGGAGGCCGTCGGGACGCTCGTCCAGATCCGCACGAGGGCGGGGGCGGTCGCCAACGCGCGCATCCTCGGATCGCCGCTCCCCTCCCTGCCGGTGCGCGACCGCGGCGCCGGCGCCGTTGGGCTCACGCTCGACGCGGGAGGCAGCCGACCGGGGGTGCGGTTCATCGACGTGTCTCCCACCGCGGCCGTGCGCATCCTCGGGCCCGGGGGAACCCTGGCCCGCGAGCTGCCCCCCGGGACGGGGTCCTCCCGCGTGTGGGATCTGAAGGACGAGGCCGGGGTCCCGGTCGGGGGGGGGCTGTACGAGGTCCGCGTGCGGGAGCCGGGGACGGCGGGCACCCCGCAGCGCTTCCGGTTCGGCATCGTCCGCTCGGGCGACCGATAGGAGCGACCGGCGGCCCACCGGAGCGCCCGGACCTCTGTTCCCTCCCACCCCGTCGTCGCCCAGTTTGTGCCCATGTCGACGCCCGACACGCAGGACCGGCTGGACGATCTGCGGATCGACCGTCCCGACGCGAGCCCCGGCAGCCCGTGGCCGCGACGGGCGCTGCTGCTTGCCCTCGCGCTCGTCCTGGTCGGGTTCTCCGGCTGGTGGCTGCTCGGCCGCGCGCGCGGGCCCGCCGTGGAGGTGGCGAGCCCGATCCAGGCGGCGGGAGACGCGGGGGGCCTCTCCGTGCTCGACGCCTCGGGCTACGTGGTCGCCCGGCGTGAGGCGACCGTGTCGTCCAAGGTGACGGGGCGGGTGGCCGAGGTGCTGGTCGAGGAAGGAATGGCGGTGGAGGACGGCCAGCTCCTGGCGCGGCTCGACGATTCGAACGTGAGGCGCGAGCTGGCGCTCGCCGAGGCGCGTCTCGCCGCGGCGCGTAGCCGGGTGGGCGAGATCGAGGTCCAGCTCCGGAAGGCCGAGCTGGACCTGGCCCGCACGCGCGAGCTGCGCGAGGCGGAGGCCGAGAGCCAGGCGGGTCTGGACGCTGCGCTCGCCGCCCGGGATGGTCTGGCCGCGCGTCTCGCCGCCGCCCGTGACGAGGTCGAGGTGTCGGACCGCGAGGTGTCGCTCGTGCGCCAGGCGCTCGAGGACACGCGCATCCGGGCCCCGTTCGCCGGTGTGGCGATCTCCAAGGACGCGCAGCCCGGCGAGATCATCTCGCCGGTCTCGGCCGGGGGCGGGTTCACGCGCACCGGGATCACCACGATCGTGGACATGCAGTCGCTCGAGATCGAGGTGGATGTGAACGAGGCCTATATCCAGCGCGTGCGACCCGGCCAGCGGGTCGTGGCCACGCTGGACGCGTACCCCGAGTGGCGGATCCCGGCTCACGTAATCACCATCGTGCCCGCGGCAGACCGCCAGAAGGCGACCGTGCGGGTGCGGATCGGGTTCGATGAGCTGGGGGACCCCAGGATCCTCCCGGACATGGGGGTCAAGGTGGCATTTCGGGGAGACGAGGCGGAGGAGGGCTCGGCGGGCGCGCCCGCCCTGCTGATCCCGGAGGATGCGGTGCGTCGAAGCGGGGACACGGCAGTCGTCTTCATCGTGCGGGATGGTCGCGTCGAGCGCCGGGCGGTGGCCGTGGGTCCGGCCGCCGGTGGGCGCGTGGAGATCCTGTCGGGCGTCCGCCCGTCGGACCGCGTGGTGCGCGACCCGCCGCCGGACATGCGGGACGGAGATCAGGTACGGGTGACCGAGGGAGGGCCGGATGGCTGATGCGCTCGTCCAGGTGCGGGACGTCCACAAGGTGTACCGGCGCGGCGCCGAGAGCATCGACGTGCTCAAGGGCCTCGACCTGGATGTGGCGGAGGGCGAGTTCCTGGCCCTGATGGGCCCGTCCGGGTCGGGCAAGACCACCCTCCTCAACCTGCTGGGAGGCCTGGACACGCCCACGCGGGGGCACGTGCTCGTGGCGGGCGAGGACCTCGGGCGCGCCTCGCGGCGCCAGCTCGCCCGCTGGCGGGCGCGCCACGTGGGCTTCGTGTTCCAGTTCTACAACCTGCTCCCGGTGCTCACGGCGGCGCGCAACGTGGAGCTTCCACTCCTCCTCACGGGGCTATCGCGCGCCGAACGGGCGAAGCACGTGGCGACGGCCCTCGAGCTCGTGGGGCTCACCGATCGCGCCGACCACTATCCCCGCGAGCTGTCGGGCGGTCAGGAGCAGCGAGTCGGCATCGCCCGGGCCGTGGTGAACGACCCGACGCTCCTCCTGTGCGATGAGCCCACGGGGGATCTGGACCGCGACACGGCCGAGGAGATCCTCGACCTGCTGATCGGGCTCAACGAGCGATACGGGAAGACCATCATCATGGTCACCCACGACCCGCTCGCGGCCGAGCGGGCGAGGCGCGTGCTCCACCTCGACAAGGGCGCGCTCGTCGAGGCGGCGACGGCGTGAAGTTCTTCCACCTGGTGTGGCGCAACCTGCTCAGGCGGAAGGTGCGCACCACCTTCACGTTCCTGTCGATCGTGGTCGCCTTCTTCCTGTTCGGCCTCCTGATGGCCATCCGGAACGGCTTCGGCGCCGGCGTCGAGATCGCCGGCGAGCACCGTCTGCTGACGACCCACAAGGTGTCGATCATCCAGCTCCTCCCGATCCGCTACCAGGCCGAGATCCGATCCACCCCCGGGGTCGCGGCGGTCACCCACTCCTCCTGGTTCGGCGGCGTCTATCAGGACCCGAAGAACTTCTTCGCACAGTTCGCGGTCGATCCGGGGCCGTATCTGGCCATGTATCCCGAGTACGTGCTCTCGCCGGGGGAGAAGGAGCGCTGGCTGGCGACCCGCACGGGGGCCGTGGCGGGCCGCAAGCTCGCGGAGCGCTTCGGGTGGCAGGTGGGCGACCGCATCCCGATCCAGCCGACGTTCTGGCGACCGGCCTCGGGGCCGGACACGTACGAGTTCGAGCTCGTGGGGATCTACACTGGCGCATCGCCGGACGTGGACGAGACGTCGTTCTTCTTCCGGCACGACTACCTGATGGAGCGCGTCGGCGACATCGGCCAGGTCGGCTGGTACATCGTCGAGGTCGAGGATCCGTCCCGCGCCGACGAGGTGGCCCAGGCGATCGACGCACGATTCGCCAACTCGGCGGCCGAGACGAAGACGACCACCGAGCGGGCGTTCATGCGGTCGTTCGCCGAGCAGGTGGGGAACACCGGCGCCATCCTGATGGCGATCGTGGCGATCGTGTTCTTCGTCATCCTGCTCATCGTGGGCAACACGATGGCCCAATCGGTCCGCGAGCGTACGAGCGAGCTCGGGGTGCTCAAGACGCTGGGCTTCACCGACCGCGCGGTGCTGGGGCTCGTGCTGGCCGAGGCCGTCCTGCTCGCCGCCGGCGGCGGGATCGTCGGTCTGGCGCTCATCGTCCTCGTGGTCCCGGGCCTCGAGCCCATGGTGCAGGCGTTCCTCCCCGTGTTCCGGGTGCCGACCCCGGCGCTCGGTCTCGGGCTGGGCCTCGCGGTCCTCCTCGGGCTGGCGAGCGGGGGCCTGCCGGCGTGGCTCGCGCAGAGGCTCGAGATCACCGAAGCGCTCAGGAGGCGGTGAGCATGGATCGGCCGAGGAGGTCGTGAGCATGGGGTGGCTCCGTCAGACGTGGGCGGTCACGCTGTTCAGCCTCAAGAGCCTGGGTCAGCGGGCGGGCTCGTCCGCGGTCGCCGTCGCGGGCTTCGCGGGGGTGGTGGCGGTGTTCGTGGCGGTCCTGTCGATTGCCGCGGGGTTCGAGCGCGTGATGGCGAGCGGTGGCTCCGACCAGGTCGCGATCGTCCTCCGTGCGGGCAGCGACACCGAGATGTCGAGTGGATTCGAGCTCGAGCAGACGCGCATCATCCAGCAGGCGCCCGGGGTGCTGCGCGACCCGGGCGGGCCGGCCGCCTCGGCCGAGCTGTTCGTGATCGTCGACGTCCCCAAGCGGTCCACCGGTACGAGCGCCAACGTGCCGCTGCGGGGGGTCGGGCCGGAGGCCTTCGCGGTACGGCCCCAAGTCGAGATCACCGAGGGGCGTAGCTTCAGGCCGGGATTCCAGGAAGTGATCGTGGGGGAGGCGGCGGCGCGCCAGTTCGCCGGTCTCGAGCTGGGGAACCGCTTGCGGTGGGGCGAGGCGACCTGGGAGGTGGTGGGCACGTTCGGCGCCGAGGGGTCCCTGTGGGAATCCGAGATCTGGACGGACGCCCGGGTCCTCCAGCCCGCTTACCGGCGCGGGAGCACTTTCCAGTCGGTGTACGCGCGTCTGGAATCCCCCGAGGCGTTCGGCCGCTTCAAGGACGCTCTGACCTCGGATCCACGTCTCGAGGTGGACGTGGAACGCGAGAGCGATTACCTGCAGGCGCAGTCGCGGGTCCTGCGCACGCTGGTCCACGTGCTCGGCAACCTGATCGCGGCGCTCATGGCGACCGGCGCCACCTTCGGGGCGCTCAACACCATGTACTCGGCCGTCGCGGCGCGCGAGCGGGAGATCGCCACGCTCCGCGCGCTGGGCTTCGAGGGCGGGGCCGTCGTGGTCTCCGTCCTGGCCGAGTCGCTCCTGCTGGCGCTGATCGGGGGACTCCTCGGGGGCGGCCTCGCCTACCTGGTGGCGAACGGGTATCAGACCGCGACCATGAACTGGCAGTCGTTCAGCCAGGTGGCGTTCGCCCTCTCGGTGACACCCGCGCTCCTGGCCAGCGGCGTGATCTACGCGCTCGCGATGGGTGTCCTGGGCGGGATCTTCCCGGCGTTGCGGGCGGCGCGCGCCCCGGTGGCGGTCGGTCTGCGCCGCTCGTAGCGGGGGACGGGGGGCGATCGGTCGGCCCGCCCGGAGGCGTCACCGACCTCCGCTCAGAGCTCTCCGCGCTTCATGCCCTCCACGGCGTAATCGCAAGCGCGGGCGGTGAGCGCCATGTACGTGAGGGAGGGGTTCTGGCATGCCGCCGACGCCATGCACGCACCATCCGTTACGAACACGTTCGGCACGTCGTGGAGCTGGTTGTGCGCGTTGAGCACCGAGGTGGCCGGATCCCGCCCCATGCGTGCGGTCCCCATCTCGTGGATCCCCTCGCCGGGCCGGTAGACGTCCTCCCACGTCTCGACCTCGGTGCAGCCCGCCGCCTCGAGCATCTCGGCGCCGGCGTCCATCATGTCGCGCCGCATGGCGCGCTCGTTGTCACCCAGCGTGCAGCGGATGCGGAGCGCGGGGATGCCCCACGCGTCGGTCACGTACGGGTCCAGCGTGACCTGGTTCTCGTACCGGGGGAGGATCTCGCCGAACGCCCACAGGCTCATGCGCCAGCGGCCGGGGGTGCGCAGACGCTGCTTGAGATCGACGCCCAGACCGGCCGCGGCGATCCCGCGGTCCCAGCCCTCGCGACCCGCACCTCCCTGGTACCCGTAGCCACGCACGAAGTCCGGCTGCCGCGAGCGGGCGTCCACGTTCCGGAAGCGCATGATGTAGATGCCGTTGGGGCGGCGCCCGTAGGTGTAGCGGTCCTCGAGGCCCGGAACGGTGCCGACCGCGCCCAGCTTGAAGTGGTGGTCCATCAGGTAGTGGCCCAGCGTGCCGCTCGAGTTCCCGAGCCCGTCCGGGAAGCGGCGCGAGGTGCTCTGGAGCAGGATCTGGGTCGAGCCGAGCGTGGAGGCGCACAGGAAGACGAGCCGCCCCCGGAACTCGAGGGGGTCGTGCGTCCGGGCGTCGATGACCCGGACGCCGGTGACCCGGTCCCGGTTCTCGTCGTACATCAGGCTGTGCACGATGCTGTGCGTGCGGACCGTGAGCCGGCCGGTCTCGAGCGCCGCCGGGAGCGTGGTGCTCAGGCTGCAGAAGTAGGCGCCGACCGAGCAGCCCCGATCGCAGGGGCCGCAGTAGTGGCAGGGGGCCCGCCCGTTGTGCGGGCGTGTGAGGACCGCCGCGCGGCCGATCGTCATTCGCCGCGCCGGGAACGCGCCTTCGAGCGCCTCCTTCACCTTCAGCTCGCCCGCGTTCATCTCCATGGGGGGCAGGAAGTGGCTGTCCGGGAGCTGCGGCATGCCCTCGGCCTGGCCGCTCAAGCCGACGAAGTCCTCGACGTAGTCGTACCAGGGCTCCAGATCCGCGTATCGGATCGGCCAGTCGGCCGCGATCCCTTCGCGCAGGTTGGCCTCGAAGTCCAGGTCGCTCCACCGGTAGCACTGCCGGCCCCACATGATCGAGCGGCCCCCGAGGTGGTAACCCCGGATCCACAGGAAGGGCGCGTCCTCATCGAAGGTGTAGGGGTTCTCCCGATCGTTGACGAAGAAGTGGGAGTTGTACTCGTTGACCGGATCCGCCTGCGACTGGAGGAACTGGTCCTCCTCGAGCTTCTTCCGGTCGCCCCGGCCGCGGTAGGTCGCCTCCCAGGGCGGCTCGTGCTCCGTGATGTAGTCGATCCCGTGCTCGACCGGCCGCCCGCGCTCGAGGAGGAGGACCTCCATCCCCTTCTCGGTCAGCTCCTTCGCGGCCCACCCTCCGGTGATGCCCGAGCCCACGACGATCGCGTCGTAGTCCTTCCCCCGCCCGGCCTGCGCCTCCTGGAGAATCAGGCCCATGTCCGCCCCGCTTCCTCGAGCGGCAGGTCGCCCTGGTATCTGCCGGGGATCGCCAGCCACTGGAGCTCCTCGGTCGCCCCGGCTTCGGATGTGTAGTAGCCCACCAGGGTCCATTCCTTCAGGGTGGCGAAGAAGGGGAGCGGGTCGGCGTCCTCCGCGCGCGCCCGGGCCGCTTCCTCGTCGAGGCGGCTCAGGAGCGCGTCCTGCTGCTCCGGGGTCGCGTCGCGGAACGCGACCCCGTCGCCCATCCCGCCATCGAGAGCGGCCAGGCCGCTCAGGAAGCGGTCCCGCGCCTCGGCCTCCATCCAGTCGGAGAGGATCGTGTCGATGAAGGACGGGACCCCGACGTCCCGCGCTCCCGGCGTGTCGGTGGCCGGGATGATCCGAGCGACGACGATGTCGAGGAGATCCACCTGGTCGGGATCGAGGGTCCGCGGAGCCCAGCCCGCGGTCGGGGGCGCGGCGCGGCACCCCGACAACAGGGCCCCCAGCGTCGGCGCGGAGATCGCGCCGCCGACGAGGAGCGTCAGACGTTGCAGCGCTTGACGGCGAGAGAGAGCCATTGGAGTCCTCGCCGCGTGATGGGGGTCGACCACCACGCGGTCTCCCCGAAGGTGCCCAACCCGAAGTCGCTCCGCAAACCCCCCGGCCCGCATCGGTTGCCCCCCGCGGGCGGTTCCATCACTCTCGGGAGATGGGGGACCCCCGGGAGGTCGGGGGTCGCTCGACACATATCCACCTTTTCACACCTCCGCCGCCGACTGCGCGCCGGCTCGCGGAGGGGAGGCGATCGACATGGTCCGTCGCTCGGGATTCGGAACATCGAGTCGGTGTCTCGCGGTCGCGGCGATGACCGCCCTGCTCGCGTCGTGCGGCGGTGGGGCGGACGCCGACGCCTCCGGGGACGCCGGAGGCGAGGACGCGGCGAGCGCACCCGCGACTCCGGCCGGCGGGGAGGTCGCGCGACGGGACTTCGTGCTGTGTCCGGCCATCGAGGGCATCGCGGAGGACCTCGCCGCGCTGGCGGACTTCCAGATCGATGCGACGCGGGGCGTCGAAGCCATGGCCGGCGAGTGCCACGTGCGCGGACAGGACGCCGCGTTCGTCCAGGTCATCCTGGCGCCGGCCATCGTGCCCTCCGTGGCCATGCAGGCGTCGGGCTACGACACTCCGGCGGTAGCGGCTCCCGAGCTCGGCGAGCAGGCCGTCGTGGTCGAGGATCCCGTCCAGCCCCGTGCCATCTTCCGGGTCCGGGGACAGATCATCGACGTCGGGATCGAGAACTCCGGGCACCCGCCGGACGCCGCCACGATCCGCCAGGCGGGCAGCATGGTTCGTGACGCCCTCGAGAAGGCGAACGGGGGCTGAGGGCTCGCCCGTCGCCTGTCCTCGCACGCGGGCCCCCTCCGTCGGCCCGGCCACCGCGGCCTCGACGCGGCGGGCGCGGGTCTCCGCCCGCTTCGCGCCCTCGATCGAGCGCACGACCTCCCTCCGTGTCCCACCGACTGTCGATCGCGTGCCGGACTGAACGTCCATCATCGGGGAGCGCGCGGTCCACAGGTGCATACCGCACTGGCTCGGGCGCCCGGGCCCGGATACATCGAGATACGAACTGCGACAGGCCCTCGGGGCCAGGAGGACCATGTGCCGGACACCCCCATCGGACATGCGCTGGAAGCGGGCGATGTGCTCCTCATGGTCGGGACCACCAAGGGCGCCTTCCTGCTGCGTGCCGACGGGTCTCGAGCGCGCTGGGAGATCGACGGACCCCACTTTCCCGGCGAGGAGGTGTACGCCCTGGCGCTCGACCAGCGCGCCGGCCGCCGGACGCTGTGGGCCGCGCCCGGCAACCCGTTCTTCGGGACGACGCTGCGCAAGTCCGAGGACGGCGGGGCGAGCTGGACCGACAAGGAGGAGCACCGGGTGGCCTTCCCGGAGGACTCGGGGCTGTCGCTCAAGCGCATCTGGCAGATCCGGCCCGGTCCGGACGGCGACCCGAACCGCCTGCTGGTCGGCGTGGAGCCGTCGTGTCTGTTCGAGACCGAGGACGGCGGCGACACGTGGCGCCCGGTGCGGGGCTTCCTCGAGCACGAGCACCGCGAGTCGTGGACGCCCGGTGCGGGAGGCATGTGCCTCCACACGATCCTCCAGGACCCGGAGCGCACGGACCGCGTCGTCGTCGCGATCTCGACCGGCGGCGTGTACCGGACGGAGGACGGCGGCCGGACGTGGCGCGCCCGGAACGAGGGCGTGCGCGCCGAGTTCCTGCCGGACAAGCACCCCGAGTTCGGGCAATGCGTGCACAAGGTGGTCCATCACCCGGACCGACCGGAGCGCCTCTTCCTCCAGAATCATTGGGGCCTGTACCGGAGCGACGACTGGGGCGACGTGTGGGTCGACATCGCCAACGGGGTCCCCTCGGACTTCGGGTTCGGGATGGCCATGCACCCCAACGACCCGGACACGGTGTACATCGTCCCCATGGAGTCCGATCAGTTCCGCTGCTGTCCCGAGGCGAAGCTCCGCGTCTACCGGACGCGCGACGCCGGGGAGTCGTGGGAGCCCCTGGGCCGGGGGCTGCCACAGGAGGGGGCATACGAGACCGTGCTCCGCGACGCCCTCGACACCGACGCCTCCGACCCGGCCGGGGTCTACTTCGGGACCCGGAGCGGCAGCGTGTACGGGTCCGCAAGCGAGGGCGATTCCTGGACGCTGATCGAGGGCGGGCTCCCCCCGGTCGTGTGTGTCAAGGCGGCGGTCGTCGCGTGACCGTGACGGTGGTGCTGCCGGGCGCGCTGCGCGAGCTGGCCGACGGACGGCCGAGCCTCGCGCTCGACGGCGCGCCCGCGACCGTGGCGGACGCGCTCGAGGCGCTACGGGCGGGATATCCTGCCGTGTACCGGAGCATCCTGACCGAAACCGGCGACGTGCGCCCGCACATCAACGTCTTTTTGGGCGATACCGAGATCCGCCGTGCCGATGGCCTGCGGACCGCGCTCGAGGGCGATGTCGAGATCGTCATCCTCCCGGCGGTGAGCGGCGGCTGACCGGGTCCCCAGGGAAGCCCGGCCGTCAGCCGGGGGGTGGGCGGGGCTCCACCGCCCGCTCGTCCAGCTCCCGCACCCAGATGTTCCGGTAGCTCACCGGGTTCCCGTGGTCCTGGAGGCGGAGGGGCAACCGGTCCGCGTGCGCCTCGTACGCCGGCGTACCGATGTAGAGCGTGGGCCCGGCGAGCTCGGCGTGGTCCTGGATCAGCACGCCGTTGTGCAGCACGGTCATGAAGGCCGGCCGCCTGAGCCCCCCGTCGGTGTCGAAGCGGGGCGCCTCGAACACGATGTCGTACGTCTGCCACTCGCCGGGCGGGCGGGTGGCGTTCACGAGCGGGATGTGCTGCTTGTAGATCGAGCCGGCCTGGCCGTTCGAGTAGGTGCGGTTTCCGTACGAGTCGAGCACCTGGAGCTCGTACAGGCCCATGAGGTATATGCCGCTGTTGCCGCGCTCCTGCCCCTCGCCCGATGCCGGGGTGGGCGCGCGCCACTCGATGTGGAGCTGCACGTCCCCGAACCCCCGCCGCGTCTGGATGTCGCCGGTGCCGGCCGCCACCGTCAGGACGCCGTTCGCCACGGTCCAGCGAGCCGGCCCGCTGTCGACCGACCCCCATTCGGCGAGGCCCGTACCGTCGAACAGGACGATCGCATCGGACGGCGGCGCCGTTCCACGACCGGGGGTCACCACGGGAGGCGCGGGCTCCCAGACCTCCGTGTCCTCGGGGCGCCCCGCCGGCTGATCGGCGACCGACGGCGCCCCTCCGGGCGTGGCGGCGGGGGCGGGCGGCCGGGCCGCGGAAGACTCCCCCGCCTCCGGGGCGGCGTCGCGCTCGGCCTCCGCGGACGCGCCAGTGTCCGGCGACGGCTCTCGCTCCGGCGAACTCTCGCACCCCGCGCACAGGAGGACGGCGAAAGCGAGGGGGACGACGCAACGTGTGGCGACGGTCATTGTGGGCTCCCGGATCTACGGTCCCTCAGCTTAGGGCATCGATGGGGGGAGGGACCAGACAGAGATCCCTAGCGCCCTCGCGTGGAGATCCGCTCCGCCTCCACGGTGAGGTCGTGCGCATCCCCATCGGGGCCCTCGGGCATGAGCGTGATGCGGTCCCCCACCTCCCACGACCCTGTCGGAATGTCGACGTAATGGATCCCCAGCCCCGAATCGTGTGTCGCGGCTTCGGACCAGAGTCCGCGTTCGGTCGACCAGCGGACGGTGCCGGGCACTCCAAGCTCGACACGCAGCGCGCAGCCGTGGCGAATCGATCGCAGCTTGTGGTTCGGCTTCCAGCACAGTCTGCGCACCGGGTCGGGGGACCAACGGCGCATGGCCGCGGGGAAGTCGAACACCGCACCGTCCTCGATCGAGCGCAGGAGCTTGATGTATTCGGCGTGCGCCCACGCGAGCGGCATGGCCGACCCGGCGGGCCGCCCGAGGAAGAGCTCCCGCTCGGGGATGTCCGGCGCATCCCAGGTCTGCTCGGGGAGGAGCCCGCCGTTCCCCGCCATGGCGCGCATGGTGGCCGCGAGCCTCCTGGCCTCGTCGAGCCGACCCGCCGCCACGGCGTAGTGCGCCCGCTCTCCCGTGAGCAGGGGCCACACGCGACCGATCCCCGTGCCGTCGAACGGAGATCCATCTTCGTGCTCCCCGTACCCATCCCCGCTGTACCGATACCAGCCGGGACCGCAGGGAAGGTCCACGCGCAATCGGGCGTCGATGACCCGGAGGGTGTTCGTGATGCGTGGGTCGTCGAAGGAGCGCACACCGAACCGCACCAGCGCGAGGGCGTCGGGGCTCACCACATCGCGAGCCGGCCGCGTGCCCTCCCCGGGAGGGCGATTCTTGATCGGAATCCAGCCATCGAGCGCGGAGGCGTGCTCGCACTCGTCGGAGGGCGCGATCCGCACGTAGTACCCTTCCACGCCCACGTCGCGGGCGAGCTCGGTGTCGCTCACGTAGCACCAGCGCTCGATCTGCGAATCCCAGCAGCTTGCGGTCTCCCTCAGATACCGTGCCGACTCCGGCTCGCCCGCCCGCTCCGCATGCTCGGCCGCGGTGACGAGCGCGGCGATCTCGGCCGCGAGCGTGAACGGCGAATAGCCTCCCTCCTCCTCCCACCGGTCCTGGCCCGTCACGGGGCCGCTCCGCAGGAGAAACGCCGCGGCCCGCCGGATCATCTCCCAGCCGTACCCGCCCGCGTCGTCGGCCATCGTACCGCGACGTCCGGCGAGATCGAGCAGGAGGATGGGGAGCGCGGTCTCGTCCATCTGGATCCCCGACCAGTGTGGCGTTCCGTCGAGCCACATGTTCTGGGCCCAGTGCCCGTCGGCCTCCTGGGTCGAGATCAGGAAGTCGACCGC
>Ga0315553_10000272_pt1 | contig 47922 bp, 81 predicted proteins | sample SalMarSW160140MG_FD_203099 | JGI IMG/M metagenome (GOLD analysis project Ga0315553, IMG submission 203099) | Salt marsh sediment microbial communities from the Plum Island Ecosystem LTER, Massachusetts, United States - Salt Marsh Sediment SW1601-40 ...
CGGGCCTGGTATAATAACTCAATCTGGCATAAGAAGCAATTACGTGAACCAAAACAAACAATAAAACTATAATTATTGATATTTTCTTCATGACCGTGGATCTTCTGTTTTTTCTTTTACGAAATTTTTAATATCCGTTGCGCTTGCGAGACCTTTTTCAGTGACTGGATCCAATTGGTTCTCTGAGAGGTATTTTATCAGTTTATTAGCCCCGATGTTGTCAATAATCGGCAGTTCTCTTTCAATTGCTTCTTTTTGTTCATTCAGAAGTGTAGAATTCCTAATCAATGATTCAATGTAAGTAATTGTTGAACCGGACGGGGTGAATGCCTCGTTATCCAATTGAATGGCATTATCAAGAAATTTATTGTTTCCTGAACGGGGAAGATATTTTGTTATCCTTCTTAGGACGGTTTTCCGGTACATTTCGCCTTCATAATCCATCCATGTACACGTTTTTATTTTATCTGCTTCAAAAGCCTTGTATGATTCACTAACTTGTTTTATTGTGCTGATTTCTTCATTGTCCATAAATTCATACTGGATATTTCCATCTGATAAATGACCAATAGAATAAACACCTATAATTTGTCCTTTTGTTTTTTTGTTCACATAGTAAGGTTTATGAACAATCCGTGTTTCAATCCCTAAATCGACATCAAACAAATCACCTTCATATACTATGTTTGTTTGAATGTTCTTGACTGTTCCGGTATCGGTTATCAATTTTACAAGGCCAATATAAGAGGGTTCTAAACATACCTCTATTAAATCCCCGTTCCTTCTCGGAACCAAATAAGCCTCTTTTGCCGCCGGATTCAAAGTCAGGTTTATGCTTGAAAGATTTACTATTGATCTCAATAAACTTTCAGGGGTACATTTCCGAAGATATGAGTTCTTTGGATTGTTCCAAATCTGGAGCGCAAATGAACATTCAGATTCAAATTTTTGGCGGGTAAATCCGAAACCCACTAATCTAGATTCAATTTTCTTAAAATAATTTCTATTTACTTCAATTTTATTTTCTTTTCCCATGATTTTAAGGATTTAATTGTTTTAAATATTCAATAATTTCGATATATGCCTCCATTTTTGCATCGGCATAATATTCAACGTCTTTATAGTTGCCCTCTGCTTTTAACTCTTTGACTATCTCAATCTTATTAAGATAAATCCTTATCAAGTCGTCTTTATTCATGATTCATCATTTAGGTGTGAATTTTCAATGTTTTTTTTTAAAAACCATTCTTCAATATCCTTATCGTTTTCGTCGCTTTCTTCAAGTGACTTTTGCCAGTCTCTTTCCAGAATATCGTAATGATTCTGGACTGCTTTTAAGTAGTTAATTTCATTCATTTTCTTCAAGTTTGAAAATTTCTGAAATTGAAAGGTCAAAGGCCCGTGCAATTTTCAGGGCCACGTCAATAGGGGGGGTAGCGTCCCCTAGTTCATATAAGGAAATACTTTGCCGAGTTACCCCCGCTTTTTCGGCCAAATCCTGTTGAGACATGCCGAGATTTTTTCTAAGTTCTTTTATCCTGTTTTTCATGATTTTAATTTTTTTTTCCTACTTTTTTAACGGGTTTTCGGTACCCCCCCTTTTTTTGAACCCTGAGAGGGAAACGATCCCTCTCTTGTTCCATAGCAGGGCTAAAATAATCTCTGATAAGTATCAGAGTTGTAAAATTCAGCAGTGATTGCATAATTTACATCTTTGAATTTTATTGTTACGTTCTGGCAATCATCAAATCTGCCATCTTTTACACCTTTGCGGAATTCGTTTTTCGCTGCTCTTATTTCTCTAGCTGAATTGCCTGAGTGTGCTTCTATTATTTTGTATTTTCTTTTCATTACTTTGTTTATTAGATTAATACTTCAATAAAGCACGGTTACTGGCCGCGTGCTGTTCAGGTGGAAATTAAAAATATTTAGCTATCAACTCTTCAATTAAACCGCTCTCGTCTCCCCACTTGTTATGTCTTTTATCCTTGAACATACGACATGCTAATTCTATAAATTTAACATCATTCCATTTCAAGGAAGCGTAAATTGCGCGGGCAAGAGTTCCGGCATCGCTTCTATCGAAACCTATTTTCATGATCTCTGTTGTTAATTGAACTGCACTTTTCATGACTTTGCTTATTAGATTATTACTTCAATAAAGATCGGTATAATAATTGGATTCTGCAAATATATTTAACATTATTTTAGACTGTTTTGCTAATTTATACTCAATCTAAATAAGAACCCTGCCCGGTAACGATCCGGGTTTGCTCCATGGCAGGGTTAGAAAACTAAACCGAAAATTTCCTCATTCTCAACTAATTCGCTGAAAAATAAGTCTTCATCGTCTTTTTTTATGTTTTCGGTATACTCTGAATTGTATACCTTATTTTCAAATTCCTTTTCAGGTACAACACACACATGTATGTTGTTTGGGATGAAATTTACCTGATAGATATACCCATCATCTATTTCATTATCCCAACAAATAGATGATTTATTCCATTCAACTGCTGTGGTGTAAATGGAAAATTCAATTTTTTCATTTTTAAAAGCCGCAATATTTTTCTCTAAATTTTTCATGATTTTTATTTAAAATTACAAATTTTTTATTAAAACAAGTAAGACTCAATCCTTGCCCACTTGTTAGACAAGTTCTTAACCCTTCTTTCAGGGTTTTCAAGAAACAGGTTATAAGCACGGTTAAAATCTTCGACAGCTTCTTTTTTTGTGAAACCGCCAAAGTCATTACCTTTGGCTTCTTTTTCAAATCTATTTACAAGAGGAATGAAACCATTTGTTATTTCTTCTATTGTTTTCATGATTTTGTTTTTTTTGGTTTGACAAATACCCGGTCAATAAATAATCGGGTTTCGGCTATTGAAGCCTCATCAGTTTGCCTATCCTTTTTAGTCTTTATAAGCTAAATGATAAGCATTAATTCTGAGGGTTAGACTTGTTTTAGGATAAAGGTTTTTAAGCCATTTAATAGCATCTAATTTTGTTATGGCATCATATCTATCTGCTAATGTTTTTGCCATTTCTACGACTATTTTTGTTTTCATGATTTTGTTTTTTTGATTATTACTTCAATAAAGATACAACATAATATTCAATTCTGCAAATATATTTAACATTATTTTTATAAGCAGAAAAAGGCTAACTAGCTGTAAATCAAATAGTATTATTTAGAATCATTTAAGATAACGATTTTTTTTAGGAAAGTATCAAAAAAGGTGTGAAAATTCTGCGTAAAATCAAAAAAATAGCCAACTGTTTGAAACTTCAAACAATCAGCTATTTAATTTATACAAACTATTTCGGCCTGATTTCTTTAATTTCGACCGGCTCGCTGTTCAAAATATACCAACTCTGGATCAAATCAATAGCCTTGCTTATACAATTATAACAATCAAATTTTAATTGCCTCTGCGTGATATATTCAAAATTATATTGAAAACGTTGCAAAGCATTATATAAAGGTATGTTCATACGTACCTCGTTTTTTTCTTTTAAATCCAGATCGAATTTTTCAAACAGAAATTCGATTTCTTTTATCAGGCCTTCTTGTGTCAATTTCATCATGGCGCTGGTGTCATTAATGAATCGAAAATAGTCTTAGTGTATGCGTATGTACCGTTAAACAACGTAACAGGAACATGCGTTTCCATATCCTGTTCAGGAGTCTCAAGGCGGATTATATGGGCCGCCGCGTTCTCGATGTCGTTTAGGTTGCGGATCACCTGCGGGGCAATTTTCAACCCGGCGCTGTTGCCGTAACCCTCAAAAGCAGAATCGCCATCATTGACAGTTTTTTTATGCTTGTTTTCAATAAAAATAAAAACACGCCCGAAAAACAGTCTTTCAAGTTGGGCCTTAGTAACATTATCATTTTTTTGGATTATAAACTCCACGAAATGCTTAAATCGTGGCGTGCCTTTTGCAAGTATCAATTCATAACCTGCATTGATACTCATATCGGGCGCCTCATAATTGTAACCCTCCACCCCTGTTTCCAGTACATAATTGCTCCAAAGTATATCGGTTACTTTTGTTATCGTTGCGGCCCTGTGGTCATCAAGGTTTATGACTACGAAGTCTTTTTCTGCCCCTGGGATTGTGCTATCGGCACAAACCTCAAGTATATCCGCGTTGACTTCGGCACATTCTGCAAAAAATATCATCCGTTTCATAAACTCGCTTACGAGAAAATAAAACGGGTTAAATAATTTTTTTAAATTCATCAGTTTGTTTCAATTTTAATTTCGTTCATTTTGTCTTTGTTCACCTCATCAAGTTGTCTAACGATGAGAACTGGTTGCCTTACATATTGTATTTTTGTTGAATTTTGTTCTGCTCTACGTGCAATGTTTTCACTTACAATACCTCCATCATAATAACCATTATAAGTAGGTCTTAATAAATTAACAGCTTCTTTTCCACCCATTAAATTAACGTCCTGTTGCGAAAATACAACCTCCCCCTTGTGAACTATTCCGGCAGCTTCATATTTTCCACCATCACCTGTATATCCCCCCTCGTTAAACCCTGTTATGGCTGTTGCTGCAATACCTGCCACATTTGCCCAGGCATTAACACGGGCAAGTGTTGACATTGTGGCTGCATACGGCGGCCCTGCAACGCCAAATGAAATAGCGCTTAATTCTGCGGCTGTCAATTGAATAGCGGCCAATTGCTGTTTTAATTTAATAAATACCTCAGCAATTGCCAATCCTTTCGATAGCAAAAAAGCTGCTTTTGCAACGATTGTACCTTCCGCCGCGAATTCTTTTGTAGCATCTAATACGGATTGTCCTGCCTTTATACGTGAATCTGCGATGTCTTGTTCAGCTTCTGCAAGTTTTCTTTTTACATATTCCTCATATTTTGCGTTTTTTTCAGCTTCTTTGACCTTTTTTTCTTCATCACTTAATATTAAGCCTGAATATTTTTCAGCAAGTGCCCTCAGTGCGATCCATTGCGCCTCTGCTAGTATTAATTCATTTGCCCGCCTTTCTGCTTTTAATTCTTCATTATCTTCTTCTGATTCAGCAAATTCCATATTTTTTTCATACAATAAATCAAATCTCTTGTTTATTGCCAGTTCTTCTTTTTCATAATTGGAAAGCGTCAATTCTAATAGTTCATCTTCAAAGTCAGCTTTTTGTTTTTTTAGTTTTAATTCTTCATCGTTTGCTTTTTTTAATGTATCGTAATATTCTTTATCAATTTTCTTTTTTTCTTCTGTTCGTTTTTTAAGTTCAGCTATTTGTTTTTTAGTTAATTCTTTTTCTTCTTCAATTAATTGCTGGTTTAATTCTTTTGCTAACTCAGCTTTTTTAAACATCTGCTCACTATCGGATTGTAAAGATTTACTTTGCAAAGATTTAATAATTTCAATCCTTCTATTTTCGTCATCAATTAACTGTTGGTTTCCAAGTTCAGTATATGTTTTTCGTGCTTCATAAGCAGATTTTAAATCCTTTTCGAGTTCAATGGCATTTCTACCTCTTAGTTTTTGTTCAAAATCAGAAAATTTTTTCTCTTCTTCTTTGGTTTCTTCTAATATCTGCCGTATAGATTTATATTCGTCAAAAAATTTCGTTATCGGAACTAAAGTTCTTAGTAAAGATTTCCCAAATGTCTCACTAAAAGTCAATTCGCCTTCATTTATCAACGTCAATATCCTTAAAATATCAGTCCATGATTGAACTAAATTTCTGGCAAATTCTGAGTAAGCTCCTGATCCTTCATTCAGCGAAAGCGTGAACCCTTCTTGTGCTGATTTTGCCTGGTCAATATCTCCAGACAGTGTGTCACGCATTATTAAAGCCATTTTTTCAGCAGCCCCGGCGGCGTTTTCGTATGCTATTGTATTTTGATTTAATACTTTTTCATTTTCAGCTAATACAATCAATGAAGCTGCAGCCCTTTGTTTTACCAATTGTGTTGCTAATCCGAGTTTATCAGTCGAGTTGGCAACCATTTTATAAGCCTCATCAAGACTTATTCCCTGCTTATTTAATTGAATTAATATATTTCTTAAATCTGTACCTGCTTTACTTGCATCTATTCCCCTGTCGACTAATAATCCCAGCGCGGCGGCTGTATATTCAACACTATGACCCGTGACAGAAGCGGCTACCTGGGCGTTTGCCATTGATGTTTTCCACTTTTCCATATCAAGGGCGGAATTGGTAAAACTGGCAGCCATCACATCGACTACCCTTTGTGAATCCCGCGCCTGGAGATTAAAACCTCTTATTGTTGAAGCCGCTACGATAGCAGCCTCGCCAAGATCGGATTTTGTCGCTTCGGCAAGCAATAAAATCGACTCTGATGAATCAATAATCTGTTTTGAAGAAAATCCTAATTTCCCAAGTTCAACTTCCAGTTCCCCGACTTGTGACGCCGTGAATTTCGTAGATGCACCAAGATCAAGGGCTATTTTTTTTAATTTTAGAAAATCTTCATTTGTGGCTTTTGTAATTGCCCTGACAGTTGCCATCTGTAATTCAAAGTCTTTGGTGGTTTTTAACATACCGCCAAAAACACGGATCAGACCTGACGCCCCTGCAAGAATGCCCATTGTTTTCATCCACATGGAATTCAAACCCTGGAAAGCAGATTTATAATTTCCCACGTTCCTCCCGGCCCGGCCTGTTGTCATTTCCAACTGGCGGACTTCTTTTTCAAGGACATTAATAGAAGATTTTAACTTCCCCCCGACTGAGATATTTTCACGTTCTTCTTTTGATAGCCTGTCCCATTGATATTTAGCCTTAGCAAGCTGGGCCTGCATCTGCTTTAAGGAGCCGTTTTTTTCTTTGTCGATTGCAACATTAAGTTTTAAAAGCTGGTTTTGTGATTTAAGTTTATGGTTAAGTTCGGCATACTGCTTTTCCTCCTCCTGGGTGAGTCCCTTGTTTTCTTTGCGGGCTTCACGGAGCTTGTTTATTTCCGCTTTTAAAGCAGTTATGTCTTTGATATTCGTTTGAATATCTATTATTATTTTTTCTGTCATGCCAATTTTCTTAACCTTCGATAGCCCAAAACTTTACTTTTTTTGTATAAACTTATCTTTACCTGGTTGCCCTGGTTGCCACTATAGACATAGATATAATTTCCTTTTTCAGATATAAAAAACCCTACATGGCCTTCTTCTCCCTCCGGATCGTTGCGCCAAAATATTACCAAATCGCCGAGTACCGGTTTTTGTACTACCTCCCCGACATTTAAACAATCCCTTGCATGTAAAGTGTTTATAAATTCATAATTGCACCTTTTTGCACAACACATCACAAAAGATGCACACCACGGCGTCTCATCTTCCCAAACCCATTCATAACCTAACTCATGAGCAAAATTTACAATTTCCGGATTTTCACCTCCCTTTATCTCTTTCAGCCCATAATATTGCAAAGCGTATAATAATACATTCATCATTAATATTTTCACTCTCTTTTTTTTCGTTCAACATACTACTCCAGCCGGAGCAGTTCTATTTCGGTGCTTTTGTCAGGATGAAACCTGTTGATAGCAGGACAAAACCACCATTTTGAATCTAGATAAACAGGCCAAAAATGATTAAATTCATTAAAATCCGTAAGTGTTAAAAAGACCTTAACAGTTAATATTTCCGGCTGCTCAACAGCTTCTATAAAATCTGCGTAATAATCTAAAAGATTCTCAAAGCTAAAATCCTCAAACCTACAAAACGGAATATCTGTATTATAATTTGAATCAAAACTATCATCTTTGTAATTTATCGTTATGCCGGATTGTTGATCTAAATAAACGATTCTCGGCTTGATTTTATTTTTTCTTTCAATGACCGTTTCCGGCACTGATTTATCGCCTGTATCTTCCAGAACTTTCATAATTGGTGTTAAATAATCAATCCCTAATCGTGAAACCATTTCAGTCGCTGCGTATTCAGATTCTATATATTTTTTTTCTCCTTTATAATTTTTGTTGTTAAGTGTGAAATAAGAATTTCCAAGACCGTCTGGCACGTCTTGATCTTCTGTAAATTCACATGTATTCTTCTTTCCAAAGGATTCATAAACATAACTTTTTTTAAAATTTTCTTTCGCATAATCCACCACGTCAAAAGTATCTATTTTGTTAGTCCAGTCATAAAAATTTCCTTTGTCGCGGTTTGCAAGTATTTCTTCAAACTTGATAAACTCCAGTTGATTTGAAAGGATATTGGCCTGACAGATCAGCCCGTTAAAAATCATGCGTTGTTTAATAAAATCTTTCTGTGATATATCAGGAAGATTCGCGGCTAATGGTATCCAAAAATTATAAGCTGTATTTTCAATCTCAACTAAATCAATTGAAAATGTTGAATTATTTGGGTCGTTAATACTTGCACTTCCAAGTGGGCCCACTTCTGCAATAATATAGATGTATTCATCTTTGTACGCGTAAAAACGTTCAGATGTAATAGTATAAGTTTGCGCCCCTAAAGTCGGCAAAAAAGCACTTGCTAAAATACTCCTGGATCCTGAATAAAGATTAAAACGTACACTTACGGCGGTTAAATCATAATAAATTACACTTGAAACAGTATAATAGCCTTCTGATTTAACATAATAAACATCTTTCACCCCGTAAACAGGGATATTAACAGCTTGTAAAAGTCCGTAAGGGTCTGCACTTGTTAAAGTATCAAATTCTATTACATCAACATTTGTTCCCGGGTCACTTAATGGCATCCCTGCACTTGTTCTGGATGCAATTTCCATATTTTCACGTAAATTGTCATCTGCCGATATATCAATAGTCGGAACCATTGCTTTAGTGAAATTAACATCTGAAAAAATTTCACCGGAAAAACTCCAATTCTCCGAAAGAGCAGGATTATAAGTCTTTGAAAAAATCCTGTCCCAGATTAAAGATTCAAAAATACACGGATAAACCTCATCAGTACGTACATAAGTATTATGGTCTGCCATTACTCCCCAATCAATCAGGCAATAAATAAAATCAGTATTTCCAAAAGTGTTTACTACGTTTGCAAAATTCCATTCATGATCTAAATCTGATAGGTCTAAATCCCGGATTGAATATCCTTCTATCTCATCAAAAAAATTGCTGTTTCCTTCTTTTAGCACTACTTTCCAGAATCCATTGTCATTTTCAATTGATCCAATACGGCCCTTTTTGAACATGTGTAATCCGTTCATCAATAATTGACATTCTACATCACGATAAGGAAAATCAGTATCGTTTAAACCCAGATATTCAAAAACTCTTAAATTATTATCCGTTTTATAAATATTAAACGTCTGGGTTATACTTGATTTGATAATCTCAGGACTGGCAATATCATTGACCTTAGAAGAAAGATAAATCTTTTCGTCTTTTAATTCAATTTGCTGCCCGTTTATGTATAACTCATTCATCAGAAGGTAATAATATTTTTATTTCTACGTCAAAAGTTTTTGAATCGGTTAAAAATTCATCTGTTATCATTTCAGCCTGGCAAAACAGCCAGTCGGATTCTTTTACTACTCTTTGCCACGCCCCGGACTGGTCGGAAGTGTACGTTTCAGCAAAATAAAAATAATCTTCATTAATTTTTATTATTTCTATTGCCCTGTTGTAATCTGTTGTACCTGAAATTATTATTTCGTCACCTGTTTCGAGTTTATGACCTGCTGAATATCCCCGCACTGTATTTGCTATTGTACCGGAATAATCGGTAATTTGAATTATTCCATTAAATTTTTTTGTCCAGTACATTAAACCATTATAATTCAAAGACCGTTTCAAGTCGATATATCTTTCTTTCTGGGTGTAGGAAATAGCATTTTTATATATTTTAAATTCCTGCCTGTTTCGTGACCCGATTGAAAATTCTCGTTTCCATGCCGTATGCAATACATCGAAATTAGCGTTTATCGTTTCGCCTTTATCAAGATCAACACCTTGCACCTGGCGGTGTGAAAACATCTCATATTCCATTCCACCCAAACGGTTTATCCAACAGAAATAAAACGGGTTACATGGTTCTGTTTCAACATCGATTAAAAGCGTCTCTGTCATAACATCAAGAGATTCCTCAACGTTATAACTTAGATCAGTAATTACACCGTCTGCATCAGTCGCGGCGGCCATCTCTGCTTCGGCAGCTATCCACGCCACAAGCTCGTTATACGTCCATTGAGTACCGGCATTGATCCCTAAAGTAGCAAGCATTCCAAGGCCAAGCGGATCTGGTTTGTATTCGATTCGTGCCCACTGATTGAACCCGCTCACCCCCGCGTTTTGCTCCTTAGTAGTCCATGTATCATCTAAATCGAAATAAATCATTTTAAACTTTCTAAATAATCTTCTAATTCAATTATACCTTTATCCACGATGTTCCATTGTATTTCTTTGTAATTTTTCAAAAGGATATTAAATTCTTCCATGTTAAGAATTACTTCATCTTTTGAATCATCAAGTTTGTCGATAACTTTAAATTTTTGTCTCATTTCGCCTGTTGAAACGCCTTTTCCGATTGGTACGTTTTCAAGTATGGATTTTAAAAACTCAATCCTGTTTGTCGGGATTTTATCGCTTACTTTAAGATTTATAATTTTTATTTCTTTCATGGTTTTGTTTGTGTAAATATTGGTTTTTCAAAAAGTGTAGTACCTTCTTTTTCGCCATTGAAATAAGTAGTATAAGCTGCCGGGATGCTATTAAAATACGCCCAAATGCCATCACTGTCTGGATGTATGATTGCACTCGAAATATAAAGATTATTAATCAGTTTATATTCCTGAACGCCTGTTGTTATCAATGCTTCGCTGGCACAAATATTAAACAGTTCGTCTTTTGTCAGATATAACCTGTACCCCTGAGTTTCTTCAAGCCATTCGCTATCTTCGAGAAACGGATATTCCAACTGATAACCTTTGCTTTGAAGATATTTTTTAAGTTCATTATTTCCAATTTGCCCTAACGCTTCGGCGCTTGCCTCAATCGTGCGTTTTATTTTATCTTCGTTTATCCCGCCAATTCTTAAATAAACTTCTGAGCCTTCGATTTTCGCCCGTAAAGGTATGTCGAATTCCTTCGGAAAGAATTCAACTATCACATCATTGATAGTCTGTTCCCCTGTGTCGGTTTTGAAACCTTCTATTTGTAAAATTTTTATTTGTGACATAATTTTATATTTTAAATTTAACTTGTTGGTGCATCGTAGTAAGCTATCCAAACATCAGCGCCGTTTACATCTGCCCGGATGAAACCTTGAATTGTATTGCCTGCCGTCCAGCTTGAAAGGCTTTTGGTAGCGCCTGCTTCTGTCGTTCCGCTATATTTTATAAATGGTTCATTGTCATCTCCCTGTGTGAGTAAAAGGGCTTCTAGATTACTTCCCGCAGGTGCATAGATTTGATTATTAGCATTAGTCCTGAAAATTTTATTATCAAATTCACCATATACTAAAGCAGTGGTTATTCCGGTTGCCAAATCGGCAGGACTTGCTCCTTGATGTAAATATAATCTATAATTATTAGTTTCTTTTAATCCAGCGTAAGTACCTAAGAATGTACAAAATGATGAGGTTATTGACTCTGCACCTGCATTATCTCCAAACATTAAATTATTTGTGCCAGATGTTAATAATTCAGCTGTATTAAAACCTAATAGTATATTTTTCCCAGTTGTTCCATTTAAAGCATATCCTGCTCGACGGCCAATAGCAATATTATTTGATGTATTTGAACCATTAAAACCTACTTCTTGACCAATATATACATTATTGCTTCCAGTTGTTACATAAGCCCCACATGAATCCCCCATAACAACATTTGAACTACCAGATGATATTCTAGTCCCTGCATTATGTCCGACAAGAACATTATCAGCTCCCCCGACTATCGCATCACCTGAACCAAATCCAATTCCTATATTATAATTTCCAGTTACAAATTTTAAAGCCTCAAAGCCTATTCCGATATTGTAACCACCTGTTAAATTACTTGTTAAGGTATTATAACCTATTGCAACATTATACCACCCAGATGTTAAAGCATCCAATGAATTATTACCCAATCCGATATTTCCCTTTGCAGTTGTTATCGCAGCCCCTAGCCCACCAGCATTATACCCCCAAAAAATATTGGCCTCTTCCATTGTAGTTCCATTGTCCTGAGCAAACATCGAAACTACTAAACCATCATTTAAACCACCAAAATCAATACGACCAGTATCAGTTACAGTAAATACATCTGCCCCTCCTGATTCATTAATAACAAACTCGGCAGCCCCCCCGCCTGTTGTTTGAAGGTTTAATGTAGCGCCACCGTTTTGTTCTAAAGTAAATGTTTCTATCGGCGTTGCTGTTGTGTTCGGAGTGACGTAAAACCTTAATTCTGAACCTTTGGCCGTTGCTGTATGGTCTTCGGTTGCAAAAAATGATATTTTCCCTGCTAAAGCAAAAGCCGGGGTCACTTCTTCATAAGAATAACTTGAAAAAACGCTTATCTCATTTCCCGATACTACTTTTGTCGGCGCCCCTTCTGCTCCGTTTGCCCTTCTTGCGCGAAATTCCCCGTCATCGGCATATCCTGTGATTATAAAAGGATTAACTGCCCCTGCAATAACAGCTGCCCCTGTGCCTGCGATTTGATGCCATTTGTCATCATTTCTTAATTGTAAAACAATCTCATCACCTGCGGCCATCGTTATATCTGACGAGTCGATAAGGTTAAACTCCAAAGCATCCCCAGCCGATCCGTTGGCATGTTTTATTGTCCATGCCCCGGAAGCTACCAGCCGGACTTTAAAGCCATAATCAAGAAACTTACAATTTAGTGTCTCTAAATCCGTCACGCCTGAAATTGTCACGGTGTTTCCCAGAAGTGCCATTTCTGCCACTTCACCTGTTCCCCACGTTGGAGCCGTTCCGGTTGCTATAAACTGGGTTCCTACGTTATTATTTGCCGCCCCCACCCCGGTAAAATCTGCCCCTGTGTTGTCGGTTATTTCGTACCACCGGTTCACGATAAGCACCCCTACTGATTTACGCGTAAAAAACGGCTCTAAATCATTCGCGCTTGCTACGGCTGTAAGTTTCTGAAACATCCAGCTTGTCATTTTTGAACGCTCCGAACTCCTAAAAAAATTATTAACACGGTTTGACCGTGTCAAATCCGCCGCCGGATTAAGTGTTAAAAGTCCCATAATTAATTATTCTACTGGCATAAAATCCACGTTATAAAATTCATCACCTACACCCAAAGTGTACAATCTATCCCGATTGTAATCTTTTGGCACCCAGATAGTCTGTGAACTATCCGAACTATTTGTATTAAGATCAGCCCCGTATCTGGGCATGTAAAAATATTGGCTTTGCACTCCGAAAGTCACATCATCAGCGAAAGCCCAGACATGTTGCATTGCCCCGTTAATGTTCCCGATACCATGTATCAAAAAAGAATATTTTTGTTGATTTGCATAATCTTCGGAAAGTGAAAAATGATACGTATATCCGTTTGAATCTGTGACATTTAAATCATATAAAATTCCCCCTGTGGTTATTGAAATAATATTCGCTGCCCCTGAAATCACTGCATCACCTTGCCAACTCAAAGAATCAATATCTATTATGTCAGGCAACCGTATTTGTGAATCTGTTGTAACTTGCAGGCACCCGGCATTTACAAGCTCCCCGTCTTGGGTATTATATAGATCATCTATCTCACCACTCAAGGGAATCAATGTGTGAAAATGTTCTACCTGGTGCGTTTCAAGAGAGAAATTTAAACTTACCTGTTTGACATTTGCCCCGTAACTTCCTGTTAATTTCACCCGATTTAAAGCATTTGCCGTTGGGTTTATATCATCTGCCGAAACTGAAAGCACACCGCTATTAATGTCTAATCTGCTTTCGTTGCGTTGCAAAACTCCTAATTTATTAAGTATCGAAATACTAAAAGGATATTCATTATAAAATTCAGGCGCGCCAATTATAAGAAATTTTGCTAACGGCTCGGCATTGTCATTTATAACATATTTCCAAAGATTGGCGAATTCTCCCAAGTAAGGATTTCCCCATGTATAATAATACGTATCAGAAAGTTCAGAATTTGTTATTCCTATATCTGAAAGGATTTTTATATTTGAAACATTCTCGCAATAAAGAAAGAGAAGTACACCCCATGCAGTGGCATTTTCATTAACCACGCCCCGGTCGATCATTCCCTGCACAAGTAATCTAATGTAATCCCCTGCATTTGCCATACACCAAATAAGCTGCCGTTCATCTGTAAAAATCTGGCTGTAATGATTTGTCGGGTCTGCCACCCCGTCCGGGTAACGATCTAATTTTACACTTTGAAACCTGCCCGAAAAACCCGTTGACATCTTACGGATATCATCCATTTGATCAAGAATTTCCTGGGTCATCCCGGCTGCCGCTACATCAGCATCTGCCAAAAAATCAGCGTCACGTTGAACTACCCTATTATAGTCAGAAGTAACCCCCTGTGCTATGCAATAAGCTGTCCCTAATACCGATCCGATATATTTTGGCATTCCATAACCTAAAAACCAATGCCTTTCGTTTGGATCCGTGATAGAGTTTGCAACCTGAGTATTAGTAGTCCATGCGGGCCATGCGTACTGATCGGCCAAATCATATTGAAGACACGGACTATTCGCGCGCGGGTTTCCTGCCGTATAGGTGAAATCATTATCAAAATTTCCTGTATTTGGATATCCATAATTAGGACTCACCCCGTCTGCATTCACTTCAAAACAACTTGATGCGGCGGCGGCTGCATAAGCCCCGACATGAAGGGGATCTACAAATAACATCATACGATCTGCCATTCCTGGATTTGGAAACATTGCACAAATTACAGTGTTATCATGTTCTATCTGCAAAGCGCTTTGTATCGAAGCTGCATAAGCCGGTTGCCCTGCTGCCTGTGTTCCATCGCCATCGAAATACCATACACCACCTGTTCCCGATACGTTGAATTCAAGACTTTCCAATGTTGTTTCATTAACCACAACTCCGTTAAACGAATAAGGCCCGGTCAAAGTAACAAGCGAACCTGTCCGCGCTGAGGTATAACCTGTAATTGAATAATTACTTAAATAATTATCAAAAACAGTTTTAAAATTCGCTGCCGTGGTTTCTATATCTGCATCGATCTGGAAACATTTTTCGTAACTAGCCCCCGTTATAGCTGTGAAAATTACCGTTACCTGGTTAATGTCAATCGTTATCGTGCTTCCGTTTGCAATGGATTCAAATTGTAAATTAATTTCTGCCGTTGCACTTCCGCCCGTCCCCCATTTCTCCAAAAGTGTCACTGCGAAATCACCGTAAAGATTCAGATCACGATAAGAAATATCATCATAATTATACCCGTTAGCCTTAATAAGCTGAGAGCGCACAAATCCAGAAACATCTAATTTCATCAGCCCGGTGGAATCTGAGACTATTTTATAATTTATCGTTTCGCCTTTTGATTCAATAGAGACCTGAAGATAATAATTCGTTTTCATGTCGTTTGAATTTATCCACCCGCGATCACAAGAATAAATATACGGAGTGTCTATCTCGATAGATGAAAGATTGTCAGGATTGTTGTAATAAAGTGAAAGAATTTCATAACTCCCTGAGTAATATTCAACACCTGTTGATGAAACAAAGCCTTTCACATAAATATAATTTCCTACTTCGAGATCGTAATATTCATAATTCCCGCCAATCTGAATCTCTGCATTTCCGCCAACACTTGAATAAATAGAATTAATTTCTATGTCTTTTCGTAAAAATTGAAATTCATATTTGCTTAAAGAAGACCCCCACTTACTCGAACAGTTGATCGAAATATCCGTTAGGACAAATCCATCGGCGGTATCCCCGACATAAGCCAGATTAATTGTTATATGAGAATAAACAGCATCTTTCGACAATGCACGAACAGAATAAATACCAATAACCGCCCCGGTTACAACAAATACATTTTGTTGTAGTTGAAAATTACTATCTGTATAGTTTCCTGAGTATTTCAACTGAACATACCCACCATTATTGTAAGACCCCACAAGTGTAATCTTCTCAGCTTTCGGATATTTTATTACTTCAATCATATCTTTCGATGTATGGAGGGCTTTCACCCTTCCAGTGCATATACTTTAAATCATGAAATATTTTTTTATTTACATTATTCCAATATTTTTCCACTTCTTTTGTTGAATCACAATTAAAATTATACTTTTTTGACAACCAAATACAAAAGTCTTCTAATTGGCAGTCTATTTTTCCTGATAATTCTATATTTTTTTCTTTTTCAGTCATATTATTCAATCACGTAACCCTGATTTAATTTGTAACATTATATCATTTGAAATATCTTTCAACAATCCCTGCACAATAGAAGGTTTTGCAAAATCACTTATCGTTCCGGAACTTTTGCCGCTAAACCTTGAATCGGCCCCCCGGTGTAATGCCGTGCCGCGTTTGTTGATCAAGTACCTTAATGAAGCGGGTTTGATGCTTAACCCTTTTCGAGCAATCCATTGTGCCAATTTTTCTTCAAAATCTGTTCGTGTATTGCTTACACGTTTGCCGCGCCCGTATTCCCAGGCATTAAAAATCCATTCAAAAGTACTGCCTAAAACAGCGTGTACCATAGCCCCGTTTGTCGTAACATCAATAAACAAACTTTGAGGTATCTTCCCGCTAAGATTTTGACCTTTTGAAGTGGCCCTTTGGACAATTTTTGACTTTTGCCCCTCAAGAAATATCAATAATGTTTCATTCAACATAACATAACGGATAAGCACCCCTAATTATAGGTGCAATTTGTAATACTATGCCACTTGAATTGTCGTCAAACAATCCTGAATCTTTATTTTTGTCCGCGAAAGCCTCACTTGTATTTACAACTTTTGCCTCTTGACGTACAAGCTCCGGCGTCCATTGCACTTTATACAATCCATTGCTTTCTGTGGCTATCTTGCTCAATGCTGCAAGAAAATCCTGCCTTATCAGTTCGCACGGCTCCAAGCAATATTGATCCTGTTCCGCACCAGTCCAGTTAAAATTCGATAAATATAAAAACAACAAAGTCAAATCCGGCTGTATATCAAAAGCCTGCCCGCGCAAAACAGGATTTTCATTGAATTCCAACAATAGAAAAATAGCCGGATATTTCTTTGGCTCTGTTGAATTAATATCTTTTAATGTTCCGTAATAATAATACGGCTGTTCACTTATCCACTCCATTGCAACGATAATACCGGAAGTAATCTTAAATTTATCATTGCTGATGACTGTCCCGGTGCCTGTAAATGTTGCCACCGCCTCGCCTGTAAAAATTTCTCCACGTGAATAAGTCACACCATTATACACAATCGTTCCGATATTAACCCTGTAGTGTTCGCCTGCTACGATACTCCCTGAGCTGATTGTAATAGCCGAAACCTGGTAGCTTGTATCGTTGATTTTTACATAATCGTAATTAACCTCCGGATTCCCGGCACCATATAACCAAAAAAGATTATGATTAACAGAAGTAATAGTCAACGTCCCATCACCATTATTAACAATATTGGTAATAGCCCCACGTTTCCGCATTAAGTCAATTATTTCTTTTATTACGTTGGTCACTAACATATTCTGATATATTTTCTTGTATTAATTCCTTTTCCCTTTTTATCTGCAACTCCGAAAGTACCCATTTCCATTCACTACGAAAAATTTCGTCCGGATGCAGCATCGGGTACATTTCTGAAAATTCATGACGTAAAAGAACAAACTCATTATAATATCCAAGTATTACGCTACTATTCGATAATCTATTGTATTTTCTTCGATCCATTTGCTTTGCCCTGGCAAAAGGTAGCTTTTCAATAATTCTACCCCCAGATAATAACTTATCTTGGAGAGCAATGAGCCGTAATATCTCATTATGAAAAAAAAAGCTACACTAAACACATCCGTTACCGAACATTGATTCAAATTTGATTCAGGTTTTAAAATAATATTACATAACTGAACCATGTTCGAAACAGTGCATTTTACAATCTCGTTATAGTAATTATTTAATTCTGTTAAATCCTTTTCAGGTATGTTTTGATTTAGTGATTCTTTTTGTGATTCATTCAGTGATTCAATTCGTTTCAATGTTTGAATTAATGAATCGGTTTTGAGTTTGTTCTCATGATTCAAAATCACCTGCCTGAATTTGCTTAGTTGTCCGATTGTAATATCTGTTTTTGTCAAATCTTTCGGTACCTTAACCCCGGCTATTTCCTTTGGCGGATCTAAATGATTAAATAAATTATCGTTGATAGTCCATTGCAGATCATTCCAAACACGCTCAGGAATATCCATTGCATCTATGTACTCGCAATCTAACATTATTGAAGTAATCTCGGCAATATCGATCATAATCTTTTCGCCTTCGAGGTATTTAAATAATTTTAAATATTTCTCAACGGTACACTCTTTTATATTTCCCGGATATTTCCAATTTTTATACTTCATTGCATGTTCTCTATTTTTATGTCAATTTTATCTAAACGGTTGGATATATCATCTTTCATCTCTTTGATTAATTCGTTTGTTGCATTTCTTTCTTCTGATATTTTTATTTCAAATCTCTCAAAAGTCAAAATATCTACTTTTTTTTCTAATACTTTTTCCATATGCAAAACTTTCTCTTTGTAAACACCAGTCTGAAATGCTACACTGCCTAATCCTAATATAATCCCGACTAAAGCAGAAACAACGCTAATAGTAATCATGCGAAAACCATTTTTTTCCGTCTTTGTTAAATCGCTCATTATTGAATTGTTTGTCTTACAAATAACCCTTTTACATCTTTACGTTTGAAATAATCTGAAAAGCAAGGATAACTAACGATATTAGTGTACATATAATCAAAAGCCTCGTTATAATATTTGATCCCGGTATTCCACCGTTTTGCTGACACCCTGTAAAGGTTCACTTTATCATACCCTTGTGAATTTTTTTGATTTTTTTTGACCGTTCCGGCATTAGTATTGAAAAAATCATCGTTCATCAACCATTCAGAAAATATAAAAGGCACCAGAAAACTCTTAAGGCCTAAATAATTTCTCTTATCTCCGTAAAAATCCGTATACCCACGTTCACCATTTAATAAGTTTATATACCTTGCCTGGGTCGGGACTCCATTGCCATCATCTTCAAAAGAATTATAAACCTCGACACCCATTAAATCAACCAAATGCTCTAACTGTCTGTCTGTAATAAAAGCATCCAACCGTTTTGTAATATCCATTTGGTTGGGATTAAGGTAATAATCACCCGTAAAATCTGATATAGTGACTAAGTTTATCATTTTCTTATTTTTAAGCCAGGTGGCATCTGTTGAATATTGCTTTGTGTTGGTATTTCACGATTCCATAACGGAAATACCAATCTGTCGTTTAATACTTGTGAATTGAGCAAATTTGGCATTATACCATGTTTTACCTGCGTTTCACAATAATAATTTACACGTTTCTCGAAATCCTCAAACGTTTCATTGTTTTTTTGGTACAAAATTTTCAATCCTAAATCTCTCATATTGTTATTTCGTTTAATCGGTGAAATGGAAAACTTTCTTTTAATTCTTTTATGCTTAGACGGCATTTCTTTACGGCGCATTTGTCTATAAGCCCGTATATATCATACTCATTATAATTCTCACGCAAATCTAAGGTAGACTCTGCCGGTTCATGTGTTGAGCTATAATAATCCCTGAACTTAAACCCTTTCCCCACTACCTTATCAGATACAGTGATCCATTTGTTTGGTATATCATAAGCATCGGCAATAATACACCCGTGCAAGCTGGATGAAATGATATTTTCACACATGTTCATTTTTTCTAAATACGTCAAAACGTCCCAGCTTTCAATAATCAAAACCCCTTGTTTTCTTAGGTATTCAGTGAATTTTAACCGCGTATCAACATAATGTGGAATATACCCAAGTTTATATTTTTTTTCTTTAGTAAATGGAAAAATTTCAGGCAAAATAATTGACGGATCAGCATGTGGTACTTTCAGCCGGACACCAAATTTTACATGAATATAATCCTGGCTCAGCTTACCTCGCAGAAGATAAATATTTTCCGGATCAAGCGGGCCTGTCCCTATTGTTTTTGACATCACCCCCGTTCCCCAGATAATAGTTGTTTTTACCGCGGCGGTCATCAACGATCCGGTGCTGAGCAAAAAAGGTAAATTCTGATTAATAGTCCATTTCAGTTCACACCCTGAAACATACCTTGTTATCAACGGGTTGATCAGGTCTCCAAAATTTACATCGGCCTTAAAATAAAATGTCCTTATTGTCTTATTCATTGATCCCTCCCGGAGTGTGACAAACTACGTACCCTGAGTTTCCACCCTTCTTATAATTACCTGAAATATTCCTAACGCGTTCAATAAACCTAAAATCATGTGTGTATCCATCCAGACCCTTCCAATCAACGCCGAGACTTTTTAAATGACATATACAACTAGTTCCGGCACTACCAAGATGAAGTTTAACATTTTTTGGCATTACTTTGTTAAACTGTTTATAATTGTCATTGTAATAAATCCAGTCAAACCCGTTGATCCAACTATTAACCCTTTGTAAATGGTCGTCTAAATAATAATCATCAGAGTCAAGATATATTATATATTTTCCTATTGCTTTGGATATCCCTGCACTGCGAACCTGCCCGGACAAATAAACCTGCTTTGGTATCTGGAGACATTTAACCTGTGAATATTTTGCATATTTTTCAAGGTAAATTTCTATTGTCCTCTCGCAACCGTCCGAAATGATAATCAGTTCCCATGATTTTAATGTCTGTCTTAATACTGAATCAACGGCACGAATAAATTTAGTTTCCCTGTCAGAAGCCCCCCCCTTATAAACACCTAAATAAACAGGCATGATAACAGAAAATTTAAATTTTGTCGGTATTTTTGGCTTATAAATTGTTTGTTGCCTAAAAGTGAGCTTGTTTTTCAACCCGTCGTCAAGTGTTGTTAGCGTTCTGCTTACTATATGATCTACAATCGATCGCACACAAAGTATATGTTTAATATTGTGTTTTTTAAGCTGTCGGACATAAATATTATCAGAAAACCAAAACTGCACGCCTTCATCAAGATAGCTTATCCGGTCAAGAAGTTTCCTGTTTATAACAATTGCCCAACCAGAAACATGGTAGCTCACTTCATAACCTGTAATGTATCTTTGCTCTCTTCGTGGCACGTTTGCTGGATTACGCGGTGAAGCCGACAACGCCCCGGACTCTTCCATACATTCAAGTAGTTCTTTGGCCCATCCTTCACGAAAAACAACATCATTGTTAAAAAATCCTACATATTGGTTTGTAGTTCTCTTAAGCCCGAAATTAATTGTACGGTTATAGTTAAATGTTGTAGCATCCTGAATACAATAAAGCATTGAAGCGTAATCGTAAACAGCTTCTTTGTTGTGCGTCTCGATAACTACGATATTAAAATCCCCCCCTGAGTTATGACAACTATTAATTGCATTTTGTGTCATCCTCTTGAGTGAATTATTTTTTGTCGCTGCTATGATTAATATATCAATTGCCATGATTATAAATTAATTCCGTTTTACTTAGTTCGTTTTCAAAATCATTAATAGAACAATTTATACATAAACTGTCGCCTGAATTCATACAAACGCAAACTATTTTTTTACCTTCCATGTCTTCATCCTGGTAATAACTTTCTATTTCACATTTTTTCAATCCCCCGGGTGCAAACCACTTTTTTAATACTACATCGCCCTCCGTTTTCTGGATCAAAATTTTACACTTAATATACATCAATTATTATTTTGTTGATATGTTATTATGTTTTCAAATTCCGTATCTGTAACAGGCAACTCACAAATAAACATTCCCGTTACCTGAAGATAACCACAATTATTTCTGCAATATTCCTCAGCTTCAATCCATGAACGTGCTTCAATATTTTGCCCGGCCCAGCGTTTTAGCTGGTTGTCTGTCGGGTCTGTGGCCGTGAGTTCAGTTGTAAATATCATTTTTTCAATTATTATACATAAATTCTAATTTAGCCGTACTATCCTTATTTTCAATAATTATTTTATCTCCATTATCGTAAATAATTTCGTATGGATTAACAGGCAATGAAGGATAATAAGGAATAAATTCGATATATTCTATTGTTTTTAAAATCGTATAATCTTCGATATCCTTCATTCCTTTTAATTCTTTTAACAATTCAGAAATTTTAACTGGTTCTAAAATTTCAATCGTTTTTACTGATGTATTAATTTTTATATTCATATCATTTTCTTTTAAAATATTCAATCCGCCTGCGATCTTTGTCTACCTTTGCCATTGCTTGCGCACGGCTCTGTTTATCTCCACAAGTATATAAATACTTAGTGCCTGCGTTTCCCCACCGCACCCAGCATCTATTTCCTGATCTTCCGCTTTGTACCGGCATTTTTAATGTTTTTTATAGTAAAATATAAAGCAATTCCAAGTATTATAATCCACAAACAGCCATATATGATGAATTTTAGCATTATAATTTATTTATTAATTTTCTGAACAAATAAATTAGTAATACACCAAACCCGATAACAAGTAAAATAATTAAAATTTCCATTAGTATTTATAATTTTTAGTTTGTTGATAAGCACCCTTATGTTTAATTCTTAAATCCATCAAATAAACAGAATCAAACCCTTTACGCCGTAATGTTGCCCCTATGTTTATATCCTTGTCTACCAAAGCATTTGATGCTGTATAGAAATATTCAATTACTTCTTTTGGAAATACCTGGAAAATCCCCCCTGTATGAGTTACATAATCCACCCTAAAATTATTTTCCGTTCCCTTGTGCAAGATCCCGGGACGTACATTTGAATGAACTATCAGCGCTTCATCGAAAGGAGCCACCAGGCAGCATTTACAATGGTTACGAAAGAATTTTATAATCTTTTCGAGAATGTTCTCAGAGATAATCTCACAATCATTGTCAAACTTAATAAGGAAATCAAAATTATATTTGTCCATCGCATACTTAATGCCTATTTTCCACGCTTTGATAATTCCATAGTTTTTGTCAAGACTTAGAGTCAAATAACCGTTATTTTGCAGCCATTCCAGCGTCCCATCCGTGCTCCCGTTGTCTACAACTATATGTTTGAATTCATATCCTGCTTTTTCCCGAAGCTGATTTATATATTTTTTTGTTAGCTCCAACCGGTTGCATGTTATCGTTATGACTACTATTTTTGGTTTATAACTCATATCCGTATTTTTTTGCCTCTTTTTGAAGGTCATTAAAAGCCAACGGGAACGCCTCTTTTATTGTTCTCGATGTTATCTGAAACGGGCTGTTATGTTTGTTATATTCAATATTTTTATACATTTGCGGCTTTTTGGTTATTCCTGCAAGCGATAATATTTTTTTTGCCTCTTTCTTAATATCTTCAATCCGGTACGAATAATCAGATTTTCGTTTTGCCTCCCGGTTCCACTCGATCCAGTAATAAATCAATCCTAAAAGTTTGTTTTGAAGATAAAGATTATACACATACGGCACGGTTTTTAAAACATTTTTCCAAATTTTAGGCTGCCCGTTCATTGCACTTGATATGACTTTCAACGGATGCCTCGTTTGATGCAAGACTAAATCATACCTTTTAAGATTATCAAACGTCTTAAAGTGGTTGCTTTGCCCGTTTTCCATCTCGCCTTCATGTCCTACCTTTAATCCGTTTTGCTGGAAAAACTTTGCAGTATACCCCGTGGCACTTCTGGCACATCCGATAATAATAATCTTAACCGGGATATTCATGCAAACCGAAATAAAGATAAATGCTATTTTGCTCACCACCTATACAACAAGCCCGCGCCCACATTTTCATACCACAATTCCGGCATTTGTTTACGAAATCAGTAATCCCAGAATCGTTATTAAAGCCAGAAGAAATATAAGGGAATTCCGTAAAATCATTAGTCAATAGTTTTGCCCCTATCTGTGCGGATTCACCAAAGACAATTTGAATTATAAACGGTAATACTGAATCTGTTTCAACTACCAATACCCTGTGAAGGTCAAAATATCTCGAATTGGTGTAAACAGGCGTGTCTCCTGAACCGAGTATCTGCACCCATGAACCAAAGTCATCCGCCCCGGTAGACAACTGAAAGGGTTGTATGCCCCCGGCCATCCTGTCAGCAACATGAACTTCACCAGAGGGCGTGCCATCAACACCAAACCAATATTCATAATTGTGTAAATGCCTTTCAATTTCTGCCACCCTGTAAGCAACAGAATCAGGTACGCCATATAACCCGTCTGCGGGCGCATTATCAAGTTTTGCAAGCTCTGAAATATCAATTTCAACTAATCCTGGTATTGTTCCAACCTGACTTGACAATGCTGATATCTGGTTTGAAAGATTTGTTATTTGATAACCTTGTGCTATACTAACTGAAAACTTTTTTTTTAGCTCCGTATAAAGTATAGTAGCATTAGTGGCATTAATCCCGAAAGCATCAATTGAATCGAATTTGTTTACATCAATCACTAATTGTTTGAATCCATCATTGATAAACAACTGTTTGTCATTGTTTAAATCCAGTAAAACAAAATTCTTGGCAAATGAAACTTTCCTATCGTTAGTATAGATAAATTCTATATGTGACCCCTGGTCTCGGATAACTAAATTCATAATAAAAAGTTTAAAAGAGGGCCGAAACCCTCTTTAGTTTACAATAAAATTCCGTATCCGAAAATCGGCGTTTCAGGAGATGTACTCAGCGGCTGCATTGCAATAGCATAAGTAATCGTAAATTCATACGTTATGACATAATCCTGGCGCCCGCCGCCATCGGCAGTAGTATCGGCACACCCATCCACGGTAAACAAGTCATAAGTTACATCAGGGTACATCATACTTTGAAAAGTTCCCCACGTGCTATTCCCAGACTTTTTGCCGTCACGGTTTACTTTGTCATTCCAGAAAACAATTGCCACACCGCCATCTGGAATAAGATAGTGCATAGCTTCGTAGTACCCTGCTGGCATAACCAAATTAGAATTCTGGACATTATACCCGCTAAACTGGTATGAGAAATTAGTAGAGTTGTTCGGGCCCTGGTTTGAAATATGTGCATAATCAGCCAACCATGAAGTATTACAAACATCCCAAATCGGCGCTGAATAATTGTTCATTGCCATATCAGGGGTAGCAAAATTATAAAACCTGTTTTTGTTTGCCTGCATTACATCGACCCTGAAATTTGCGGCGTTCCACGTATTAAAAGATCCCCCGGCACTAATAGCGTTTACCTGCGTGCGGTTTGCTTCAAGATAAGCATACAATACAGCATCCAGTGAAGTATTAGGATTTAAAAACATTGACTTTTCAAGGTTCCAAAGTAAACTCTGTAATACCTCAGCGGCCTTGTATTCGTTGCCGTTGTGCTGTTTATATTGCAGTTTAATGGGGATGACAAGCTGGTTCCATGTTAATGCAACTTTTGAAGTCGCTCCGACTTCCCCGACTGGTGTACATGATTTATGTGTCGCTGGAGTATAATCAGCATTTTGAAAATACATTATTGAAGTCGGACGTGTTTCCGATTCACGTAAATTCGCTAGGTCTCCAACTGGTATCCATTTTCTCCCTGAATCAAAAACGGGTTTAATTTTAGTAATCTCCGGCCGCATTTCAAATTTCTTATTTGCAGCATCAGAAAGTTTGCGCCTTGCTTCCTGCAAGACTGTAAGTGCATAAGTATCAGCCATTTTTATTAATTTTTCGCTTTTTTGTATTCATGATACAAGGCATCGGCCTCAGCGGTTAAAGGTTTTATACCTTTCTTTTTACAGAGATCCTCAAAACTGACATCGCTGTCAATATCTGAAAAATCTGTAACGCTCTTGCCCCTGCCTTTACGTGTGTCAATGTTCGGGAACCATTCAGTGACAAAATCAGTAATTTTTGAAGTAACTGAAATTGGATTCTGTAATGGGTCTTTTAATACTTTCCCTTCTTTCTTTACGACCGGCTTTTCATCTACGAAATCAATTTCAAACAAATTTTTAAACATCGTAACGGCCTTTTCACGTTCACGTCCCTGGTAAGCGATTTTTTCATCGCTTGTCTTATAAATCTCCGGAACGGTAAATGTTACGCCCGAAAATTCTTTGTTTATCAAATCCTGAATCTTATGAGATTTGAATTTCTGTTTGAATTCTTTTTCTACCTGTTCACGCTCTTTTTTCAAGTTCTCAATAGAAGTCTGTAAGGCTGTTTTTTCTTCATTGAAAACTTTTTGTAAAGATTGGACTTTTTCATCCTGCGAACCTTCCAATAATCTTACTTTATCTGATAATTTACCGGTCTTTGCTTCAAGTATTTTTTCAATAACTTTTCCCAAATCCCTTTTATCTTCAAAAGTAACATCCGGAAACATACTAGCGGCTTTTTTTATTATCATGTCCGCCCCGGCTGTCTTCCCCTCATCGTACTTGTCCTTTTCAATGTCTTTTGTCAGATTTGCACGGATAGTACTCAATTCATCATCATCAAGAAAATATTTTTTCCCGAATTCTAAAGTTTCGTTTTCGCTTTCCAGCGCTTTAACTAATTTTTCACTCTCCACTCCTAACTTGGCAGAGATACTACTAATAAGATTTTTATTCATTTTCTTTTTGTTTTAAGAGTTTTTTTGCTTCGTTTGATATTGTTTTTCTTGAATCTTCTGCGAATGCCTGCAACTGTTCAGGTGTAAACATGTCGATATTCTCCCGGAACCTGGACACCGTATAAGTGTAAGTATCAAATAATGATTCTTCAATCTCTGCTTCTTTGACCGGTTTTGTTTCTTCAAATACCGGTTCAATTACCTTTACTTCTACTTTTTCTACCTGTGGTTTTGCGGGTTTTATTACTTTTATTGGAATTTCTTCAACTTCATTATGAGTAATTGCCGGGCGCGGCTCAGATACACGTTTTATGATTTCCAGCCCCGGATCCCAGCTTCTTTTCGCTACGCGGGCCAAATTTTCTTCCATTGGAATTTTTCGGCCATCGGATAATTTAACTAATACTTGCATCGTTTATCGGTTTTAATTCGTTATTAGCATATTCATTAAATTTGTTTTGTATTTCTTCAACTTCCGCTATATATATTGGTTTTACTTCTGTCTCGAATCTATAAACATATTTATCAAGGTTTTTCTTGATTTGAAATTCCCCCGGCAATGGATTAAGCCCGGCCATCTCTATAAGGTCATAATGTGCATACGGATCGACTAAAAAAAGTTTTTGTTGCTTTGCCAGTTCGCGCGGGTTGTCCTGAAATTCACTCATCAGATAATCCATCCATGCTTTGTTTAGGACATAAATACTTGCCTTTTTTTCTTTGAGTTTTATGTATTCGTCCAATAGTTCAATACTTGTTTTGAGATTGTATTTCGTTCCATAGGTAATAACCGAACCATGATATTTTACACCCAGGTAAAAATCACCAAGCAAATCGGTAAAAAACTGCTCAATCATTTGGCCGTTTCTGCTTATCTCTTTTAGCTTGTCTTTTTCCGGCTCCTTTCGTACAGATACCTCAAAAGCTGTAGTATTTTTTGATTTTTCTTTATCAACACCGGAAATACTGCCCCAAATGGCAGAATAAATCTTATCCTCTCCGACCATTAAATCTTCTTCAAGTATCCGATGGACTTCTACTGGTGGCGTACCGTAACCAAATGGGGGGATCGGAATCTTAACATTTGGATCAGAAACTTCCGGAATAATAGTTATATCTGATAAGTTTCTTTCTTTTGCGATCCCTGTACCTTGACAAGACGGGCAAATAATATACCCGCTTTCAGCATTGTCGGTTTGTATCCTGCCCTGCCCCTGGCAGTCATCACAAGCGTGTTGAAACTCATAGGTTCTGACAATTCCGACTTTAGTTTTATAAATTCTGAACAGCGAATGGTCAAACAAATATTCATCCGCCAAAGTCATTGCCTCCCAGATATAAGAAGTTTTACACCCGTCTACCTTCACATCATCGTTATCAGAAATTATACACCCAGGGACTTTACCGAAATAATTCACAAAACTTACCGGTTCACCTTCGTTATATTCAACGATTTCAAAATCCTCTGGTTTATTCCCTCCCTTTTTGCGTTTTACAATAATATCCCGTTGATCATCAATAACACGGTAAAACTCAGCATCGTTTTCTTTTATATCGTTATATTCAAAAATAATGTATTCAATCGTAATGATGTTTTTATAGGCAATCGATTTTATAGAGTTTACAGGATAGTAGTTTATTTCTGTTTCACCAAGTTTGTTCAGTTCGAGAAGTAATATTCCGAAAGGGTCTAGATTTAGTTTTTTTCTCCAGACGGTATCCATGAATTTCTGGAGCGAATAACCCGTACTTGATTTAATTTTTTGTTTAAACAGTTCTTTGTCGTTATCATTTTCAATATCGTAAATCCGCGATCCGCCTTGCGCTGAAAAGATTTTATCAAGTGGTTTCAAAGTAGTGGCAAATATCCGAACGGTTGCTTCATTTGCCAGCTTTCTCCGAAGTTCTAATGCTTTTTCATTTTCAACGCCGTCAATTTTTTGCAAAAACTTTTTTAATCCTATGCCTGCAACATGAAGCTCATGTTTTTCTTTTAGCTTTACGCCCCGTTCCAATTGAACGGCATTATCCGGATTAAGAATCTTTTCAGCTATTTCGGCAATTGAAGAAAATATCATTATAATAATGATAATATATATAATTTTCGTATTCATGGCATGCCATAACTGAACAAAGATAATTTAGTTTTTTGACAAATGCAAATTATTTTTATTTAGACTAAATTTAGATAAGAAAATTTGACATGAAAAAAGCCCGGACAAACCGGACTTAATCATTAGGCGGTGGTGATTATCTTACAACGTCTGATTCACTTTTCCGCGATGGTTATCTTGACCTCATTGATTCATTTAGCCATTTTAGTTATCTTGGTTGCGATGATTCACTTAAGTTTTTAGTATATATTGCAAGTGATGATTAAAATTTCCATCCCCTTTCTTTTGGTGTGACAATCCCGGTATGACCGAGTTTTGCCTCAGGATATAAACAAGGTGTTTCTAATCCTTCCAAAGTTCTCCATACATACCACAAATCTGCAAGAAAATGCTTTATCATTTTTCGCATTGCGGCAAAATGCCTGTGATTAGGTTTAGTATCTTTCCACATACATTCAATCAATTTACCTTGCGTGTTATTTGATTTTGTCATTTTCTCACTTACTGAATAATCCTGTTTGGCCCGGTTGTAAACCTCTGAATAAATGTTTTTATGTTTGATGAAACTTCCTGCCATTGAAAATAAAACAGTCCTTAATGTTTTATTACCACCTCCCGAAACGCCTTTTTCATACCTCTTATGGCTTGGTTTATCGTATCCGCAATAGGCCCAAATACTAGAAGCGTACCGAGCTTTTTCAATTTCCAGATAAACCAACAAATAAGCTACTGAAATTTTCCCGACTGCCTTAATTTGCAGCGCCTTTTGTGCTATTTCCGGAGCGCCTTTTGATAAGTGTTTTTCAATCCGCTTATCAATCTTGTATAACTGCTTTTTCAATGCCGTAATACTTTCCAGTAAAAAATTCAATGTTTCTTCATCCATATCATCAGTGCGGCGTTTCATTGCCTTTATCCGGTTTTCGGCTCCAAGTTTCTGTTTCATAATCTGCTCCCTGGCATCAATTAATATTTTTAAGTTTTTATGCCAGTCATCCCTGTTTCGTAACGTTCCATGCCGTTTCATGTGCTCAACAGGATCGACAATACGGGTGTTTTTGTCAACGTAAATACCACCGTTTGCTTTTGGATTAATTCTGTCAGTATCAACTAATGACATTTCACCAGCTAATACTTTTCCAGATAATGCACATCTACCGTTTTGCTTTCTGGAAATCCTTTGTTTTAATTCTTTTTTTGCCATTTTGTACGATTTTAAATTTAACTTAATGATTCACTTTATAGATATGGTTATCTTTTCCATACTGATTCATTTTTTGTTTTGGGTTATCTTTTTATATATGATTCACTTAATTTTTGTGATTATCTTAAGCAATTTGATTAACTTTAATTTTATGGTTATCTTTCAGCTTCTGATTCAAAAAAAGCCGCCTGGAAATCGCACAAACCAGACGGCAAAAACTAGAGAAATATCCTCCATAATGTGCGATTCTAACCTGCCTAAAAAAATCATGAAAAAACTTTACTCAACGAAGATACAAAATAATTTTGACTTATGCAAATAAAAACCCCCGGACAAACCAGGGGCCTTAGTATCAACCTTAATTTATGAAAAAAATCCAGCTAAAAAGCTGAAAATATCATTTTCCCGACATCAATAAAGTCGGCTTTCTTACATTATAAGACGCCCGCATGATAAACACATCAAGCCAGTCTGGCGATCTTCCAATATTTTCCTTAATCTTTTCCTTCGGTAAAATCCTTAATTTATTGTCTTTTTCTGAATCATACGTTTTTAATTGCTCCAACTCCTCAATAATCATTAATCTTTCCTTTTCCGGCATCTCGCATTCGATGTATATCTCATTCCTGTTTGCAATTTCGCTCAACTTATAACCGCATTCATCCTTGAAATGGTTATAATTTCTATTAGTCGGTACATGGTTTGCTACAAATCCCTGACATCTTAGATTATCTTTCACGCCTCCCCCGATACCGTCTTCATCAACTTTAATGTTAAACAAGGGGATGCCATATTTTTGCCTGAAATTCTCAATTGCTATTTGTTGTTTGACTGTCGATGAAATATCAAATATGACGAAATCAATCAATACCCAGCCTGCCCAAACTGTTAATATTGCCCTGTTGCTTCCATACCTGGCAATATCAGATATAGAATAAATATTGCTTCCCCTTCTGATATGCGTATTTGTGAATATTGCAAGTATGCTTTCATGTTTTATTAATTGTGTTTTGTCGAGTGTCCCCTCTGCCAGGTATAATGCTTTAAATTCTACCGGGTTTAAATCTTTTCGTGCCTGTTCAATTTCTTCTAATGATAATATTTTTGCTTTTACGGCATCATAAGCGGTAATCTTGAAATATTCATATTCTGAATTTTTTTCTTTTGCTTTCTCCCCTAGTAAATGTCCCCAGTTTGTCAGCCCTGTAAAATTACCTATTAGCTTACATTTTCCCCTTGTATAAGTTAATGTAGTCCTGAGTGCTATCCACGCATCATATTTGGCACGCGTGAATTCATCAAAGACCGCCGCGTAAACATCTTCTCCAAATAATGAATCTGGCTTGTCTGCCGACTTAAATCTAATTACTGTATTCCGTGGCGTGGTAATTATCAGTTTAGAATAGTTAATTTTATAAAATGGATTCTTTTGCACTTTTATTACAAGCCGCTTAAATGCTATTTCTGATTGATCGAAAATCGGAGCTACCCACCAAAAATTGGAACCTTCAGGATAATCTAAATCATGAGCTTCTTTAAAAAGCCACCAAAGATGGCAAAATGTTTTTCCTGATTTTGTTGAGGCTTCTGTAACTGTAAATCTTTTCGAGCACGATAATATCTTTTCCTGGTAATCAGCTAGAGTAGGTTGTTTAATCTCAAATTTCATTTTGTGAAATCAATATCAATGTTGCCGGAATGCTCTAACTTATCTGGGGCGTTATAACCCATCATTTTGTTAATTTGTTCTATCGCGCTTAATTTTGAATAAAGTTTTATTTTAATAAACTTTATATCAATTGAGTTATATTCTTTTTCTAATTTATCATATTCTTTCTTAACTTCTGTTTTGGTTTCAATGCTCTCAATACATTGTTTTTCTTTATCTGTCAATTGTTCAAATTCTTTCAATTCTATCCATGTATTATGCAAATGTGCGATATTTGAATAAGCAATTTTTATCAATTCATTTAATTGTCTTGTTTTAGATATTTTACATTCCTTTTCATAATCATCCTTTATGTAATCTATATATTCCTGAATATGAAGTTTTGATAAGTTCTGTGTAGCTATCTCACAGCAAGTTTTATGACTATATCCGGCTTTTCTTGCTGCCCTTGCTCCGTTCCAATCAATAATATACTCATGACAAAAATTCTTTTCTTTGTTTGTTAATTTTTTCTTAAGCTCCTTTAAAGTATATTTTATTTCATCATTCATATATCTTCTTTCTTGTGATTCAATATTATCAATCCTTTATAAAAAGCCATCTAATGAAGTTGCCATACTACAAATTTACTATTTATTTACTTAATTAACAAACTTTGCTGATTATCAGCTATTTAAACACATAATTAAAACATAAGGTAGATGATTTAAATAATAATTTCGTGTTTTTGTATCAATTTTTGGATTATTAATAACTTCATTAATATATTTTTCGCAAAACCCAAAAGCAGCATAAGGTTCTTTATATTTTTTTTTATATTCTCCAAGCAATTTATCTGTATTAATTGGGACGTAATTTTGTATATTTAACATGTCTTTTTTATTTAATATTTCATATAATGGATTTTTTCTGCCAAATAGAACCTTACCAATAGCCATCTTATCTCCATAATAAATAACGTCTTTTAGTTTTTCGGTTAAATTCCGTATGTTGTCACCAATTATTACTAATCCATTTGGCTTTTTTATTTCGTATCCTGCATATCGTCCAATAAATATACAATTCGATACTTCATAAGGAATATTTTTTTTTTCATTGTTTAAATATTTAGGATACGTTTTCATAAATTCGTTAAAATCTCTGTCAATTTCTTTCTTTTCATCTTTGTTAAGTTCGCTGTACTTTATATTCAATTCAAAAGAATCAAGTACGCCTTGAACATAAGCTTTTTTTAAATCTTCAATTGTGTAGTTCATTTTTTAATTTATCAAATTCGTTATCAAATTCAAAATGGTTTATTTCGAGCCTTTCTCTTTCAATGGCTATATGATGAAGTATCTCAATGTCGATTTGTTTATCAAGTAAAATATTGAACATTTTTTTTATTCCGAGGTTAAAAGCTGCTTTTATTGTGAGTTCCCTGTTTTCTGATTCAGTCATTGTTTCATTCCTTCTGTAAATGATTGTTTAATTACTTTAATCAATTCAGATAATATTTCAATTGGAATACTTTCTGAATCCATTAATTTAGCCTGTCTTTCACAATTAGAATATAAAATATCAAGCAATAACCTATATTTTACAATAAAATTATTAACAGTTTTATTTTTTACTGATGCTGGTTTGCTTTTTTCGATTATCGTTTTTAATATTATCAATGAAACATTACTTTGATTCCATTGTTTTGTTATTTCTTTTGATGTGTTCAGTATTCTGTTAAGATTATCAAATACCATTTTTTCCACCTTCTGACTTGGAGTTATTTTTTGCATGACTTTAATATTTTTTAATTTTGCTGGAATATATAATCGTTCCATACCTACAAATTTATACAAATTAAGCAAATTATTGTCAAAATTAACCCACTAAAACAAATACTTAATGCAATTATTTGCACTTCAATCCAATTTAATTTTTTCATGACCAATAAAATTTGAAATTTTTCACTGCAAATATAATCATCTGAACAATTCCACAAATTATAGGAACCTCACAAATGATCACCCAGGTAGTTAATAATATCATTTCTAAATTATCTGTATCGATTGTTAGTTTCATTGAATTTGTTTCTATGTTAGCAACATTTCGCCTTAATGTTGCCACTGTTCTTTACCACATAATTTGCATTTAGTTGCCGATGTTGTACCACTAATGTCTGGAACAAAGGTTTTACAAATAGAATCGCTAACATTAAATAAAACACATATTTTCCATTGTGCTTCATCAGGTTTCATTTCATTAGCATATACCTTATCTAAAATTTCTCTTATTTTTATATCCATAATACGTGTTTTATTTTTGCCGTTAGCCGTCAGTTTAACAACGCACTAACTCGCCTGTCATTCCTTCTATATATTCTTGTCCGCATTTTGAACATTTAACCTTTGAAGTTACTCTATACTGTTTTACATATTTCAAAGAGTGAAATCCTACTTTACACCAAAAACTACGCCTAACATCGGCTAAAACTTCATTGCCTACATTAGTGTTATTTTGAACTTCATTACTATTTTCCATGTTTATTGCATTTTGAAAGTTATCTGCATTTTATACGGCAACGCAGTTTAGCCGAGTACCATTAGGCGTAATTTTACCAACAGTCCTTATATAAATCACCAACCAATTCAATTACACCAGCAATCACACCCAATGGTATTGCCACTAAAGTAATTATCAATAACGCACCACGCCTTAACCAATTTCGTTCTACTTTGTCTAATGGGTGCTTAAATTCATTCCAAAAACTACGCCTAACAACAGGTATAGTGCATTGCTCGTTTTGTTCTTTTTTACTATCTGTATTCATAATTCAAAGTTTTTATTTTGTTAATTAAGTTCGTGCTGTAAGGTCGCAACGACACCATACCCAAACCGTTAGCCGTCAGTTTAAGAGACAGCGTGGTAATTACAATTTGTCTTTAATTTGATAAGTCTCTTTTTTTGAGCCAGACAATAATTTTCGACTTCTGCATCATACAAGTATTGAAATTCTTCATTTAATTCGTTGTAATCTGCTTCCATATATTTAGTACAAACATGGTAAGTTCCTTCAACTTTAAACTGTAATATCAATTCTTCATTGTCGGTCACTGGTTTGCCACCTATGCAACTTCTTAATGTTAAACTTTTACAAGTCAAACAACTTTTTGATATTGGGGTTTTAAAACATTTCGGCTCGTGTACTTTCATTGCCTGTTTCGTCTTTAAAATCCTTTTACAAAATTCACATTCAAAAGCGGTTATTTTTTTCATATTGTTTTAGTTAGTTTCATATTGGATATTCTCTTAGTTGTAAATGTTTCGGGAATTTATTTATGTCTTTGACCAGCTTTCCGTTAATTTCAAGTTGTTTTACGAATACTGGAACATTCGCGGTCTGACATTGATCAACAATACTTTCAATCCATTCCAGTTTTGCCGGTCTCCGGTTTGGGCCTGATTCACTGCCGACAATTACCCAGTCAACACTCGTAAAACAAGAAGTATGATAAAATAAACTAATATAACCCAAACACGGCTCAATACTCAAAAATCTTACTTTTGCAGGTATTTTCAATAATTCAGGTATGCGTTCATCTGCCCATTTCTGGTTCTCGGTTGTTACTCCAAGCCAAAGATTTTTAAGCGGATAAAAGTCTTCATATTCAATATTCATTCCATTATTATGATAACAATAATATCTTATTCTTTCAAATCCCATCATTTTTTCGCTCATCCAACTTATATCTTCATAATTGAAATATTCATTCATTTGCTTTGGTCTTTTAGTCAACACTTGAAATATATGATGTGGATTTGATGCAATAACTGTCATTGTTTTATCAACCCACTCAAAAGGCACAGATTCATGAAACAGATCCCCCATCGAAACAACAAAAAACATTGAGGACTTTTTGAATTTAAAAGGCTTGTTTAATTGTGATTCTGCAAAATTGGTCTTGCCTGTCCACCCTTTAGGGTCTACAACAGGAAAATAAGATTCATTGCCCATTACACATAACCATTTAGCCATCTTTTCAGCATAACAATTTTTACACCCTTCTGATATTTTGGTACATCCAATAACAGGATTCCATGAGTGTTCTGTCCATTCAATTTTAGTTGTTTTCATTGTTTCTTTTTTTCATAGCTGTTTGTTGTTTCTTTGTTTTATAAAAGTTTATATCAATATCATTTTCTTTCATTAGTTTCAAAAGTTCTTTTGCCTGCTTCCTCTTCGCGATCACCCCCTTTATACACCAATGCTTTTTATATTCCCATCTCAGAAATGAATCTCCATAAACCGGATTAAATGGGTTCTCCTTTTTATAAATTCCTTTTGCTATTACTTTTCCACAATAAGGACATTTAGGTGCTTCTCTATATACTGCCATTGTTTCTTTGTTTTATGAATTGTTTGAATAACTGTTCTGTTGTTCTCCAATCTTCTCTGATTGTCTGATTTGAATATAAAGGCAACCATAATCCATGTGCTTTAGTATGACTTTTGCCACAATATTCAGCAAATTCACAGGCTAAACTTTCAAGCTCTTTTTCAGCGAATTCAACACCTTTGTTAAAACCATTTTTGAAGATTTTTATATCCTCGTCGTCACAATATGGATTGACTCTAATTTCAGCCCTTAAAATTCTATGTTTTGATATCATTGTTTCTTTGTTTTATAACAATATATGCCAGTCTTAGTTGATTAATAAGCTCAAGAAAATATTCATAAATATCTTTAGGCAAATCATCAATGTCAACAATAACATTATTATTTAATTCGACCATAATTCTTTTAAATGGTTTTTTTTTCATTTTAAAACTCCTTTCATTTTTTCCACGGATTATCTTTTATTTTTACCAAATCATTGAATTTCTTCTTATATATATCTGATAATAAAGATAATTCAAATTTATCTAATTTACAAATATTGTGCTTTTTTATTTCTAGCCGCTCAATTTCCTTAATACCATGCTTTTTGATGAGAAATTCTTTCATAATATCCTGCCGACCACCTGCGAAATGGTTGCACTGTAAACACATTATATCATTATTAGTGTCCTCAAAAGCTACCGAAAAATAAGTGTTATTACAGTCAAAAACTTTGATCCAGTGACCGAGATGAATATTTTTGTCAGGAAGTTGCAGGAACCTTCCGCAAGTCGAACACTGACAAACATAATCATTATTGCAAAGTGACAGTTTTCGCCACTTAGAATAATTCTTCCAGGCTGGTGTATTATAAAAGTCTTTAGATTTCATTTCGGCCTTTTAAATTTATAACATTCAATAAAAGCCATTAACCGGCTTTTATTTCCTTGTTACCTGCAAGGCAAGTATTTTATAATCCATTTGCCTAATTTTAGGTATTTAGTGTATCCGTATCTTTCGCTAAATAGCAATCCTTTATCTTGGTGCTTCCACATTAAACCCCTGCCAAACAGTCTAAACCAACTCTGTTTTTTAGAATGAAGCGAAGCCCAGCAGGTAACACCAAATAAACACAATACAAGCTGTGTGCTGTCTTCAAGCTGTGTGCTGTCTTCAAACTTTATTCTTTTAGTGTAATTGATTATGTAATTCATAATTTTGTTCTTTTAATTTGTACTGTGTTTATTAATCACGTTAGCCACAATTAAAAAAATTAATTAACCGGCTTTTATTTCTTTGTTAGGGCACATTTAAAGCCAAAGTATGCCCTCATCACCATCAATGTCATGCGAATATTCCATCAGCATTTCAGTCGTTATCTCATTACCTGCCGCATCTTGATATTTGCCGTCTTTCAGTTGGAACAGTATCACTTCTTGAGTAATAAAACGTGCCCTAACATTGGCTATACTCCATGCCTTGTTTTGTGGTTTCTTTGCGGTTTGTTGATTATTCATAAGTCTGTAATTATTTAAAAGTTTCGTTATCGTTTCACGGCACGAGAGCATAGCCGTAGCCGTTAGCGGTAATGTTGGTCACAAAATACTCTACAGGTTCTTAAATCAAGCCCTGTAATCTCTTTCAGCTTTTTTACCGCTTGCAAAAATGTGTTATGTCCGTACAATTCTTTTACTACTGTGTATTGGTCGTGGTCAATAAAAACACTACCGCTAACACGGTATATAATTAAATTTTTAAAATCGCACAATGATCTTAGGCGGTAAATACACAATCCAAATATTCTACTATCATATATACCTTTTAGGTAATAATATTGGAATTGCTCACGCTCGTTTCGTGGTTGTCTTTCAAGTATCTTTTTTAAAGATGCTGATGTTCTTATTTTAAACTTTTTCATATCTATATCCTATTTTAAAAATCAAATCATATACTTTTTCGTTGTGGTGCATTAAAACGTTCGCTTCGCCACCACAACAACATATATAGGCAATAAGCCTACTCTTTTAGCGGTTCCCAATCTTCATCGTGCATATTATCGTGTTCCGAACCATCAGGAAATCTAAACACATAACCGGGTTCATTCAGGTCATCCGCAATATCAACAACATCACCAAGATGACATGGAAATTCATCACCTTTATAAATTCCTTTAAAATAATATTTGCTTCTTTTCATAATTTCGTTATTTAATTCCGTAGGCTTACTGCCCATATATGCATCTCGTTATAAATATCACATAAAATTAAACGGCTTTTATTTCTTTGTTAGTGGTCATTGCCGGATTTTATCAATCACAAATTTTGCACCATCAATAAAAATTTGTCTTTTATCAGTTGTGCCAATATCATTATCGTGCCGATATGGAAATTTTTTACTTGCAAAATTTTTAATATCTTCATCAGAAGGCAACGACAAACTAACATTGTATAATTGAACATTGCCAGCTTCATCGGTAATTTTAAATTCGTATTTCATATCAAGTTTTATTTTATGTTTAACATTCGTGTTTCAAATGGCACCGTTTTTTATACGTTACCGTTGTGGTGCATTAAAACGTCCGCTTCACCACCGCAACAAAGAATAAACACAAAAAAATTTACTGAGCTCGTTCTTTTATATACTCTTCCAGTTTTTCATAGAAGAGTCCTTTATCATTCCACTTGTTATAAATCCTTTCTACCTCACTATAAGGCATATCGTAATCGTCTGCTGTCTGTTGTATAAATCCGTTTTTCATTATCGTAAATTTTAAAGATGTTTATTTAAATACGTTATAAATCACATAAAATTAATTAACCGGCTTTTATTTCTTTATAATGTTTTTTGCTGCTGCACTATAATCTTATCAATATGTTGAAATATGCTTTCTGGTCGCTCCCAATTTTCTTCTGCAAATTTCACTACACTATCAAACCATTTTGCAAACCATTTCGTTTTGCCTAAACTCTCTGCTAATACAAAGTATGTTTGCAGGTGAAATAACTCGCCTTGAGAATTGCTATTAAATATTCGTTCAGCATATTTTTCTATCCCTAATATTTCTGTTGCTTCTTTAAAATTCATAATAAATCATTTTTTTAAATTAGTGTAGTAATTTATTAATGTCGGCATTACTAGCCAAACAGTTATATATAATCACATAAAATTAATTAACTCGTCTAGAATGTCAGTTTCAGCCGCATCAGTATCTTTTGCAATCATATCGAAACAATCTTTGTAAACTATTTTAAATTGTGCTTCGTCTTTAGCCGCAAAACTTACACTATCGTAATCAGGATAAATCAACCCATCAATTTTTATAAATTTTCCATGCCCGGCATAACATTGAATAAACATACGATATACCTTGTAATTTGGCAATTTACTTAAATTTTGCGTATGGAAATAGCCAAATTTCATCAAAGCCCAAAACTTTTTTAAAAAATCATTGTTTCGTGGAATCGTTATTTTAGCACGGTATACAGTGTCGGTTCTCATGCTTAAAATTTCAGTATAATCTGAATTAAAAGCCGGTCTCAAAAAAGGATCTTTACTATATCGTATTAAATCAATTTCCATTCTTTTCGATTTCGTTCAGCCATTTAATAAGTTTGTTAATATTATCAGTACAGCCATAGGCCTTTAGCATACCTTCTTCGTCACATTGTTTCATTTGCTTCTTTGTGATCCTCATTGACTGTAATTTCCTTCTTAGCATAGGAATAGAAATTAACGATTCGCTTTCTAAACCACCGCACACCCAACATCCGTATGAATCACAATCCGGATCCCATTTCATACCACATGATTTACAAACTTTGAACATTTTCATAATTTCCATTCTTTTGATTTGAACCATTCCGAGAGATAATTTAGCAATTCTTTTGCTTCTTTTTCAGAAAAAGAATGCTTTACCTGGTCTTTGATTATCATTAAGTCCATTCTATGCTTATCAAGAAATTCAATTTGTTTTTTGCTTAATTCCATTTATATATAATTCTGGTTGATTTTTAAATAAATCTAACTGTGAAATATGATTTTTTATTCGCTTTACAGCATCGTTGAAATAGTCTTTGTCAAGTTCATAACAAACTATACTAAATCCCATTCCAATACAGGCAATGACCAAAGACATTGATCCGCCGTGTGTGTCAAGAATCCTATCCCCCTCTTTGGCATAATTTATTAAAATCCATTTATAGAGCTGTACTGGTTTTTGTGTTGGATGGAATCTGTCCTTATCAGTATTGTTTATTTTAACAATTCGTGCAGGGCTATCAAACGACGTCCAAGCAATTTCTATTTGGCTCATTGTTGGTATTGCAACCATTTTTTCCCAACATATTATTGTTCTTGTTGGATGTAAGTCAAAGTAATTTCCTCCCCAAATTATTTGGCTTTTACTTACTCTAAATAATTGTTCAAAATATTCAATACTCGGAGCATTATCATCCCAATTTATCCGCCTTATATCATTCATAAATTTAATTTGTGAGTTTGTTCCACCTCCATCAGTTATTCTTTTACCAAGTCCATACGGCGGATCAACAATTGCTAAATCAAAAGAATTTTCTTTCATTCGTTGCATCGCAGGTAAACAATCTTCGTTATATAATTGAATTATCATCTTTTGAACGTTAATAAATATTCCCTAAAATCTCTTTCCTGGTCTTCGTCATATCTTTTATTTTCTGAAATATTGTTGGCTTTCCGGAAAATTCTATGCTTTTCCATTAGCCAAACCATATATTTATGATTAGCGTTTTTCTCTGAATAACTATCAGACATCATCCAAAGTTCATAATAATCGTTGAATACAGTATTTAGATACTTTCCCATAATGTTAGTTGTTTTACTTTCTTTTCACTCGAATAATCACACCCAAAAGTCCAACTGCATTTTAATTTGTCCGGATTATAAATGCTTTGAAGCAATTTGCCTTTCTTGCATTTTGGACAAATTTTGTCTATTAATCTATATAGTTCTTTGGACTGATCCATAAAAAAAGTCCTTAAAAGAAAAAGACCGGATATCCTGTCGCAAAACACTTCCGGCCTAATCCCTCTAAGGACTGTATTAAATTAGTATTTCCGTTTCTTCTTATCATGACAGGATTATTAGTGTTTGCTTGTACAAATGTAATCAAAATTATTTTAAAAAACAAATTATAACTATCAATAAATTCAATTGAAACTGAATTTATTTTTAAGTTATAGTACATGTAATTCACTTTCACAAATCAGCATCCTATGTTCTGTTTCTATATTTCTTACTATGTAATATTGCTTTCCATGAAATTCTCCTTTGTGTTCGAGTACCTCATATTTAAATGTTGTTCCTGTTATAGTTTGTCCATAAACACGTCCTATAACACACGGCAAAACTCCATTGGTCTTGTTGGTTCTCAATAAATTTATCCTATGCCTCAAAACAAATAAATCAGCACAAGGAAATTTTGAACCAAACTTCTTAATGAATGATATCCTTATTCTCAATATAAGAATTTTTAATTGTCTCATAACCCTAACTAGATATATATTCAATTAACATATTTCTATGTTAGCAACAAGCACTACGAAGTACCTCATTGCAAAGTTCGTGTGGTATTTTAGATCGTTCATAGTGTCCGTTCTTTCCTTGCGTTCCTGTTTTTGCTCCACGTCTTGCACTTTCGTGGTGGCAATGTTTATCAATTATATTTCCGTCTTTATCGTATTTGTAATTTCTACACATTGGTCGAGGTTTCCAGGTCTTTGAGTTAGTCCATATATCGGTCGGTTTTGCTCTGCTATCTCCATATTGGCAATACCAAACAGTATATCTTTTAAATTCTTGCATCCAGTTCATGTGCCTTAACATACCTCTTGGGTTTTCAATAAAAAATACCATGTTTGGGTTAATAACTAACCATTCTTTAATCAAACTAATAAAGTGTTGGTTTACTGTATCACATTTTTTAGCGTAATCACTTTTTGGTTCTGTTTTATTTCGGTGCGTACTTATGGCTGCAATAGTATAAGTAGTACAATCAGGCGAAGCCCAAACTATATCAGGAATAAATGGCACATCTTCTTTTGTTAGTTCACCAATATCAATTGAAAGGTTTATGTTTTCATATTGTTCCCAATCAACTGAAAAAACATTCATTCCTAATTTTTCACCTGCCTTCCCTATGCTTCTCAATCCTGCAAATAATTCTAATAAATTCATATCTTGTATTCTAAGTTTTTACTAATTAAACCGTGCCAGTTGCTAACACGGTGTAAAACCGCATTAAAACGACGGTTTACACCAACCGTTAGGCACAATATTTTATTAATTTTTCCCGCCCGCGCTTTCGATTTCTCTAATTTGTTTTTCTAAAAAATCAGATATAATCAATGTTGTTTGCGATGGGATTTTATTCATGCTGGAATCTTGTTGCACCCAATCAATTGTTTTTCCGCCAGCCACAATAAAAATAGCCTCATTTTTTGTAGGTATAAATGTTGTTAAAATTCCAAACAAGGCACTTCCAACAAATGCCATCCATAACTTTGAAGTAATTTTTTTTCTTTCATTACGGCGTTTAGTTAATTCAACTCCATGATGATTATCATCAAAACCTAAACTCATGACAGCATAAATAATTACTGCAATTCCAGCCACAGCCAAAACAATTGCAAACGTTAAAAATAATGCGTGTATTGAATCCAACCTTGTTAGCCAATACAATTTAGAATAAGTACTCATGTTTTTAATTGATTATTATATATTTAATTTTATCTGTTGAAATTCTTCCCTAAAATGCTTATCTGTTTCCAATCGGTTGCTAATTGATTTAACCGAGTTATAAATGATACAACTACTTAAATTGCCTACATGCTTAGCAATTATACTTTTTGATAATTTCAAATCTTTTGCAAGATAATGAATGACCTGACGAGGTAGTAAATATTCCGTATCCCTGCATTTCATGTTCAAAGATTCAATATCAACATTATAATACGCACAAACTATGTTCCGGTAATAAAATAGTTTTTCTGTTTCAGTCATGAAGGGGATCTCGTCTTTCCGGTTATTGTTCCAGTTCTCGAAATCTTTTAAAATCTGTGATTTTGTCCTGCCTGTGAAATGGATTATATAAGCAATTATATTTTCATTCATGATATGTTATTTAGGTTAATAAATTCACGTTTCATCCAAAATCGTAATTCAAATCCAAAAAAACATAGTCTCCACTCATATTCAGAAAAAGAAAACCAATACTTAGTAATCCCGATTAACGTATAATTACCCCAACAACTTTGTTTCCAACGATTTGTAAAAACAATTTCATCTAATTTATGTTTGTATCTCCTTTTCATGATTCGTTTATTTTAGTTTATATAATTCATTCTAAAAAAGCATTTTACCCTGTTTGATCGATTCTTGCTCGAAAGTGCTATCTTCATCAATAAATTTATTGATATATTCATTATGCCTCAGAACCACTAAACCGGTTGCACCGTCTGAATTTTTCTCAACGATATTCCAAATTTCATTTGTCCTGACATAATCCCTTTCTAGCTTATGATAGTAATCTTCTCTATATAGTGCTATGATTAAATTTGCATCTTGCTCTAAATTTCCGCTATCCCGTAAATCTGACATTTGTGGTTTATTTCCTGCCCGACTTTCAACATTCCTATTAAGCTGATGTAATGCAATAACAGGAATTTTCAACTGAATAGCTAATTGTTTTAATTCTCTGGAAATTTCACCGATTTCATTATTCCGATTGCCTTTATACCGATCAGAAGGTTTTATCAATCCCAAGCGATCGACAATTACAAGATCGAGTTTATTTTTCAACTTTTTGGCCCGGCAAATACTTTTTAGTTTCGAAAGTTCAAAAATATTATCGTAAATATCCAGTGAATAAGTGCTAAAGTCATTTTCTGATTCATACATTAAATCAATATATTCGTTATCAAAGGTCCCTGTTTTGTAAAATTCAGGATTAATATTTAAATAACTTGTTATAATTCTATCAGATAATTTCTCCTTTAATATCTCAAGGCTAAAATAAGACACGTTTTGTGTTTCGGCTGCTTTTAAAGCAAATTGCAATCCTTCTGCTGTTTTGCCCATAGATGGCCTACCCACTATTAAAATAAAATCACCATCTTGCCATCCGCCAGTTAATTTATCTAAGTTTCTTGAGCCCGTGGAAATACCAGGAATTTTAACGCCTTCTTGTTTTCGTTTCAATGCACGTTCAATACTCAATGAAATGTTTTCTTTTAAGGTTTTCAGCTCAGTGTTTCCCGAGAAAAAGTCGTTAATATCATCCGCCGTTGATTCAAATTTATCCAAAACATTATCAATATCACAATCATAAGCGTAACAATCATTGATAATTTCAGTACATTTTTGTATCAATATCCTTTGGAGGCTTTTATATCTTATAATTTCAATATGGTCGTTTATATTTGTAGGAAGTGAACTATTTGCTGATAATTGAGTAAGGTAATAAGCACCGCCGATTATTTCAAGTTCGTTTGTTTTTCTTAATTGTTCGGTAACGGTAAGCAAATCAACGGATTTATTTGTATTATGAAGCAATTTAATAGCATTGAAAATAATTTGATGTGAATCGTTATAAAATGAATCTTCTTTTAAGATGTTGATGACTTCGATTAATATCTTCTTATCAATAAGAATAGCACCCAGAATGGCAGATTCAAATTCAACTGCCTGTGGTGGTACTTTACCTAAATCAGCGACAATTTTATCAATATTGTTTTGAGATTTATATTTTGCTTTATCTTCCATTTATAAAATCCATTAAAACGAAATTTTATACTTAATATTAGCAATTATTAATTGCTTAACCAGCATAAATCACAACAATTTCCACCATCTTTTTTTTCTGAATCGGTTAATTTATTTCCGCAAATAACGCAATTAACAGAATTGCTATATATAGCGCTCTCGTTCGTTATTTTTGCCTGAGCGCGCTTTAATTCATCCGCTAAGAAAGTACAATGTATATCTTGAACATTTTTTACTTTTCCGTCTGGAAGAATAATGCAAAATGCTAATCCACCTGTATTTAAAGTTCTACCCCCATCAGTTGTACCAAGTAGTTCACATTTTTGGTCTTGATACATTACATATCGTTTTTCTGTTTTTGTTGATTTGATAGCATCACATAATGATTTTGTCATTATTCCTAATGCTTTAACCGATTTGTCAAAAATCGTTGCAATTGTATTTTCTTGTTTTGTCATGATTTTAATAAATAACTGGCTATAATACACAATGTAAATCAGTTGCTATTAGCCTTGTTAATAAATTGAAGCGTCTTGTCTGGCAATCGCTTCATATTGCCATTTGTTATCGGTTATAAAGTTTTAAAGCCTCTTCTGTTGTCATTGGTTTACCACATTTTGGATATTGTTTTTTTAGTTTGTTTATAAAGTGGTTCATATATTCATAAAAAGGCTGATTTGTATCAGTCGAAACCAAATGCTGATTAATAAACAATTCAGCTTCTTTTTTTATCGTTTCGATTGAAATTTGAAAAAATTCAGCTTTTAATAAATTATATATTTTAATAATATTATCTTCATTTATAATTTTATTTATATTTTCATCTTTATTTTCATTTTCCATATGAGAGGTCACATGACCTTTATTTTTTTGTTTTTTTGTATACTGATTTATACCTTTTAAATTGTTTCTTCTGCTTTGCGTGAAAGCCTTTCGTTTATTTTTTTCAATCTCTAATCTTTCATTATAATATAATCCTTTGTCGTCAATTTTAAATTTATCCTGAATTTTTATCCAAATTTGACCTACTGTTTGAGCTATCATATGACCACTCATATGACCTCTATTGAATTGCAGCATCAATAATTCCATATAAGCTCCTTTTTCTTCAAATGTCATTCCAAGCGTACCTCCTAGCCAATCATTTGGATAGAATAAAAATGCAGGGTCTTTCATTTTTTTATTGAAATTATCATATTAATAATATCATATATGCAATCTATTTCAAAAGGATTTAATTCTCTAATTAAATTAATTATATTACAAATTGAACCAATATTGTCACAAAAATTATTTTGAATAATAATTGAAATATCTTTCATATTTGAATGTAAATATTCATGGCATTCATTACATAACAATAAAAAATTATCATCCTCATATTCCCAAATTTTATGATTTGGCAAATATATCTTATGATGCAATGATAATTGTTTTTCATCTTCTTGACATATTTCACAAAACAAATCTTCTGTACTATATTTTTTCTTAAAATACTCAAAATATTCAAGCCGTTTTTTTTGCCATTTCGGATGTAGGTATTGTTCTTTGTAGGTCATAGCTATATAATTAAAAAGTCCTCAAAAGAAAAAAGCCGGATGCATGGTCGCGAAACCCTACCGGCTTAAATCCTCTAAGGACTGTATGAGAAATGGAATATCTGCTACTCTTAACCATGCTTTTAAATTGAGTTTCGCTGAGTACAAATATACAAAACTTTTCGGAATAAAAAAATTAAATTGTATTAAATTCAATACTTTTTAACAATCGTTTTATCTCACGTTTCCGGGCCGGTTTAGCCTTGATTTCAAAGTTCCAAAAACTTTTTCCAGTCCGGTTCACATGCCGAAATGATACTTCATCAGGCTTGATATTAAGGTTCTTTAGCTGTTCGCTGATTTTTACTGTGTCCATATAAACAGGCTTTTCCAAATAAATTTAATTGTTTCATCAGCACAAAGATTTAATCAATTCAGTATAAACCCATCCAGGCCAAAATTCAGAAAGTTCATCAATCTCCTTTTCGGTCATCGACCGGCCTTCATAATCAGCAGATTCAATATAAGCATCTGCAAAATCAGGGTAATCCTTTGTGTCAATCCCTGAAAATTTTATGTTGCTTATTTTTTCAAGTTCCATGGTTAAATTAGTTGTTTTTAAAAGATATTAAAATTTTTTAAATTCATCTTTACCGTCCACCCACTATTATTTTTCATTATAACAAATTCATGCCATTCGGAATAATAAATAGTTGTTACAAGAGTTGCAAAATAACCTCTTATGGTATATGTTTTGCCCTGAGTGATTGACTTTGTTGTTCTCTTGGCAATTATTTTTGTTCCAATTCTCAGTGCTTCTGGCTTATTACTCCACATTTTAGCACGTTCTTTTTTTAAACGTTCCTGTTCTGCAAGTTTTTCCTTGCGGCTCAAATTCAAATACCAACCAGGCTTTAGATTTTGAATTGTTTTTTGTGAATACATTTTAGTTGTTTTTATTGATTTAAAATTCTACATACTTTGCCTTGTGAGATATTTAGCTCACCTGCAATTTTTCGCTGTGAAAGCCCTTTTTTTGACATCTCAGCGACTTTCTTGATTAATTCTCTATTCACTGTATTGTTTTTTCCAGGTCTCTTAAAATGGCTTAAAATGCGCTTATTTTTGATTTGTATTTTTTGATTAATCTCAGAAATTGTGTAAATTCCTATTGAAGTAATCAGGCCTAAAATTATACTTTTGCTCAAAACTTCAATATTTTCAATCTGAAAACCAGTGTTATAATACAAAAAAGCACCAAACCCATCAATAATTGATAACAAAATATTAATATACCTTTCATTTCCATAGGTTACATTTATCATTGTGACACCACCCAGACCAATACCAAACGAAATAGAAAGGATAATATCTATTGTTTTTTGAATATCGTCGGGCCTGGTATAATAACTCAATCTGGCATAAGAAGCAATTACGTGAACCAAAACAAACAATAAAACTATAATTATTGATATTTTCTTCATGACCGTGGATCTTCTGTTTTTTCTTTTACGAAATTT
>Ga0315553_10000273_pt1 | contig 47796 bp, 49 predicted proteins | sample SalMarSW160140MG_FD_203099 | JGI IMG/M metagenome (GOLD analysis project Ga0315553, IMG submission 203099) | Salt marsh sediment microbial communities from the Plum Island Ecosystem LTER, Massachusetts, United States - Salt Marsh Sediment SW1601-40 ...
CGAAGATTCCCATTGCGCCGCTGAGTCGTGCCATCAGAGCCTCCTGACCGTGCCTGCCCGTCCCAGTCCGTCCGTCCCCGTGCGTCCCGCCCGCGGGATTCCGAGGCGCGTCGCGCAGGTCGCCCGGCCTACGCGGAGTAGTTCGGGGATCTGCGCCATTTCCTCTGTGATCGCAATCACCGCGCAAAAATCCAGCCCTCGAAAAGATCGCAAGTCCTGGCTTCCCGGGGGGCGAGGTCGTCGCAGCAGCGGAGGCGATCAGCCGCCGGCGCGCAGAGCGTACAGCTCCGGGTGCAGCCCGAGCGACTCGAGGTCGCGCCCGATCTCCTCGGCGTAGATCGGGTTCATCAGCACCACCCGATCGGGCCGGATCTCCCGCAGCGACGCAGGGGCCAGGATCGGGTGGCCGGTGCCGGCCTGGAAGGTGCCCTGCTTCGCCGGGTTGATGTCGACGATGCCGCGGACGTCGTCGCGTCCGCCGAGGGCGGTGAGGAACCCGACGGCCTTGGAGCCGGCGCCCCACAGGACCACCCGGCGCCCCTCGGCTCGCCAGGCGTCGAGTCGGGCGCGCCAGTCGGCGATCGTCTTCGCCACGTCGGCCGCGAAGGACCGCGCCTGCTCCGCCCACTGCGCCAGCTCGGCGCGGCGATCGACCGGCTCGGGCGCGCGGTCCGAAGGGAGCGCCTCGAGCAGCAGGTACTGGTCGCCGAACGCCTTGTGCAGGCGCGTCACGGCGAAGCCGCAGCGGCGGAAGAGCGCCGCCAGCGAGCCTGGCGTGAAGTAGGAGCAGTGCTCGTAGTAGACGTCCCAGAAGGCGCGCTCGGCGAGGATGCGCTCGGTGTCGGGGAGCTCGAAGTAGACGACCGGGCGCCGCGCGCCCAGGTTCTCACGCAGTCCGGCGACGAAGGTGTGGACCTCTGGGATGTGCTCGAGGCTGTGGCGGCAGAACACGAGGTCGCCTTCGAGCTCGGCGTAGCGGGGGGAGTAGAAGTCGGCGATGAAGCGCGCGCGTCCCCCCAGCCGTTCGCTCACCGGCGACGGTCGCCAGGCGGGGTCGATCCCCACTCCTCCGGCCATGCCTGCCTCCACCAGGCGCAGCAGGAAGTCGCCCCGGCCGCAGCCGATCTCCAGCACGCGCTTGCCGGCGAGGTCGTGGTCCTCGATCAGCTCCGCCACCACCTGCGAGGCGAAGGCGTCGAAGCGGGCCGAGCCGCCCTGGCTGTCCTCGTAGCTCTCGGCGTAGTCCATCTGGGCGGGGTCGAAGGCCTGGTTCTGGACGAAGCCGCAGGCTTCGCAGCACGCCAGGCGCAGCGCCCCCGTGGGACGGGCCAGTGCCGCCTCGCGGCTCGCGTGCAGCTCGTTGCTGTGCACCGGGACGCGCTCGACCTCGTAGAAGACCGGGACGTCCGCCGCGCCGCAGGCGCGGCAGCCGGAGGCATCCGGATCAGCGGACGGGGCGGAGGTCGTCACCCAGGGTGCCCGCGGCGAGGCGGCCCTTCACGGTCTGGATCCGGTAGTAGCGCGGTCCGAGGAACTCCTTCTCGTCCATGCCGTGCTCGCGGTAGGCGGCGACGATCTGGTCGATGCCCCGGCGCAGCGTCCACTGGGGGCGGTAGCCGGGCAGCTTCGTCTCGATCTTCGTGAAGTCCACGCGGTAGTTGCGGGTGTCCGGGCTGGCGCCGGGCGCGTAGGTGACGCGGCTCCCCTCCACCGCCTGCTCCACAAGGTCGGCCACCTGGCGGATCTGGAAGTTCTCGCTCTGGCGGCCGACGTTGAAGGCCTGGTCGTGCACGGCCTCGCGCGGAGCCGCCAGGACGGCTTCGAAGGCGATGCACAGATCCTCGACGTGCACGAGCGGGCGCCAGGGAGACCCGTCGCTCTTGATCAGCACCTCGCCCGTGGTGAGCGCGTAGCCGACCAGGTTGTTCACCACCAGGTCTCCGCGCAGGCGCGGCGAGATCCCGTAGACCGTGGCATTGCGCAGGTAGGTGGGGGTGAAGCTCGCGTCGGCGAGCTTCGTCACGTCCTGCTCGGTTCGGATCTTCGACTCGCCGTAGGGCGTCTGGGGGTTGAAGGCGGCCTCCTCGGTGAGCGCCTCGTCGCCGGAGGCGCCGTAGAGGCTGCACGAGGAGGAGAAGAGGTAGCGACCCACCCCCGCCGCCTTCGCGCATTCGGCCAGCCGCACCGAGGCGCGGTGGTTGATGTCGTAGGTGATCTGCGGGTCGAGGTCGCCGAGCGGATCGTTCGAGAGCGCCGCCAGGTGGATCACCGCATCGAAGCCGCGGCAGTGCTCCACCTCGACGTCGCGGACGTCGACCGCCAGCGAGGGAACGCTCACCGGAGGCTCCCCGAAGTCGCAGCCGGCGTACAGGTCGGTGTCGAGGCCCACCACGTCGTGCCCCGCCCGCAGCAGGCGCGGCACCATCACGGCACCGATGTATCCACGGTGCCCCGTGACCAGAACTCTCATCGGACGTCTCCTCTCGTGCTCGGCCGGCTCACAGCACGGCCTTGCGCAGGTAGAAGGCCTCGGCGTGGCCCTCGGGTGCGTTGCATTCGATCCCCCGCAGCCGCGCGAGGGAGGTGAAGGTGTCGGCGGTGAACCAGGTGCGCTGCGCCTGGCTGGGGAAGCACTCGAGCAGCAGACGCGCCTTCTGCTCCACCGTGTCGCGCGGAAGCGGGACGAAGCAGTTGGGCTGGCCCAGGTCGCCGTCCCATTTCGGGATCTCGTACTCGAGCACCAGGTGGTTGCGGAAGGTGTTCCAGGTCAGGTCCGACACCACCCGGTGGTCCTGGTGCCGGTCCTCCCGATGGTGGGTGAACACCACGTCGGGCTCGTGGCGCTTGAGCGTCTCGAAGTGGTCCTTGAGCTCCGCGCCGACGAAGGGGAAGTAGCTTTCGCGGAAGGCGTTCACCTCCACGCGGTGCTCTTTCACACCTTCCAGGAAGCGGCTCGCACTGGTCTCGGCCTCCCGCCTGCGCTCGGGCGTGGAGGCGAAGGTCACCCAGGCGAAGCTCGCCTCAGGGTGCTCGCGGGCGAGGCGCAGGATCGTTCCGCCGCAGCCGATCTCCACGTCGTCACAGTGGGCGCCGAGGAAGAGGAAACGCAGCGGCTTCGCGCCGGGGGGTCGCAGGGCGAAGGGCAGCATGACGTCGGGTTAGTCTCCGCTCCCCTCGCGGCGCTTCCACACCTCCCAGGGCGCCGCGTCGCGCGCGTAGAGCTCGTCGAGCTGCTGCTTGTCCTTGAAGGTGTCCATGCTGGCCCAGAACCCGTCGTAGGGATGGGCGATCAGCTTCTCCTTCTCGATCAGCCTCGAGAAGGGCTCCAGCACCAGCTCCTCGCCCTCGCGCAGGTAGTCGAAGATCTCCGAGCGCAGCACGAAGTAGCCGCCGTTGATGCGGATGTCGGTCTCGCGGATGTCCCGGATGCTCGTGACGACGTTCTCCTTCGTCGTGCGCACCAGGTGGAAGGTGGTGGGAGGACGCACCGAGAGGAAGGCCGCCACCTTGTCACCGGCGAGCATCTGGTCCACCAGCGTGGGCAGTGGAAAGTCGGAGAGGCCGTCGGCGTAGTTGGCGAGGAACATCTCCTCGCCCTCCAGGTGGGGCCGCGCCCGCAACAGGCGCATCCCGATGTTCGAGTGCATGCCCGTGTCCACGAAGGTGATCTTCCAGTCGTGGATGTCGCTGGAGAGCAGGCGAGGCGCCTCGGACTTGCCCTCGAGCACGAAGTCGTTGGTGATGCACTCGTCGTAGTCGAGGAAGTAGCGCTTGACGACGTCGGCCTTGTAGCCGAGGCAGAGCACGAAGTCCTTGTGACCGAAGGAGGCGTAGTACTTCATCACGTGCCAGAGCACCGGTCGGTACCCGATCGGCACCATCGGCTTCGGGATCTGGTCCGAGTACTCGCGCAGGCGCATGCCCAGGCCGCCGCAGAAGAGAACCACCTTCATCACTCACTCCGATCCGGGCGCCCGGCCGACGCCCGCAGGCTCAGTCGAAGACCCGGACTTCGGGGATCGGCACCACCAGGCGCGCTCCCCACTCGCGCGTGTAGGCGAGCTGCTTCCGGATCTCCTCGCGCAGGTTCCAGGGCAGGATCAGGATGTAGTCCGGCTTCGTCTCGGCCAGCTTCTCGGGCGGGAAGATCGGGATGTGGGTCCCCGGGGTGAAGCGGCCGTGCTTGTAGGGATTGCGGTCCACCGTGTAGTCGAGGAAGTCGGTGCGGATCCCGCAGTAGTTGAGGAGCGTGTTGCCCTTGCCCGGCGCCCCGTAGCCCGCCACCTGCTTTCCTTCCCTCTTCGCGCGGATCAGGAAGTCGAGCAGCTTGTGCTTGGTCTCGCGCGCCTGCCGATCGAAGCGGGCGTAGGTGGCGAGATCGAGGATGCCGGCCGCCTGCTCGCGCACGCGCACCGCAGCCAGGTTCGGTCCCTCGGCGCGGTCGGCGTCGGCGAGGCAGCCGTATACGCGGATCGAGCCGCCGTGGGTCCACAGCTCGTCCACGTCGAAGACGCGCAGGCCGTGGTGCTCGAAGATCTTCTCGATCGTCACCAGCGAGAAGTAGGAGAAGTGCTCGTGGTAGACCTGGTCGAACTGATTCTCGACGATCTGCTTCATCAGGTGGGGGAACTCGAGCGTCACCACGCCCGCGGGCGCGAGGACGATCCGGATCCCGCTCACGAAGGAGTTCAGGTCGGGCACCTGGGCGAGCACGTTGTTGCCGATCACCAGGTTCGCGGAAAGCCCCTCGGCGACCAGCTGCTTCGCGTACTCCTCGCCGAAGAACTCGACGCGGGTGGGGACGCCCTGCTCCTCGGCGACGCGCGCGACGTTGCCCGCCGGCTCGATGCCCAGCGCGGGGATCCCGCGCTCGACGAAGTTGCGCAGCAGGTAGCCGTCGTTGCTCGCCAGCTCGATCACCTGGCTGCGGGCGCCCAGGCCGAGGCGGTCGGTGATCATCGCGACGTAGTCGCGAGCGTGGTCGAGCCAGGCCTGGGAGTAGGAGGAGAAGTAGGCGTAGTCGTCGAAGATCTCCTCGGGGCTCACGTACTCCTGGAGCTGCACGAGGAAGCAGCGCTCGCAGACGTAGGCGTGCAGCGGATAGAACGCCTCCATCCGGTTCAGCTGGTCGGGCTTGAGGAAGGTCTCGCACAGGGGCGACATGCCGAGGTCGACGAAGGTGTGGCGGAGGGGCGTGCCGCAGAAGCGGCAGGGTCCGCCGTCGCCGAAGGCGTCCGGGGTCGAGGGGTGGGTCACGTGGTTCTCCAAGCGTCGGGCGAGGGGCCCAGCGGCCGCTCGGGTAGTAGGTACCTTCGAGCGCCCGACAGGTAAACTGAATCCTTGCCCGGCCGGGGAGTTTCGGTCCCTCCCCTGGGGGTGACGGCTCGCGACGTCGCGTGCGGCTCCGTTGGCGACGGACACTTCTACGCGTACCCGAACGCGCTCCTGTTTCCGACGCCACGCGCGCCGCGCCGCTAGAGCAGCCCCCCCGGCGGCGCCGGTCGCGCGCGCTGGTTGTAGAGCATCTTCGTGAGCCGCTGGATCTCCTCCTTCGACAGGCTCCCGAAGTCGACCGTCATGTCCTTGCCGACCGCCATCCCGCGCTGAACGCCCGGACGCGCCGACAGCTCCTCGAACCAGCGCTTGAAATAGGGGAACTCCTCGATGTCCTGGCCCTGGCTCTCCCAGCCGACGGTCCAGGGGTAGGAGATCATGTCGGCGATCGTGTACTCGTCGCCGGCGAGATAGCGGCGGTCGTAGAGGCGGTTGTTCATCACGCCGTAGAGCCGGTTCACCTCGTCCGTGAAGCGGCGCAGTGCGTAGGACTGGTCGCCCTGGGAGTCCTTGAGCCGGCGGAAGTGGCCGGACTCGCCGGTCTTCGGTCCCTGGTTCGCCATCTGCCAGTTCACCCACTGGTTCACCTCGTGGCGCGGGCGCAGCGCCTGCGGATAGAACTTCCCGGCCTTCTCGGCGAGGTACATCATGATCGCGCCCGACTCGAAGAGCGCGATCGGCGGACCTCCGTCGGCGGGCTCGGTGTCGACCATCGCCGGCATGCGGTTGTTGGGGCTGATACGCAGGAATTCGCCTTGGAACTGGTCTCCCAGCCCTATGTTGCAGGGCACGATCCGGTAGGGGAGACCGCACTCCTCGAGCAGGATCGTCACCTTCTTGCCGTTCGGAGTGGGCCAGTAGTGCAGGTCGATCATCCCGGATCTCCCGTGGCGGGCGAGGCCCCAGGATACCCGTCCGACGGGGGCTGTGCGCGCTCCGGCACGCTCGTCGCCGCGTCGTCAAGCGAGACGCTCCGTCGACCGATCCACGGTAGGCGTCCCCCGCGCGGAGGGAATTCGTGCAGACGGCGAGCGACGAGCTGCTTCAGTTCACCCGGCAACGCGCCGGCGTCCTGGCCGAGCTCGGCGCCTGTGCGTGCGCGGCGCTGGCGCTGTGGGCGATCGCGGGTCGGCTCGACGGCGCACAGCCCGAGGCACACGCCTCCTTCCTCGCCGTGGCGGCGCTGTTCGGCGCGGGTCTGGTCCGCCTCGTCGTGCAGCTCGTTCCCGTGCTCTCCTTCCGCTGTCCCCGCTGCGATCATCTGTTCCACGCCGATGGAGCCCGTCCAGCGGTGCGCCTGAGCGCCTGCGCTCACTGCGGTCTGACGGCGTCTCGCTCGGAGACCTCGGGCGCCTGACCGTCGAGCGGCCGGGAAATCCGGCTGCTAGCGTGCCCTCCCTGGAGGGCTCCCCGATGAGGTTTCCGAGACATCTCGCGACGCGCTGTGCCGCCTCGCTGTGCTGGGTCCTGCTCGCGGTTGCGGGCGCGCGTGCCGAGGACGCTGCCAAGGATGCCGGGGACGCCGAAGGCGCGGCGAAGACACCGGCCAGCGACGTGGTGCAGGACGGCAGCGTCGTCTCGATCGAGTACACACTCACCGTCGAGGGCGGCGAGACCGAGAGCAACGTCGGCAAGGAGCCCCTCACCTACCGCCAGGGCACCGGGCAGATGCTCCCCGCGCTCGAGGCCGAGCTGGCCGGCATGAAGGCCGGGGCGACGAAGGAAGTGGACCTCACCGCCGAGCAGGGCTATGGCCCGGTGCGGCCCGATCTGTTCCAGACCGTCGAGATCGGCCAGATTCCGGAGGAGGCGCGCAAGGTCGGCACGGTGCTGATGGCCCAGGACACCAGCGGGCAGCAGCGACCGGTCCGCGTGCAAGAGGTCAAGGACGACTCGATCGTGCTCGACCTGAACCACCCCCTGGCCGGCAAGGCGCTGCACTTCGAGATCAAGGTCCTCTCGATCGAGTAGGTCGGGAGGGCGTGGCGAAGCTCGCGATCCGCGGCGCGCAGCTCGTCGATCCCGAGACGCGCGAGGTCCGCGCCGCGACCCTGCTCGTCGAGGGCGGTCGCATCCTGGACCGGGTCGCCGTCGACGCCGCCCTCGGCGGCGACTGGGCGGTGGCGGAGCGGCCCGGACGCTGCGTGGCGCCGGGCTTCCTCGACCTGCACTTCCACGGCGAGCTGATCGCGGTCGGGCCCGAGCGTTTTGCGTCCGCTCTGGCGAGCGCCTCCGAGGCGATGTTGCGCGAGGGGACGACGGGGTTCCTGGCCACGACGGTGTGCTGGCCGCAGTCCTCCTTCGCCACGGCCGTGGCGTGCCTCGCCGAGGCCGTGGGGGCGACCGCGCCCGGTGCCGTCTGCCTCGGACTGCATCTCGAGGGTCCCTGGATCAGCGCCGACTCCGCCGGGGCGATGGCGCCCGACGCGATCCGGCCCTACGACGCGCGCGCCGACCGCGACGTGCTCGAGCACGCCGGAGATCGGCTGCGCATGGTGACGCTGGCCCCCGAGGTCGCCGGGGCCGACGCGCTGCTGGACGAGCTGGCGCGGCGCGGAGTCGTGGCCGCGCTCGGGCACACGCGGGCCTCCCCCGAGTGCGTCGCCGGCGCCGTCGCGCGCGGGCTGCGGCACGTGACGCACCTGTGGAACGCGATGGGCCCGATGCACCACCGCGCGCCCGGGCCGGCCGGCGCCGCCCTGGCCGAGGACCGGCTCACCTGCGACCTCGTCTGCGACGGACACCACGTGGCGCCGGCGATGGTGCGCGTGGCGGCGCGCGCGCTGGGCGAGCGTCTGGTGCTGATCACCGACCGCGTCGACCTTCCCGCCGGCGGGAGCGGCGCCTCCGCGCTCGGGGTCGTCCGCGCCGGGACCGGCGGTGCCCCCTATCGCCGGAGCGATGGAACGATCGCGGGCAGCCAGCTCGGGATGGACCGCGCCCTGACCAACGCCCGGCGCTTCGCGTCGCTCGACCTCGCCTCCGCCGTCGCGGCCTGCACCCTGCGCCCGGCGCGCGTGCTCGGCGTCGAGGGCGAGCGCGGCACCCTGCGCGTCGGGGCGCGCGCCGACCTCGCGCTGCTCGACGGCGAGGGCCGGGTCGTCGAGACCTGGCTCGCCGGCGCTCCGGCCTGGTCCGCCGCCTAGCAGCGTGCCGGGCGCCCGCGCGCCGGCGGCCCCGCGCCCGCCCGAGGAGCGCCGCCCCGCCGGCGAACCCCCCGCGCCGGCACCCGGCTCGGGCAGCGTCACGTCGATCTCCACCGTCGGGGCAGTGCGGCGACGTCCGCCGACTCGGTCAGGTAGAAGTCCGGATTCTGCCCGCCCTGCTGCTCCTCGGGCTCGTGCATCGACACCACCGCGAAGGCGAGCACGCCCGCGTCGAGGCCCTCGCGCAGGTAGGCGAGGACGTCCGGGTCGCTGGTGTCGACCACGAACTCGAAGGTCTCGCCGGCCGTCGCGCCGGAGCTGCCCTGCGGGACCGGGTCGCCCGGCGCCAGTCCCGAGGTGGACTGGCCGACGGCGAAGGGGGTGAAGCCGCCGCCGGTGAGCGGTGGGAGCCGCACCACGTGGTTCGCGACGTCGCCCTCGGGATCGGGCACGCCCGGTGCCCAGGGGAAGACGTTGCGCACCCCCTGGCCGAAGAAGCCCCGCAGCCCTCGCAGTAGCGCTCGTTCTCCTCGAAGTCCGGGGGTCCGGCCACCGAGGGCGCGCCGATCGCGAGCGGGGCCCCGTAGCCATTGCGGAAGCCGACGCCGTAGAGCTCGATCGGCCGCCCCGGGTCGGCGTCGGCCACGCAGGAGGGATCCATCGGATCGAGGCAGATCTGCCAGGCGTCGCAGCTGGGGTCGTTCTAGACCGACGCCACCTCCGAGCGCGGCGAGAGCTGCGCGAGATCCCGCTCGATCTCGGCGCGGTAGATCGGGTTCATCACGATCACCACATCCGGACGGATCTCGCGCAGCGCTTCGGGAGCGAGGATCTCGTGTCCGGTGCCCGCCAGGAAGCTGCCCTGCTTGCCGGGGTTGATGTCGACCACCGCCGCGATCTGATCGCCGATCTCGAGCAGGTTCATGAAGCTCACGGTCTTCGCGCCCGCGCCCCACACCGCCGCGCTCCGGCCCGCGCGGGTGAGGGTCGCGAGGCGTTCGCGCCAGCCCGCGGCCACGTCGTCGAAGCGGCGGGCGAAGCCGCCCACCGCCGGACCCAGCTCGGAGAGGTCGCAGGGCTCGCCCAGGCCCTCGGCACGGGGCCCGGGTCGCGCCTCGATGCCGACGAACTGATCGTCGTAGCAGGAGTGGAGATCGAGGATCTCGAAGCCGCAGGCGCGGAACATCGCTCCGAGCGACTCGGGGACGAAGTAGCCGCAGTGCTCGTAGATCACGTCCCAGATCGAGAGCTGGCGCAGGATGAGGTAGGCGTTGGGCACCTCGAAGTACACGACCGCGTCGGGCCGCCTCTCGAGCGTGCGGCGCAGGCCGTGGAGGAAGCCGCGCGGGTCGGGGATGTGCTCGAGCACGTGACGACAGGTGATGAAGTCGGCCGGGTGGTCGGCGTAGCGCTCGGAGTAGTAGTCGCGCACCACGGACACCCGACCGCCGACGCGCGCGTCGGCGCTCTCGGCGTGGTGGCTCGGGTCGAAGCCGGTGCCGCGGTTGTCGCCCATCTCGCACAGCAGGCCGAGGAAGTGGCCGCCGCCCGCGCCGATCTCGACCAGGTCCTTCCCGCGCAGGCCGTAGCGGTCGCACAGCCGCCGGGCGAGCTGCTCCTCGTAGGCGCGGAAGGTGGGCGAGAAGTGCAGCGCATTGTCGTAGCGCAGCGTGTAGTCGACGAGGCCCTCGTCGAAGGCGGTGTTGGCGATGAAGCCCGAGTGGCGGCCCAGCTCGAGCCGCACGTCGCCGCGGGGGCTCCGCCGCGCCGAGTCGGCGTCCGGCCACACGACGCCCACGTGGACCGGGACGCCGGACACCTCGAGGAAGGTCTCGGAGGCCTCACCGGCCAGCGGAGAATCGGAGTCGGTCTCGCCCATCGGGCTGGAGTGTCCCCGAGCGCGCTTCCGGTGTCAGCCGCGGGCGCCGAATCCGGGGCGATTCCCAGGGGGATCGCATCGGAGTAGAATGCGCAGCCATGAAGATCCCCTTCGCGTGTCTGCTCGCGACCATCCTGATCCCCTACGCGCTCTCCGCGCTCGGCGGCTACTACCGGGCGAAGCAGTTCGGCTCGGTCGACAACCGCCATCCGCGCGCCCAGCAGCGGGCGCTCGAAGGCACCGGGGCGCGCGTCCAGGCGGCCCAGGAGAACGCCCGCGAGATCCTGCCGGTGTTCGCGTCGGGTGTGTTCGTCGCCTACCTGAACCACGCGAATGCCGCTTCGGCGGTCATGCTCTCGACCGTCTTCCTGGCGTCGCGCCTGGTGCACGCCGGCTGCTACATCGCCGACTGGGCCACCGCGCGCTCACTGGTGTTCCTGGTCGGGCTCGGCTGCTCGATCGCCCTGTTCTTCGTGTAGCGGGCGACCGCCCCGCGCACTGCTGGAACTTTCCGTTCAGGCGGAAGACGCGACCCGCCGATCCATGGGCCGGGGGGCCTCGTGAATCGATTCCGCGTCCACCGCCGATCCCTCGCGACGATGCTCGGGGTGCGCGGCCACGCCGACTTCCACGCGCTGTTGTTCCGCGAGGCGCTGAACCCCTATCTCGCCGAGGCGAAGCGCGGGGGGCGCGAGCCCGGCACCGTGCTCGCCGTAGGCGCCGGATCGCGCGAGGCGCTGGCCCTGGCCGAGCTGCCCTTCGAGCGCGTGGTGCTCTCGGGCGTGGCCGAGCCCGACGCCGCGGTGCAGGAGGCCGTGGCGCGCCACCCGCGGCTCGTCTACGAGCTGGCCAACGCCGAGGCGCTGCCCTGGGCGTCGCGCAGCTTCGACCTGGTGCTGTGCAAGGAGGCGCTGCACCACCTGGCGCGCCCGGTCCAGGGCTTCTACGAGCTGCTGCGCGTGTGTCGGCGGCGCGCCGTCTTCGTCGAGCCCTGGGACTGCGCGCTGCTGGCGCTGCTCGACCGCCTCGGACTCACCACCCGCTTCGAGCACGAGCAGGTCGCGAACCTCGGCGCCCGCGACAACCACGTGTACCGCTGGAGTCGCCGCTCGCTCGCCGCCCTGCTCGCGAGCTACTACCTGGAGTCGGGCGCGTCCTGCTCGGTGCGCGTCGGCTGGCTCTCCAGCCGGGTCCTGGTTCCGCGCTCCGGGCCGGTACGCGGCGCGCTGGCCGTCGCCGGCTGGCTCGCGAGCCACGTCCCCGGCGCCGCCGGCAACCTCGCCACCGTCGCCATCGACCCCGGTCGGGACCTCCCCCCGGATCCGCGGCCGATCGGCTGAGCTGGCGGCTACCGCGCCCCCGCGCTCTCCTGCGGTCCGCGGACGAGGCGGCCGGGCAGGGCGCCGGTGTGCTCGCCCTCGCGCTGAGTGACGACGCCCGACACGATCGTCGCCTCGTAGCCGCGCGCTCGCTGCACCAGGCGGCGCGCGCCGGCGGGCAGGTCGTGCGCCACCTCCGGCAGCGCCAGCTCCAGGCGCTCCCAGTCGATCACGTTGAGGTCGGCCTTGTGCCCGGGCCGCACCACCCCGCGGTCGCGCAGGCCGTAGAGCTCCGCGGTGTCGCGCGTCATCTTGCGCACCACCCATTCGAGGGGGAGCTTCGGACCGCGCCGGCGGTCGCGCGCCCAGTGGGTGAGCAGGAACGTCGTCATGCTCGCGTCGCAGATCGCGCCGCAGTGGGCGCCGCCGTCGCCGAGGCCGAAGGCGCTCGCCGGGTGCTCGAGCATCTCGCGCAGCGCCTCCAGGTCGCCCTCGCTGTAGGAGAGGATCGCCAGCATCAGGAGCTGGCGTCCGTCGAGCTCGAGCATGCGGTCGTACAGCACCTCGAAGGGGTCGCGGCCCGAGCGCTTCGCCTCGGCCGCAATGCTCTGGTCGGGGGTGGGCTCGTAGTTGGGGGGGTCGCCGAGCGGGAAGATCTTGGCGAGGCCGTTCTCGATCATCGAGATCACCACGTTCATGCGCGGATCCAGTCCTGCGTCGGACTTCTCGACGAGGATGCGGCGCCGGATCTCGGGGTCGCGCAGCTTCGCGACGCGCTCGGGGAGCGGCAGCGCCTCCAGCGAGCGGTAGGTCGGCTTGAAGCTGAAGGGGTGGAAGGTCTGGTGGCCGATCAGCAGCATCGTCGGCCGCGAGCCGACCTGGGGCGCGAGCCACGAGCCCGCGGCGTTCGCCTCGCCGCACAGGGCCAGGATCCGGCGGAACTGGTCCTTGTCCACGTCGTGCTGGGAGAGCGCGAAGCTCACCGGTCGGCCGATCTCGGCGGAGAGCCGGCGCATCCAGGCGACCTCCTTCTCCGGCGCCGCCAGGTCCTCGCCCATCACCCCGGCGGGCGCCAGCTCGAACAGGCCGCGCCCGAGCTCGCGCAGTACGCGCCCGATGCCGAACAGCTCCTCCTCGGCCGCGAAGGTGCCCGGCACCGGCTCGCCGTCGACGGCGCGGTGCACCAGCGTGCGCGAGGTCGAGAAGCCGAGGGCGCCGGCCTCGATGCCCTCGCGCACGATCGCCGCCATCCGGGCGACGTCCTCGGGTGTCGCCGGCTCGTTCTTCGCGCCCCGCTCTCCCATCACGTAGGCGCGCACTGCGCCGTGGGGGACCTGGGTGCCGAGATCGACGGCGTGGGGGAGACGCTCGAGCGCGTCCAGGTACTCGGGGAAGCTCTCCCAGCCCCAGGACATGCCCGTCGACAGCGCCGTGCCGGGGATGTCCTCGACGCCCTCCATGAGCCCGATCAGGAAGGCCTCGTCGCCCGGGCGGACCGGCGCGAAGCCGACCCCGCAGTTCCCCATCACGACCGTCGTCACCCCGTGCCAGCACGAAGGGGCCAGCAGCGAGTCCCAGGTGGCCTGTCCGTCGTAGTGAGTGTGGATGTCGACGATGCCCGGGATGACGAGCTTGCCCCGGGCGTCGATCGTCTCGCGGGCCGGGCCGAGGTCGCGGCCCACTGCCGTGATCACGCCGCCGGTGACGGCGACGTCCGCCTCGCGCGGCGCAGCGCCGGTGCCGTCGACCAGGGTTCCGCCGGTGATCTGGAGCTCGTGCACGGGATCCTCCCGGGCTCGGTGCGGGTTCAGGCGCCGAGCCGGATCTCGATCCGGTCGCCGCTCGCGGAGACCGGATAGGTGATGGCGCGCTTGCGGATCGGGTGGCCCTGGGGGCGGCCGTCGCGGACGTCGAGGCGCCCTCCGTGGACCGGGCACTCGAGGATGCAGCCGCGCAGCGCCGCCGCGTCGAGTCGCACCAAGGCGTGGGGGCAGCGGTTCTCGATCGCGTAGAAGCGGCCCTCCGCGTTGCACACCAGCAGCCTGCGGCTGCCCGCCTCGATCGCGCGCGTCTGGCCGGGCGCGAGGTCGGAGACGTCGACGGTCACGCACTCGCTCACGCGCCGCCCTCGAGGTAGCCCTCGAGCGTGCGGTGGAAGTGGCGGATCCGCACCTCCTGGTCGCCGAGGTGGAGGTTCCGAAACGCCGCCGAGCGCATGCCCCGCTGGATGCGCGGCAGGTTGTAGAGGTCCTCGTCGAGCAGGTCGCCGCCCTCGCACTTGCCGGCCAGGGTGTCGCCGTCGGCCGTGCGGAACCACAGCTTCTCCGGGCGCGGAACCTTCTGAGCGGGCGTGCGCACGAGGCTCCAGAAGTCGAAGAACATCCGGTTCGGGTCGTCGGGATGGGGGCGGTGGGTGAACACCCAGGTGAACAGCGAGTGCGTGTTGAAGGTGAGATTGGGGAACACGGTGTAGTGGAAGTCGTCGCACATCTGGGCTTCGTTCATCTCGGAGAAGTCGCAGCCCAGGGCGGGTCCCATCTTGCGGATCGCATCGGCGAAGGCGGTGCGGGCCTCGGCCGGTCCGCCGCGGAACTTCTCCACGTCCACGCCGACGCGCTTGAGGAACAGGTCGCGGATGCCGGGGGTGACCGTCCCGGCGCCCGCGTGGCGCGGACTCGCCTGCACCTCGGGGAAGATCATCCGGGTGTGCTTCTCATAGCAGTCGTAGAGCGTGTTCACGTCGTCGCTGAACTCGAGCGTCCAGGTGTGGGTGGCGGCCAGGTGATAGGCCTCGTTGAAGGCGTCCACCGAGGTCTTCCAGTTGCACTCGATCTCGATCGTGGCGTCGAAGGCCACCTGCCACTCGTCGAAGTGGTAGGGGTCCAGGTGTTCCGGGATCACGCCCAGGTAGTCGCGCAGGGGCTCGGCGTCGGGATCGAGGTTCACGAACACGAAGCCGGCCCAGGTGTCGCAGCGCACCGGGCGCAGGTCGAGTCCTTCGCAGCCCTGGGGGAAGGAGTGCGGGTCGAGCACCTCGAGCAGCTTGCCGTCGATACCGTACTTCCAGCCGTGGAACAGGCACGAGAAGGTCTCGGCGTGGCCGCGGCCCGGCTCGCGCAGCCGGTTGCCGCGGTGCATGCAGACGTTGTAGCGGGCCGCGAGGCTGCCGTCGGGCTGACGGATCACCAGCACCGACTCGGGACCGATCTCGAAGGTGAAGTAGTCGCCCGGGTTCGGGGCGTCCGAGGCGCGACCGGCCATCAGCCACACCCGCGTCCACATGCGCTCCCATTCGCGCTCGGCAAACGAGCGCGACGTGTAGCGGTCCTTCGGGATCGGAGCGGTGCCGAGCCGGGGGTCGGGGGTGCGCTCCATCGGCGTGGCGAGCGGCGAGGTCGTCATACGGTCTCTCCCTGTCGGCAAGTCGGCGATCGCAGCCCCGCCGAGAGCAGCTCCGTCGCGGCGCGCAGGTACGGCTCGCCGGACGCGTCCAGAGCGGACTTGGCCTCGAGCAGGTGCTGGATCATCCCCACCTGCAGCGCACGCACCACGTCGGCGGTCGCGGGCACGTCCAGATCGCCGCGGAACTCGCCCTGCGCGACACCCCGGCGCAGCAGCGCCTCGAGCTTCGCCCGCCACTCCTCCATGGCGCCGGCTGCGCTCTCGTAGTCGAGCAGGGCGTGGGCGCCGTCGCTGGCGACGAGGGCGGTGAGCAGGGGCCGGCGCTCGGGTGCCAGGTTCACCCGCAGCCAGCCCACCAGAGCCTCGCCTGCGCCGCTCGCCTCCTCGAGCACCCGGTCCACGGCTTGGGTCCACTCGTCGAGCATGTGGTCGCGGACCTGGCGCGCCAGCTGCTCCTTCGAGCCGAAGTGGTTGTAGACCAGCGCGCGCGACACGCCGGCGCCGGCAGCCACGTCGTCGATCCGCGTGCGCGCCAGCCCGCTCTTGGCGAAGCACTGGGCGGCCGCCGCCAGGATGCGCAGGCGGCGCTGCTCGACACCGGGGGAGCGTTGGACGGAGGGTCGTGTCACGGCCACGGGCGGGGAAATTAGACGAATTCGGCTCGAATCGTCAATTTCGTATATCTCGGGCCCGCGTGTGCGGGGGCTATGCTGCGCCGCCGTGTGGCGGTCGCTGCTCCAGTTCACGCTGCTCGGGTTCGCCCTGTTCGCGGCCGATCGCCTCTGGTGGAGCGGTGGGCCGCCGCCGCCGGTGGTGATCCCGGCGGAGCGGGTCGCGGCCCTGCGCGGCGAATTGACGCGCACGCTCGGCCGCGCTCCCACGCCCGAGGAGATCGATCGCGCGCTCGGCCCGGAGGTGGACGACGAGCTGCTGTTCCGGGAGGCGTTGTCCCGGGGCTACGAGCGCGACGACCCCGTGGTTTACCGGCGGCTGGTCCAGAACCTGCGCTTCGCCGGAGCAGCCGAGGAGCAGGACGACGACGCGCTCTTCGAGCAGGCGCTCGCGATGGGCATGCACGAGACCGACGTCGTCGCGCGGCGCCGGATGATCCAGCGGCTGCGGCTCGATCTGGAGGCGGCCGCTCCCGTCGATCCGCCCGACGAGCGGGAGCTGCGCGCCGCCTACGAGAGCGAGCCCGAGCGCTACCGCGCCCCCGCCCGCACCCGGCTCACGCAGCTCTACTTCCGCGGCGAGCACGAGGAGCGGGCGCGCCGCGTGCTGGTGCGGCTGATGCGGGAGGGGACCGCTCCCGACGACGCGCGCGAGGCGGGCGAGCCCTTCCTCCACCCGGCGCAGCAGCCGCCCCAGAGTCACCGCGAGCTGGCCGACCGCTTCGGCGCCTCCTTCGCCGACGGCGTCGACGCCGCGCCCGTCGGCGCCTGGTCCGGACCGATCGCCTCGGCCTACGGCGTTCATCTCGTCTGGGTGCAGGAGCGCGAGCCCGAGCGCGCACTCCCCTTCGAGGAGGTGCGCGAGTCGCTGGTCCACGCGGTGCGCGCAGAGCGGCGCCGCGAGGCCCTGGAGCGCGCCCTCGCCGCGCTGCGGCGCGATGTCTCCGTCGAGGTCGCGTCGGCCCCGACGGGCTGAGACGGCGCGCGCGAGCCGATCGGCGCGTCCCGGCTACTCGAGCAGGTTGGCGCGCAGCCGCTCGCGCAGCGCTGCGTCGACGCCGAGGGCGTCGCGCAGGTAGGCGTCGGTGCCCCCGTAGCGCTCGTCGATCTCGGCGAAGGCGGCTCCGAGATAGCTCTCGCGCGCCTCGAAGAGGGGCCGCACATCGTCGGGGTCGGCGCGGAACAGCGACACGATCCGGATCATCCGAAGCAGACCCCGCGCCTTGTCCTCGGTGAAGGCGTTCGTGAGCAGGTAGTCGTGGAGCGCCGTCTCGCGCGGCACATCGAGGGCGAGCAGCACCAGCGCGGCGCCGTAGCCGGCGCGGTCCTTGCCCGCGGTGCAGTGGAACAGCGTCGGGAGATGGTCGGGGTCCGCGAGGTCGCGCAAGAAGGTTCCGTACGTTTCGCGGAACTCGTCGACGAACGCGCGGTTGCCCTCGACGAGCCAGGCGGCGGCCTCCTCCGCCGAGACGTCCCCGGCCAGGAGGCGATCCTGGAGGTCGCGCGGGTCGAGGCCCTCGCCGGCGATCGGCAGCAGCACGACGCGCGGCCCCGTCGGCAGCCGGTCGGGGTCGCGCTCGCGCTCGGCCTCGGAGCGGAAGTCCACCACCTGGCGCAGTCCGAGCCGCCCGAGATAGGCGACGTCGGCGTCGCTGAGGTCGGCGAGCGCGTCGGAGCGATAGAGCGCGCCCCAGCGCAGCGACCGTCCGTCGCTCGTGGCGTAGCCGCCCAGGTCGCGCAGGTTGGCGGCCCCCTCCACGGGCAACCGCCGGTGGGACTCGCGCTCCGCCGACGGCAGCTCGGCGGGGATCGGCCGTTCCTCCGGGGGCGGCGCTTCGCGGCAGCCGACGACGGCGATCGCGGCGCACGCCAGGGCGCGGAGCGGCCGGGACACGCTGCGGGGACCTCTCATGCACGCGCACGGTACCCGAATCCGAAACTCCCCGGGCCGCGTACCGACGAGAGGGGCGCGGCGTGTCCGGCGCGCTGGCGTCCCGTCGGCGCCGAGCCTAGCTTCGCGAGATCGGACGAGAGGAAGCCCATGCGCCCCCACTCCCGCGCCCTGCTCCTCCCCTTCTTCGTCGCCGCGGCGCTGTCGCTCGCCTGCGCCGGCGTTCGCGTCAGCACCGACTTCGATCCCGGGATCGACTTCGCCCGCTACCAGAGCTTCGCCTGGCTCGACCCCCCGCTGCGCGAGACGTCGCAGTCCGAGACGCCGACACCCGGGCTCGACCCGCTTCTGCACAACTCGCTGGTCGATCAGCGGGTCCGCAGCGCCGTCGAGCAGGCGCTGGTCCAGCGCGGCTACCGCAAGGTCGACGCGCCCGACGCAGCCGACTTCCAGCTCCGCTATTCGGTCTTCTCCCAGGACGTCACGCAGGACGACCCTGTCTACGTCTCCGGGGGCTACGGCTGGGGCCGCTATCCCTACTACGGAACCGGCGTCGTCTACGGCGGCACCACGACCTATCAGCAGGGGACGCTGATCCTCGACGTGATCGATCCGCGGACGGAGCGCATCGCCTGGCGCGGCTGGGCGCCTTCGCGGACGAAGGACGGCTACATCGACCCCCAGCGGCTGGTGACGACCGTCGACGCGATCGTCGCGAAGTTTCCGCCGACGAAGGGGCCCGTCTATCCCGAGGAGTGACCGCGAGGAGTGACCGCGGCGACGGCGCTCAGCTGCGCAGGATGTACTCCGACAGCGGCGTCGAGTGCATGTCGGCGACGTCGGCGAACTGGTCGGTGTCCTCCATCACGCGGCGCAGCACCTCCTTGCTGCCGTACAGGCGTCGGGGATCGGTGTAGTCCTCGACGGTGCGGAAGCGCTCCCCGACGATCGCGCGGATCGCGGGCGCGCCGGGGGTCAGGGTGCGCGCCACCGCGTTGCGCACGTACTCCCAGCGCAGGGGGTGCAGCTCGAAGGAGAAGGGCGTGTGCACCTCGTGCCAGGCGCGGAAGAACTCCTCGTCCGACAGGCGCTCGGGCTTCGGGAACCAGGTGAAGTGGGTGACGCCCGGGCTGCGCTGGCCGTCGGGCCAGTCGCGATCGGCGCAGCGCTGGGGAACCGACTCGGTGACCAGGTAGCCGTCCACGCGCGAGGCCTGCTCCCGCAGCGCCGCCTCGATCGGCGCGCGGTCGTCGATGCAGTCGAGCCACACGTCGACCGCGGCCGACAGGGTCCGGCCCTCGCCCATCCAGATCGGCGGCTTCGGGATCTCGCCCGCGAGATCGGCGGCGCTCACCTTGAGCCGTCGGACACCGGCGGCGAGCAGCCGCTCGGCGACCGGGCCGAGCAGGGCGTCGCGGAAGGCCTCGATCGGGAGGTCGTCGTTCCTCCAGGTCAGATAGACGATCTTCTCCACGGACCTCTCTCCTCGTGAACGGGTCGAGCGACGATACCGCGCTCTCTCTCGACTCTGCCCGGCCCGCGGCGCCCGCCTGCGGCACAATCCCGGGCCATGAGCGACCTCGAAGCTGCGATCGCCACCGTCCGGGGCTGGATCGACGACGCCCACCGGGTGGTGGTCCTCACCGGCGCCGGGATCTCCACCGACTCGGGGATCCCTGACTTCCGGGGACCCCAGGGCGTGTGGACGAAGAACCCGGAAGCCGAGAAGATGGCGACGCTCTCCCACTACCTCTCCGATCCCGAGGTGCGCAAGCGCGCCTGGCGCACCCGCCTCGAGATGGGCGACTGGAACCTGGAGCCGAACGCCGGCCACCTCGCCCTGGTGACGCTCGAGCGGCGCGGCAAGCTCGACACGCTGATCACCCAGAACGTCGACGGCCTGCACGCGAAAGCGGGCAACGCGCCGGATCGCATCGTCGAGATCCACGGCACGCTGCGCGAAGTGATGTGCATGCAGTGCGACGAGCGCGCGCCGATGGAGCGCGCGCTCGCCCGCGTGCGCGCGGGCGAGCAGGATCCGCCCTGCCGCAGCTGCGGCGGCATCCTCAAGTCGGCGACGATCTCCTTCGGCCAGGGCCTGGTGCCCGAGGACCTGATGCGCGCCGAGCGGGCCGCCCGCTCCTGCGACCTGCTGCTCGCGGTCGGCAGCACCCTGGCCGTCTATCCCGCGGCGGGCGCGGTTCCGATCGCGAAGAGCCAGAGCGCGAGGATCGCGATCCTGAACGGCGATCCGACCGAGATGGACGATCTCGCCGACGCCGTCCTGCGCGGCTCGATCAGCGAGATTCTGCCGCGCCTGGTGGGCGCGGCGTCCTAGCGGATCGCCGCGCAGCGAGCGCGGCGAGCACGCGCGCGTGCTCGTCCTGGGTGAGGGAGAAGCGGCGGAACACCAGCATCGCCGCGGCGAAGCCCAGGAGCGGCATGCCGCCCGCCAGGAACGAGATCGTGTGCACCGCGAGCGGGCTCTGCCGCGGCGCGCCGGCCGCGAAGCCCGAGAGGTCGAGGGCGACGCCGACGACGCCGATCATCAGGCCCGAGGCGCACTTGCGCACCAGGTTCCAGGCCGCGAAGTAGGCGCCTTCCTTCCGCTCGCCTGTATCGAGCTCGTCGCGATCGATGACGTCGGCCTTGAGCGCCTGACCGAGGGTCGGAGCGCAGCCCGACGCGCCGCCGGCGACCAGGGCCGACACCAGCATCCTCCCGACGGTGCCCTCGCCGATCCACAGCAGCATTCCGAAGCCCGCGCCGGAGAGGGCCATCGCGAACTGCCACAGCGAGCGCTTGTCGTAGCGCTCGCCCAGCCAGATCCACACCGGGATCGAGAACAGGGCCGGGATCGAGTAGGCGATCAGCATCTCGGAGATCAGGTCCGGCTCGCGCAGCACGTGGCGCACGACGAAGGGGACGAGCACGCCGATCCCACCGACGCCGAGCTGCTCGACGCCGAACACGAAGAGCAGGATGCGCGCGTCGCGGTTGCGCCACACGTCGCGCGCGGCGCGCAGCGAGCCGATCGGAGCGCGCCCGGCGTAGTCGCGGCGCTCGCGGGGCAGCGCGGCGACGGTCCACAGGATGCACAGGCAGGTGACGAGGGCGGCCCCCGCGGCCACGGCGCCCAGACGCGCGCGCGCCGTGGCGAGGTCTTCGAGCAGCGGCGCGCCGAGCCCGAAGGCCGCGAACAGTCCGAGGGTGCCCGAGAGCTGGCGCGCGCCGAACACGCGCACGCGGTCGCGGCGGTGCTGGGTGAGCTCGGCGCCGAGTGCCAGGTGTGGCACCTCGAAGAGCGTGCACGCGGTGTAGAAGCCGAACACGGCGACGGCGACCCAGAGCGCGAGCGCGTCGCCCGCGAGGGCGACCGGTGGCGCCCAGGCCGCCGCCGAGAACAAGAGCAGCGCCGGGCACGAGGCCAACAGCCAGCTCTTGCGGCGTCCCAGCCGCGAGCGGGTGCGGTCGCTCCAGTAGCCCGCCAGCGGATCGGAGACGCCGTCCCACACCCGCGCACCGAGGAACACGAGCCCGACCAGCGACGCCGTGACCCCCAGCACCTCGGTCGCGTAGCTGAGGTAGCCCACCAGCATCAGCGCGAACAGGAAGTTCGTGCCGGCGACGGGCAGGGAGTAGGCCGCCAGGGTGGACCAGGACAGCCGCGTCGCGGCGTTCTTCTCCTCGCCCGGAGTCGCGTTCACGGTGGGCTCCCCTCGCGCGTGCGGGCGGACCGCATGTTCCACCGGCGCGACCGTCGGAGGCAAGGTGCGCGGGGAGCACCGTGCGGTACGCTTCGCGGGTCTGCGGTGGATCGGAGAGCCGCTCCGCCGGCGCCCGTTGGCGCGGCGCAGCACGACGGAATCGCCGAGCGATCGGACACCCCAAGGACCCGACGACCGCGCCAGCCGGCCTCGACCGCTTCGACTCCCCTGCCCGCCGCGGCGCAACGCCGAAGGCGAACAGGGGAGGTCACGGCATGGAACGGAGAGACGTCAGGTCCTATCTGGAGCAGAACCCGCCCGCGAGCCGCGTGGACGTGGACGCCCTGCTCGAGCGCTGCGAGCGCGCGGTGCGCCGCCACGTGCGCGAGGACGCCTGGCTCGCCGCCAAGGCGTACGCGCTCGGTCGGGCACGGCGCTGGCATGGCGAGTGGAGCGCGCCGGCGAGCGAGCGCTTCGTGACGGCCGAGGTGTGCCACGAGATCGCCCGCGAGCTCGCGCACGGAGAGCCGGAGCTGGCGCCTGGCGCCGAGGAGCGCCTCGTCGGCGGGCCGATGAAGGACGCGCTGTCGGAGGAGGCGTGGCAGAAGCTCGGCGAGTGGGTCCGCGAGCTGGCAGCCAGCGAGGAGCACCGGGCCTGGCGGGAGATCGTCCGCTACACGGACCACTGTGCCGGACACATCATCCGCCAGCAGGGGTTCACGCGCGAGGCCCGTTGGGACGCCCAGCACCAGTACGCGGCCCTCGCCGCTCAGGTGGCCCAGATCCTCGCCCACGACTTCTCGCTGCATGCCCACCCGCGGTGAGAGGTCGCTCTCGCACCCGCCGAGGTCCGGCTCGCGGATCGCCGCCGCCTTGCTGATCGTCACCGCCCTCTCCGCTGGCGCGTCGCGGGCCGGAGAGGGCGGCGCGGCCGGGCTGCGGGGGTGGATCTCGCTGCGCTTTCCCGGGGTCGAGTGGGTCACGACCGAGCGACTCGCCGAATGGATGGAGGCCGCTCCCGAGGCGCGTCCCGTGCTGCTGGACGCCCGGACCCAGCGCGAGTTCGATGTCAGCCGGCTGCGCGGAGCCCGGGGGGTCGATCCCGACGGCGACGCCTCCGAGCTCGGCGATCTGCCCCGGGACGCCACCGTCGTGGTCTACTGCTCGGTGGGGTACCGAAGCGCGGCTCTGGCGCGGCGCCTCTCGGCGGCCGGGTTCGAGCACGTCTACAACCTGGAGGGTGGGATCTTCCAGTGGGCCAACGAGGGGCGCCCGGTGTACCGGGACGGCGAACGCGTGCAGAAGGTCCACCCCTACGACGGGCTGTGGGGACGGCTGCTCGACGCGACCCTGCGCTCGGAGAGCTGACCGCGAGCGCCTCCGCGGTCCGCGTTCGGACTTGCACTTCCGCTCGGCGACGAACCAGAATGAGTCCGTGTCGGGGAGCCTCGATCGCGCACTGCGCCTGCAGCTGATCCAGTTCGTGTGCTCGTTTGCCTGGGCGGATCTCGAGGTGCGCGACGAGGAGCGCGCCTTCGTGGCCAACCTGGTGGACCGGCTCGCGCTCGATCCCGACGAGCGGCGGCAGGTGCAGGGCTGGCTCGAGCGGCCCCCGCCTCCCGAAGCCGTCGATCCGATGGCGATCCCCGCCTCCCACCGCAAGCTGTTCCTGGAGGCGATCGAGGGCGTGATCGCCGCCGACGGCGAGATCGCGACCGAGGAGAGCGAGGCGCTCGCGCTGCTCCAGGACCTCTTCAGCTGACCGCGCGCCGCCCGCCACGACGCTTCGCCTCGGCGACCGCGCGGTCGGCGAGGCGGGTGGGCTCGGGCAGCCGGAAGCCGCCGCCGCAGGCCAGCACCAGGCGCTCCGCCGTCGGCAGGTCGATGCGGTGGCCGACGCTCACGAACACGGGCCGGGTTTCGTCCCGGGTGCGCAGCGCCGTGCCGACGCGCTCCCCGCGATGGCGCAGGGGCGAGCGCCCGCTACGGCGCGCGCCGGGCTCGGCGTACTCCCCGACGAGCACGCTCTTGGCGACGCCGACGCAGGGGAGGTCGCACAGCACGCCCAGATGGCAGGCGATGCCGAAGCGGCGGGGATGGGCGAGCCCCTGGCCGTCGACCAGCATCGCGTCGACCGGGCCGCGCAGGGTCCGCAGCGCTGCGAGCACGGTCGGCAGCTCCCGGAAGGAGAGCAGGCCCGGCACGTAGGGGAAGCGCAGCGGCCGCCGCGCGAGCGCCGTCTCCAGGACGCGGGCCTCCTCGAGGTCCCAGAGCACCGCCGCGGCGATGCACTGGGAGCCCACGGCCGCTGGGCGTCGGCCCCGCTGGGCCGCGAAGGCGCAGTCCACCCCGACGACGCGGCGCGGGAGGGGTCCGAGCGCCTGCACCCGCACGCGCTCGGCCAGCGCGCGCTGGATCGCCACGGCCCGGGCGGGCGTCGGGTTCCAGGCGTGGGGGGCGCGCGGGATCTTCAAGACAGGGACACTACAATGGCGCCATGGATCCCACGAAGGTCGTCGCCGCTTTCATCGCCGCCGTGCCGCGCCGCGACGTGGAGGAGCTGCTCGGCTTCTTCACCGAGGACGCGGTCTACCACAACATCCCGATCGCACCGGTGTCGGGGCACGCGGCGATCGGCGCCACCCTGCGCGGGTTCCTCGAGCCGGCCAGCCACGCCGAGTTCGAGGTGCTCGCGATCGCGCAGGTCGGGGACAAGGTGCTCACCGAGCGGATCGACCGCTTCACCATCAACGGGAAGTCGATCGAGCTGCCCGTGATGGGCACCTTCGAGATCGACGCGCGCGGCAAGATCCGAGCCTGGCGCGACTACTTCGACCTCGCCCAGTTCACGAAGCAGATGGGATGAGTGTCCGTCTGGTGAATGCCGCGGGCCGCGCGGGCCTGTGCGTGGACGGCCGCATCGTCGATCTCGAGCGCCGCTCCGAAGGGCGCTTCGCCCCGGACCCGATGGCGGCGCTCGCTCGCTGGGACGAGCTCTGCGACTGGGCGCCCGGCGTCGCCGCGAGCGGCGAGGACGCGCTGCTGGACGAGGCGCAGCTCGGTCCCTGCGTGCCGCGGCCGGCGAAGGTGTTCGGCGTCGGCCTGAATTACCGCGCCCATGCGGCCGAGGCGGGGCTCGAGGCCCCGAAGCAGCCCCTGATCTTCACCAAGTTTCCCAGCTGCCTGACCGGCCCGCGCGCGGACGTGCCGCTCACCTCCGAACGGGTGGACTACGAGGTGGAGCTGGTCGCGGTGATCGGGCGCCGCGGGCGGCGGATCGAGGAGTCGCGCGCGCTCGACCACGTTGCGGGCTACTGCGTCGGCCAGGACATCTCCGATCGCGCCCTCCAGTTCTCCGACAAGCCGCCCCAGTTCTCCCTGGGCAAGTCGGCCGACGGCTACGGACCGATCGGTCCGGCGGTCGTCTCCCTGGACGCCTTCGAGGACCCCGACGACCTCGCCCTGTGGTGCGAGGTCTCCGGCGAACGCCTCCAGGACGACCGCACCCGCGACATGATCTTCCCGGTCGCCGAGCTCGTGGCCTTCCTCTCGCGCTACTGCACGCTGGAGCCGGGCGACCTGATCTTCACCGGCACACCCTCGGGCGTGGGAAGCGTGCGGGACCCGCGCCGCTATCTCGTGCCCGGCGACGAGATCGCGAGCGGGGTCGAGGGGATCGGCGTCCTCCACAACCGGTGCGTCGCGGGGGACTGATCCGATGGCGATCGTCCTGGTCCGTCACGGCGAGACGGCGGGCAACGCGCGGCGCTTCCTGCAGCACCCGGACACGCCGCTCTCCGAGCGCGGCCTCGACCAGGCGCGGCGCCTGGCCGCGCGGCTGGCGCGCGGGCGCGTCGCCGCGATCGTGGCCAGCGACTACGCGCGCGCGCTCACGACCGCCGAGCACGTCCGCGACGCCAGCGGCGCGCCGCTGGCGATCGACGTCGGCCTGCGCGAGCGCAACTTCGGCGACCTGCGCGGCCGGCCCTACGCCGACCTCGACTTCGACCCCTTCGCCCAGGGTTACGTCCCGCCGCGGGGCGAGAGCTGGGAGGAGCTGCACCGGCGCGTGGACGAGGTGTGGGAGCGGCTGCACGACCGGGCGGCGGAGCTGGAGGGCGATCTCGTCCTGGTCAGCCACGGGCTCGTGCTGCACTCCCTGGTGTCGCGGCGGCTGGGGGTCGGCCCCGATCTCGTCGTTCCGGGGTCCTTCGGCAACACCGCCGTGACGATCGTCGAGCCCGCGCCGCCCTGGACGGTGACGGTCCTGGGATGCGTCGCGCACCTGGGCGACGCGGAGCTCCGCGAAGCCGGCGCGCGCGCCTGACGCGCCAGCCGCTCTACTCGCCGGTGAAGCGGATCTCGTCGGCGCCGCGCAGGTGGGCCGGAGTGATGACGTAGTCGCCGCCGAGCGACATCCTCGCCACCTTCATCGCCACGTCCCGGTTGCCCCACGTCCACAGGAAGGAGCTGCCCGCCAGCACCATGCCGCTCAGCGCGTAGACCATCTTGATCGGCCCGTAGGCCATGCTGATCAGGGCGCAGGCCGCGCCGATGCTGCCCTCCCGCACGAGGCTCGGATCCTCTCCCGCGGAAGCGGGGCTCCCCGCGAGCCAGAGCGCGATCGCAAGGAACGCAGCGCCGCGCCGCAAGGGCGAGGAACGCTGTTGCATGACATCCCTCTCGCGGGGGGCGGGTCGGCGGCATGGTAGGTCGGCCCCCGGGCGGGCGCACGGGGGAGCGGCGGGGCCGGCCAGGAGGCCGACTCGAGCGAGGCGGTCGACGCGCCGCGAGCCGAAGGCGCGCGAAGGCGGGCTCCTGCCGGGCTAGTCCGGGTACTCGATCCGGACCTTCCCCCCCACGCAGCGCGACTGGCAGGTGAGCACCCAGCCCTCTTCGAGCAGCTCCGGAGTGAGGCAGTCGTTGGCCGCCATCACCACCTCGCCGCTCGTCCGCCGGGCCATGCAGCAGGAGCAGTAGCCCTCTTCGCAGGAGAAGGGCGGATCGAGGCCGGCGCGCCGGGCGGCCTCCAGCACGCGCTCGCCGGCGCGGTAGGGCACCTCGCACTCCCGGCCGTCCAGGACGATCGTGATCGAGTTGGGCGCGGTCTCCTCGCCCGTCACCGGCGCCGGGGCCTCGCCCTCGTGATGGGGAGACAGGAAACGCTCGATGTGGATGAGCTCGCGCGGCACTCCGAGCTCGCGCAAAGCGTGCTCGACCGTGTCCATGAACGCGGCGGGTCCGCACAGGTAGCAGTCGCGATTGCGGTCGCCGGCCATCCAGCGCACGACGTCCTCGCGCGCCACGAAGCCGTCCACGTCGTCCAGCGAGTGGACGATCGACAGCCGGTCCGGGTGACGCGCGCGCAGCGCGTCGAGCTCGTCGTGGAAGATGATCGAGCTCCGGTCGCGGTTCGCGTAGACGAGCAGCACCTTGCGGCGGGTCGACACGAGCGCGGTCTTCAGGATCGAGATGCAGGGGGTGATGCCGCTGCCGCCGCTCCACAGCACCAGGTCGCGCTCCGGATCCGGGTCGAGGACGAAGTGTCCCGCGGGCGGAACCACCATCAGCGTCGAGCCGGCGCGGACGCGGTCGTTCATCCAGTTCGAGACGACGCCGTCCTCCACCCGCTTGACCGTGACCTTGTGCTCGGCGTCGACCTCGGGCGAGCTCGAGAGCGAGTAGCTGCGCACCAGCACCCGCCCGTCGAGCGGCACCTTGAAGCTCAGGAACTGCCCCGCCCGGTACGTGAACTCCTCGGCCAGCGGGGGCGGCACCTCGAACACGATCGAGGAGGCGTCCGGGGTCTCCTCGACGACGCGGGCGACGCGCAGGCGGTGGCAGTATCGGGTGTCCTCGCGCCACTGCTCGTCGGACACGCCCTGGGCGATTCGTTCGGACTCGATGTCGATCATGGGTTCATGGGCAGTCGGCCGCGCGAGCGGCCCAGGCTAGCCCAGCCCGACCTCGGGCGCGGATCGGCCCGGTCCCTCTTCGGCCGTCGACGGGGTGGCCGCGCGCCGCGCCCGCAAGGCGGCGAAGCGCAGGATCGCGGCGCCCCAGACCAGGGCCGCGAAGGGCAGGTAGCTCGGCGAGGTCGCGGCCCCGAGCGTCCAGTCGAAGGCGAACACGAACCACAGCGTGTGCAGCCCGGTCCGGTGCAGGATCCGCCAACGACGCGGTCCGAGCCAGCGCGCGGTCCGATCGAAGGAGGTGAGCGCCATGCCCGCGAGCAGCGCGTAGGCGAAGCCGCCGACCACCAGCGTGGCGGGGTCCACCTCGAAGGCGTCGCCCAGCAGCAGGGCGAGCATTCCGATCGCGAGCGCATGCAGACCGTGTGCCCAGGCGAAGCTCAAGCCGAGATGGCGCCGGTTCCGCACCAGCCAGCGCGAGGCGGGGGCCGGCCACAGGCGTCGCAGCGGCGCCGCGACGTAGACGGGCACGAACACCAGGAAGCTGGCGCGGGCCGTGAGGCGCACCAGGGCGCGCAGCCCCGCCTCGTCGGTGCCGAAGCCCGCGAAGGCGCCGGCGAACAAGGCGGTCAGCAGCACCGCCATCAGCCCGAACAGGCGCCAACCTTCGAAGACCAAGGCCGACCCCTACCGCTCCCTCAGATCGAGCACGGCGCCGTTGGGGAAGGTGTCGCCAGTCACCAGGTTCCACAGGTCGCGTGCGGTCGCTTCGGGATCGCGCAGGGCGCCGGCGCGGTGGAGCTCGCGGAAGCGCTCCACGGCGGGAAACGCCTCCTCGGTCATGCTGCGAATCTGCTCCTGCATGGCGGTCTCGATCACGCCCGGTGCCACGGAGAGCACCCGGCAGCGCCCGCCCCGTCGCTTCTGCTCCGCGCCCACGTTCCGGACCCACTGGTCGACGGCGGCCTTCCCCGCCCCGTAGGCCGACCATCCCTCGTAGACCGAGCTGGCCGCGCCCGAGCCGATGAAGAGCAGCGTGCAGGGGGCGTCGGTTCCCGAGGCGGCGCGCAGGAAGGCGTCGCCTAGCACCTGCGGCGCGGCGGCGTTCAGGAGCACCTGTCGCGCGTAGCTCTCGGCGTCCACCTCGCCGGCGAAGCCGATCGGGTCGAGCGTGCCCGCGCTGTGCACGAAGACGACGCGCTCGCCCGCGAAGCCCTTCATCTCCCGCTCGAACAGCGCCGCGACCTCGCGCCACGAGCCCGGATCGGCGAGGTCGGCGGGAAAGTGTTCCACGCCCGGGGCGCCACGCCGGCTGATGTCGAGGACACGCGCTCCGGCGTAGGGAACGGCGCGCGCCATCGCGAGTCCGATTCCGCTCGACGCGCCGGTGATGAAGACGAGGTGGTCGCTCACCGCCGGCAGTATAGGGGTGGCCCCTCCGCGGGGCGTCGCGCTCGAGACCGGCCGCGCGCCCGTGCCGGGCGGATTGCCCCACGCCTGCGAGCGCGGCGACTACTCCGACGGCGGCGTTCCGCCGATCAGACCGGAGGGTCTTTCGGGCCGGGGAGGGTGCCGCCACGGGCATCGCAGGCGTTCCATGCACGAGCTGCGCGTTCTGTGGATCGAGGACGGCCCCCTCGACGCGGGGCTCGGGAACGAGCTCCTGCGCGTCGCGGGCGTGGACGCGGTCGAGCGCTGCTCGTCGCTGCCCGCCGCCCTCGCGCGCGTCGAGTCGGGGGGCGTGCCGACTCCCACGGTGCTGCTCCTGGATGCCCGTCTCGCCGAGGGCGAGGCGCTCGAAGTCTTCGACCGCCTGGTCGCCGCGCAGCCGCCGCCCGTGGTGGTACTGGGACCCGAGGAAGACCCGGACCGCGCCCGGGTCCTGATCGAGCGCGGCGCCCAGGACTTCCTGGTGCGAGGGGAGACCTCGGGTGCGGCGCTGGCGCGATCGCTGCGGCAGGCGGCGCTGCGCGCCCAGGGGCTCGCGGCCCTGCGCGCGTCGCGCGACCGCGCGCTCCAGGTCGCCGACGCGCGAAGCGCCTTCGCGGCGGCCATCAGCCACGAGATCCGCACCCCGCTCAACGCGATCCTCGGCATGTCGGACCTGCTCGCCCAGACCCAGCTCGACCTCGACCAGCGCGAGTACGTGGAGATCTTCCGCCGCTGCGGCCGCTCGCTCCTGGGCCTGCTCGACAACGCGCTCGAGCTGTCGCGCCTCGAGAGCGGCCGCATCGATCTGGTCCGCGAGCCCTTCGAGCTCGACGCGCTGCTGCACGAGTGTCTGGAGTCCTTCGCCTTCACGGCTCATCGCAAGGGGCTCGCCTTGGTCGGCGAGGTCGCGGACGAGGCGGTCGGCACGGTGGTGGGCGACGAGGGACGCTTGCGCCAGGTGTTGTTCAACCTGGTCGGCAACGCGGTGAAGTTCACCGAGTCGGGTCGCGTCGTTCTGCGCGCCCAGCCCGCAGACGCGCCCGGCGAGATCGCGCTCGAGGTGGAGGACACGGGCATCGGGATCCCGGTCGAGCGCCACCGCGCGATCTTCGAGCGCTTCGTCCAGGCGGAGTCGGGCACCACCCGTCGCTACGGCGGCAGCGGTCTGGGACTCGCGCTGTGTCGGGAGCTCGCCCGGGCGATGGGAGGGCGCATCGACGTCGAGAGCGCCCCGGGCGCGGGCAGTCGCTTCCGGGTGGTGCTGCCGATCGCCGTCCAGCCCCGCGCCGCGGCGGGAGGCGATCTCGCGGGTCTGCGCGTCCGCGTGCTGCTCGCCGACGCGGTGGAGCGCGGGGTGCTGGCGGCACGGCTGCGGCGTCGCGGCGCCGAGGTCGAGGAGATCGCCGACGTCGAGGGAGCGGAGCGACGCCTCGGGGCGCCGCGCGCGGGCGACGCGCTGGTGCTGGACGCCCGACTGCGCGGGGGCGGCGGACTCGAGCATCTGGAGCGGATCCGGCGCGCGGAAGGTGCGCCTCCCCAGCGCTGCGTCGTGCTGCTGCCGATGGACCACCGGATCGGCGACCTCGCGCGCTGCGCGGCCGCGGGGGCCACAGCCCTGACGAAGCCGGTGCGCTGGGAGGACCTCGAGGCGGCGCTGCGCGGCACTCACGTCGCGGCTCACCCGGTCGCCTGGGATTCCGCCGTGCCCCGCTTCGCCGGTCGCCGGATCCTGGTCGCCGAGGACGTCGAGGAGAACCGCCTGCTCGTGCAGCGATACCTCGAGCCCACCGGCGCCGACGTGGAGGTGGCGCTGGACGGGCGCGAGGCGGTGGAGCGGTGCGACGCCCGCCACTACGACCTCGTGCTGATGGACATCCACATGCCGCTCCTCGACGGCTGCGAGGCGACGCGGCGGATCCGGTCGCGCGAGCGCGAGACGGGCCGCTCGCGCACGCCGATCGTCGCGCTGACGGCCGATGCGCTTCCCGAGCAGCGCGCCGCGTGCCTGACGGCCGGGTGCGACGGCCACCTGGGCAAGCCCTTCACGCGCGAGGATCTCTACCGGCTGTTCCGACAGCTCCTCGGCGCACCCGCCGCGGAGAGCGCAGCAGAACCGGTCCCCGCTCCGCGCCCGACGCCGGCCGCCGACGAGCGGCCCGAGATTCCGCCGGAGCTCGCCGATCTCGCCGAGGAGTATCTGACCAACCGGCGCCGCGATGCCGAGACGCTGCACGAGGCCGCACGGCGGCGCGCCTGGGAGCAGGCCCGCCGTCTCGGCCACAACATGAAGGGCTCCGGCGCGGGCTACGGATTCCGCCGCGTCAGCGAGCTGGGTGCCGAGATCGAGTGGGCGGCGGCACGCGGCGACGCGGCCGCGCTCCAGCGCGTGGCGGCGGCGCTCTCCGCCTACGCCGAGAAGGCACTCGCCGAGCTCGGCTGACCGGCCGACGCGGCGAGCCCGGCAGGGGCCCGCCTTCGCTCGCCTGTGGCTCGCTGGATGTCGGCCGACCCTCGAGTCGGCCTCCTAGCCGAGCAGCTGCGAGACGAAGGCCGCGCAGCGCGCGACGTCGAAGGGCTTCTGCAGGAAGGGGCAGCTCTCGCCCCTCGGCGGGCGCAGTGGCAGGGAGGAGGCCATCGCCACCCGCGCCGCGGGCTGGAGCCGGCGACTCTCGGCGAGCACCGTCCAGCCGTCGTCCGATCCCTCGAGCATGAAGTCGGCGAGCACCGCGTCGAAGCGGTAGCACTCGAGCGCGGAGCAGGCGGCGGGCGCGCTCTGCGCCCAGTGAATCGCCACATCCGGGTTGGCGGCGCGCACCGCGCGCTCGATCAGCCGCCACATCTCCGGGTCGTCCTCGACGATCAGGATGCGCGGCCGCCCGACGCGGAGCAGCTCGCGCGGAGTCGTCCACGGGCCGCTCTTCGCCTCCACGATCCCACCTCACACGCCGTCCACGAACACGATCGGCTGGCGTCGTCCACGGCGCATCGCGAGGCGGTGGAGAATCCTGGATCCGCAGCAATCGGGATCTACGCCCGACTCCGGCTCGGCTCCACGAAGCGGTAGCCGGCGCCGCGCACGGTCTCGATCAGGTCGCGCCGGCGTCCCAGCTTGCGACGCAGGTTGCACAGATGGGTGTCGATCGTGCGTTCGGTGATCACGCACTCGCCCACCAGCGCCTTGGCGAGCTGCGCGCGCGAGAACACGCGGCCCGGGGCGTCGGCGAGCGCGGCGAGCAGCCGCAGCTCGTGGGCGGTGAGGTCGAGATCGCGCTCCGCGCCGCTCTCGAGGAGATAGGCCTTGAAGCGGTCGCGGTCGATCCGCAGCGGCCCGTGGACGCGCAGCGCTCCGTACCGCTCGACGCTTCGGCTGCGCCGCAGCCGAGCCGCCACGCGCGCGCGCAGCTCCGCGAGGTCGAAGGGCTTGTCGACGAAATCGTCGGCGCCCAGGCCGAAGGCGGTCACCTTCGTGTCGACCGAGTTCCGGCCGCTCAGGAACATGACCGGGATCGCCCGGGTCGCCTCGTCGCTCTGGAGCTCGGAGCACAGGGCGAGGCCGTCGCCGTCGGGCAGTCCGACGTCGAGGAGCACCAGGTCGGGCCGCCACTGGGAGAGCACCGCGCGCGCCGCCGCGAGACCATCGCAGTGGCGCAGCGTGAACTGGCTCCCGAGCGCGCGATCGATCAACCGTCGCGTGTCGGAGCAATCCTCCACGACCAGGACGCCGCTCATGGCTCCCGTATCGGCTCGGAGAGGCCCGCGCCGTAGGAGGGCCGGGCGGCCCGGTCGGGCTCAGCCCGCGGCGGCGGCCGCCGCGGAGTAGAAGGCAACTCCCCCGTGGGGGTTCGCGCGGTCCCAGGCGGAGGTGGCGTTCTCGAGCAGGGTCTCCGGGTCGCCGCCCTCGTCGGGGTGCAGCGAGATGCCGATCCGCGTGCGCAGCCCGCCGACCTCGAAGCCGTCCTGCACCTCGGTCTCGAGGCTCTCCAGCACGTCGCGGAAGCCGTGCGCCACCTGCTCCCACTGCTGCGCGTCGCCGCGGCCCTCGAGCACCACTGCGAAGCGGCGGGGGTCGAGGCGCGCGAGCAGGTCGCCGCGCCGCACGCACAGCGCGAGCCGCGACGCGGCGTGGGAGACGATGCGCTCGGTGCCGTCGGCGCCGAAGCTCTTCGCCAGGAAGTCCAGATCCGCGTAGCCCGCGACCATCACGGCCAGGGGCTCGCGCCGCCGGCGCACGCGCGCGAGGGCGCGTCCCAGGTGGTCGAGCAGCTGGAGCTCGTCGGCGGGCGCCGGGGCCGGCTGCGCCTCGGGCGCGGTGGCGATCCCGAGCGACGCGCAGCGGCGGTGGCGCTCGATCGCGCGCATCACCGAGCCGGGCAGTGCGAGCGCCTGGGTGCGCTGCTTGACCAGATAGTCCTGGGCGCCGCGCCGGATCGCCTCCAGCGCCAGACCGTCGTCGTCGGTTCCGGTGAGCACGATCACCGGGAGGCCGTGCGCGAGAGTACAGGCGTTGGCGAGCGTCGAGCGAGCCACCGCGTCGGGCAGCTGCAGGTCGATCACCAGCGCGTCGTAGCGCTCGCGTTCGAGGCGGCGCAGCGCGCCGTCGAGCCGCCCCTCGCGGTGCACCGAGAAGGGTGGCCGTCCGCGGCGTAGGGCCCGCTCCACCATTCGCCCGTACTCGGGATCGTCCTCCACCAACAGCACGCGGAGCGGGTCCTGGGGGGAGATCTCCACCGCGCTCCGGGTCGGTCGGACCCACCTCGAGCTGGCGAACTCCTGCACGCGGCTTCCTCCTGCTGGGACGGCCTCCCTCCTGTTCGGCCCGGCCGGTTGGCCGGCGTTGAACGACGCGTGGAGAAACCTGGACCCGGGCGGCGCCCTTGCGGCAGAATCGACCCTTCGCGCGCCGAACCCGAAGAGGAGCAGCCATGGCCTTTGCCTACATCGTGGGCGCCGTCCGCACCGCGGGGGGTCGCAGGAACGGAAAGCTGAAGGACTGGCACCCCGTCGATCTCGGGGCCCTGGTGCTCGACGAGCTGGTCGCGCGCACCCGCGCCGATCCCGCGCGGATCGAGGACGTGATCTTCGGCTGCGTCGACCAGGTCGGCGCCCAGGCGGCCAACATCGCGCGCAACGCCATCCTCGCCTCGAGCCTGCCCGAGAGCGTTCCGGGAACGACCGTGGACCGGCAGTGCGGGTCCTCCCAGCAGGCGATCCACTTCGCCGCCCAGGCGGTGATGAGTGGCGTCCACGACGTGGTGGTCGCGGGCGGCGTCGAGGTGATGAGCCTGGTGCCGATCGGCGGCAACGCGATCGCCGGTCACAAGGCGGGGATGGGCAGTCCCTACGGCCTGGGGATGAAGAAGCGCTACCCGGGTGTGAAGTTCAATCAGTTCGCCGGCGCCGAGATGATCGCCGAGAAGTGGGGCTTCGCGCGCGAGGACCTGGACCGCTTCGGCCTCGCCAGCCACCAGAAGGCCGCGCGCGCCACGCGCGAGGGGCGCTTCGAGCGCGAGATCGTGCCCGTCGAGGTGACGCTCGAGGACGGGAGCAGCGAGAAGTTCGCCGCCGACGAGGGGATCCGTCCCGACGCGACCCTCGAGGCGATGGCGGCGCTGAAGCCGCTCTCGGACAAGGCGCTGCTCACGGCCGGCACGTCGAGCCAGATCACCGACGGCGCGGCCGCAGTGCTGATCGCGAACGACGCGGGGCTCGCGGCCCTGGGCGCCGCGCCGCGCGCGAGAATCGCCGCGATGGCCCTCGCCGGCGACGACCCGGTGATGATGCTCTCCGCGCCGATTCCGGCCACCGCGAAGCTGCTCGCCCGGGCGGGACTCCCGATCGACCGGGTCGACCTCTACGAGGTGAACGAGGCCTTCGCGTCGGTGCCGATGGCCTGGCTGCACGACACGGGCGCGGACCCGGAGAAGCTCAACACGAACGGCGGCGCGATCGCGCTCGGGCACCCGCTCGGCTGCACCGGCGCGAAGCTGATGACGACGCTGTTGCACGAGCTCGAGCGCACCGGCGGGCGCTACGGACTCCAGACGATGTGTGAGGGCGGCGGTCTCGCGAACGCGACGCTGATCGAGCGGCTCTGAGTCGGCGCGTTCCGCCTGTGGGCGCCCGCCGCACGCCGCGCCCGGGACCTTCGAGGGAGGGGAGCGGGTGAAGTTCGGCATCTTCTACGAGCATCAGCTTCCGCGGCCCTGGTCCGACGGCGCGGAGGAGCGCCTGTTCGAAGAGGCGCTCGACCAGGTGGAGCTCGCCGACCGCCTGGGCATCGACTACGCGTGGGAGGTGGAGCACCACTTCCTGGAGGAGTACTCCCACTCCTCGGCGCCCGAGGTGTTCCTGGCGGCGTGCAGCCAGCGCACCCGACGGATCCGCCTGGGTCACGGCATCGTGCTGCTGCCGCCGCGCTACAACCCGCCGGCCCGCGTGGCCGAGCGGATCGCCACGCTCGATCTCGTGAGCCACGGTCGCGTCGACTTCGGCACCGGCGAGTCGTCGTCGCGCGCCGAGCTCGAGGGCTTCGGCGTGCCGGTGGAGGCGAAGCGCGAGATGTGGCTCGAGGTGCTCGAGCAGACCGCCAACATGATGGCGATGGAGCCCTATCCCGGCTTCGAGGGGAAGTACTTCTCGATGCCCTGTCGCAACGTCGTGCCCAAGCCGGTGCAGAAGCCGCACCCACCGCTGTGGGTCGCCTGCTCGACGCGCGAGACGATCCACCTCGCCGCGCGACTGGGGATCGGCGCGCTCACCTTCGCCTTCGTGGACCCGGCCGAGGCGCGCAAGTGGGTGTCCGAGTACCACGCCATCCTCGAGAACGAGTGCGTGCCGATCGGACACGCGGTGAACCCGAACATCGCGATGGTGACCGGCTTCTCCTGTCACGAGGACGAGTCCGAGGCGCGGCGCCGGGGCGAGGACGGCTTCCGCTTCTTCGGCTACGGCCTCGGCCACCACTACCTGTTCGGCAGCCACAAGCCGGGACGCACGGACGTGTGGGCGAACTTCGAGGCGGCGCGCGCGCAGCTTCCGGCGGCGGGTCCGGCGCGCGGTATCGGAACTCCCGACCAGCTGCGCGAGCACCTGGCCTCCTTCGAGGAGGCGGGCGTCGACCAGGTGATCTTCATCCAGCAGGGGGGCCGCAATCGCCACGAGCACATCTGCGAGTCCCTCGAGCTGTTCGCCGAGAGGGTGATGCCCGCCTTCCGCGAGCGCGAGGAGCGCGGGCGCGCCGGGCGCGAGGAGCGTCTCGCGCCGGTCGTCGAGCGCGCGATGGCCCGCAAGCGCATGCCCGAGCCGATCCCCGACGACGCGATCCCGGAGATCCATGCGCTCGGGCGCCAGATCGTCGAGTCGGGGGGCGAGGTGCCGGCGGTGGCGGAAACCGGCGCTGGTCTCGCCGTCCCGCTGCGCGACCCGGTGAAGCGAACGCACTAATCTCGCCCCCGATGTCCGGGGGAACGAGGGAAGGGCGGGGGTGCGCCGCGCGGTGGACGCGGCGACTCGCCGCGGCGCTGTGCCTCGCCGCGTGTGCGTCCCCGACGGCGAAGCCGCCGCCCGGCTCCGGCGCGCTCGAGCGCGAGGGGCCGATCGCGATCGCGGTGGCGGGGCTTCCCAACATCGGGGCGGGGGAGATGGCCGCCCTGCTCGCGCGGGCGGGGGTGCGCGCGGCGAACGCGCCGTGTCGACTGCTGGTCTGGCCGTCCCCGCACGGGGGCGACGGCGCGTCGCGCTGGCGGCCCGTCGACGAGTGGGTGGGCGAGCTCCAGGCGGCGGGCTTCCGCGACCTCGAGCTGTGCATCGAGCTGGCGGAGACCTCCCCGAGCCGCGCCCTGCTGGCTCCGAGCACGCCGGTCCCCGACTCCGCGCGCCACGCCGAGCTGGCGGCGTGGCTGGCGGAGGTCGTCGAGCGCTACGACGGCGACGGACTGGACGACATGGAGGGGCTGCGGGCGCCGATCCGCCGCTTCCGGCTGGGGTCCGATCTCGGGCCGGGCGGCGTGGAGCCCTTCGACGCCTTCCCCGCCCTGTACGTGCGCGTCCAAGCGGCGATGCGCGCGGCTTCGCCGGAGTCGCGGCTCGTGCTGCCGCCGCTGCGCGCGCGGGGCCGACCGCCCGGGGCCCTGGCCTGGCGCATCGAGCGGCTCGTCGCCGAAGCGATGCCCCTCGACGGCTGGAGCGTCGAGGCCTCTGGCTCCGCCGACGATCTCGACGCCTGGCTCGGCTGGCTGTCCCTGCGCACGTCCGGCGTCGAGCTGGAGGTGGTGGGCGGCACGACGCGGCCGCTCGCCGAGGGCGGCGCGCCCACGCGCTGCGACCCCGACGCCGCCGACCGCGCGGAGCTCGACCCGGATACGCCCGAGGCGGCGCGCTGCGCCTTGGCGACGGTGTTCGTCGACCTGCTCGCCCGCTCGCCGGGGGCGGTCGCCTGGGCTCGCGCCGAGGTCGCCCGCGATCTGGTGCAGAAGGCCGTCGTCGCGGCGGGCCACCGGGTCCGGCGGGCCGAGCTGGCGACCGCCACCGACTCCTCCTGGTGGACCGACCCCTCCCTCGAGGCGGGAGCCGGGCTCGCGGCGTGGTCGGGGCTGCTCGAGGACGAGCGCGGCGGCGCCTACCCCGCCTACTACGCCCTCGGCCAGCTCACCCGCTGGCTGCGCGACCGCACCTCGGTGCAGCGCGTGGAGGTGGGCACACCGGAGGCGCACCTCTACGCCCTGACCGGGCCCGGCGGCACCGCGTGGCTGGCCTGGTTCGAGCCGGCCGCCTTCACCGCGCCGGGATCGCCGCTGCCCACGCTCTCGATCGCGATCGATGCGGGCGCCGACCGCGTGCTGCTCGAGCAGGTGATCACCGAGTCCCAGGTGAGCGAGGCGCTGGTCGACGACCGCGAGGTGGGCGACGGCCGGCTCCACCTCGACCTCACGCCGACGCCGGTCTTCGTGTCGCCGGAGCCCGACGCGTAGCCGCGCGTCGGGGGAACCTCACTCGCCTTCGGATCGCTTGCGCGCTGCGCGACGCCTGCGCCGCGACAGGAGCATCCGGTGGTCGACGTCGATCAAGAACGGACCCGAGAGGGCGGCGCGTCCCAGCAGCATGCGGTGGATCATCTTCTCGCGGTCCACCAGGCCGATCTCGATCGTCTTCTCCACCGGACCCAGCCGCAGCGTGGTCTGGACGAACAGGCGCTGACTGAGCTCGCCGTTGCTGGAGCGGACGCGCGAGCGGCGCACCACCTGGGCCCGCACGTGCACGCGGCGGTCGCGCTTCTGGCGGTGCAGCACCACGTCGAAGCGCACGCCGTCACGGGGCAGCTCGCGGATGTTCTCGACGTGGAGGGCGCTGCTGCGCGCGCCCGTGTCCACCTTCGCGCGCAGGCGGCGTACGCCCCAATCCGGCAGGTCGACGTACTCGGTCCATCCGATCACGACCGGCGCCCGGTGGGCCTTCATGGCGGGCGGACCTCGGAGGCGCGGGGCACGGGGCCATTGTAGGGGGTGCCGGCGCGCTCCGGCACCACCGGGGCGCGTCCGGTCGGACGCCGCTATCCTACTTGGTCGATTGACTAAGTTGCTCTTCCACCCGGAGTTCTCGCCATGCACATCGACTACGACCCGGAGCAGAAGGCCCTGCGTGCCGAGCTGCGCGACTACTTCGCGAAGCTGATCACGCCCGAGCTTCGCCCGAAGCTGCGCGGCCTCGAGACCGGCGCTCTGCACAAGCAGGTGATCCGGCAGATGGGGCAGGACGGCTGGCTCGGCGTCGGCTGGCCGGTCGAGTACGGGGGCCAGGGCCGCACGGCGGTGGAGCAGATGATCTGGTTCGAGGAGGCGCGGCGGGCGGGGGCGCCGATCCCCTTCGTGACGCTCAACACGGTGGGGCCGTGCCTGATGGCGGTCGGCACGGACGCGCAGAAGCAGAAGTACCTGCGCGGGATCCTGGCCGGCGAGGTCCACTTCGCGATCGGCTACTCGGAGCCGAACGCGGGCACCGACCTGGCGTCGCTCCAAACCACGGCTCTGCGCGACGGCGATCACTACGTCGTGAACGGCACGAAGATGTTCACCAGCGGCGCCGACGCCGCCGACTACGTCTGGCTGGCCGCCCGCACCGACCTCGAGGCGCCCAAGCACAAGGGCATCACGATGCTGATCGTGGACACGAAATCCCCGGGCTTCTCCTGCGCGCCGATCCACACCGTGGGCGGCGGTCACACGAACATGACCTACTACGAGAACGTGCGCGTTCCCGTGGAGAACGTCGTCGGCCAGGAGAACGGGGGCTGGCGCCTGATCACGATGCAGCTCAACCACGAGCGCATCGGGCTCGCCGCCTTCAGCACATACGCCCAGAAGCTCTTCGACGACACCGTGGAGTGGGCGCGCAAGACCGAGGCCGAGGACGGCCGGCCGGTGGCGGCGAAGCCCTGGGTGCAGGCCTCCCTCGCCGAGGCCCACGCGCGGCTCGAGGCGATGAAGATCTTCAATTGGCGGATGGCCTGCGGGCTGGAACGGGGCGAAGTGAGCCCGGCGATGGCGTCGGCGGCGAAGGTCTACAGCTCCGAGGCGGTGATCGTCGTCTACCGTCTGCTGCTCGAGGTGGTGGGGATGCCCGGGGCGCTGCGGCCCGACTCCGCGGGATGCGTGCTGCGTGGAGAGCTCGAGACCGAGGCGCGCCACTGCCAGATCAACACCTTCGGAGGCGGCGTGAACGAGATCCAGCGCGAGCTGGTGGCGATGTTCGGGCTTGGCCTCCCGCGCGGCGCGCGTTAGTCCGAGCTCACCGCCGTGACCCCCGACGAGCTGCGCGAGCGCCTGGACGCCTGGATCGGCCGCGAGGGCGCGCCCTCGGTGGCCCGCGATCCGGTGAACCCGGCGATGATCCGTCACTGGTGTGACGCGGTGGAGGACCGCAATCCGGTCTACACCGATCCCGAGTTCGCAGCCAAGTCGGTGCACGGCGCGCTGGTGGCGCCGCCCACGATGCTCCAGGCCTGGACGATGCCCGGCCTGCGCCCGCCCGAGGAGGCGCCCGCCGAGCCCGAACCTCTCGCCGAGGTCCTCCGGCTGCTCGACGGAGCGGGCTACACGTCGGTGGTGGCCACCAACTGTCGGCAGGAGTACCGCCGCTACCTGTGCGAGGGCGACCGGCTCTCGCTGACCGCGAGGGTGGCGAAGGTCTCCGACGAGAAGAAGACGGCGCTCGGGGCGGGCCGCTTCGTCGACGAGGAGATGATCTACCGCGACCAGGACGGCGAGGAGGTCGCGCGCATGACCTTCCGCATCCTGAAGTTCAAGCCGCCCGCGGCGGGAGCGGCGGCGAGGGCTCCCGCGGCCTCTCCGTCCCCGGCGCGCCGGCGGCCGCGACCCGCCCGTACCCGGGACAACGACTTCTTCTGGGAGGGAATCGCCTCCGGCGAGCTGCGCATCCAGCGATGCGCCGACTGTGGCGCGCTGCGGCATCCGCCCGGCCCGATGTGTCCGCACTGTCAGTCGCTCGACTGGGACACGGTCGTGTCCCGCGGCCGAGGCCGCGTGTACAGCTACGTGGTGGCGCACCATCCGCCGGTGCCGCCCTTTCCGTACCCGAATCCGATCGTCCTCGTCGAGCTCGACGAGGGGATCCGCCTGGTCTCGAACGTGGTGGGAATCGATCCCGCCGACGTCGTGATCGGCCTGCCCGTGCAGGTCGAGTTCACCCGGGTGGACGAGGAGCTGGTGCTCCCTCTGTTCCGCCCCACCAACCGCGATGGATGAAGCGATGGATTTCGAATGGACCGAGGAGCAGGAGTCGATCCGCGAGCTGGCGCGCCAGATCTTTGCGGACCGCGTGAGCCACGAGCGGCTGCTCGAGCTGGAGCGCAGCGGCGAGTGGTTCGACGCCGAGCTGTGGAGCGAGCTGGCACGCGCCGGGCTCACGGCGTTGGCGGTTCCCGAGCAGCAGGGCGGGGGCGGGCTCGGGGTGCTCGAGCTCGCACTGGTGCTCGAGGAGCAGGGACGTCACACGGCGCCCGTTCCGCTGCTCGCGACCACCGTGCTCGGAGCGCTTCCGATCGCGGCCTTCGGCAGCGACGCCCAGCGCGAGCGTTGGCTGAGGCCCGTGGCCGACGCGGCGGGGGTGCTCAGCGCGGCGCTGGTCGAGTACGCCAGCTCCGATCCGACCCGTCCTCGCACGAGTGCGAAGCGCGAGGGCGACGGCTGGCGCCTCGACGGTGAGAAGCACTGCGTGTCGGCGGCGCACCTCGCGGGCGCCGTGCTGGTGCCCGCGCGCACCGCCGAAGGTGTGACCATGTTCCTGGTCGATCCGAAGGCGAAGGAGGTGACGCTCGAGCGGCAGATCGCCAGCCACCGCGAGCCTCAGTGGCGCATGCAGCTCTCGGGCGTCCTCGCCGAGGACGTGCTCGGCGCCCCGGGTCAGGGCTCGGAGATCGTGGCGTGGATCGTGGAGCGCGCGGCGCTCGCGCTCGCGGCGATCCAGGTCGGTGTCGCCGAGGAGGCCATGCGGCGTACCGCGCTGTACGTCACCGAGCGCAAGCAGTTCGGGAAGCCGATCGGCACCTTCCAGGGCGTCGCGCTGCGCGCGGCCGACGCCTGGATCGACGTCGAGGCGCTGCGCGGCGTGGTGCTCCAGGCCGCGTGGCGCATCGCCGCCGGTCGCGACGCCCAGGCCGCGGTGGCGACGGCGAAGTGGTGGGCGGCCACCGCAGGGCAGCGCGTCGTGCTCACCGCCCAGCATCTGCACGGGGGCATCGGCTCGGACATCGAGTATCCGATCCACCGCTATTTCCTGTGGGCGAAGCAGAACGAGCTGCTGTTCGGCGGCGCGAACCAGACCCTGGCCGCCCTCGGCGCGCACCTGGTGGGCGACGCCCAGGCCCAGGCCGAGGCCTGAAGGCATGGCCCGGCGCGAGACCACCCTGCGCTACGACGAGGTGAGTCCCGGCGACACCCTCCCCGAGCTCGCGGTGCCGATCTCCGCCCGCGTGATCGTCGCGGGCGCGATCGCCTCCCGCGACTACCAGGACGTCCACCACGACGCCGCCGCGGCGCGGCGGCGCGGCTCGAAGGACATCTTCATGAACATCCTCACCACCAACGGCTGGGTCGGCCGCTACGTCACCGACTGGGCCGGGCCCGAGGCGCTGCTGCGCTGCGTGGACATCCGGCTCGGGGCGCCCAACTACCCGGGCGACACGATGACCTTCACCGGCGTGGTGAAGGAGAAGCGGGACAGCGTCGTCACCGTGTCGGTGCGCGGCGCGAACGGGCTCGGTGACCACGTGACCGGCGACGTGGAGCTACAGCTCCCGTGAAGAGCCTCGCCAGCGACCTCCGGGACCGGGCGGCAATCGCCGGGATCGGCGCCACCGAGTTCTCGAAGGACTCCGGGCGCAGCGAGCTGCGCCTCGCCGTGGAGGCGGTAAAGACGGCCCTCGACGACGCGGGCCTGCGCCCCTCCGACGTGGACGGCATGGCCACCTTCACGATGGACCACAACCCCGAAATCGAGGTCAACCGCTACCTCGGCGGCGGCGACCTGCGCTTCTTCTCCCGCACCCACTACGGCGGCGGCGCCGCTTGCGCGCCGATCCTGCACGCGGCGATGGCCGTGGCGACGGGCGTGTGCGAGGTGGTGGTGTGCTACCGCGCGATGAACGAGCGCTCCCAGCAGCGCTTCGGCATCGGCGTGCAGGACCGGCCGCCGCTCGCGCGCCCCGAGGAGGTGCACTTCGGCTGGCACTCTCCCTACGGGTTGCTCACGCCCGCCTCCTGGGTGGCGATGAACGCCCGGCGCTACATGCACGAGTACGGCGCCACCACCGAGGACTTCGGGCGCGTCACTGTCGCCGACCGCAGGCACGCGGCAAACAACCCCGCGGCCTGGTTCTACGGCCAGCCGATCACGCTCGCCGACCACCAGCGCTCGCGCTGGATCGTGGAGCCCCTTCGGCTCCTCGACTGCTGCCAGGAGAGCGACGGCGCCGTGGCGGTGGTGGTGACGAGCCTCGAGCGCGCGCGGGATCTGCGTCGGCCACCGGTGCGGATCGCGGCCGCGGCCCAGGGTGCCACCACCGACCAGCAGATGATGACGCGTTACTACAGCGACGACATCACCGGCCTCCCCGAAATGGGTCTCGTCGCGCGCCAGCTCTACGCCACCGCCGGCATCGGCCCCGAGGACGTGCAGACCGCGGTGCTCTACGACCACTTCACCCCCTTCGTGCTGGTGCAGCTCGAGGAGTTCGGCTTCTGCGGCCGCGGCGAGGCGAAGGACTTCGTGCGCGAGGGCCACATCGATCTCGGCGGCCGCCTCCCGATCAACACCCACGGCGGCCAGCTCGGCGAGGCCTACATCCACGGCATGAACGGAATCGCCGAGGCCGTGCGCCAGGTGCGCGGCACGTCGGTGAATCCGGTACCCGACGTCGAGCACGTCGTCGTGACGGCGGGCACGGGCGTACCCACGAGCGGGCTGATCCTGGGGCGCGCGGCGTAGCGCGCCGTCGCTCCGTCAGGGCGCGCTCGTGATGATCCCACCGCGCACGATGTCGCCCCCTGCTTCGTAGACGAGCTTGCTGTCGGGGCCGAGGATGACGATCCCGTAGAAGTCGATCTCGGTCGGATCGAAGCGGTCCTGAATCACCACCTGGAAGAGGTGATCGGGTGCGCCGTTCCAGGTTCCGCGGCCCTGCACGGTCACGAGATACGTGCCGTTCTGGCTACAGGTGGCGAACTCTACCCGACCCGCGAAGTGGTCGCGTAGCAACCGCACACCCCGGCTCGTCGTCACCCATCGCGGCGGCGTCCAGTGCAGCCAGTGGCCTGCCACCTGCTCCTGGGGCTCGTCGGTGTTGTCGCTCGCCGCGAAGCCCCAGAAGAAGTCGCCCCCCGGCAGGTCGCCGATCATTCCAACCCCCGTCGCCCAGCAGACGGGATCGAAGTCGAGCCCGGCGCCGAAGGCGCGCGCCTGGGGAGCGACGAGCAGGATGGCGAGAGCGCCGAGAACCATCGCGAAGCGATACGTCATGAGAACTCCTCCTAGCGGTCTCTTCACAGTGTGTCCGCGTCCGGCAACTCGTTGCATGAACACGAACCTGACTCCTATCTGACTGCACTTCTGCTGCGCTCGGCCGATGCGTCGCTTTGCTCTTGATCTCGCTCCTCCGTCTTTGGGATGCTCGGACTCGAGCACGGAGCGCTGCATGCGAACACCGGCCGAAAACGCCGACCTCGTGCGCGCCTGCGAGAGGGCCCTCGTCGCCGGGGCACGCTCCGCGGGAGTCGGCCCCCGCCAGCAGGTGCGCGCCGCCGCGCGTCGCTTCGTGCGGCGCCATCGACGAGACGCACAGCTGCTGCAGCGCGCGCTCCGCATGGCGCTGGCCAGTGCGAGCCTCGCCGCGGCCCTGCTGGGCTTCGGCCCACGCGCCGCTCTCGCCGCCGCGCCCTTCTTCGAGGCCGAGGGCTCCGGCCCCTTCGCGCCCTTCGACGTCGGCACGGCCGCGGCGCCCGCCGTCGCCGATCTCGACGGCGACGGCGATCCCGACGTGGTCGTCGGTGCCCAGGACGGAACCTTCACCGTGCTCGAGAACACCGGTGTCCTCGGGAATCCGGCCTTCACCGAGCTCGTCGGCGTGGCGAACCCGCTCTCCGGCGAGGACCTCGGATACAACACGGCGCCCGCCTTCGGCGATCTCGATGCCGACGGCGACCTCGACCTGGTGGCGGGCGCAGCCGCGGGCGGGGGCACCGCAACGCTCGCCTGGTTCGAGAACACCGGCGGGCCGCTCTCGCCGGGCTTCCTGGAGCAGACCGGCGGCGCCAACCCCTTCGATGGGATCACCACCACCCTGGTGGCGAGGCCGGCCCTGGTCGATCTGGATGCCGACGGCGATCTCGACCTGATCCTGGCCGATGTCTACGGCCAGCTCCGCTATTTCGAGAACACCGGCGATGCAGCGTCGCCGGGATTCGTCGAGCGTACCGGCGCCGCGAACCCCCTCGACGGCATCGTCGAGACCACCGGAGCCCCGGCCGCGATCGACGCCGACGGCGACGGCGATCCCGACGTCGTGCTCGGGCGCTCCGACGGCACCTTCCGCTGGCTCCGCAATGACGGCACGGCGACGGCGCCGGCCTTCGAGGAGCTCGTGGAGGACGCGAGTCCCCTCGTCGGGCAGGACGTGGGCGCCGGCTCGACCCCGGCCTTCGTGGACGTCGACGCCGACGGCGACCCGGACCTGATCGTCGGGGCCGACGACGGCACGATCGTCGCCTTCCAGAGTCGGCTGGGCGAGGCGAAGGAAGGCCCTCCCGTTCCGTTCGCCCAGCCGGCGACGACCTTCGCGGGCCCGGGGGCCTTCGGGGATCTCGACGGCGACGGCGATCTCGATGCCATCGTCACCATCCTCGATGGCGACCCGATGGGCAACGAGTCGCTCTACGTCGTGACCAACAACGGCTCGCAGACGTCTCCGAACTTCGATTCCTCCGCCCCGGCCGCCGGCATCCCGACCTACAGCCAGTCCGATCTCCAGGCGTACGCCCTGGGGGACATCGACGGGGACGGCGATCTCGACCTCGTCGTCGTCCTCTTCGGGGGGACGCTCAGCGTCTGGGACAACGTCGGCGGGTCCCTCGTCCCGTCCTTCTCCGGCCCTAGCTATCCATTCATGTTCTCGGGGGGAGGCGGCGGAGCGCCTCTAGAGCCGACGCTCGGAGACCTCGACGCCGACGGTGATCTCGACCTCGTCGTCGGCACCTACTCCGGAGACTTCATCACCTTCGAGCAGATCGGCGGCACCTTCGTCGAGCTCACGGGTGCGGCGGATCCCCTCGACGGCCTCGATGTCGGTCTGGCGGTCTCCCTGCCCACGCTTGGTGACGCAGACGGAGACGGCGACCTCGACCTCGTGGTGGGACGGCTCGACGGCTTTCTGAACGGCAGCTTCCGCTACTTCGAGAACACGGAGAGCCCCGGGGCGGCCGCGTTCGTGGAGCGCACGGGAGCCGCCAATCCGCTCGACGGCGTGTCCTACTCGGGCGCGCCGTTGCCGGCGCTGGCGGATCTCGACGGGGACGGCGACCTCGACATCGTCTCGGTGAACGGGGGGGTACCCGATCCGGACTTTCACGTCTTCGAGAACGGCATCCTACGACGCACGCCCCGGGCGCGGGAGTGGACGGGCGGCGAGAATCCCCTCGAGGGGCTCTCGGTGACCTACGACGCCCGCACCGCCGCGGGCGACCTCGATGGGGACGGCGACCCGGACGTCGTCTCCGGCCAGTTCGACGGGACGTTCCGGTTCTTCGAGAACACGGGCGACGCCACCGGCCCCGCCTACACCGAACGAACGGGTGGGGCGAACCCGATGGACGGGTTCGACGCAGGCGGCCACTCGGCCCCGGAGCTCGGCGATCTCGACGGGGACGGCGACCTCGACCTCGTCGCCGGCAGCGCCACCGGTAGCTTCCGGTACTACGAGAACACCGGCAGCGCCCTCGCCCCCAGCTTCGTGGAGCGCACCGGCGCCGCGAACCCGTTCGACGGCTTCACGGGCTACACCCGCTCGACGCCCACGCTGGCCGACCTCGACGGGGACGGCGACCTCGACATGGCTTCCGGGGGCTACGGCTACCGGCTGCGCTACTTCCAGAACATCGGCTCGGCGACCTCGCCCTCCTTCGGTGAGATCTCGATCTTCTCGCTCTCGAATCCCTTCTACGGCGTGTACGCCGGCGGCTACGGCGCTCCGGTGCTGGCCGACCTGGACCGCGACGGCGACCTGGACCTGGTAATGGGCCAGTTCTTCGGCTTCTTCCTGAGCTTCGAGAACACGGGCGACGCCACCAGCCCTTCCTGGAGCGCGCTCCTCGGCGCCGACAACCCCTTCGACGGTCTGGATGCGGGCAACGAGGCGGTGCCGGTGGCGGCGGACCTCGATGCCGACGGCTACCTCGAGTTCGTGACCGGAAACGACGCCGGCGACCTGCGGGTGTACTCGCTCCCCGAGCCCGAGGGCGTCGGCGTGCTCGGCGCAGCGATGGCCCTGCTGCGCTGGCTCGCGCGACGGCGGCGTCGCCCCGCGTAGGAAAGTCGACCTCAGCCCGCTCGGCGAACCGGGCGTCTCCGCGAGCGGGTCCGAAGTCTCCGACCGGAGGAGCCCGATGACGCGCTCATACCTCGCTTCCGTCCTGCTCGCCCTTCCCACGACGATCTGGGCGGACGGGCCCGAGCCTCCCCCGGTTGCAGATCTGCCTTCCTTCGAGCGGGCGATCGCGGCGAAAGAGTACGAGGCGAGCGCGACCGCCCGGGGGCTCCAGGCGCCCAACCGCGCCCACGGGCTGCGCAGCTACTTCGAGCCGACGGGGGTTCGGGTGATGGACCGGGCCGCGGAGAGTCCGGCACTGGTGTCGCTCTCGCTGGCGCGGGTCGGACGCAGCGAGGGAGCGCTCGCGTCGGTTCCTCCCGGCGAGGTCTCCCATGATGGGGCCCGCGTGGAGATCGCCCGCGAGGGACTGATCGAGTGGTACCGGAACTCCCCTGAAGGACTGGAACAGGGCTTCACGCTGGCGAAGCGACCTGGGGGCGCAGGCGTGCTCGTTCTCGAAGTGGCGGTCGGCTATGCCGACGTGTCGGGTTCCCGCGAGCGCCTCTCCCTCCGAACCGGGGCGGGGCGCAGGCTTTCGCTCCAGAAGCTCCACGTCGAGGACGCGAAGGGCGCGTCGCAGCCGGCGCGCTTCGCGCTCGCCGACGCCGGCTACCGCATCGTCGTCGAGGACGCCGGCGCGACCTACCCCCTCGTCGTCGACCCGCTGCTGACCGAGAGTTCCGACACCGAGATCGAGTCGAACCAGGTCGCCGCGCTGCTCGGCACCAGCGTGGCGGGTGCGGGCGACGTGGACGGCGACGGCTTCGCCGACGTGATCGTTGGGGCTCCCTGGTTCGACGACGGCGAGACCGACGAGGGCGCGGCCTTCGTCTTCCTGGGCTCGGCGGCCGGTCTCGCCGACGGCAACCCGATCAACGCCCCCACGCTGCTCGAGTCGAACCAGGCCGACGCAAACCTCGGCGCCTGGGTGGCCTCGGCGGGCGACGTCAACG